>OCAJ01000035.1_pt1 | contig 91641 bp, 68 predicted proteins | sample 1477121 | NCBI WGS metagenome assembly OCAJ01 (sample SAMEA2580289, study PRJEB22360) | human gut metagenome | biome: human gut; feature: human-associated habitat; material: faeces | place: Denmark | collected 2008/2010 | reverse complement strand
GTCAGGCATTTGCCCCGGGGGCGGGCGGGTACGAGCCGAATCCGCAGGTCGGCGTCGCCACCAGCATCATCCCGTTGAGCGAGCCGACGAAACCATTGCGATGGTCATGGCCCACAACCACTCCTATATATCCGTCCGTGTCGCGCAGTGCGGCGAACTCGCCGCAATCCTCGTCAGGACAGCTCACGCCTTCGCCCAGATAGCCGCCCGGGAGCGTCCGGTCATCATCGAGCACGTAATACTGCGCATCGTACTTGCGATACCCCTGTATGGCGTTATCGGCGTTCGCCGGCATGACCTTCAGCACGTCATAAAACTGCGGCAACGGCATATGCTGGAACACCAGGGAGCGGACGCCGAGCCACCGCGGCACGTCGTGCACGAAACGCAGCGCGGCGTCGCTCGGCCGGCCATAGCCGCCCTCCCGTGCGTAATCGCCGGAATTGAGCACCACCAGACCCAGCACGGCACGTTGGCGATCCTGATCCAGGACAGGCATTGCGAACGTGCCGGGCTCGCATGCGGCCACTGGCTGATCCAGCAAACCGGATGACGGCACCGAACGCACCAGGAAGCCGGGATTCGCGGCGGAATCGTCCATATTGCACGGCGGGTTGATGCATCCCGGGAACTCACGGTACAGCGCGTCCAGCTCGGCCGGGCTCAGCCCGCACTGCGCATCATGGTTGCCATAGGTGACGGCGAATGGTATGCCGCGGTCGATCAGCGGCTGCAGGAACGCACTGATGCCGACACGCACCTTGGCCCGCGTGCGCTCGATCTTGCCGCGCCGCGCCGGCTCCCACTGCCGCTTGCGGAACGTGTCGCGGTACGCGTCGTCGTATCCGGCGATCTGGTTGCCGGTGAATATGACGACGTCGGGGCGCGCGGCGTCCAGCGACGCCTCGATCAGCCGGATGGTGTCTTTGGAGACCTTCGGACCATCCTGTATGTCCGCCAGCTGCAACACGCGGAACTTGCCGGAACGGTGGAACTGGAGACGTCCCAGACGCGCCGAGATGGACACCGGGCGCTCGTCATCGGGGCCGCTAGCGGATGCCGGCGCTGCAATCTGGTTGAAATCCGTCATAACTCACAGCGTAGTACATACCACCTTGACCGTGCCTGACAGCACCATGGCGTGTCTTGAGCGGGCCGGGACACTGAATTACGGGTTGAAATCGCCGTTCTTGGCAATTCCCCGTGTGAAATCGCCGTTTTAAGGTTCAAAAACGGCGATTTCACACGGGGAATAGTAGATTTCGGCGATTTCAACCCGTATTTTGGACGGATCCGGCCTATAGGCCACGAATCCGCCGGCTGAATGCGCCGAGAAACAAAAAAGCCCTCGCTTCCGCGAGAGCTTCATTCGCTGGGATGCCTGGACTCGAACCAAGAATGGCTGAACCAGAATCAGCTGTGTTGCCAATTACACCACATCCCAATTTGGCTTGGCGTAGCAACTCCAAGGAGTTGTTCGTCGTACCCCCAACCGGATTTGAACCGGTGTTGGCGCCGTGAGAGGGCGTAGTCCTAGACCGCTAGACGATGGGGGCATATTCAGTTTTTCAACCGGCTGCTCGGTGAACCGCGCAACGAGTGATAAATATACGCAAGCATTCACCCTTACGCAACTTACGGCGTGTCGCGCGGAATTTCAACGATTTCAAGTGCTACGCTGCCACTACTGATGAATTTGCATGAACTCTACTGACGGATTATCAGTAAGCACTACTGATGAATTACCATCTAATGCACTGATGAAATTGCAGATGAGGCAATGATCTTTGCCTTGCACATTCATAGCCGGCAAATCAGCCTTCAAGAACCAAATGAGGCGCTTATGTTCCCTTGCGACAGCGAGCGCGTCGCGATGCTTGTAATGCAATGTCACGTCAAAGACCGCCGCCCGGTTACCTATCAACCGTTTCATGGACGCATGAAGGCGAAACCACCTACAAGGCACGTTTCGTGACCTCACTGCACAAACCAGCCATGTTCAACCTCGTACATATTCTCACTGGCATGCGGCGCAGCGGTAAGACTTTCCAGCTGTTCCAGCTCATCACTGAATACAAGAAAAGGTGGGCATCTGCACATGCAGACGCCCACCTTGAGTGTCCTTACAGCTCAGCCGAGCACGGAAGGAACCTTAGCTCACAGGTGCTCGCGCAGGCCCTTCAGGCGAGCGAGGGAAACCGGCTTGCCGACGATCTCCATGGACTCGAACAGCGGCGGGCTCACGCGACGACCAGACATGGCCACACGCACCGGACCGAAAGCGAGGCGCGGCTTGTAGCCGCCCTCCTCAACCAGAGCCTTGTTCAGGGTCTCATGCAGGTTGTCGGTCTTCCAGTCAGCCTCATCCACAGCCTCGAGTGCGGCGATGGCCTTGTCCAGCACCTCGCCGGCAGAATCCTTCAGCTGCTTCTTGGCGTCGTCAGCCGGCTCCAAGTAGCCCTCGGTGGAGAGCAGGGAGCCGACCATGCCGGCAACCTCACCCAGCAGGCGCACGCGCGGCTGAACCAGCGGAGCGGCGGCGGTCAGCACCTCACGCTCACGGTCGGTCAGGGCATCCCAGTTGTCGGCGGAAACCACACCGTCGCGGTGCAGGTACGGCACCGAGCGGCGCAGGAAGTCCTCGGGCTCAAGCATACGGATGTGCTCGGCGTTGATGGAGATGGCCTTGTCGATGTCGAAGCGGGCCGGGTTGGCCTTCACGTCGCGCACGTCGAACTTGGCGATCATCTCGTCCATGGAGAACACGTCACGGTCGGGGGCGATGGACCAGCCGAGCAGAGCCAAGTAGTTGAGCAGACCCTCGCGGATGAAACCGTTGTCGCGGTGGTTGAACAGGTTGGACTCCGGGTCGCGCTTGGAGAGCTTCTTGTTGCCCTGGCCCATCACGTACGGCATGTGACCGAACAGCGGCATCTGCTTGGCGATGCCGAGCTCCATCAGGTAGCGGTACAGCACGATCTGACGCGGGGTGGAGCTGAGCAGGTCCTCGCCGCGCAGCACGACGTTGACGTCCATCATCGCGTCGTCAACCGGGTTGGTGAGCGTGTACAGCGGATCGCCGTTCGGGCGCACGATGACATAGTCCGGCACGGAACCGGCCTTGAATTCGATGGTGCCGCGGATGAGGTCGTCGAAGGCGATGTCCTCGTCGGGCATGCGGATGCGCAGCGCGGGCTTGCGGCCCTCGGCGCGGAAGGCGGCCTTCTGCTCCTCGGTGAGGTCGCGGTCGTAACCGTCGTAGCCGAATTCGGCCGGGCGGCCGGCGGCGAGGTTGCGCTCCTTGATCTCGTCCGGAGTGGAGAAGGACTCATAGGCGTAGCCGGCTTCGAGCAGCTTTGCGGCCACATCCTTGTAGATGTCGCCGCGCTCGGACTGGCGGTACGGGCCGTGGGGGCCGCCCACGTCGATGCCCTCGTCCCAGTCGATGCCCAGCCAGCGCAGGGATTCGAGAATCTGGTTGTAGCTTTCCTCGGAGTCGCGCACGGCGTCGGTGTCTTCGATTCGGAAGATCAGCTTGCCGCCGGTGGCGCGGGCTTCGGCCCAGTTGAACAACGCCGTACGGATCATGCCGACATGCGGCGTGCCGGTCGGCGATGGGCAGAAGCGCACGCGAACATGAGCCGGAAGTTCTGGTTTGGTGTCTTTTGAATGTTCAGCTTCAGTCATACGTTCCATTGTGCCGCGTCAACGGGACGTGAGCCGGTTCACTCACTTTTGGTCAATCGGTCTCACGGTCGCGCCGTCGATGGCAGAAGGAACGGCTGCTGGTATGGCGGTCGAAGCGCCGGCTTTGATGGCGGCTTCGACGGCGTTGCGCATGAAGGTTGCTGCGTCGTCCTGCCGATGGGTGACTGTCGGATTCCATGTACGGCGATGTATCGTCAATCCGGCAAGTGCGCCTCGGTCAGGATATTTCGGCGCGCTCAGGCGGCGAGACCGGCGAACAGCGTCGCCCAATCCTGCGACTCGTCCTCGCGGATCTCGCGCTGGTCCATGACCTTGTTCTGATCGTTATTCATGATTGTCCCCTTGTATTACTACTTATACAGCTCCAATTGCTTGTTTCGATTCCATCACCGCAACCGAAATTATCGTTGATACTCATATATCGCAACCACTGGCAAAACGCAAATCGTGTTAGCGCGCACAGCGAGTCGTCACACAATCCCTACACTCATGTATGTAAACGGTCACACGCGGCACTCCCCGTTGCCTTGTTTACACCCCTTTCGTTCCGCCGCTCGCTCCCGCCAGTCAATGCGGTGCGCCAACTCCTTCCATGCTGGTTCGCCTCGCAAGCCCGCCCCTCCTACTTGTCAGCGCGCTGGATCCTTCCGACCATTCCCGCCCGAGACGCACCACCGTTCCTGCTGATTGCGCATTGCCCACCTACCCCGTGTTCGTACATGCCGCGCTCATTCACACCGCTACCTTCACCCGGTTTCTTTGGGACTGCCCCATATCTTTGCTGCGCCGCAAGGCCCACATACGTGCCTACACTCCCGTCACTCCCCGAGTTGCGTCCTTAAGTGCGCGCCGAAACGACAAGCGCGCGAACATAAGGACGCAAATGCCCCTGTTTGCGTCCCTATGTGCGCACGGTCGTCGTTTCGGCGCGCACTTAGGGACGCAAACGAGCGGATTCGTGCTCGTACACTGGAGATTCCACGCTTGACGAGCTTCATATCATCGAATGGCATCCCCACCGCCATTCACTCATCATCGACAGTGCACTCGCAATATGTCGCAGCCAAGCCACAACATAATCAAGCGCCACCACACGAAAAGAGTCCGCAACACCACTTTCTCGGTTTCAAGGGGTTGATCGCAGCCCTCGCAGACATCTATCTGCATTTCAAGGGGTTGCTTTTCGTCAATCCTCCCTATATTGATGGCGATATTCCGCCCCTCATACTTCGTATACTGGCAGACAGCAACCCCTCGAAACGTAGATAGATGTTTGGGCGAGACGAAATCACCCCCTCGAAACGCAGATGCCGCTTTCGCGCCGAAGGATGAAGTTCCTGTTATCCGACCGAGTCACGCGAAGCCCAAACACGTGCGAATATGAGGGAACAACCCATGAAACCGTTGCAACGCCACGACAATCTGGCTGGCACATCACATCCAGCCGGCCAAATCGGCGATGGTCAGCCCGCGATAGTCAACGATTGCCTCATCGCACAGCCCACTGTCGCTCATATCCACACGAGCATGACCGGTGACCGCGACCACCGTCGCGCCCGACGCCCGAGCCGCCGTCAACCCGGGCTTGGAATCCTCGAAAACCAGACACTGACCAGCACCCGACGCATCGGCCGGCAGCCCGACCATCGACGCCGCACGCCAATACGGCGCCGGATCGGGCTTCGGCGTCACATCGTCGTTGCCGCACACATAGCCGACGAACGCGCCCTTAGGCGCCTGCGCCATCACATTCTCGACGATCTCGCGCGGGGAGCCGGTCACCAGCACGGCCGGAACGTGCGCCGCCGCCAGACCGGACAGCACATCGCGAACGCCCTCAATCCACGGCAGACGCTCCTTTTCCATGCGCAGCACCTCATCGGACAGGTGCCGCACGATTGCATCGCCATCCCAATCGACCCCCGCACCGCGCAGCAGACGCACGGTCTCGGGGAAGGCCGCCCCCTGCAGCGCATCGGCGAGCGTGTCGCTCCATTCCCCGCCACAGGAGCGCACCAAGGTCTCCTGAGAGCGCACCCAATACGGATCGGAATCGATCAGCGTCCCGTCCAAGTCGAAGAACACGGCCTTCATCATCGGCATCCTCCTTGATTTCACAAGCCATTTCACGAGCCACTAGCATCGTAGCCCATGAACCCAGCGGGGAAACGGTCCGCCCCGAGAACAGCAGAAAACAGCAATGCCCCGGCAATCCGGCAAACACATGTCCACCGGCGGGAGACATGCCATGGCGGCCCGATGCCGCGCCGTCACACCGACTCCTGCGCGAAGCCGCCCGTCGAGACATACCACGATCCCCCGCATACCGCTATACTGGAGAACGTTCGCGCGGTTGGTGGCAGCAGCCGTGCCAGACATCAGAGAAGTAAACGCATTGCAAGGCGATATGTGTCGCGCTGCGATGCGACGGGTCTGATTCATGTCGCGCGGGCTCCTCACCTTCCCGCCCGGCGTGTGTCAGCCGGCAGGCGCACGATGTGCGCAGAAGGCAAGGAGACAGAAGATGAAGACAGTCAAGGGCTTCAGCAAGATCGTGGCGATGGTTGGGGCCGTCGCGCTCGGCCTGACGCTCAGCGCCTGCGGAAACACCAATTCCGCGAGCAACACCGATTCCAAGAACTCCGGCTCCACGCCGACCGTGTCGTTCATGCTCGACTGGACGCCGAACACGAACCACATCGGTCTGTACGTGGCTCAGAAGCTCGGCTATTACAAGGATGCCGACGTCAACGTGAAGATCCTGCCGACCGCCCAGGCCGGAGCTGAAACCAGCGTCGAGAACGGCGTGGCCAACGTGGGCTTCACCACGCTGAGCAACGTCGCCGCGTTCAACTCGCAGGGCGCTGACCTGAAGTTCGTGTTCGACCTGACGCAGAAGCCGGTCGCCCGTTGGTGCGCGCTGGCGTCCCGCACCGACATCAAGACGCCCAAGGACCTTTCCGGCAAGACCTTCGTCAGCTTCGGCTCCGCCGAGCAGACCGCGGTCGTCCGCCAGATGATCAAGTACGCTGGCGGCACCGGCGACATCAAGACCGCGACGGCCGGCACCAACACCTTCGAGACGCTGACCAGCGGCAAGGGTGATTTCGGCGGCTTCTACGTGACCTGGGAAGGCGTGGAAAGCGAGCTGAACGGCCCGAAGCTCAACTGCTTCGTCGCCTCCGACTGGGGCGTGCCCGGCAACCCCGACCAGCTGGGATTCGCCGTCAAGGGCTCCTGGCTCAAGGACTCCGCCAACGCGGATGCGCTGAAGAAGTTCATCGCCGCCACCAAGAAGGGCTACGACTACGCGCTCGCCAACCCGGACAAGGCCGCCGACATCCTGGTCGAACAGGCCAAGGAGGCGCAGCTCGACTCCAAGCTGACCCGCACCTCGATGGAGGAGATCGCCAAGAACAACTACTGGACGACCGACGATCCGAAGTCGCTGCCCGGCACCACGAACTTCGATGACGCGCAGCCGTACCTGGAGTTCCAGTACAAGGCCGGCACCTACAAGGACCAGGACGGCAACGATCCCGCGTCCGCGCCGCAGGCCAAGGACCTCGCGACCAACGAGTACGTGGGCTGATCCGGCTGCAGCCAGTCCGGCCACAGCCAATCTATCTACAGTTCAGCGAATCCGCGAGCACAGGTTCGTCACAGCCGGCCGGGCCAACCTCCGCTCCCCTTCGGTCCGTCACGAGACGGGACGGAGGGGAGTTTTCCGACTCTCGTAACGATTCCGGGGCCCTTCTCCCTCCTACCCGGCCCATCTCCCTCCGTCAGCCCGTCAACCCGCCAGTCCCCATCAATCCCATCCCTAAGGTTTCACATTGTCCGAAGATCACGCCATGCGCACACTGAAATCCCTGTTCGCACGCGTCGCGCCGCCGGCGGTCACGGTCGGCGGGCTGCTCATCGTATGGGAGATCGCCGTGGATGCGGGCCACATCTCCCAACGCGTGCTCGCCTCCCCCAGCCAGATCGCCGCATCGATCGTCAAGACTTGGCCCGACCTGTGGGAGGCGACCGCCATCACCACATACGAGGCAATCACCGGCTTTCTCATCGCAGCGGTGGCCGGGGTGCTCATCGGCATCGGCCTGTACGTGTCCAAAACCCTGTATCGCGGTATCTATCCGCTGCTCGCCGCCGCGCAGACCATCCCGCTCATCACCATCGCCCCGCTGTTCATGATCTGGTTCGGGTTCGAGCCGCTCGGCAAAATCGTGATCGTCGCCGTATTCGGCGTGTTCCCCGTCGCCGTGCAGACGTGCCGCGGCATGCTCGCCGTACCGCAGTTCTACGAGGACGTGGCGCTCACCTGCGGCGCCACCCGCGCATGGGCGCTGTGGCATGTGAAGCTGCGCGTCGCCGCCCGCCAGGTGTTCGGCGGCCTGCGTATCAGCGCCGCCTATGTGTTCGGCACCGCGGTGACGGCGGAATATCTGGGCGCGATGAACGGCCTGGGCATCTGGCTGCAGGCCGCTTTCAACTCGTTCCGCACCCCGCTGATCTTCTCCGCAACGATCATGGTGGTCGCACTGACCGCACTGCTGCTGACCATCATCAGTCTCGCGGAACGCCTGCTCCTCGGCCCGGACGACACCATCGCGTTCAACGACGACGGCGAATAGAGCCGGCGCCGCACCACAGCAGCCATATACGGCCGCGCCGGAGTACGGCGGCAACAGTCCTTACGCCGGCCCCTCTCAGTTCGGCACAGGCGAGCCACCGCTGGACAAACCCTACTACGGGTGCTCGTTCGGCAAGGCGTTCCTCAGGTTCTGGAAGAGGTACGCCACATTCAGCGGCCGCGCCGCAAGCAGGTCGGCACGATTCCGAGCAGTCAGCGGTGAATCGCATATATTTCAGGTCTCCGCCCCGTCCCATCAGACGTCAGGCGGCAGCCGTCACAGCTCCACGGGTGGCTTGGACGGGTCGTCGCCCACGTGCGCGAACTTGGCGGCGAGCGCCTCCTTGTTGCGGCGCTCGTCCTCCTCTTTCGCGAGCCGCTTCGCCTCGGCGGCATCCCACAGCACGTCGTCATGGTGACGTTTCCACTCACTCGCCGCGACCATAGTAAACAATTTCACCGTTTCGGCTAGGACGGCCTCGTCGTCGTTAGTCAGCGATCGGGCGGTCATCAGCGACGACAGCTGCTCGGCCTTGAAGCACAGCCGCGGCACCGACAGGCGCTCGCACAGTTCGTTGACATAGAACATCACCGGCACCGCGCGCGACGGCTTGCGCAGATCGATCAGGCGCAGCAACCCGTCGGCCGCCACCGTCACCGTGGCGAATCGCTGCGCGATGGCTTCGACATCGGCACTGGGCGCAGCATTCGCAGGCGCGGCGGCACCGGCGGCGGCACCACCGGCGGCACCATCGGCGGCACCGATGGCCTGTTCGATTGCCTCCAACGCTTCGGCGATGGCGTGCACGGTGTCATCATCCCAATCGACGCCCAACTGGCCGGCGCCTCTCATGATCAGCCTCGTGTCGCCGGTTTCGGAGTAGTCGCCCATCTCGTCGTAAGCGTCATTCGCGGCGAGCAACGCATCGACGATTCGCTGCGGACGACCGGGAATCTCATCCGCACCCTCATACACGAACTCCGCATCGGGGACCGTCACGTCGTCACCGGTCATGACCCGTGCGGCCATGCGGGTCATCCGCACCTGCAGGTTCTCACCGTATTTCGTGTCATTGTCCATCTGCTTGGCGTCGGTCAGCGGCCACAGTTCGATCAGTCCGGCGCCGACGGCCGCCGCATCGCGTACCGCGGGATTCATCGACACATGGGCGATCGCCGTCGCGTCAAGTTGGAATGCCATATCGCTCCTTCGCTTTCATTGTCCGCCGACGCGCGGAACCTTCCGCCGTGCCGGGTGCCAGGTGCCGGTCGCCGGCACCGCGGGCCACCGCGTCACAGCACCGCCGGCCACTCGCCGTCTGCCGTTACGCGGCGTCGTCACAAGTGACCGCTACGCGGCCGCCGTCAGTCCCGGCCCGCGCCGCATGCGCACCTTTTCGCGGGCGAGCCCGCAGCCGTCCTCTCTGTGTATTGTACGGCCGGCGCACGCCGCACTCACTCGACTTGCGCCGCAGGGTCGGCATATGTGATGGACATCACCTTGCCCGTATCGCTGTCGTAGGTGATCGAGGTGATCGACGCGAGCGCGGTCTTGCGTAGGAACATCCAATGCTCGGGGTGGCCGGTCTCCAGCAGGTGCCGGTAGCTCCAGATCGGCGACTCGTGGCTGACGACGATGATCTGCCGTCCGGCATACTCGCGGATCTTCTCGTTCGCGAACGCGCCCACGCGTTCGGCGATGTGCCGGTACGGCTCGCCCCAGCTCGGCTTCCACAGGTTGAGCACGAGCTTCCAGTTGCCGTCGCGCCACAGCGCGCCCTTGCCATGTCCGATGCGCTTGCCGCGAAACTCGTTGCCCGCTTCGATCACACGCGGGTCGGTGATGAGTTCCAGCGGCTCCTCCCCACGCCCGGCGCGTACCGGGTTGAGCGCGTCGAGAATGGCACCGGCGGTTTCGCAGGTGCGTTCCAGCGGGGACGAATACACCGCGGCAACCGTGTTGAGCCTGGGGTCGGCTGCGATGTATGCGCCCGTCGCCTGCGCCATGCGCATGCCGCGGTCGGACAGGTGGAATCCGGGCAGCCGCTCGTACAACAGATGGTCGGGATTGTATACCTTGCCATGGCGGACGAAATGTATGGTGGTTGTCGGCATATGCGGCCTTCCTGCGGGACTCGTGATGTCTGTCTTTCATTGTCCCACATTCACCGGCCGGCCGGCGATGCCGCGTCCGCGGCGGCGTTTGCCCGACGAACATCGCCCCGCCCCGGCACAGCTCAGCCCCACCCGATATCGTCCCGGCACCACCCGACTCCGGCTCGTCACCCCATCTGATACACCGATATATCACCGTCGTTTATGAACGTTATGAAAATTGATGCGTTCGTGATATCAACACCGCGTGTCGCGCCCCGACGCGCGATTAAAGTTGCCGTGACGCAAACATGCAAAGCATCCTTTGCGCGACCAACAGGACAACACATCAATACGATGAGGGCTCCGCCGGCAACGCCACGCCGACGGGGGACATCCAATCGGGAGCGGAAAGGAGATGCTGTCATGTCCAATAACGCCAATGTCGCGGCTGCAATCAAGGAAGTCGCCCATAAGGTATTCGGCGGATACGCGGAACTGCTGCGTATGCCGCACACCGCAAGGTTCTCCATCGGCTCGGTGATCGCCTGCATGCCGTTCCCCATGGTCGGCATGACCATCACCATCTCCGTGCAGCATTACTACGGCAACTACTCGCTGGCCGGCGTGCTCACCGCCATCCAGGCGATCGCGCTGGCGGTCTCCAGCCCGCTGCTCGGCAAGCTGGTCGACAAGTTCGGCCAGCGGCAGGTGTCGATTCCGACGATCCTGGTCTGGATCGTCGCCGCCATCGCCCTGACCACCAGCATCACCAACCGCGCCCAGGTATGGGTGCTGTACTGCCTGACGCCGTTCCTCGCCGCGATTCCGCCGTGGGGCGCGATGAGCCGCGCCCGCTGGACGACCATGCTCAAGGGAGACCGGGAGCGCACCGACCGCGCGCTCTCGCTGTCCGGCGTGTTCGATGAATGCATGTGGATCATCGGCAATCCGCTGGCTTCTACGCTGGCGGTGATTTCTGGCCTGCTGGCGTTCTCGTTCACCGGCGTGTGCGTCGTCATCGGCGCGCTGATGTTCCTGACCGAGCTGACGACCGAGCCGAAATCACAGACCCAGCTGGCCCGAGAGGCCGGTCTGACCCGCGAGGAGTACCGCAAGCGCGAGGCCGCCAAGGCGCAGAGGATGCGCGAGAGGGACGCCGCCGACCGCGCCCGCCGAGAGGCCGAGGCCCGCGGCGACGATGAGCAGGCCGTGCAGGCCGCCGTCGACCGAGCCATCGCCGATTCCCGCGCCGGCAAGAAGGAGTCGATCTGGGGGCCGGGCCTGATCGCCGTGTGCGTGACCTGGTTCAGTCTTGGCGCGTTCCAGTCGGCGTCGAACATCTCGATCATCGCGTTCGCCACCGAAGCGAACATGAAGCAATACACCGGTTTCGTGTTCGCATGCTTCTCGTTCAGCTCGCTATGCGGCGCACTGGTGTACGGCGCGAAGAACTGGACCATCCCGCTGTGGAAGCGCTTCTACTTCTGCCTCATCGTGGTGAATCTCGGCGTGGGCACGTTCATGTTCGCCAAGCATCTGTGGGTGATCATGATCATCTACCTGCTGATCGGCGTCTGCCAGGCACCCACGTGGATCAACGGCAATCAGCTGATGCTGCATCTGGTGCCTCCCACGCGATTCACCGAAGGCGTGGCGTGGATGGGCGCGATGAACTCGATCGGCTCGTCAGCCGGCTCAGCCATCGCGGGTGTCTTCATCGATCACATGGGATCGCATGGAGGCTTCCTGATGGCGACCGTGCTGGCGATCACCTCGCTTGCCATCGCCTTCGTCGGCTTCCGGCAGATCAAATCCAGCACCGAAACCCCGACTCTGACCGAAGTCAGCGTGTGATACGCCGGATGCCGCTCCCAAAACTCGCGGATACAAGGCATTTTTGAAGGAAAACACCCTCTATCTGCGAGTTTTGAGAGCGCATACCGCGCTACTTCGGCCAGCCCTCCGGCGTATGCGCGAGCGACCACAGGCCAAGCCGATGCGAGAAGCTGTTCTCCCACTTCGCTTCGAGCTCTTCCTGACTCAAACGGTTCTCGGACTTCCTCAAACGGTTCATCGCATTGGTATGCGTATCGTCAAGCAGCCACTTGCGGATCACGAAGTTCCAGATCATCACCACTACCGTGGCTACCAGCTTGCCGACATTCGTCCACAGCACGTACTTCGTGTGCATGGAATACATGGAATCATGCGGCATCCACGACGTGCTGGTCCACACGATCGCCTCGTTCATGAACCAGCCGATAAGCGCCGCCACGAAGAAAATCGCGATCTCCATCCAGCGCGCCATGTCCGGCCGGTGCTTGAACACGAATTTCATGCTCGCCAAGTAATTGAATATCAGCGAGACGAAGAACGAGATTGACGTGGCCAGCACGTTATGCATATGCGTCATCAGCAGAATGTTCATCAGACCCCAGTCGATGATGAACGCGACCACACCGACAATACCGAACTTCATCAGCTGTTCAATCAATTTCCTCACATTGATTGTCTAATACATATCGCTGACTTCACACCGCGGTTTTCCTGAACCGCCACTGATTTCACACATGGCCGCACAGACCGCGCCCGCCGCGGAACCGATTAGGATAGGGAACGAACCCAATCAAGGAGGAATCATGCCCGTTATCCACACTCACGTATCCGTCAAGACCACTCCCGAGCAGCGCGAAGCGCTGAAGGCCGCCTACGGCAAGGCGATCACGGCCGTCCCCGGCAAGTCCGAGGGCTGGCTGATGTGCCCATTCGAGGATGATATGCCGATCTACTTCGGCGGCAGCGACGATGCCCCGGCCGCATACGTCGAGGTCAATGTGTTCGGCCGTTCCGTGCCCGGTTCTGCGTGGGAGAAGCTGACCAAGTCGATCATGGCCGCGCTCAACAGCGAGCTCGGCATCCCCGAGGACCGCACCTACATCCGCTACACCGCCACCACCGACTGGGGCTGGAACGGCGGTAACTTCTGAGCTCAGGTGTGATGGTATCCGCCGCTATATTGTCGCGCATGGCGTCACTGTGCGCGACCACCGTCACGCTGCGAGCCCTCACACAGTGACGTAAATCGCAAAACCCTTATTTTGCAAGGGTTGCGGGGGTGCGTCACGGAGTGTGAGGACGCACACAGTGACGTAACCCTCACACAGTGACGCCTTTTCTGCGGCACACAGGTTGCCGATATATAAATGAAAGAGCCCCTTGCGGCCAGTCGGCCCGTATGATCGGCCGACAATCCGAAAGGGGTTGTGATGATGCAGTCACGGTGTGCGGTCAGCGCGAGTGCGGCATGATTCCGCATGCCACGCCGCCGCACACTCTCACAGCACGCGTACCCCGGCACCCCGGCGGCACGCCTCTGCCGCAATCAGACGATCTTGGGCATCGGGGTGGTCAGGGACGTGGTGAGGTTCACGTGAACCAGCCCGGCGCCTGCGTGCACTTCGACCTTCTTCAGGGTGACCGTACGCTCGTCTTCCGGAGCGCGGTCGTTGTCGGTCATCGTGGCCGGGGACTTGACGGCGACCAGCGCCAGATCGTCCAGCGACATGCCGGCGGCCTTGCACAGATCATCCGCAGCACCCAGGGAATCCAGGAAACCGTCCTTGAGCAGCACACGGCTGGCCGGCACGCCGTAGGCGTTCTCGGCCACCCACTTCACGTTCTCCAGCAGGGCCATGCCCTTGTGGCTGTCGTGCTTGGACGGCATCGACGCGTTGGACAGCACATCGACGAATGCGTCGATCTGGTCGCTCAGGCCCTCGCCGCCGTCGCGATACAGGTTGCCGATGATGGGGTCGCGCAGCTCCAGACGGGCCGCGGTCTCGCGCAGTTCGGGAATCTGATCGTCCTCGCCGTCCCACAGGTTCACCAGCGGGAACGCCGGAATGTCGAGCTTCTCCAAGCGATCCACGTGGAACGGGTAGCGCCACGCCAGCTCCGGGTCATCACGCCACGTCGAGGCGCGGGTCACGACGACCGCCGCGGACGGCCACTGCGCGCCATACTCGCGGCAGGCGATGTCGAGCCACTTCTGCGCTCCGGCGTCGGTGCCGTAACCGGCCTCGACGATGACCACATCGTGCAGGGCGCACGCCAGCTCCACGGAGACCAGCGTCGGGATGCCGATCGACACGTTGGCGAACGGGCCGCCATGCACATACACCGGCGAGCCGTTCACCGTCTCGGTGAGCGCCGGCTTGACCGCATCGGCGAGCATATCGGTGATACGCCACAGGTCGATGAAGTCGCCGAACTTGACTGGTTCGCCGTCCTTCGTGCCGGCGATCATCGCGGCCACGCGCTCGCCGATCTCATCCATCGAACGGGACAGCACGACGATCTGCATCAGCTCGGACGTCGGGGTGAGCACGACCTTCTCGGCGACGTTGTTCTTGCCCGCGTCCACGGTGATGGAACGCAGCGAGCGGGACGGCACTTCGGAGACGCGCGGCACGAGGATCGTGTCGATACGTCCCTCGTCCACAGCCTTCTCGGCGAAGGAGACGAGCAGGTTCTGCGCGGCGGCGATGGCGGCCATCTCACCGCACAGGCCCCAGTCGATGAGCTCGGGGTGGGTCAGCGAAGCCTTGCCGCCGCCCGAGGCACCGCCTTTGGAACCGGCGGCGGTGATGCCCATGCTCGGCTGGCGCAGCACGGCGGTCGCGTCGATGCCGCGAGCCCGCAGCGCATCGATCAGCGCGATCGTCGTCGTGGTCTTGCCCTCGCCGCGCGACGCCTTGAGCGGCGTATCGGCGGTGACGAGCACGACCTTGCCGTGCTTGCGCGGCGCGTCGGGATTGTCGTGCAGGTACTTCATAAACCCGAAGGCGTCGATCTTCTTGACCAGCCCGTACTGGCTGGTGAACTCCTCGATAGTAGTCATCAGTAGGTGAACCTTTCTGTAGATGTATGACGCTTGCTTACCGTCGAAGCGGCTGGCGGCCGAAAACGCTTGGCCGGGAGCCTCTCAGCGCATCAGTTGTCGGAGCGGTTGAAACCGTTCTTCATCTTCATGCTCACGGTGTAGAGCACGGTGTCGAGCAGCTGGTCGGTCTCGGTCTTGAGCTGGTCGGCCATGGTCTGGTTGGCGGCGGCGAGGATGTCGCGCACCTCGTCGTTACGGGTCGCGTCGATGATGTCCTCGGGATCCATCGGCTCGACGTCGCCGTCCGCGTTCGCCGCCTCCAACTCCGCGTCGGCCAAGGCGGCCGCGGCCTCGTCGGCACCGCCCAGACGCGCGACCTGCTCGTCGGTGGCGGCGATCAAACGGTGGCCCATCGCGCCGGTCTTCTCCTGATAGCGCTCGATGGCGTTGGAGGTCTCCGCGAACGCCGCGTCGCACAGCGCGGCGATGATGCGGTTCTCCCAGTAGAAGTTCTCGGAAGTCACGCGCGTGGTCGTGTCTTCCAGATACTTCGGCGTTTCGTTGACGTTCGGGTAGAACGGCACCAGCGTGTTGAACGGGTTGGAGCCGTAGGCGATCCACTGGATCGCGCGGTCCGACTGCGGACGGTACGGGCGAATCTGCATGACGGCCAGCTGGCTCTGGCGGTTGATGCCGATCGGGCGGTACATGTGGCGTGTGTGCTCGTCGCCGAGGTGGCCGTACGGGTCGAACGGCGTGCCCTGATAGTGCGAGCTGAGCACGTACTTTACGTCCTCGATCGTCACCTTGCGCTCGGGCTGACGGGCCCACGGGATGTCATCGCTGTCCGGGCGGTGGTCGGCCTCGGGGCCGTCCCACATCTCGTCGTACGGGTTGAGGAACCGCTGCATGACCCATGCGCGCGGCGTGTTGTACACGTGATCAGAGTCGGAGTGCGAGCCGAAGGCATCACGCGGGTTGAACGGCGACGTCGATTCGACGGCCAGATCAAGGTGATTGCGCTCGATGAATTCGACCAGATCCTCGGAGCACATGTGGTTCTCCTGCTCACCGAGGGCGTCATCGAGGTCGAATTCGTCGATGCCGAGCTGGTTCGGCATCGTCACATACGCTTCGTCGGGCACGCGCTTGGCGATCCAGTGATGGCCACCGACGGTTTCCATCCACCAAATCTCGTCGGCGTCCGAGAACGCGACACCGTTCATCTCATAGGTGCCGTATTCCTTAAGAAGGTCGCCAAGCCGCTGCACGCCCTCACGCGCGGTGGTGACGTACGGCAGCACGATGGTCAGGAAGTCCTCCTCGCCGATGCCGCCGGGCACGGCCGGCTCGTAATCCGAGTCACCTTCCCGCCCGCGTGCCGCCCGGTATTCCACAAACGGGTCGGCGCCGAGCACGCGCTCGTTGGTGGTCAGCGTTTCGGTGGCGCTCATGGCCACGTTCGCCTCGTTGACGCCGGCCTCGCCCCAGATGCCTTCCTTCAGGTCGGCGTTCGGCACTGCGGTGTACTGCAGCGGATCGTCGGGCAGGTCAATGGTCAGGTGGCTGATGACGCTGCGGTATTCGCGCGGCTGTTCATCGGGCTTGACGACGACGAACCGCTTCGGGTTGAATTCGCCGTTGGCGGAATCCTCGTTGCGGGCGATGATGGTCGAACCGTCATAGCTGGCGTCCTTGCCGACCAGAATCGTGGTGCATGCCATAGTATTCGGTACTGTCCTTTCTTGCTGTGCACACGCTGTCGCGTGCACGTTGCGGCGCGCATCCGCGGCGCGCCTCCTGTCACATGAGTGTATGACTCCGTACGGGAGTATACGGCATCAGCCCTCAGGCTTTTCCGGTGATGAACATCACACCCTGATCGGTGACGTGGTCGATGTCACGCAGCGCGTGGAACAGCTCGTTGAGCCAGAATCCTTGGTTCAGACCCGGCAACGGCTTCGCGGTGCCCCACACGTGCAGCGAATAGTCGTGGTCCTTGTCGGGCGGCTGGGGCCCGTTGTAGCGCATCGTCACCTGCGGATTCGTGCTGCCGACCAGCTTGCTCGCGGCCGACGTGCGGCCCTGCACGGTCTCGGGAATCATGGAGGGCAGCTGCCGGGAGAAGTCCGGCGGAATCTGCAGTGCATGGGAATCGTTGAAGTCGTACATCAGCGCGTCGATGGGCAGATTCGCGACCGTCCAGTGAATCCATTCGAATCCGCAGACCGGGATGGAGTCGGGGTCGGTGAACGCCCAGTGCAGGTACCGGGCGGCGGGATCGATCTCGTCGATATAGAACGGGAAGGAGATGACGGGCACGCCGTCGGTGCGGTATTCGGGCGCGGCGGCTTTGGCGAAGTCGTCGGGCATCACCGTGAAGTCAGCGGAAATCTTCATGTCTCCAGTATCGCGCATGAGCGTGACGTGCGGCACCCGGCTGCAGGCCACACCGCGCGCGACGGCAGACCGGCCGCAACAAGCCACCGTCCCCCGCCGGGGTTTATCCGACGGGGGACGGTGGAGAAAGAGTCAGTCAGGCCGACCGGTCACGACTGGCCGGTCTGACTGGGGATCAGGCGGAGTGCTTGCGGCGAATCATCACCACGCTCACTCCGACGGCGAGCAGCATCAAGCCGAGGCCGGCGAGCGCGCCGACGGCGGCGCCGGTCTTCGCGACACCGTCGCCCTTGCCGTCGCCGTCGTTCTTGCCGGTTTCGGCGGCCTTGACCGTGACGCTGTAGGTCACGTCGATGACCGTGTCGTCGGCCATCGTGTACTGCACGACGAAGCTGTCGTCACCGGTCTTGTCGCCGGCCGCATACACGAGCGTGCCGTCGGCGATTTCGGCCTTGCCGAGCTTGCCTTGCTTGATGATGGAGCGGCTCTTCCAGCCCGCCACGTCCTTCGGCTCGGTGACCGTACCGGTCTTGCCGGCGGTCACGTCGCCGGTATCGGCCTTGACGGACTTGTGGTCGGGCGTCGGCTTGGTCTCATCCGCGACGGTGATCTCGACGCTGCCGGACTTGTCCGTGCCGTCGGTCGAGGTGGCCGTGATGACGACCTTGCCGGCCTTCTTCGCGGTGATGACGCCGTTGGCGTCGACCGTCGCGATGGATTCGTCGCTCGACTTCCACGTCACCTTCTTGTTGGTGGCGTTGCCGGGCTTGACGGTCGCGGTGGCCTGGAGTGTCTTGCCGACGGAGACGGTGGTGCCGGCCTCGACGGTGACCTCCACGCTGGTGACGGGGACGGTCTCGACGGGCTTGGCCGTCACGGTGATGTGGAGCGTGCCGGACACGCCACCGGCCGTGGCGGTGATGGTCACCGTGCCGGCCTTCTTGGCGGTCACGACGCCGTCCTTGTCGACCGTGGCGACGGACTCGTCGCTCGACTTCCACGTGACCGTCTTGTCGGTCGCGTCAGCCGGGGCGACGGTCGCCGTCAGGGTCGTGGAGGCGCCTTCGACGAGCTCCTGCTTGCCTGTCACGGTCACGGACTGGACCGGGATGACGGTCGGGGCCTTGTCGCTCACCGTGATCTTCAGCGTGCCGGACACGCCACCGGCCGTGGCGGTGATCGTCACTTCGCCGGCCTTCTTCGCGACGACCTTGCCGTTGGCGTCAACCGTCGCCACAGTGGCGTCGGAGGACTTCCACGTGACCGTCTTGTCGGTCGCATTGGCCGGGGCGACGGTCGCCGTCAGGGTCTGCTCTCCATCGACGGTCATCGCGGCGTCGCCGGCAACGGTGACGCTGGTGACGGGCACGGTCGCGGCGGAGACGGTGATCTCGATGGAACCGAACTTCGTCTTGTCGCCGTTCGACGTGGCGGTGATGGTCACCTTGCCGGCCTTCTTCGTGGTCACCACGCCGTTGGCGTTGACCGTAGCTACGGCGGCGTCGGAGGTCGACCAGGTGACGGACTTGTCGGTCGCATTGGCCGGGGCGACGGTCGCCGTCAGAGTGACGGTGTCGCCTGCGGTGGCGGTGTTGGCGCCGGTCACGGTCACGCCGGTGACGGGCACGTTGGCGCTCGCCTTCTTCGTGATCGTGTACGTGGTGCCTGCGGTGGTATCGAACACGAGCAGCGAGGCGCCGTCCGCGTTGGTCACGACCTTGGCGTTCACGGCGGTGTCACCGTTCTTGACCTCGTAGTTCTGGGCGCCGCCGGCGGTGATCTTGACGGCCGCCTGCTTGCCCTTGTTGGAGGTCAGCTTGACTTCGGTGGCCTTGCCGTTCTTCCAGGTCGTGCCGACGGTGAAGTTGCCGCGGGCCACGAGGCCGCTCACCGAGCCGTCCGCCCAGGCGTCGGGCAGGGCGGGCAGGATGTTCGTGTAGTTCACGTACTTCTTGCCGTCGGTGTCGGTGAAGGTGGAGTTGGACTGCAGCAGCATTTCGTCGACACCGGAGGTGTTGCCGAAGTTGCCGTCAATCTGGAACGGCGCATGGTAATCGAACAGGTTTGCATACATCGCGTTCTTGAGCTGCAGCTCGACCAGCTTGTACGTGGTGTTGCCGTCGCCGGTGCGAGCCCACGAATTGATGCGCTGGCCAATGGCCCAGCCGGTGTTGGACTGCAGCACGTTGCCCTTGAAGCAGCGGTACCTCAGCGAGGTCTTGGCCGCATCCATGTACTCGGAGTTGTCGATGGTGATCAAATCACCGGGGAACAGTCCGAGCAGGTGGGACATGTGACGGTGCTGGTTGTCCGCCTGGTAGCCGCTGATGGCGGATCCATCCTTCTTCTTGCCGAGCGCACCTTCGAAGTACCATTCCTTGATCTGGCCGGAGTCGCCGACCTCGATCGGCTTGAGCAGGCTCTTGGCGCAGCTCCAGGAACGGTTGGCGTTCGCATCGGTGAAGTTGCCGTTGTCGCCCTTGGCCCAGTTGTCGGCCGAGCAGTCGGTGGTATTGCCGACCAGACCGTCCGGATCTCCCTTGGCCTTGGCCGCCTCGATGGCGTCGTTGAGCATCTGCCACACGAGCGAGCTCTCGTACGTGTTGCCGTCGGTGCCCAGCGGGCCCTGTTCGGGCGAGTACGCGACGCCGGTAGTCAGGCGGTCACCGGAGCTGGAGCCAGCCTTGTGCAGCATGTAGTTGACGTAGAAGTGCGATTCCTCCTTGAGCAGCGCGTACACGCGATTAAGCAGGGCAGGGTCGCCGGAGTACTCGTACGCCTCGTACACGTTCTGCAGGATCCACGGCACGGCGGCCGGGCTCCAACCCCACGAGAACGATTGACCGGGTGCAGTCCAGCCGTAAGCGGTGTTCTCGGTGTGGGCCATGTAGCCCTCGCCCTCGCCGATCGGCGTGGTCTCGGGGTTCGTCGTCTCCGCGCCCGCGTAGACCTTGGCGGTCACACGGCCGGGCTTGACCAGACCCTCCACATACTCGATGAGCGGCTCGGCGAGCTCTCCCATGTTGGCCGAATAGGTCGGCCAGTAGTTCATCTGGAGGTTCACGTTCATGTGGAAGTCGGAGCCCCAAGGCGTGTTGCCGTGGGCGTTGTCGCCCGCGGTGACCGACCAGATGCCCTGCAGGTTGCTGGGCAGCTGACTGTTCTCACGGGAGGAGCCGATGGTCAGGTAGCGGCCGTACTTGTACACCAGCGTCTCCAGCTCGCGCTTCTGCGCGGTGGTTGCGGAGCCCCTCTGGTACGCCTTGAGCAGCGCGTCGGTGGCGACGGCGCCGTCGGAGCTGTGGCCGGACTGGCCCAAATTGATCTTCACGCGGTCGTAGATGGCGGAATGATCGTCGATGTGCGCTTTCTTGACGGCGGTGTAGCCCTTGTTGGCGGCGGCCTGCACGACCTTGGCGACGCGGGTGTTCACCTCGGCGGCGGTTTCGCCGGTGCGGTAGGACGGATACTTCTGCTTGTAGTCCGTCGCGGCGGCGATGTACAGCGTGACCGCCTTCGCGTCGGAGACCTTCAGCGAAGCGCCGTCGGAGCCTTCGGAGAGCGTGCCCTCACCGTTGTCGAGGACGACCTTGATCTGCGAGTTGTACAGCAGGCCGTTGTTGCCGAGAGCGCCCTTGACGGTGAGCGTGTCACCCTTGACCGTCGTGGTTTCGCCGGTCTTGGAGTAGTTCGTGTTGGTCGGCATGCTGACGTTGAAGTTCAGCTTGCCGGCTTTGCTGGCCGTGAGGCGGGCGACCATGACATTGTCGGGGTTCGACGCGAAGTATTCGCGCGTGTAGGTGACGCCGTCATGCTTGAACGTGACGTCGGCCTTGCCCTTGCTCAGGTTCAGGTCGCGGCGGTATTCGGTGACGGTCGTGTCGTTGAACCCGTAGTCGAGGTAGATGTCGCCCCAGTTCAGGTAGTTGCCCTGCTCGGCCGCGTTCTCGCCGCCGGTCAGGTTGCCGGGATTGACCGTCTCGGCGCCGTTCGCGAGCTGCTTGTTGAGCGCGCGCAGCGTGGCGCCGTTCTGACCCTTGGTCTCGTTGTTGCCGCCGTTGTAGCTGGTCGAGGATCCGGGGCCGCCGGTCCACAGCGTCTCCTCGTTGAAGGTGACGCGTTCACGGCTGACCTCGCCCCAGACGGTGCCGCCGATCTTGCCGTTGCCGAACGGCAAGGTGGTCTGCTGCCAACGGTTGTTGTCGGGGTTGCCGTAATTGCCGCCGGCGGTGGCGGTGGCGTCGGTCTGCGACGCGGGCTGCTTGTACCACAGCCAGTCGTCTTTGCTGGTGTCGCCGTCTCCGCCGTCCTCAACACTGGCGATGACATAGGCGTTGAACGAAGCGGCGATTTCGGGGTCCTTGTTGTACTTCACGGTAATAGGGTATACGCCGATGCTGGCACTATCGAAAGCGCTGGTGTCGATGGTGTAGTTATCCTCACCGTTGCCTTCGGTCAGCGTCTTGACCGTGCCGTCGGCCGTGCTGGTGGCCTTGACCACGAGTCCGGCCTTGTCGAACGCCTCGCCCTTCTGGTACTTGACCTTGGTCGGGCCTTCGATGCTCAGCGTGTATGCCTTCGGCTTCTTGGTGACGGACAAGGTCGGCTGCATGGCCTCGGTGGCGCCGGTCAGCGAGGTGACTTCCTTGCTGCCGAAACGCATGTCGGACTTGTTGAGCTCGCCCAGGGCCAGCGTGATCTTCTTCTCGGTGGCGCCGGCGCTGAACTTGGCGAACTCTGCCTTGATGATGTCGGTCACGTCGAGCAGAACCTTCTTGGCGTTGCCCGATTCGACGGTCATGCCATCGGAATACTTCTTAGATCCATAAGCGAACGCATGGGACGTCGCGGTCTTCGTGGTATCGGTCACCTCGAAGTCCGGGCGGTTCCGCCACGTGGCATTGTTGGTGTCGCAGGGAGCGGTGCCGGTGCACCGCGACGTGTCAACAGCGACCACCTTGACCTTATCGGTGGCCGTGGCGGTCTTGTCTGCACCGGCGTAGCCCAGATACGTCAAGGTGAGGATGGAGTGCTCGGGCGCCGCGGTGTAATCGGACAGGTCGAACGTCATCAGACCCATCTTGGCGTCTGTGACATCGTGGACGTCGGTGGACTTGAACTTCTCACCGAAGTCGCCGTAATCGCCTTCCGGCTGCAGCGCGCCGACATAGGCCGCAGTGTTCTTCTTCTCGTTCTTCTCGCTGGCCCATGCCTGCAACGTGGTGTCGGCGGAGGGCTTGAGATCGTCCTTGGTGGACACGGAAACGGTCAGCTTCGGAGCCATGTCTGCGGTCGCGCCGTTCAGGGACGTCGTGCCTTCGGAACTGGCGAAACGAACCTCGGTCTTCTTGGTCTCGCCCACGGCCAGGGTGATGACCTTCTTGCCTTCGGCGAACTGCTGGCGCACGATTTCGGTCACATCTACGGTGACCTTCTTGGTATTGGCGGGAACCACGGTGATGGCGTCGCCCGCGTAAACCGTCGTACCGTACTCGAACGGCTTGGACTCGGCGACGAATGAGGAGTCGTTGATGCTGAACTTCGGCTTGGTCGCGCCGGTCGCGACATTCGCGCCGCAGTCTGTGGCGTTATTGGTGCACACGGTGGTGTCGACGGGGGTCACCTTGATGGTGTCGGTGTCGGTGGCCGTCGGGTTGCCGCGGTAGCCGAGGTACGTCATCTCGAACGTTGCGGAATCGGGGGCATGGTCGTAGGCGCTCAGGTCGAACGTCAGCAGGCCGGTCTTCAGATCGGTGGTGTCCGCGGCATCCGTGGACTCGAACTTCTCGCCGAACACGCCTTGCGAGGCCCCTTGCAGTGTGCCGATGTACGGCTTGGACGCCATTGAGGAATTCTTCTCGCTCGTCCATGTCTGCAACGTGGTATCGGCGGAGGGGGTGATGGTTGCTGTGGTGGAGGACGAGGCGTCGGACGCTGCCGCTCTCGTCGTGCCGACCGCGACGGCCGACGCAGGTAGTCCGGCCAGCAGCATGCCGACCGTCGCGCAGGACGCCACCAGTGGCATCAGACGCGATGACATCGCTCTATGTTTCATATTTGGTTCTTTCTCCTATAGGGCAGCCAGCAGCTTTGCCGGCTCATGTTAATATATACATTTTTTACTAAAAGAATCAAGTCCGTCGGCGACTTGTGTCTTCAATTGGAACCACAGCTCTCAGAGAGTCCCTGGATACCGTTGTTCCCAGAATTACGTAACATTCTTGGCATTATTATCACAGGGTGCAGGGCCGCCGGCAAGACCGCCCCCAGCCTCGCTACGCTCGGCAGCTCCTGACAGCGGGAGCACACCATCCGCGCCATCGGCCGGCCAAGTCGTCAGCGCAGCCGGTCGCGTACCACACCAGCGCAAAATCACATCAAAATCGCATTGTGTGGCCAGCCAGTCTGCCTCACAATGAAATGTGAACCCTCACATCACGTGGTGTGGCACAACATGCACCGCAGAACCGCCATTTTTCAACGGCCCGAAACGACTCCTCCGATGCCCGCGTACCACACCAGCCCAAAAACCATCGAAAAACGCATTGTGTGGCAGACCGAGAGGGCGATACGCGCCGGACGCCCCTCTGCTCTCGTCATAATCATGTTCTATGGAAGCACACCGGCCATCTGCCGCACCAGCGCATCCGCTCTCAACAATCCTTCTCCCGTTTGCGTCGCTATGTGCGCGCCGGAACGACGACCGTGCGCACATAGGGACGCAAACCACAGTCCCCGAACCCGTCGCGCACCATATATAGGAAATTCTCCGCCCATCACTCGCCTACATAGCAAACAGCCCGGCGAGCCCACGCACGGCGCACTGCCATGCGTAAGTTCACCGGGCTGTCAGCCTCATCAATCCAGCGAGCGCAACGGGCGCCCCATCAATCGGTGAGTGTGAATTGGCTGTTGTAGAGGTCGGCGTAAAACCCTCCCGCCGCGAGCAGTTCCTCGTGGGTACCGCGCTCGATCACGTCGCCGTGGTTCATGACGAGAATCATGTCGGCGTCGCGGATGGTGGAGAGGCGGTGCGCGATGACGAAGCTCGTGCGCCCCACGGTCAACGCATCCATGGCCTTTTGGATGAGTTCTTCGGTGCGGGTGTCGACGGAGGAGGTGGCTTCGTCAAGGATGAGGATCGGAGCGTCCTGCACCATGGCGCGGGCGATGGTGAGCAGCTGGCGCTGTCCTTGGGAGAGCGAGGTGTTGTCGTCGAGCACGGTGTCGTAGCCCTGCGGCAGAGAGCGCACGAAGTGGTCGAGTCCGACGGCCTTGCATGCGGAGACGATCTGCTCGTCGGTGACGCCGGGCTTGGAGTAGGCGATGTTTTCGCGCACGGTGCCACGGAACACCCATGTATCCTGCAGGACCATGGAGAACTGGTCGTGTACGTTCCAGCGCGGCACGGAAGTGGTGTCGATGCCGTCGATGGAGATGGAGCCGCCGGAGATCTCGTAGAAGCGCATCAGCAGGTTGACCATGGTGGTTTTGCCGGCGCCGGTCGGACCGACGATGGCGACTTTCTGGCCGGCGGAGACGCTTGCCGAGAAGTCGTGGATGATTGGCTTGTCGGGCTCATAGCCGAATCGCACGTGACTGAATTCGACGTCGCCGCGCACGGTCCGGGGGTTGCCGGCCGCATCGTAGCCGAGCAGCTGCGAACGCTGCGAAGCCGTCATACCGGCGGTGGCATTCGCGCGAGTGCCGCGATGCGCCAGCTTGCCGCTGTCCGTCCGTGCCGTGCTCGCAGCGGCATCAGCCACGCCGAGTTCGGCCTTGGTCGGTTCCGCATCCATCTCCGGCTCTTCGAGGAAGCCGAACACGCGCTCGGCGGCGGCCGCGCATCGCTGCAGGTTCTGGAACGCCTGCGCGAACTGGCTCAACGGCTGGGTGAATAGGCGGATGTACATCATGAACGCGACGATCACGCCGAATTCGATCTGCCCGTCCATGGCGAGCGCCGCACCGACCACGCACACGATCACGTAGCCGAAGTTGCCGACGAAGTTCATCAACGGCATCATCAGACCTGACAGGAACTGCGATTTCCAGCCGGATTCGTACAGGTCGGCGTTGTACTTCTCGAAGCGGCGGATTGAGTCGGCCTCGCCGTTGTACGCCTTGACGATGAGGTGGCCGGCGTACATCTCCTCGATGTGGCCGTTGACGTCGCCGAGCGCCATCTGCTGGCGGGCGAAGTATTTCTGCGAGGATTTCATGATGACCATCATGATGATGAGTCCCAGTATGCTCGCGCCGATCGCGCACAGGGTCATGATGACGTTGTTGTAGAACATCATGACGAGCGCGCCAACGAACAGCGTCGCCGAGGTGATGAGCGAGCCGAGGGACTGGCCGAGCGTCTGGCCGATGGCGTCGACGTCGTTGGTGATGCGGGAGAGTACGTCGCCGTAGCTGACCTTGTCGAAGTATTTGAGCGGCAGCTTGTTGATTTTGACCGAGATCGATTCGCGCAGGCGCTGGGCGGTGCGCTGGGTAACGTTCGCCATCATCCAGCTTTGCACGTAGCTGAGCACCGCGTAGCCGACGTACAGTGCGACGAGCAGCCAGGCGATGCGGCCGACGGCGTTGAAATCGACCGAGTTCATCACCGGCTTGCCGTTCACGATGGCCGGCAGTCCCTTGACGATCTCGTTGGTCATGTCCTTGAGCTTGTCCGGTCCGATGATCTGGCATATCGTGCCGGCCGCGCCCAGCACGAGCGCAATGATGATGACGGGCAGGTAGTTGCGGCAGTAGTGGACGAGCTTGCCCATCACGTTGCCGAAATTGGCAGGCTTTTCGACCGTGCGGCCGCCGCCCATTGGTCCTCTTGGTCCTGGCATTTGTTACTCCTTAAAAGTCCGTATTGATCTCACGCGGTCAGTTCCGACTGACTGAGCTGGGATTCGGCGATCTGACGGTAGACATCGCAGGTGTCGAGCAGTTCCTGATGGGTGCCTTGGCCGACGACCTTGCCGTCATCGAGCACGATGATGCGGTCGGCGTTCATGATCGTGCCGATGCGCTGGGCGACGATGAGCTTGGTGGATCCCTTGGCTTCTTTGGCGAGTGCGTCGCGAACTTCGCGGTCGGTCTTGAAGTCGAGCGCGGAGAACGAGTCGTCGAAGATCAGGATTTCGGGGTGGCGGTAGACGGCGCGCGCGATTGACAGGCGCTGCTTCTGGCCGCCGGAGACGTTGGACCCGCCTTGTGCGATCGGGGCGGTGTATGTGCCGTCCATGCGCTCGACGAACTCGGTGGCCTGAGCGACGCCGGCCGCCGCCTTGACCCGGTTCATCTGTTCAGCCGGCATTGCGGCGCCTTCCGCTCTCTTGCCCGCGGCGATGAGTTCGGCTTCGCGTTTGCGGCCGGCCGGAGTGGAGGTGTCGGCCATTTCGACGTCCGCGGAGCTTGCCCCGTTCACGTCGTCGCCGTAGCTCACGTTGGATGCGACCGTGCCCTTGAACAGCACGGACTGCTGCGGCACGTATCCGATCTTGTCGCGAAGGGCTTTCAGATCGTATTCGCGCACGTCCACACCGTCGACGAGCACCTGCCCGGCCGACACGTCGTAGAAGCGCGGCACGAGGTTGATGAGGCTGGACTTGCCGGAGCCGGTGGAGCCGATGAACGCGACGGTCTGGCCCTTTTCGGCGGTGAAGTCGATGCCTTCGAGCGTCGCCTCGCGTGAGCCGGGGTAGGTGAAGCTCACGTTGCGGAACTCGACGGTGCCGGTTTTCCCGCCGCCCAGACGCGCCACGTCGGCGGCGGTCTTGGTGCCGGTTTTGACGATCGGATCGGTGTCGAGCACTTCGAGCACGCGCTGCGCGGACACGTCGGCGCGCGGCCAGAGCACGAACACCATGCTCATCAGCAGGAAGCTCATGATGACCTGCACGGAGTAGTTGGAGAAGACGACCATGTTGGAGAACACGTTGAGCTTGTCCGTCAGGCCGGCGGCGTCGATCAGATAGGCGCCGATCCAGTAGACGGCGAGCATCAGGCCGTTCAGGACGGTGTTCATCAGCGGCATCATGAACGCCATGACGCGGTTGGTGAACAGCTGCGTGTCGGTGAGGTCCTTGTTGGCCTTGGTGAACTTGGCCTCCTGGTAGTCCTCGGCGTTGTAGGCGCGCACGACGCGCAGGCCGGTGAGGTTTTCGCGGGCCACGAGGTTGATGTTGTCGGTGAGCTTCTGCATGGCCTTGAACTTGGGCATGACCATGGCCATCATGATGACGACGGCGACGAGCAGGATGACGACGGCGATGCCGGTGGCGAGAGTCCATTCGAAACCTTCGCCGGCGATCTTGCATATGGCCCATACGGCCATGATCGGCGACTTGACGATGAGCTGCAGGCCGATGGTGATGAACATCTGGATCTGCGTGATGTCGTTGGTGGAGCGGGTGATGAGGCTCGCGGTGGAGAATTTGCTCATTTCGGCGGGGCCATAGGATTCGACCTTGCGGAATTCGAGCGAGCGCAGGCGCTGGGTGAATGACGAGCCGACGCGTGCGGAGATGTAGCCGGTGACGATGGCACAGGCGACGGAGCCGAGGGAGATGAGCAGCATCTTGCCGCCGGCGATCCAGATGTCGCTCATCGCGCTGCCCGGTGTCTCGACGAGCGTGGTGATGTCTGACATGTAATCGGGCAGTTTGAGGTCGAAGAAGACCTGCCCGACGATGGTCACCAGGGCGATGAGCATCTGACCGATCTCCGCTTTGGAGAGGTATTTCAGGATGCGAAGCATTGGCTTTCCCCTTGTGTTTTGTTGGTGATTGGTTACGCTATTTGCCGCGGCATCGATATCCGATGCCCGAATTAGTTTCTGTTGTTAGATTACTTACAGTGTAAGATATTACGCATTATTCTGTGTATTCGCTGTGAATGGCGCGCTTTGCGCTGGCTGCGCACGAGAGACACGGCACGCACGCCCCCCCCACGTCATCCGCAGCCGGCGGAAGAAGCTACTCCTCTCCGGCCTTCGCGCGCTCGGTCCGCATATGATCGGCGACACGCCTGTCACGCTCGGCGAACGCGGCCCGCACCTCATCGGGGGTCGGGCGCGGAGCGCCGGGATGGCAGATGGCCATGTATGTCGAGAACTCCGACAGCAGATCAACGAACTCGCGCGTGCGCCGCTCCCCCATCTGCGAGAAGATCCAACAGATTGCCGAACGCATCTCCTCCAAGTCGCACTTGGACCGCTCTCGCCCGGCATCCGTAAGGTTCACGCGGATGATGCGGCGGTCGTCCGGGTCGATGTCTCGGGTGATCAACCCTTTTTTCTCCAGAGCGGCAAGCACTGTGGAGATGCGGCCGGAGCTGGCCTTCAGCGAACTGGCAAGCTGCGACGGCGTCATGGTGCCGCGCAGTGCGAGCTCGTGCAGAATGAATGGCTCGCCATGCGCGCCGCGCGCGAACTCCTTCTGCATCTTGGAACGGTTGCCCCACACGCTGGCGTACAGTTCGCTGAGCGCCTCCCGCTCAAAACCCATTTCGCACCGCCTTCCGATTCGACCATTGCCGCACTACCGCGCTCCGCGGAGTACCGCCAATACATTCCAGCGGCATATACATCGTGCAAACATCTGTAATATTATCTCATACCGTAAACAATTTACAGTATGTGATTATATGTCCGCGCTTTACTCCCCCGCTACTAAACTTAATCTGTACGCTTTTTCCGTGCAACAATTCAATGGCGACACTAACGAAGCAAACGGTATCGAAACAGAAAACGTCCCGGCTTGACATTCGACTGACGGATGCGCAACGGCAGCTCATCGAGCGTGCCGCCGAGCTGACCGGCAGCACGCTCACGCAATGGACCGCTCGCCATCTCCTGGAATCAGCCCGTAAGAATATAGAAGAAGCAACCGTCCTGCATCTGGAATCACAGGCATTCGAAGATTTCATACAGGCATTGGATCAGCCGGTTCCGCCAGCAGCCGAAAAACTCATGGAAAGGGATCCGCAGTGGGCATGATCCATCATTTCCAACGTCCGCGCAAGCTCGGCCCGGAAGAGAGAATGGGGGAAGTTCTCTTGTGGAGTACCGTTCATCGACAAGTGGGCCGCACAACGCGCACCGTCATCGGCCCAGCATGGGACGGCCGTCGCGTACGTGTCATTCACTGCGTCAAGTGAACCGGCGGGATTCTACACGCTGAGTGCATATTCGGCACTGCGAGCACGATCCGTCAGCGGCGCACTAGGGTCACGTGCGCTCATTGTGGAACCTTACGACGATAAAGCACGCGCGTTCTATGCGCATTTCGGTTTTCAACCGATTCCCGGAACCACCAGCATGTATCTCAGGCTCGTTTGACGACGAGCCTGTTCCGTATTTATGACGGTGACTCATAGCGTTGATTCACGGCAGTAAAGACAGCTCCTCAGGGGCGAGCGTGAGATTGACTGCGGCGAACGAGTCCCGGACCTCATGCGGGTTGCGAGCACTGGGAATGGTGAACAGACGGTCATATCTGGTCAGCTCCCACGCGAGCACCACACGCTGGTACGAGACGCCGCGGGCCGCTGCGACCGTGCGGAACGGATCATACGCATGACTGTCGAATGCGTCCAGGAACCCGCCGAGCGGCGACCAGCACACAAAATCAAGACCGAGATCGGCACAGTGACCCATCGTATGCTCGGGGTCGGGATGCGATGGCGAGAACTGGTTCTGCACCGCAATCAGACGGTCGCCGAGAATCCCACGGGCGGTGTCAATCTGCGCATTGTCCACGCGCGAGATGCCGGCGAACCGAATCACGCCCTCATCCAGCAAGGTTTTCAGCGCGCCGACCGTATCCTCATACGGAACCGCGGGGTCAGGGCCATGCGAATACAACAAATCGAGCGCGTCGACGCCGAGGCGGAGAGCGGACTCCTTCGCGTCACGAATCATCGTCTCCGGGCGCGAGTCGGCCATCCACCCGTACCGGCTGCCGGCCGCCTGCAGGTGCTGTCGCTCGGATGCGGATGCGCTCGCGCCGTCGCCCGGGGATTGCTGAGGATCTTCCGCGTCGCGGTTCGTCACTTCCAGCGTTCGGCGATAACCAGTCTTCGTGGCGACCAGAACCTCATCGCGCGGACCGCTCCAGCTGGCGAGCGCCGCATGAACCAGCATCTCGCCGTACCCGAAATCACGCGGCACGCCTGTACCGTCAGGCCCCGGTTCGCTTGGCAGATAATACGACCATGCGGTGTCGAGATAACGCACTCCGGCGTCAAGCGCGGCATGGATCGTGCCGATGGCCGTCGCCCGGTCCGGGCGTCCCTCGATAGAGAGCGCCATCGTTCCCATGCCGAGGCGCGGCATGCGCGCTTTCCCCGCAAACTCCACAACGTTCGATGTCACCATGCCACCATCATCCCACGCGACACGAACACAGGGCCGACTGGCAATGCGCCAGCCCATGAGTCCCGGCCCCGGTTCCTTTCGACTTGTTCCGGCGAAAGTCCCATCCGAAGACACTCAAATGGGACTTTGGCGGGATGGGTGGACTTCACCTCCCGCGTGAGGCCCCGGCAGTCAACAAAAAGTCGGCCGGCCACCGAATAGGTGACCGACCGGCATCATATGCCGGTCCGCTGATTCAGCGCCGGGGCTCGCGCCGACGGCGGGCGGCAAGCGCCGCGCCGGCACCGACCGCGAGCAGTGCCGCGAACGCGCCGAACACGCCGCTCACAGAGGCGCCGGTCTTCGACAGGCCGGGCTGCTTGTTGCCGGCATCCGGCTTGTTCGGCTTCACCGTGTCGCCGGGTTTCGTCGGCTCAGTCGGCTTCGTCAGTTCGGTCGGTTCGATCGGCTTGCTCGGTTCGATCGGCTTGCTCGGTTCGATCGGCTCGGACTTCTCCCTGACGGTCACGACACGCTTGACCGTGTACGACGCACCTTCGGAGTCGGTCACCGAATACGTCAGCGTGTATTCACCGGCCTTCTCGGTGTTCACCGAACCTTCGACCAGGATCTTGTCGGTCAGATCGCCGTCCTCCTCATCGGAAGCGGCCGCACCGGCCTTCGGGTCGAACGCGTCGACGTTGATGTTCTGCTTCGCGGATGCGTTGAGCAGCTGGTAGGTGGCACCGTCGGACGTGTCGAAAATCCACCGGGCCGCGGGGTCGGACTTGGCGTCTTCCACCGACTCATCGCTGAAGGCGTTGGTGCCGTCCTTGGCGACGAGCACCTTGCAGTCCGTATTGGTGATGACGTAGGCCTTGAGGCCGGGGCGCTCGGTGTCGGACTGGTCGATCTGGGTGAACTTCCAGGCCTGCTTCTTGGTGTCGGTCAGGGTCTCGGGCGTGTCGGCGATGGACAGTGCGGAATCGCCGGAAGCCGTGGCGGACAGGTTCTTGCCGGACTGCACGCCGACAAGCTGGTAGGTGTGCCCGACTAGGCGATCACCGAGACGGGATGGAACGCCCACAAGGCGTTCCGCGCCATGCCGCACGACGCGCAGACCGCATTTGCCATCCGCATGCTGTTCACCCACCGCGACGCGGACCGCTACGGCGCCGACATGTTCCTGCACTACGAGCGCGGCTTCAACGTGCGCTTCGAGGGTGCCGGCTCGAACAATTACTGAATTCGGGCATCGGAGCGCCGGAGGGATCCCGGACGCGCGAGCCGCCAAGCGCGACACACGCACAACACGCGACGGTTTTGCTTGTCCGCGAGTCTGTGGTATTCTCTTCGAGTTGTCTGTTGAGGCCAAAAGGCCGCGGCAAACAGCGTAATGGAGGATTCGCCTAGTGGTCTATGGCGCACGCTTGGAAAGCGTGTTGGTGTAACAGCCTCACGAGTTCGAATCTCGTATCCTCCGCCCGGATTTGAACCCCGGAAACCGTTGAAAACATTCGGTTTCCGGGGTTTTGCTTTGATTCCTTCCGATTGTCGGTTCCCCCCAGGTACCCTCCGTTTCGATACCTTTGGCCCCGACCTGCCGCGCGTGTCACATATCGGAACCGACGATTCCGAAAACGCCTTCGGGCCCCCGCCCGCCGCGTGTTCGTCATCGAAGTCCGACCCCGCCCCACGCGTCCCGCCGGCGGGCCGATCCGGATCCCCTCATGCCCCCGCGCAGTTTTTTTCGTTTTGGTTCGCAACAATCCCGGACGCCCGCCGCGCAGCGCGATGCGCCCCATGCGGTCCGGCCCAGCGCGAAGGTTCCCCCTGACCCCCTCCGATGAACGCCACACGAACGCATACGGGTGCCATGAAAGTCCATCCGAACCGTCAAATCAATAGCCTTTTGCGTCCTGATTCCTCCAGTCGATGTAAGAATCAGGACGCAAAGGGGTCTGTAAGCAGGGTGATTCCTCCATTGACTGGATGTTTTGGGTCGCTGAGCGGGTTTTGATCGGGACGATTCCTCCAATGGCTGGAAGAATCGGGACTTTTGGAGGCATGTTTGCGGGAAGAATGTTCCAGTGACTGGAAGGATTTGCCCGCTGAGAAGGCTTTGAACGAGAGGATTTTTCCGGTCGGTGGGAGAATCCAGACGCTGGAGTGGTCTGTAATAGAGTGTGTTGCGCATAGCTTGAGGGGAATGGTGGTATAGGCTGTACCTAAGCATTTCTGATACCGATGGAGGTCTTATGAGCCGCAAGAATTATGTCGATGATTATGCAATTTCGTTGGATATCGGAAACGCATCCGTTGGCTGGTCGGCCTTCACCCCGAATTATCGGCTTGTACGTGCAAAGGGGCATGAACTCATTGGCGTGCGACTTTTCGATCCGGCTGATACGGCTGAATCTCGCCGAATGGCACGTACCACACGCAGAAGGTACTCGCGCAGGCGTTGGCGCCTCCGTCTTCTTGATGCTTTGTTTGACCAGGCGTTGTCTGAAATTGATCCTTCATTTTTGGCTCGTAGGAAGTATTCTTGGGTCCATCCTGATGATGAAAACAATGCGGATTGTTGGTACGGTAGTGTTCTGTTTGATTCAAACGAACAGGACAAACGTTTTTATGAGAAATACCCAACTATTTATCACCTGCGCAAAGCATTAATGGAAGATGACTCTCAGCATGATATTAGAGAAATCTATCTTGCCATTCATCATATGGTGAAATATCGCGGTAATTTTCTGGTTGAGGGAACCCTGGAATCGTCGAATGCGTTCAAAGAAGATGAGCTGCTGAAACTTCTTGGAAGAATCACCCGTTATGAAATGTCGGAAGGTGAGCAAAACAGCGATATTGAGCAAGATGATGAGAACAAGTTGGTTGCGCCTGCCAATGGCCAGTTAGCTGATGCTTTGTGCGCAACGCGCGGCTCGCGCTCCATGCGAGTCGATAATGCGCTTGAAGCGCTTAGTGCTGTAAACGATTTGTCTCGTGAACAAAGAGCTATTGTCAAGGCTATTTTTGCTGGACTTGAAGGTAATAAACTTGATCTCGCGAAAATATTCGTCAGCAAAGAGTTTTCTTCTGAAAATAAGAAGATACTTGGTATTTATTTCAATAAGTCTGACTATGAAGAGAAGTGTGTTCAGATTGTAGATTCGGGACTTCTTGATGATGAGGAACGCGAATTCTTGGATCGCATGCAGGGGCAGTACAACGCAATCGCTCTGAAACAGTTGTTAGGAAGGTCTACGAGTGTTTCCGATTCAAAATGCGCAAGTTATGATGCTCATCGCGCCAATTGGAATCTAATTAAATTGCAATTGCGTACGAAAGAGAATGAGAAAGACATAAACGAGAACTATGGCATTCTAGTTGGCTGGAAAATAGATAGTGGCCAACGTAAAAGTGTACGTGGCGAAAGCGCGTATGAGAATATGCGAAAGAAAGCCAATGTCTTTTTCAAAAAGATGATTGAAACGTCTGATCTTTCGGAAACGGATAAAAACAGACTGATTCATGATATTGAAGAAGATAAACTTTTTCCGATTCAACGAGATTCAGATAATGGAGTTATTCCGCATCAGCTGCACCAAAATGAGCTGAAACAAATTATCAAGAAACAGGGAAAGTATTATCCTTTCTTGCTTGATGCTTTTGAAAAAGACGGAAAGCAGATTAATAAAATTGAAGGGTTATTGACTTTCCGTGTGCCCTATTTTGTTGGTCCTTTGGTTGTGCCTGAAGATCTTCAGAAATCTGATAATAGTGAAAACCATTGGATGGTAAGAAAGAAGAAGGGTGAAATCACGCCGTGGAATTTCGATGAGATGGTCGACAAGGACGCCTCTGGTCGAAAGTTCATTGAACGATTGGTGGGTACTGATAGCTACTTATTGGGTGAGCCGACGCTGCCGAAGAACTCCCTGTTGTATCAGGAGTATGAGGTTCTGAATGAGCTCAACAATGTTCGCTTGTCTGTGCGCACTGGAAATCATTGGAATGATAAGCGCAGAATGCGTCTTGGCCGTGAAGAAAAAACTCTTCTGTGTCAGCGTCTTTTCATGAAAGGGCAGACTGTTACAAAGAGGACTGCGGAAAATCTTTTGCGCAAAGAATATGGACGTACATACGAGTTGTCTGGCTTGTCGGATGAATCGAAATTTACGAGTTCATTGTCAACGTATGGCAAGATGTGTAGAATATTCGGCGAGAAATACGTGAATGAGCATCGCGATTTGATGGAAAAGATCGTTGAGCTGCAGACTGTATTTGAAGATAAAGAAACGCTCTTGCATCAGTTGCGGCAGCTTGAAGGCATTTCGGAAGCGGACTGCGCTTTGCTCGTAAACACTCATTACACTGGTTGGGGGCGTTTGTCTCGCAAATTGCTGACAACAAAAGCTGGTGAGTGCAAGATTAGTGATGATTTCGCGCCGCGTAAACACAGCATTATTGAAATTATGCGTGCTGAAGACCGTAATTTAATGGAGATCATTACCGACAAGCAATTAGGTTTTTCTGATTGGATTGAGCAAGAAAACCTTGGTGCAGAAAACGGTAGTTCTCTTATGGAAGTCGTTGATGATTTGAGGGTCTCACCAAAGGTAAAACGAGGAATTATTCAGTCGATTCGTTTGATTGATGATATTTCTAAGGCAGTTGGCAAACGGCCGTCAAGAATTTTCTTGGAGTTGGCGGATGATATTCAGCCAAGTGGCCGGACGATATCTCGAAAGAGCCGTCTACAGGATTTGTACAGGAATGCGAATCTGGGGAAGGAATTCAAGGGAATCGCGGACGAGCTTAATGCGTGCAGTGATAAGGATCTTCAGGATGATCGTCTGTTCCTGTACTACACGCAGCTTGGAAAAGACATGTACACGGGCGAGGAATTAGATCTCGATAGGCTTTCATCGGCGTATGACATTGACCATATTATTCCCCAGGCGGTGACGCAGAACGATTCGATCGACAATCGAGTGCTCGTGGCGCGTGCTGAGAACGCTCGCAAGACGGATTCGTTCACGTATATGCCTCAGATCGCAGACCGAATGCGTAATTTCTGGCAGATACTTTTAGACAATGGATTAATCAGCCGCGTTAAGTTCGAGCGATTGACTCGTCAAAACGAATTCTCGGAGCGTGAGAAAGAACGTTTTGTTCAGCGTTCGCTGGTTGAAACAAGGCAGATTATGAAGAATGTCGCAACGTTGATGCGCCAACGGTATGGCAATAGCGCGGCGGTCATTGGTCTCAATGCGGAATTGACTAAAGAAATGCACAGATATTTGGGATTCTCGCATAAGAATCGTGACATCAACGATTACCATCACGCGCAAGATGCGCTGTGCGTCGGCATCGCTGGACAGTTTGCGGCCAATCGTGGTTTCTTTGCGGATGGTGAGGTTTCTGACGGTGCACAGAATTCTTATAACCAGTATTTGCGTGATTACCTGCGTGGATATCGTGAGAAACTGAGCGCAGAAGACAGAAAACAAGGCCGTGCGTTTGGTTTTATTGTTGGCTCGATGCGTTCTCAAGATGAACAAAAGCGAGTTAATCCGCGTACTGGAGAAGTTGTTTGGTCTGAGGAAGACAAAGATTATCTGCGTAAGGTGATGAATTATCGTAAGATGCTCGTTACCCAGAAAGTCGGAGACGATTTCGGGGCGCTGTACGATGAGACAAGATATGCTGCGACTGATCCGAAAGGAATTAAGGGTATTCCTTTCGATGGTGCCAAGCAAGACACTTCCCTTTATGGAGGTTTCTCCAGTGCGAAGCCTGCCTACGCGGTTCTGATTGAATCAAAGGGGAAGACCCGCTTGGTCAATGTAACGATGCAGGAGTATTCGCTGCTAGGGGATAGGCCGTCTGATGATGAGCTGCGAAAAGTGTTGGCGAAGAAGAAGAGTGAATATGCGAAAGCGAACATTCTGTTACGTCATGTGCCGAAGATGCAGTTGATCCGTTATGGCGGTGGACTGATGGTGATTAAGTCGGCTGGCGAATTGAATAATGCTCAGCAGCTTTGGTTGCCGTATGAAGAGTACTGTTATTTTGATGATCTGTCTCAAGGGAAAGGTTCTTTGGAGAAAGATGATCTGAAGAAGCTTCTCGATTCGATTCTGGGCTCTGTACAGTGTCTCTATCCGTGGCATAGATTCACCGAGGAGGAGCTCGCTGACTTGCATGTTGCTTTCGACAAGCTTCCAGAAGATGAGAAGAAGAATGTCATCACGGGTATAGTCAGCGCATTACATGCGGATGCGAAAACGGCAAATCTGTCAATTGTGGGAATGACAGGTAGCTGGCGTCGAATGAATAACAAATCTGGCTATACATTTTCCGACGAAGATGAGTTCATCTTCCAGTCGCCGTCAGGACTTTTTGAAAAGAGAGTAACGGTAGGGGAGTTGAAAAGAAAGGCAAAAAAGAAGTAAATAGTAAGTATCGGACAAATGAAAAGAGGCTCCCGACATTATCGGGAGCCTCACAGCCATAAGGCCAGGTATAAAACCTTCTGAAGCTTGGTCGAAACCTTGCTTTATTTCAATTTATGCCTGTCAGGTCAATGACCTTGATCATGGATTGCGACCAAACAATCCTCTGTAAGTATAGCACGATGAGGTGTATATGGCATGGCGGAATGTAGTGGTAACTCGGCATTGCAAGATTTCCACAAAAATGAGATTGCTAGTTATTCAGACGGACGATGATGTGTGCCAATTGCCCATGGACGATATCGGTATGTTGATGATTGAAACGACACGGGCGGTAATCACGACATGTGCGATAGCAGATTTGTTGAAACGCGATGTGAAAATCGTATTCTGCGACGACAAGCATCTTCCAATAGGGGAGACGAGCCCTTATGAGACTGAATCAAGTCGACGGGCATACATAATTCAGCAAATACGTTGGGATGAAGCGCGTAAAGATCTGTTGTGGCAGCATATTATTCGTGAGAAAATTGCGCATCAAGTGTCTGTGCTGGAGAAGAATTGTGACAGTCTTGACCTTGAGAAAATGAAGTCACTTGTTGTGGATGTGAAGCCTGGAGATTCGGATAATCGTGAAGCGGTTGCGGCTCACATGTATTTCCCTCGGTTATTCACATATGAGTTTGTTCGTTCCGATGAGGAGAATGGAATAAACGGGATTTTGGATTATGGGTATGCGATTATTCTTTCTGAAGTGGCTAGGAAAATAACGGAAATTGGCTATCTGACGGAATTTGGAATTCATCATGATAACGAGAAGAATCCGTTTAATTTGGCTTGTGATTTGATGGAGCCGTTCCGTCCTTTTATGGATGAAAGAGTCTTTCAATTGGGTGCTGAACACCTTGATTCCAAAGTCAAAGTTGAATTGATGAGATTTATGCGAAGCGATGTGCCCGAGCTTGGTACTACGATTACTCAACTTATCAGTGTGTTTGTGAGAGATGCTCTTCGGTATCTTTCTGGTGAAGAATGCTTGCCGGAATTGGGGTTTGTGCGATGCGGTACAGAGTTATGCGAGTGATAGTTTTTTTTGACCTTCCTATGAAAACCGCTAATGAGAGAAAAATATATGCGGAATTTAGGAAAAATCTGATTCGTGAGGGATTCCTTATGATTCAGGAGTCGGTTTATGTGAGAGTGGCGACTACGCGTGAGTCTGCGCATTTTTTGGAGAATAGAGTAGCTAGTTTTGCGCCTGCTGAAGGTTTGGTTCAGTCGTTGATTATTACGGAAAAACAGTACTCGTCTATTCGGTTTTTAGCTGGGTCGATGATTGATGATGCACAGAATAGTGATGATAGGACTGTGATTATATGATAGATAGCCTTGTTGCGTACCCTCTTGATCCTGTGCAACTTGAGATGGGGCTGAATGTTATAGGATGCGCATCTCCAAAAATTTTTTATGAGTTATCTGCGGGACTTCAGGAAGATGCCGATTCTGTTGTACTTGGCGTGGGAGAAAAAACTGTTTTGGCTTCCAAAAGTATAATTTATATTGGTGATTGCGCGGATGAAGTGGATTATAATGCTTTGTTCCAGAAGCTTGCTGTCAAGAAAATAATCGAAGGATTTACGCCGGAGCAAATCAGTAGATTATTGTCTTTGCAGGCTGAGTTAAAAACAATTATTCAAGATGAGATATGGGGTCAAAATCTACCTCTGACTATTCCCTGCGATTTGGATTTGAAAGCAGCAATTGCAATGGCCAAACCTCGGATTGACACGAGTTCTTTGGGATCCTTGTATGATAAAATTTCGACGGCAGTAGATACTGCCGGTGCTCTTGCCGAGAGCAGGATGCTGGTGACGCTTCATACAACTCAATACTGTGATAACGACCAATTACTTTATCTGCACCGTACTTTATTGCGGTACCAGTTGCAGCTTCTTGACCTGGAATGCTGCAGCAAGAAAGTCATGCTGACAGAGGGGATGAGCCACTATGTCGATGAGGATTACGTTCAGTTCTCATGAACTGTTCAGGAATCCTTAAGGCTATCGGTTTCAGATGCCTGTCAGATCAATGACTTTGACCACGTAGGTTCTTTATACCCAGCGACTGATAAAGTTTCAGATGCCTGTCAGATCAATGACTTTGACCACGAAGGATGCGCAACGGTCTGAGCATTCAATGTTTCAGATGCCTGTCAGATCAATGACTTTGACCACTTGGTGCTTGCACCGTCCGCGAATGCGGATGTTTCAGATGCCTGTCAGATCAATGACTTTGACCACATCCGCCCGCCAATACGTGTAATGCCTGCAGTTTCAGATGCCTGTCAGATCAATGACTTTGACCACTGTCCGTGCGACGGCTACGGGCAAGAGTATGTTTCAGATGCCTGTCAGATCAATGACTTTGACCACGTCAAAAGAAAGACGCTCCGTGTATGTGTAGTTTCAGATGCCTGTCAGATCAATGACTTTGACCACAAGCCGCAGTTGGACAATCATATGCAGTATGTTTCAGATGCCTGTCAGATCAATGACTTTGACCACAAAGGAGGCGCGTGATGGGAAACCTCAACAGTTTCAGATGCCTGTCAGATCAATGACTTTGACCACCCAAGGACGCGACATTGTGCACGACTACGCGTTTCAGATGCCTGTCAGATCAATGACTTTGACCACTCAACGACGGTACGACGACCATTAATGCAAGTTTCAGATGCCTGTCAGATCAATGACTTTGACCACTTGATGATGGCGTGTTTTATGTTCCGGGCGGTTTCAGATGCCTGTCAGATCAATGACTTTGACCACAATCGTTGTTATCTATTAAAACACAAATAAGTTTCAGATGCCTGTCAGATCAATGACTTTGACCACGGCCATCTTCCGCAGGATCGTGGCGCACGCGTTTCAGATGCCTGTCAGATCAATGACTTTGACCACTCGTGAGATACTACAATACGCTGACGCTGAGTTTCAGATGCCTGTCAGATCAATGACTTTGACCACCGAGATTATCCAGCAGCGTTTCCGCGCCGAGTTTCAGATGCCTGTCAGATCAATGACTTTGACCACTCGATAGGACCATGCGTCGCGTGCGTGTCAGTTTCAGATGCCTGTCAGATCAATGACTTTGACCACAGCGTGTCGCCAGATCGTACGACGTACGTGGTTTCAGATGCCTGTCAGATCAATGACTTTGACCACTTTCGGTCAACGCGACGTATACGCATACGGGTTTCAGATGCCTGTCAGATCAATGACTTTGACCACCGCGGACGCGCTGCTGCAACTCGCCCAGCAGTTTCAGATGCCTGTCAGATCAATGACTTTGACCACTTGTCGCATCCGTTTCATTGCGGTACATTTGTTTCAGATGCCTGTCAGATCAATGACTTTGACCACACCATTATTTGCATGTCCAGCATATTATTAGTTTCAGATGCCTGTCAGATCAATGACTTTGACCACTCGCGCGATATCTGGATGCACCCATCGAGGGTTTCAGATGCCTGTCAGATCAATGACTTTGACCACTTGTACTGTTCTGTTCGCCCGAAGTCAAGTGTTTCAGATGCCTGTCAGATCAATGACTTTGACCACCATACCGGCTTGCAATAACGCACCCTTTGTGTTTCAGATGCCTGTCAGATCAATGACTTTGACCACATAGACTTAAAACCCAGATATTGCCGCGTAGTTTCAGATGCCTGTCAGATCAATGACTTTGACCACTCGCATCGTTGGATGTCGACGCGCTGTCCTGTTTCAGATGCCTGTCAGATCAATGACTTTGACCACCACTGCTGCTCTGTGTGTGTGTTGTTGTTTCAGATGCCTGTCAGATCAATGACTTTGACCACTACCCAAACACAAATGGATGACGACTTAACGTTTCAGATGCCTGTCAGATCAATGACTTTGACCACAAGAGTTTCGCCGCAACGGCGTTCTCTAATGTTTCAGATGCCTGTCAGATCAATGACTTTGACCACTTGTGGTGATGTTATTGCAGCCGAAATACAGTTTCAGATGCCTGTCAGATCAATGACTTTGACCACCAACAATCTCAACGGCATGGCCAGCATTGTGTTTCAGATGCCTGTCAGATCAATGACTTTGACCACTTTGACGCACCGCTAACAATTTCGGACTGCGTTTCAGATGCCTGTCAGATCAATGACTTTGACCACTGACGTGACGTTTGGTAGCTGCTATGTGACGTTTCAGATGCCTGTCAGATCAATGACTTTGACCACTACAGCAGCAGAAAAAGAAGAGCACGTATGTGTTTCAGATGCCTGTCAGATCAATGACTTTGACCACAAGTCGGTGATCGCCGCCGCTGGGGTGAGTGTTTCAGATGCCTGTCAGATCAATGACTTTGACCACAAACTCACGCCGCTTAACTTGGCCTGCTGGGTTTCAGATGCCTGTCAGATCAATGACTTTGACCACTCATGTCTAACTATATTCGTGGTTAGATATGTTTCAGATGCCTGTCAGATCAATGACTTTGACCAAGTGATGCGCAATAGTGTTAGGGGCACCTCTGTTGCTGTCTTCTGGATAGCTTCCGGGGTGTGCTTTTGATTCTGGTGACATATGGGAAACGATTGATGCACAATATTCGGACTGTTATAGTGACATCCTATGTGAAGAGCGCTGTCGTTGGCGGCCTCAGGCCGATGCCCAAGGAATAAGTGGAGCGCATACCGCAAATGACCAGCCATCAGGAAGTCCCTGATGGCTTTTTTCATGCTTCAAGGTGTGTAAGCCTGTTTGACAGTGTCTGTTGTGGCTTGATTTTTCCGTTCAGTGGAGGTTTTGGGAGGTAGTGCCCGAAAGGTTGCGCACTTTGGATCATGCCCGCCCATGGCGCGATGACCGGTTCGCTTCCTGCAGATTGTCACCGAGCCGGGACATGTCGAGGTAACGCCGGTTGGACCATTCGTTCGCGGTGACGTACCTGATGCGCGCACAGACGAGCATGAGCGCGCCGTTCCCGTCCGGGAAGCTTCCCACGACGCGAGTGCGCCGCCTGATCTCGCGTTTGAGCCGTTCGATCATGTTGTTCTATTCTTCCCGCCTATCTTTTTCTTGTGGGGGCGTTGGAAAACCGCCGTTTTCGCGGGCCGGTCGCGCTGGTGGTCTGACTTGTGGTGCAACTATGGCGCGACTCGGGCCGCGATATGGTTCGGGAAGGTTTTCGCTTCGCGCAACCTCGTCGCGGGTGGAGGGTGATGGGCTGGCGGGGACGGGCGCAGCGCCCATGGTGTCGTTCCCCGTGTGTGCTCCGCGCAGTTTTTTTTCGTTTTGGTTCGCAACAATCCCAGCCTCCGTATCGCAAGCGCATCGCAGCGAATACCGGTCGGCCCAGCGCGAAGGTTCCCCCGGACCCCCTCCGAGAAACGCCACACGAACGCATACGGGTGCCATGAAAGTCCATTCGAACCGTCAATCAACTCCTTGATACATAGACAGGAAGTCAAGGAACGTTCGTCGGTCGGATGGGTCCGAAGGAGAAACCGGCAAACCCCGCCGGCATCCCTCCCCCGGATGTTCGCCAGCGAACGGCACCGGCTCCGCCATGATCGGCCAAGGAGAAGACATGTGCCCAGACCCCATCCGCCGCAAAGGCAGGAAAACACTCGCCAAGGTATACGATTCCCTATCCGGCCCGGAAAAGGCCCCGGACAGGTCGCGCATCATCGGGCTGCCCACCAAGAAGGAGGCGCGCGACATTCGGAACGAATTGACGGCGGCGGCGTGGGTGGGCGGCAGATCGGTGTCGCGCATACGGACGGCCAAGGAATACATCAGCGTCGTCGAATCATTCTTCCGCAAGCTGCGGGCCATCAAAAACGCGGAGCCGCGAACCCCGCAGACGGGTATTCCGTCCCTGCGGGAGCTGCTGAGGGATACCCGCGTGACCAGCCTTGACGAGTATGAAAGAATGCTTGAGATCACAAGCGCGGATACGGTAATCCTGCTTGTCGGCAGGAAAGACCGCCGAGGCAGAGGAGCCCGGATGCTGCTGGCCTTGAACGAGATGCGACTGAAAATGGGGAAGGCGACGATCCTCCTGGCCCACGGGGCGGAAAAAGACCACAAAGCCGTCCTGCCCGCGTACAAGCCCAGGTTCTACCGGCGATAGGCAAAGGCGTGAGGCGGCGTTCCGGCGGCTCCCCTTCGCCCCGGTCGCGCACGCGCCCGGCTGGCCGCCGTTCCCTCTTCCGCCTTACCCTTGAATCGTTTTTGTCGCCATCGCGCACCCACGGGCCGGATTCGGCTCGATTCAGCCCGATTCAGCTCGTACCACACTCCTTTTCCGCCGCCCCATGAGTGTTTTACTGCCCGTATCGCCATTCACGGCATTCCACCTAAAATAGCCTTCACCAGAGCTGCAACAGCGCAAGAACGCAACTCATTCGGCACCAGTTGGCTTTATGGCCTCTTAAGTAGGAATCCACCAATTCCGCTACATTAACTCAGATCTTTACGAATAGAACCTTCATCCTGTACTTTTGAACGCCTCAATACAAAGCAGCAGTCCCTGATCACCACGGGTATTAATCGTACAAAGCTGTTCTAATAGCAGCCTCATAAACATTAGGCTCCGGCAAACCAACATTTGAGAAAGCGGCAGACACTTTTTCAACAGTTGTGCAACCCTCTCCAGCAACTTTAAGCGGAACAGGCCTGCCCTCCACAGCTTTATCGAAATCGTAGTCATAGCGCAGGAAGTGGATGGCTCCGGGCTGTGAGGGAAAACCGAAAGAAAGATTGTGCTCTCCTCCAAGTCGCCTCATAATGCGGTCATAAACGGGAACGGGAGTGACAAACCAAAGACCCGTCTTATTAAGACGTTCACGTTGCAACACTTGCCCTTTGTAGACAATCTGAGGAATAATTCGTTTATTAACGTTCTCCCAGTTCAAGCCCACTGTGGATTTAACGATTCGACGTTCTGGCTCAAATAACGCAAGACGAGACAAACGATAATTCCCCGTGGTATCGATAGTCTGCACCTCAATAGCAGTGAACTCCACCAAATTGCCTTCTCCGTCGAGACGGGCGAGAATCCAATCAACAAAGTAATTCCCAACCCCATCACGTTTTGGAAGCTTTAATTCACCGCCCCAGTCGTGTCCATATACGGCGACTGCACCACCTTCTTCTTTCGCTTTGTAGAGAGCGAGCTTATTCTTACCAGAATAAAGGTTGAGATCAACCCCGAAAGACTTATATGCAATAATCTTAAGCATTTTGTAATCGTCTGCATATAGACGAATAGGACAACAAATAGTAGGTGTTGCGTCCTTAATCTGCGCTACAGCGCAGGCTCCGCTGATACCACCAGCATCATCTTCCGCTACAGGCTTAGTACATTGTTTGCCTAGAAAAGGACACTGTCTACGTGCAGATGCCAATTTTGCCGCATCCGTTTTATCTGTTGAGAGGTATCCGAAGAAGTCAACTATTGTTCCGGCCATGTTCATGCCTCCTTTAGCACTGCTGATAACGACGTACCTACAGCAAGAGCAAGTAGTGGCGGCACTGCATTGCCTACCTGCGCATATTGTTCAGCCTGAGAACCTGTAAATACATAGTGGTCAGGAAAGGATTGAATACGCGCTGCTTCTCTAACTGTAAATGCCCTGTTCTGGTCAGGGTGGAAAAAAGCACCCCAGTGGGGGTCGCACTTGGTGAGGATCGTGGAAGATAACCCATCCCACATAGGACGTCCATAACGCTTTGTGTGATCAGATTTCCTAGCTTTACGCATGCCTTTTGGCAATAATTCATCCGGAATGTCTGTCCAATTTCCCCCCTGCTGAATGTAGTTTAGGCGCTGCATGTTAATTGCAGAGAGTCTAGGAGCTTCATGGTTCAGAACACCTATGGAGCCGCGCCTAAGCGCACGCTGATAATCACACTGCGGCCTTACCGGGTATTCTTTGACCGCTTCGCCGCGTTCACCGTTCTGTAATGAAGGCAAATCTCCAATGGCTTCACGAAGCGTAGTGAATGGCGCATCTGTTTCGGGGCTAGGCTGCTTAACAATTTGTCGCCCATCAAAAGTGGTAGTGAAGTTCGCTCGCACAGGAGCATGACGAGTGGGTTCAGGCCAAGCGGATTGCGGTATAACCGCGCCACGAAGGCCAAGAATGATAGTACGCCAACGCATCTGTGGCACACCGTAGTAAGGGGCACCCAGAATATGCACATCAGCACCGTAACCGAGATCTGCCAATGCATCGAGAATCGCATGCAAAGTTCCGCCGTGCTCAAAAGAGACGAGTCCCGGCACGTTCTCGATTAGAATTGCACGCGGCTGAAAGGCATCCACATAGCGTAGATATTCACGGAACAAATGGTTGCGGGGATCCTCATTGGAACGAACAGGCGCATTAATGGAGAACCCTTGGCAGGGCGGGCCACCAGCCACTAAATCAAGTTGACCTTTCTCTAGGCCCAATTCCCGGCGAACGCGCTCCGGGTCAGTTTTACGGATATCTTCAACACATACCTTAGCGCTGGGATGATTCCTAGCGTAGGTCTCTGCATATTGGGGAACAATCTCCGAGGCGAAAAGGGTGTGAAACCCAGCCTCCTCAAGGCCTTCCGAAAGACCTCCAGCGCCAGCAAACAAGTCAATGGAAATCAGGTCGGATGATGGCGTAAGAGTCAACGCATTTCACCTGCCTTCACGCACTTCATGACTGCTCCTCACATGTAGGTCCGCTATAGGCACAGGCGTCATAAGCTCACACAAGTAGCAGATGTTCCAATAAGCGGCACATGCCTACAGACCAGCGTATGAAGTTTACCAGTGGGCACGTACCGACATGCCGACCATCGGTCTTCCGACTAATCGTCTTGGGACATCTACCTCTGTCTCATTTTTGTACTTTCCAAGAGTTTCCGCGGAGGAACGACTTCAATCTACATCAGCAGATTCCACCGTTGCTTCGAAACAATTCATCCAACCGCTTTCACATCTTGCGTCGCTATTCATGGGTATATTCCCGAACGGTCACCTCAGTGTCATCGGCATGTTGTTCGTCGTTTGAAACTGGCAGCCTTCGCGGAAGCGAGCTGCCACGCCAGCCACTCGCCCGGCTGGTCCTCGGGGACGCCCTTGAGCGCCTTCGCCTTCCCGATGGCGTCGTCGAGCTTGTCCAGCAGCTTCGGCTCCTTGAGCTGATCCGCCTTGTATGTGGTGGCGGTGGCCTCGTCCACGGCCTTCATGAGCGCCTTGTCGGCCTTCCCGGCCTGTTCGACCGCCGCGTGGTATCCGGTCGATTCGTGGTGCGTCCAGTAGGCGTAGCCGCCGCCGATGCCCGACAGCGCCACGGCCACCGCCGCGATGATGATGGCGGTGAGGTTGGCGGGCTTAATACCCTTGGGCTTGCTCTCCTCTGGAGTGGCGTCATCCATGGTTTCCACTCCCTCTGATGGCTTCGTCATTACTCTTCCCTATGTCCTTATGCGCCGACACGTCGATTCGCCCATCGACATGGATATAACGGCGCGGAGGCCGTCAGGCCGAAGCTCCTTATCCCGTGGAGACGTCAGAGACAACCGCGCTTCCATATCATGCGAATTCAATACTACATTCGACCAAGAAATACAACCGAAGAAAGCGCCTTCGTTGAAGAGCTAATTCAAACGATTGCTGAACGTCAAAGGCATGGTCGTCGAGGACGTGTCGGTGGACGATTCCCCGTTGCGTCCCGCTCCCGCGCTGGTGGTCCGGCTGCGGTGCCGGAAGGCGGCACTCAGGTGTTCGCGCTGCGGGCGCAAGTGCCCTTTCTGCCTACGGATAGAATCTGGTCAAATCAAGCAACGATGCTGTCCTCACTTTGCAAAAGCGCCGACCATAAGGCGCGAATTGATGCATCGTGTTCAATGGCGGACAGCCGATACCGCACCTCGCCATCAGCCGCCCGCCATCGTTCGCCACCGCCGCAGCCACTCACCGCTCACCCGAGCAGGCCAAGCTCCTTGAGCTTGTTCTGGATGTCCACGACGGACGGCTCGACCTGGAACGACCCGTCGCCATAGAGCACGACCGGGATGTGCTTTTGGCCGCTGATCTCAACGGCACGGTCGGCCGCGCCCTCCTCCTGCTCGATGTCGTGCCACGTGTAAGCGGCGCCGAACCGGTCGAGCGCGTTCTTGGCACGGTGGCAGTCGCCGCACCATGTTGCACCATATACATCAATCGCCATGGGAACTCTCCTCTCGTCATATGCTCTACGGCACATCTCATGAAAGACATGCACCTTGCGACCTGCGATGAAGCTCGCAGCCGTCTCATACGATATCGTATCCGGCAATGCTTGGTGCCAGTTACCCTGTCGGCTGACAGCGGATGTAGCTAGCTCCGGCTCTCCCCGCCCCCCCCCCCCCCCCCCCCCCCCGCCGGCACTCGGCGATGAACGCCGCGCAGATCATAATCACCTGCGCCACCAAGTTGAACCAGATGAGCACGCCGATGATAGCTGCGAACGGCGCCAGCATCGGGTTGCGCGACGCACCCGTCAACAGACGAGCGCCCAGCAGCTGCATCACCGCGACCGCCAGAGCCCCAAGCGCCGCCCCCACCAGCGTGAATTTGCCCGCGCGTATGTGCGCGACCACGCGCAGCAGCAGCATGAACAACGCGAAATTCAGCAACACGCCGGTAGCGAAACCGGTCGATTCCAGCAACAGCGCGCCCGGCAGCGAATCATCGGCGATGCCAAGCGCCCGCAACACCAGTCTCATCAGGCCGCCAGAGACGACGCCCGCCGCGGTCGACAATATGAACAGTACCGCCACCATGATCGCAGCGACCGTATCGCGCAATCGCGCCTTAACCACGTTCAGCTCCTGCGTGCAATCGTCGAACATGGTCGTCACTGCATTGCGCAGGGAATTCATCCAACCGGTGACCGTCCACCAGAACACCGCCAGCGTCACCAGACCGGTCCATGTCAGCGTATGCGAGATTCCACTCAGCATCGACGCGGAAAACAGCGAATCGGAAACGCTCGGAATCACCGTGCGCAGCATCGCGAGCAGCGCCTTCTGCATCTCCTCGCTCCCGGTCACCACCAGTCCGAGCGCGCTGACCACGATCCATACGCCGGCGAAGAACGCGAACAGTAGCCCATATGCCAACCCGTTCGCCAGCAGCGGCCCGCGCCGCGACACATACCGGTCAATCACCCGCCCGATCAGCGAGCGCCGCCACCATGCAACCAGCGAATCAATCGCCTCGCCTATCCTGTGCAGCCATTGCATGATTCGACTATACGCGGTCGCGCGACTGTCCACCACGACGGCGATAGTGGTGGCACACATGGGCATCGAGGTAAAGGAGCACGCATCATGACAGAAAATCACGCAAGCGACCAATCACCGCAGCCCGGACAATCCAGCCAGCCCGCTCTTCCCACGCGACTCACCCCCGGCCAGCCCGCTCCTGATTTCACCCTGCCTGCGGTCAACCCGGACGGCGGTGAGACCTCCGTCACGCTGTCGCGGCTGCTGGCGCAGGGCAAGCGCGTGGTGCTGTACTTCTATCCGGCCGCGATGACGCCGGGCTGCACCACCGAGGCATGCGACTTCCGCGACAACATTGCCCGGCTCACCGCACTCGGTTTCACTGTGCTGGGCGTCTCCAAGGACCCAATCGACAAGCTGCAGCGTTTCCGCGAGCGCGACCACCTGTCGTTCCCGCTGCTGTCGGACGCGGACCTGACCGTGCATCGGCTTTACGGCGCGTACGGCGAAAAGAAGCTCTATGGGCGCACGCACATAGGCGTGATCCGCTCGACATTCGTCATCAGCGTGTCTGTTACAGGCGCAGCCGGCACGATAGAAATCGCCCGTTACAACGTCCGGGCGAAGGGTCATGTGGCTTCTTTGATGAAGGCTCTGCAATAGGCGCTCTCAAAACTCGCAGGTATAACGATTGACGCTCGAAAAAAGCCTTGTATCTGCAAGTTTTGAGAGCGCGATTATACGCGCATGGCCTCTTTGGCGGCCTCAACCTGTGCAGGACCGCCTTCGCCGGTGGCGATGAAGCGCCCGGAGGCCAGCACATAGTAGCGATCCGCCCGTTCGACGGCGAATTCCTTGAGCACCGGGAACATCGTCACGGCCTCGTCGTACCGCGCTTTCGCCTCGGACCCGTACCGGTCGGCGTCCACATGCAGGTTCTCGTCGACGGTCATCGTGCCGAACGACTGCTGCCCCTGCGGCACGAACGCCATGCCTTTGCGGATGCGCTGGTTCGGCGCGGCCTTGGTGATATCGTCGCCGTCGAAACCGCCTTCGGCTCCTGCAGTCCGACCTCACTGCACATCTTGACCATTACGTCACATAAGCAACACGCTACGTCCATCCAGAATGTGAGATAACCGGGTACGCTGGTACTCATGGAACTTCACGTACTCGACCACCCGCTGGTGGAACACAAGCTCACCGTCCTGCGCGACAAAAACACCTCATCCGCCACTTTCCGCGAGCTCGTCACCGAACTCGTCATGCTCGAAGCCTACGAGGCGACCCGCAACCTCGACATCGTCGACAAGCCCATCGAAACCCCCGTCGCCCCCATGGTCGGCAAGCACATCGCCAGCCCCGCCCCCATCATCGTTCCCGTCCTTCGCGCCGGACTCGGCATGCTCGACGGCATGACCAAAATGATCCCCACCGCCGAAGTCGGCTTCCTCGGCATGAAGCGCGATGAAGAGCACCCCACCCAGCAGATCACTTACGCCAACCGTCTCCCCGAAGACCTCACCGGCCGTCAGTGCTTCCTCATCGACCCCATGCTCGCCACCGGCGGCACCCTCGTCACCGCCACCCACTACCTCGCCGAGCGCGGCGCCAAAGACGTCACCGCCATCAACATCATCGCCGCCCCCGAAGGCATCCAATACGTCCAAGACCACATCGCCCCCTCCATCGCCTTCAAGGTCGTCGTCTGCGCCGTCGATGAAAAACTCAACGAAAAGGCGTACATTGTGCCGGGGCTTGGCGACGCCGGCGACCGCCTCTACGGCGTCATTGATTGATGGAGCGTATACGGCCTTTCCTCAGCGCTCGACGTACGAAATACGCCTTCGGCGTTGAACGGCCGTATCCGCACACATCAACCAATGCCGACGGTGGGGGATTGACTGGCGGAGCGTCAGCCAATCCCCCACCGAGGGACTTTGAGAGTCGCGGTATCGTCGTGCCGTGACTCTCGGAGTAGTACGACGGCGTATCTTCCGTAATCCTCCGGGCAGATAGAAAGCAGGATAATGCGTATTAGCGTCATTTGCGTCGGCAGGGTCAAAGAGCAGTATCTGCGCGACGCCATCGCCGAATACAGCAAACGGCTCGGCCGCTACTGCAAGCTCGACATCATCGAGGTCGCCGACGAGAAGACCCCCGAACATGCCAGCGAAGGCGTGGAACGGCAGATTCGTGCCAAGGAAGGCGGGCGCATCGCCAAGCACATCCGCCCCGACGCCTATGTGATCGCGCTGGCGATCGACGGCACGATGCTCTCCTCCGAAGGGCTCGCCGCGCACATCAACCAGCTCGGATTGCACGGCGAAAGCCACATACAGCTCATCATCGGCGGCTCGATCGGCCTGGACGACGCGATTCTGCGCCGCGCCGACTACAGGCTCAGCTTCTCGAAGATGACGTTCCCGCATCAGCTGATGCGCGTGATCCTACTGGAGCAGCTGTACCGCGCCTACAAAATCAACGCCGGCGAGCCATACCACAAGTAGGGCGGTGGCGGGCGGCTCACTCCACGGACTTGAGCGAGCTGACCGGATCGATGCGGTCGAGCACCGGATTGGTGAGCAGCTGCACGAGCAGCGCGAACGCCATCGTCGCCGCGGCGGCGATCACATAGCTATACCAGTGCACGCTCACCTCGAAATACAACGAGGGCATGTTGAGCGCCGCCGTAAGCAGCCCGCCGACCGCGCGCCCGAGCGGCAGACCGACGACGATGCCCATGCCGGCCAGTATCAGCATCTCCTTGTTGACATACCGGTGTACCTCGCGGTCGTAGAAGCCCAGTACCTTCAGCGTGGCCATTTCCCGCACGCGCTCAGACACGTTCGTGTTCGCCAGCGTGAACAGCACGACGAGCGCCAGCCCGCCCGCGAGCGCGATGATGAGCGCCACGACGGCGCTCATCAGGTCGAACGAGAAGCTGCGCGCGAGATCGTCGGTGCTGGTGGCGCTCACGACCGACGGATCGCGTGCGAGCCGATCCGCGTACGCGATGTTCTGGTCGGCGGTTCCGTTCAGTGTGGCGATCACGGCGTTGCGCGTCACCGCCGTCGACACGCCGAATGTTTTCTTGTACAGACTTTCGCTGACATACACGTTCGAGCCGATGAGGTTTCGCGTCACCGCGGAGACCTTCACTTCGCCGTGACGCATACTGCCGTCACGTAGCGTGACGGTGTCGCCGGCCTTGACGCCGAGCGAGTTCGCCGCGGATTGCGCGACGATTATGCCATCGCCCCCAAGCTGCAGCTTGCCATGCCCACCGCTCGCGGACCGCAGCGTAATCATGTCTCCGAGCGCCCCTGCTGAATCATCCGGCACGATCATGAGCTGAATCGTCTCGCCTGCGTCGCCCGCGTCCATCTCGCCGCTGTCGAGCCGCAGATCGAGCGAACGTTCCACGCGCCCGTCCTTGTCGAGCCGAGCGCGCATCGCATCGACGCTGTCGTCGCCGCTGACGACGAGCAGGTCGTAATGGTAGATGTCCTCGTACTGCTTGGGTCCGAGCGTGGCGACGGTGTCGTTGATGGCGAAGCCGCACACAATCAGCGCCGTGCAGCCCGCCACCCCGCCGACGGTCATCAACAGGCGGCTTTTGAAGCGGAATATGTTGCGCGCGGTGACCTTGTTGAGGAAGCTGAGCCGCCGCCACAGCGGGCGGATGCGTTCGAGCAAGATGCGCGCGCCGGCCTTCGGCGCTTTCGGCTGCATGAGTTGCGCCGGGCTTTGCCGCAGAGCCCCGGCGCAGGCGACGACCGTTGCGACGACCACGCCGACGACGAACAGCGCGATGCCTGCCGACCCGTACAGCCAATCGTATTCGAGCTGTATGCCGGGCACCGTGTACAGTCCCTCGATCACCAGCAGCAGGAACGACGGAATGCCGAGGAAGCCGACCATCAGTCCCAGTCCGCCGCCGATTAGGCAGGCGAGCGCGGCGAACAGCACGTATCGCATCGCGATGGCCGCGTTCCCGTAACCGAGCCCGGTGTAGGTGCCAATCAGACCGCGTTCCTCCTCGACCATGCGGGTCATCGCGGTCAGGCTCATCAGCACCGCAACAATCAGGAATACGACCGGGAAGGCGTAGCCGATTGATTCGATTGAGCTGATGTCGGATTTGAGCGAGCTGAAGCCGCCGATTGACGAGCGCGTCTGCACGTACCAGCGGGCTGCGGCGATGTCGTCGACGCGTTGCTGCTGCTTGGCGAACTGACTGTCGGCATCCTTGCGCTTGGCGTCAAGCTGGTCTTGCGCGTCCTTGAGCTGCCGTTCGCCGGTGTCCATCTGCTCTTCGCCGGCGGCTATCTGCTTGAGTCCGTCGCGGATCTGCTGGCGACCGCCGCGCAGCTGCTCGGTTTGCCGCTGCAAAGTGGCCGATTGCGCTTCAAGTTGGGCTATGGTGGCGTTGACCTGGCTCAGCTGGGATTGCAGTTGCGTGAGCTGTGCCGCGGATTCATCGGCTTTGGACCGTGCCTGTGTGGCGAGGTCGCGCGCGGTTTTCGCTGCCTTGCGCAATGGTTCGAGTACCGTCTCGGGCAGACCTTGCGCGCCGGCGACCGCCTGGTCTGCCGCGTCCGCGGCCTGCTCTGCGGCCCGCGCGCCCTGCGCGGCCAGGTCGTTCATCGTCTTCGCGGTGGCGATGCCCTGCTGCAGCTGCGATTGGCCCTGGCGGGCTTGGAGCAGTCCCACGTTGACCTGGTCTTTGCCGTCCTGCAGCTGCTCCGATTGGTCTTCGAGCTGTGTGAGCTGGTCTTCGAGGCTCTGCTTGGTGGTTTTCGCCTGCTCGCGCTGGGTTTTCAGCCCCTCCGTCTGCTCGGTGATCTGCATCTGCGCGTCGTCGAGCTGCCGGTAGGCGTCGGTCTTCGCCTGGTCGAGCTTTTTCTGCGCGGCGTCCACGAGAGTCTGCCGGCGTTCGTTCTGCTGCTTGGTCTGCACCGTGGCTTCGATGCGGTCGGCGACATCGCGGACCAGCGTGTCATAGTCGTCGCCGAACGCGTCCTCGTCGGTCGAGCCGCTCACGGTCAGGCTGATAGCGGTGTAGATGTCTCCTGTCACGCCGTCGCTCGGCGCGAAGAACGTGTAGTCGGACGCGAGCGAGTTGCGGAATGCCTTGGCGCCGCTGTATCCGTCCGGATTGCTCAGGTCCTTGGGGTCTATCACCGTGCCGGTGATGGTCAGTTCGGTCGGGAAGCTCGGCGCCGATTGCGATGCATCGGCTTGCTCGTCCGTCGGTTCCGTGCCGTTCGCGCCGCTGTCGGCGGAGTCCGTATCCGAAACGGTCGATGTCGCAGTGCCGGTGTCGACCGGGGTGACGGTCAGCGAGTCGCCGACTGCCATGCCACTGTCGGCGAGGAACTTTTTGGTGACCGCGACCTCGCCAGCCTTGCTCGGAATGCGGCCGTCCTGTAGGTACGGCTGGTCGAGGCCGTTCACGCCGATCTCGTTGATGGTGACGGTTTTGTCGGTGCCCTTGACGTCGGCTTCGACGCTCTGGCTGCGTTCCGGCTGCACGACATCGACTCCGCGGACCTGCTTCAAGGCCGCAACGTCATCATCGGTCAGGCCGTAGGTCGACAGCACCTGGATATCGTGCAACCGTTGCGCGTCGTAGAACCGGTTCGCGGCGCGGAACGTGTCACGACAACCGGCGTAGATGCCGGTCATCACCGCCACCCCAAGCAGCGAAATCACGGCGATGGACAGAAACCGTTTCCACCCGTGCAGCCACGAGCGCATCGTATCCTTGACGAACGCCCCCGACAGCGAGCGCCCACGAGACGGCCTGCCGCCCGTATCGGTGTCGGACGCCAAGTCGTAGATTCCGGGAATCACCTCGGTGGGCACATCGGACGCGGGCGACCACCCGGCAGAATCACCGTCCGCCTTCCGACCTCTGTTCCTATGCGCATGCCGTCCCATCACAGCACCTACCATTCGATGTCGGCGATCGGTGTCGGCGCGGGATTCACATCCTCGCCCACCACCTTGCCGGAGCGGAAGCGGACGACCTTGTGCGCCATCGGAGCGAGCGCGGAGTTGTGGGTGATGATGAGCACCGTCATGTTCTCGTCACGGCAGATGTCCTGCAGCAGTTGCAGGACCTCCTTGCCGGTCTCATAGTCGAGCGCGCCGGTCGGCTCGTCGCACAGCAGCAGCTTCGGCTTCTTGGCGATTGCGCGCGCAATGGACACGCGCTGCTGTTCGCCGCCGGACAGTTGCGCCGGGAAATTGCTCAGCCGGTCGCCCAGGCCGACCTTGTGCAGGGTGTCGGCCGGGTCGAAATGGTCGGGGCAGATCTGCGACGCGAGTTCGACGTTCTCCAATGCGGTCAGATTCGGCACGAGATTGTAGAACTGGAAGACGAATCCGATGTCCATCCGCCGGTAGGCTATGAGGTCGCGTTTGCGCAGTCCGGTGATGTCGCGGCCGCCGACGACCACGCGCCCGGAGGTGGCGGTGTCCATGCCGCCAAGGATGTTCAGCGCCGTGGTCTTGCCCGCGCCCGACTGCCCGAGGATCACCGTCAGTTCGCCTCGGTCGGCGGTGAAACTGGCCTCGTCCAGTGCGCGGATCGTGGTGCGCCCGGACGGGTATTCCTTGACCACGCGGTCGAACTCGATATACGCCATCATGCACCTCCCCGCACACGCAACAGATGTTATACTCAAGTAAAACAACACTATGTCGGTTTCGCAACCAACAGTCGGATTGCCGAATGTCGGGCAGGAATCCGCCGGCGCGAGACCATACGAGGCAAGGACCAGCCATGGCCAAGGAACTGACCGAAAGCCGCCGCACCCGTTACACGCGGAGGGCGATGCAGGACGCGCTCATCGACCTGATGCGCGAACGGCCGCTCGGCAGCATCACCATCAAGGCGCTGTGCGAGCAGGCGGACGTCAACCGCTCCACGTTCTACGCGCACTACGACAGCATCGAGGAGCTGCTACACGACATCGAGGACGAAACGATGGCATGGGTCACGACCGCGCTTGACCAGCTGCTCATGCAGCCTGACGCGGCCGGCGTCGAGCACGTCATCGAGCACATCTGCCGCTATATCGCCGACAACCGCAACCATCTGCAGGTGCTGATGAGCCCTACCGCCGACCTAGATTTCCAGCAACAGCTGCTCGGCCTGATCTACAGCCGCCGTTCCGTCGCCGAACAGATGCAGCCCGCCTCCAGCGACCCGGCCGAAGCGCAGATGCGCATGCGGTTCGCCGTATCCGGCAGCATCGGACTGCTGCAGTACTGGCTCGCCACAGACCTCGCCGCCCCACCAGAAACCGTCGCCCACATCATCTTCACCATGGGTATGCCCGGCGCCCGGTGAGACAGACGATTCCGGCCTCGGCCCACCCGGAATCATACGGCCAGAGTGCCGCAGCGGCACTAGACGAATCGGAGATGCTGGTCACAAGGAATCGACGGGGCATGACATATTCTTCGCACCGGCACAGATCGTTTGCATAATCGCGATTTAGTAAATCACGATTATGCAAACGTGATGCTTGGCGCTCAACCGCAGACATGTTGCGGCAAAATTGGGCTATCTGCATCTCAAGGGGTTGATGGCGCTCTTCCGGAACATCTATCTGCGTTTCGAGGGGTTGGTAGCCGAGTATAAACGCCCTCAAGACCGTGTGATTTCAATGGCAATTGGTGCTCAATACTCCGGGTATCATGTTTTGGCAACCCCCTGAAACTCAGATAGATGTTCGGCGAACACGAAATCACCCCCTTGAAACGCAGATAGCCACGAAAAGTCGACGCCGCGACGATGAGGAAGGCTCAGACCGTGACCGTGGTGCCCACCGCGGCATGACGCACCCCGATGAGCCGATGCGGGAGACAAAACGGCGCACGGTGACGTCGACTCGTCAGCGGATGGCATAGAATGGCGGTCGTACCGATATCGGCCTGCGTTGCGGCGGGTGCGGCGATCACGGCATCACGGCCCGGCCCCACCGGCGATGACGGCAATGTCGAAGACGGGCGCGAGCGGGTCAACGACGGGCAGACGGCCAATGCCGCGAGCAGTCGCCGGCGTGCGGCAACGATGGAGAGGAACCGATGAGCAAGAACACCATGCACGACGGCACGGCGACGGCCTCCCGCCCCGGCACCGGCAACACGCCGGCACCGGCGGCGTTGCGCAAATCGTTGAAGAACCGGCATGTCCAGCTGATCGCGCTGGGAGGGGCGATCGGCACCGGACTCTTCTATGGCTCCAGCGAGTCGATCGCGTTGGCAGGCCCGTCAATCCTGCTTGCCTATCTTGTGGGCGGGTTGGCTATCTTCATGATCGTGCGGGCGCTGGGCGAGATGTCGGTCGAAGACCCGAGGGCCGGTGCGTTCAGCTACTACGCGACCCGCTACTGGTCGAAGCGCGCCGGCTTCGTGAGCGGCTGGAACTACTGGTTCAATTACATTCTGGTGTCGATGGTGGAGCTGAGCGTGGTCGGCTCGTTCGTCAACTACTGGTTTCCCGCGATTCCGCAATGGGTGTCGGCCGCGGTGTTTCTCGTCGTGATTGCGGCGATGAACCTGCTGGGGGTGAGCAAGTTCGGCGAGTTCGAATTCTGGTTCGCGATCATCAAGATCGTCGCGGTGATAGCGATGATCGTCGGCGGGCTCGCGGTACTGATTGCCGGACTGCCAACGGATTCCGGCGTCAAGGCGAGCTTCTCGAACTGGTTCGCGCTCGATGGCGGCGTACTCCCCCACGGCCTGCTGCAGCAAAGTGCCGACGGCCAATGGACCGGACTGTTGATGGCGTTGGTCGTGGTGATGTTCAGTTTCGGCGGCACCGAGCTCATCGGCATCACGGCCGGCGAGACCGAAGATCCACGCAGAACCATTCCCCGCGCGACGAATGGCATCATCTGGCGCATCCTGGTGTTTTACATCGGCGCGCTCGGCGTGATCATGGCCGTGGTGCCGTGGAACACGATCGACGGCACGACCAGCCCGTTCGTGCAGATCTTCGACTCGGTGGGTGTGCACGCGGCCGCCGGCATCCTCAACTTCGTGTGTCTGACCGCGGTGATGAGCGTGTACAACTCCGGCCTGTACGCCAACTCCCGCATGTTGTACTCGCTGGCCAGGCAGGGCAACGCGCCCGAAATCCTCGGCAAGCTCAACTTCCACGGCGTACCGGTTGTCGGGGTGCTCGCTTCCGCGGCCATCACCGCGCTGGCCGTGGGGGTCGTGTTCCTGTGGCCCGATTTCGCGTTCAATTATCTGATGTCGATCGCCACGATTGCTGGCGTTATCAACTGGTCGATGATCATGGTCACCGAGATTCATTTCCGTCGCCGTGTGGCGGCCGGAGACGGGCCCGGCGAGCTGGCCGGGCTCACCGGAGACGAGGCTCTGGGACGCATCCATTTCAAGCTGCCGTTCGCCCGCGTGATGCCGTATGTAGTGCTCGCATTCCTGGCATTCGTCGTGGTGCTCATGTGCTTCTCGTCCAGCTATCGCGTCGCCGTCATCGCCGGTGTGGTGTGGCTTGCGATTCTGCTGACCGCATACCAGGTCACGCAGACGCGCAAGACCGTCCGCCCTTAGTCGCGCACATCCCGCGGATGGAGCCATGGCCGCCGCACGCGCGAACAGAGCCGGAACGGCTCACGAGCGCACAGAGCCAGCCCACCATAATCCGACACGCCGAACACAAGTCACAACGAAGTCCCCACAAACCTTGCGATCCGCCATTTTCCTTGGTTTAGCGCGAGACCACCTTTCCAGGACCCGCGAATATCGCCGGAAGCCAGGCAAAGGCCTTACTTCTCGACCATGCTGACGCCGATAATGGTGTGCAGTGTCATCGCACTGGCACATGCACAACCAAGGAGGGCTCCATCATGTTCATTCCCCGGTACTACGAGAGTCTCGGCCATCTACATGTCGGCACGCAGCCGAACCGCGCGTATTACGTGCCCGCGTCCACGCCGATGGACACGGTCGGCGAGAATCGCGTGAATTCCGATCGTTTCATGCTGCTGAACGGCGACTGGGATTTCAAGTATTATGCGAGCATCTACGACTTGGACGCCGAGGTCTCCCGACTGCGCGCCGCCGGCCGCCCGGTGTTCTATGACGTGGATTTCGGCGGGGATGACGCACCGGAGAACGCCGATCCGCGCACTGCCGCCACGGGTGCGCTGGCGGCGGACGGCTTCACGACGACGCCGGTGCCGAGCGTGTGGCAGAACCATGGTTTCGACCGCCACCAGTACACGAATTTCGACTATCCGTTCCCGTTCGACCCGCCGTTCGTGCCGCAGGACAACCCGTGCGGCGTGTACCTGTGCGATTTCATGCATACGTCCGATCCTGACGCACCCTGCACGTACCTGAATTTCGAGGGCGTGGATTCGGCGTTCTATGCGTGGGTGAACGGCGAGTTCGTCGGGTATTCGCAGGTGTCGCATTCGACCAGCGAGTTCGATGTGACCGACGTGCTGGAGGACGGCGTGAACACGCTGGCCGTGCTGGTGCTGAAGTGGTGCGACGGCAGCTATCAGGAGGATCAGGACAAGTTCCGCATGAGCGGCATCTTCCGTGACGTGTATCTGCTGGACCGTCCCGAGTATGCGATTCGTGACATGTTCGTGCATACGTCGATTTGGCGCAATGTCGATTCCGCGCTGGTTGAGGCCGGCATCAGCGATGACGAATATGATGCGTCGCCGGTCGATCACGCGACGGTCGACGTGGATTTCGCGTTCTTCGACGATGCGGATGTGCCGGTCAAGGTGCAGCTGTTCGATGAGGATGGCGAGCTGGTGGCAGAGACGGCCTCGGAGCCGATCGATGATCCGATGGCCGGGGACGAGGACGACGTGACGGTTCGGACACAGCCCGACGCGAGCGAAGCCGACGACGCGACCGGCACTGGCAGCGACGACACCGCCGCGGACGACGAAGAAGAAGGCGTCATCGAGTCGACCGACGACGTGGCCGCCATCGACGATGACTCCACGGACGCACAGGCCGCACTGCGCATCGCGTCGGTGACCGGCACGCTCGCCGGCGGCGCGAACGGCACCGGATTCACCGGAGACAGCGCGTTCGCCCCGACCGCGCACGCATCCCTGGCGGTCGACGACCCGCATCTGTGGACCGCCGAGACGCCGTACCTGTACACCATCGTGTACACCACCGCGAACGAGGTCATCACCGCGCTCGTCGGCATCCGCGAGGTCAGCGTGGATGGCAATGTGGTCAAGGTCAACGGCAAGCCGATCAAGCTCCACGGCGTCAACCGGCACGACAGCGACCCGGTGACCGGCCCGGTCATCAGCGAGGAGCAGCTCATGCGCGACCTCACGCTGATGAAGGAGCACAACGTCAACGCGATCCGCACCAGCCATTACCCGAACGCGCCGCACTTCTACGACCTGTACGACCGTCTCGGCTTCTACGTGGTGGCCGAGGCTGACAACGAGAGCCACGGCGCGATGCGCGGCGTGCATCCGGACGAGAGCGACGCGGCTGTCAACAAGCGCTGGAACCGGCCTATCGCCGACAACCCCGCGTGGATCGCGCCGACCGTTGACCGCGCGCAGCGCAACGTGGAGCGCGACAAGAACCATGCGAGCATCATCTTCTGGTCGATGGGCAACGAGTGTGCGTACGGCTGTACGTTCGAGGCGGCGCTGCTGTGGACGCAGACCTTCGACCCGAGCCGCCTGACGCACTATGAGAGCGCCCGGTATGTGGATGAGGGACAGGAGTGCGATTACAGCTATCTTGACGTACACAGCCGCATGTACCCGTCCGTCGAGGAGATCGACCAGTACTTCTCCGAGGAGGGGCCGCGCACGCCGGACGGGCTGCGCGACGGCAGCAACGGCGATGACGGCGACAACGGCGTCAAGCCGTACGTGCTGTGCGAATTCTGCCATGCGATGGGCAACGGCCCGGGCGATCTGGAGGATTATTTCACGCGCATCCAGCGTTATGACGGCCTGGCCGGCGGCTTCATCTGGGAGTGGTGCGACCATGCGATCGACCGTGGCACGAACGCGGCCGGCAAGCGCGAGTACGCGTACGGCGGCGATTCGGGCGAGTACCCGCATTTCGGCAATTTCTGCATGGACGGCTTGGTGTACCCGGACCGCACGCCGCATACCGGGCTGCTGGAGTTCAAGAATGTGTATCGGCCGGTGCGCGTGACCGGTTTCGACGCGGCCGCGGGCACGGTGACGCTGCACAATTACCTGGACTTCCTGGATGCCGCCGACGCGGTGTTCATGACGTTCGAGCTGCTGGTGGATGGCGTGGAGACCGCATGGGCTGCGTGGGAGAGCGACCCTGCGGCGGGCGCGGCGTTCCGGGAGGAGCATCCCGGCAATTACACGCCGTCGATGCCATCGATCGCGCCGCATGGTGACGCGGTCGTCGACATACCGGCTGAGATCCTTGATGCCATACCCGAGGCCGGGAACGTGACGATGCTGGTGAAGTACTATCAGGCGACGGACACCGAGACACTGCCGATCGGCTTCGAGCTCGGCTTCGACGAGGTCGCCGTGCCGACCGCGGATCCGCGCAATCAGACGGTCGTCGCCGCGCTGTCCGATATCGCCGATGGCATCGGCTCGGATGACGATGCCGACGACGTTGCCGATGACGGCACCGATAGCGTAGAAGGCGCCGACGACGGAGCGAACGATGCCACGGATGCCGGCTACGACGACGTCGTGCTGGCAGACCCGCTGACCGTCATGCAGACCGATGCCTCGATCACCGTGGAAGGCTCGACGTTCCGGTATGTGCTCGACCGCCGTACCGGCCTGTTCTCGTCGATGTCGTTCGCGAACCGGTCGCTGCTTAACAGGCCGATGGAGCTGAACGTGTGGCGCGCTCCCACCGACAACGACCAGTACATCAAGGCCGATTGGATTCGCGCCCAGTATGACCGCGCTCAGGCGCGCGCGTACGAGGTCGGTGTACTGGTCGATGAGGATGACGTCATCGCCAAGCCCGAGTCGATTGAACTGCGTGCGGACGATGAGGATGCGCCGGTCGCCTCGTTTGGAGACGATGCGATCCTCGACGACGGCAACGTCAACGCCGGCGACGTGAGCGCCATGGCGACGTCCGAGGACGGCTCGGTGGTGGTCGACGGCCAGGTGACGATCCATGCGACGATGGCGCTGGTGGCGCCGATTGTGCAGCGCATCGCCGACATCGACGCCGACTGGACCATCGCGCCCGACGGTTCGGTGGCGCTGCGCATGCATGTGATGCGCGACACCGATTTCCCGTTCCTGCCGCGTTTCGGCCTGCGCCTGTTCGTGCCGAAGCCGATGCGGCAGATCGCCTATTGCGGTCTCGGCCCGAACGAAAGCTACATCGACAAGCGCCGGTCCAGCTATCATGGCGTGTTCTCCGGCACTCCCGAATCGCTGTTCGAGCCGTATATCAAGCCGCAGGAGAACGGCAACCATCACGACTGCGATTGGGCGAGCATCGCCAGCGATGACGCCGAGCTGCTGGTGCTCCGTGCCGGTGACCACGCCTTCGACTTCCAGGCGCTGCCTTACACCCAGGAGGAGCTGACCGCCAAGGCTCACAACAGCGAGCTGAAGCCGGCGGATTCGACGGTGGTGTGCGTGGATTACATGCAGTCCGGCGTCGGGTCCAACAGCTGCGGTCCCAAGCTGCACGAGAAATACCGCCTCGACGACGCGGAGTTCGATTTCGATCTCGTCCTGCGCCCGCAGGCGCTCTGAGGCGTTGGGTACGGGTATCGGATCAGTCACATGATCCGATACCCGTACCCGTGCACGGCGGAAGCCCGCAATACCGTCACTGTGTGCGGGTTGCGTCACCGTGTGCGCCCTCTCTCAGTGGCGCAACTCGCAGAACCGTTGAAAAATAAGGGATTTACATGGGCGTCACTGTGTGCGAGGGCGCACAGAGTGACGCACCCCGCACACAGTGACGCGTTCCTCCATCCGCAGAGCAGCACCACACGCAGCATCTCCGCCAGTTACATATCCACATTCGCTACATCACTGTGGATAACCGATGAGTTATACACTTATCCACAGATTTGAGGCGGCCGGTGGCGCACTGCAGATTATCATGCTTACATTCAATCCATGAATACGAATCAGCACACCCCTGTCAGCTCCAGCGCAACAGTCGCGAACAACTATCTTGCGCGCTCACTGCACCAGCTGCAATCCACGACGTTCCTGCATTGCATGGAACACTCACGAAAAACCATCAACACCTCGCCACCGGTCTATACCGGTATGACCGCATTACGTCTGGCAGGCATAGAGACACCGCTATGTTCAAGATTTGAAGCCATGAAGTTCCAAGTACTGTACATTGGGGAGCCAACCAAGAGATCCGGACGGAAAGATACGTCCTACCTGAAATGCCCGCCATCGTTGACGGGCATCGCCCACCTCACATGGACTCACGACAACATCACCATCGTCTACACGCACCCGCTGATGACATGGGCACTGCTGGCGCCGTATCTCACGCAAATCGAGGTAATCGTTCTGGCGGATGCCATACTGCGCGCGTCATCAGGCTCCATGACGGTCGCCAATATCTCGCGGTTCCTTGATGGAGCAGACGCGTTCCCGGGCAGAAGGAAATGCATTGATGCTCTCGTTTTCCTCGATGCCGTGACTGACTCCACCATGGAATGCCGCTGCACTCTCGTGATGTTGCGACATGGATTGCCGCAGCCGGTCAAACACTGGAAGATACTCATTCCGGAGTTGGCTCACGAGGCGATAGTCGATATCGCATACCCCAAACAACGGGTCATCATCGAATACGATGGAGACGCGCATCGCCGCGACAAACGACAATACCGATGGGACGAACGCAAGAGGCAGGCTTTGCGGGCGATGGGATATACAGTCATCGTCGTCTTTGCCGATGATATATTGACCTCGCAGGGGCGGCGACGATTCGCGCAAAGGGTGGCGAAAGCCCTTGACACCACCTGCCGGAATAGACCACACCCGAAATTCCGGGCACTGCTGGCAGATGATCGTGCTGAGACGGCCCGTCAGCGGCAACGTAGGTACCGCGCCAGAGAACGCCGCAAAGGGCGCCGCGTATGAGTCGGGCATCGCGGAAGACGACAGCGAACGAGCCTCGGCGCTGATGCCACCAGCGTCGGATCCTGCAACTCGCACGTGATCATACGAAACATGCGAATCGTGCGACACAACCATGGTTATCGACCGTCACTGTGCGCGGATTGCGTCACTGTGCGCGACCTCTCTCAGTGACGCAATCTGCAGAACCGTTGAAAAATAAAGGGTTTACACAGGCGTCACTGTGTGCGAGGGCGCACACAGTGACGCAATTTGGCGTGATAGCAACCCTTGATATTCGTAATGTGTTCGTAAGCACATTGCTTACGAACACATTAATAGGACCAGATAAACGAAAGGTCGTCGTCTTCGGCGATGAACGGCGAAAACAACGACCTGAGTCATGCGGTAAGGCCTGGCTTTACAGCTCTACGGCCTTACGGCCTCACAGCTTCAGAAATCACTGCACCTGGGCGCGGGCGATCTTGCCGGTGAAGGAGTTGGCCTCGTCGGCGTCCTTCACGGCGTCCTTGTTCCAAGAGAACATGGCACGCAGCTTCGGGCCGACGGTCTCGATGCGCACGTTGGAGTACTCCTCCTGCAGCGCCTTGAACTTCGGAGCGCCGGCGTCCTGGTCGTCGATGAACTCCTTGGCGAAGGAGCCGTCCTGGATGCGCTTGAGGTGGTACTGCATGCGCTCACGCACGTGCTCGTCGATGCAGGTGTTGGTGTAGTCGCCGTACTGGGCGGTGTCGGAGCAGGACCAGCGGGCCTTGTTCAGACCGCCTTCGTTCATGAGGTCGACGAGCATCTTCAGCTCGTGGCAGACCTCGAAGTAGGCGATTTCAGGCTGGTAACCGGCGTCGGTGAGGACTTCGAAGCCCATCTCGACGAGCTTGTTCACGCCGCCCATGAGCACATTCTGCTCGCCGAACAGATCGGTCTCGGTCTCCTCGGTGAAGGTGGTCTTGATGGCGCCTGCACGCAGAGCGCCCAGAGCCTTGGCGTAAGCCAGGCACAGCGGCCAGGTCTTGCCGTCCGGGTCCTGCTCGACGGCCACGACGACCGGGACGCCACGGCCGGCGGCGTACTCACGACGCACGATGTGGCCCGGGCCCTTCGGAGCGACCATGAACACCGGGTGATCCTCGGAAGGCTTGATGTAGCCGTAGTGGATGTTGAAGCCGTGGGCGAAGGCGATGGCCGCGCCCGGCTTGATGTTGGGCTCGATGTCGTTGGCCCAGATCGTGCGCTGGTACTGGTCGGGGGCCAGGATCATGATTACGTCGGCCTCGGCGGCGGCTTCCGGCACGGACTTGACTTCAAGGCCCTGCTCCTTGGCGAAGGCGACCGACTTGGAGGTCGGGCGCAGGCCGACGACCACGTCAACACCCGAATCGCGCAGGTTCAGCGCATGCGCGTGGCCCTGCGAGCCGTAACCGATGATCGCGACCTTCTTGCCTTCGAGCACGGAGAGGTCACCGTCGTTGTCATACCAGATTTGTGCAGCCATGTTTGGCACTCCTTTACTTGCGTACCGGCACTCTTGCCGGCACACGGTGTCGTTTGTGGTTGCGCATTATGCAGGAGCCTGCATTCCGCGCGTTTGGGGTCGGGCATGGGCCCGGTCGATCCAAGCGTTAAGGATTTTGTCCTTAGAACTGAGGACTATCCTACCGGTAACGCCGCCACAGCCCCCTCACCGTCCACAACGTGAGCCATCTCACTATTGGAGTATGAACAGTTCAGGCAGGGAGCGGGTGACACGGCGCAGGACGCGGCAATGTCGGCTTCGTTACCGGCCGCATCACCGGCAACGCAGAAGGCCGCCGCTCCCGAATGAACGGGAACGGCGGCCTTGTTATGCACCGCTCTCAGTCAGTCTGCGACCGACTGGCGGCTCCCGCCAGCGGGAGCCGGAGCGGAGGCGATCACTGAACCTGGGTACGAGCGATCTTGCCGTTGAAGGACTCGGCTTCGTCCTGGTCCTTGGCCGGGCCGTTGTTCCAGGAGAACATGGCGCGCAGCTTCGGGCCGACGGTCTCAAGGTGCGGGTGGGAGAACTTCTCCTGCAGTTCCTTGAACTTCGGGGCGCCGGCAGCCTGGTCATCCATGAACTCCTTGGCGAAGGAGCCGTCCTGGATGCGCTTGAGCTGGTACTGCATGCGCTTCTTGGTCTCGTCGGTGATGACGGTGGAGGTGTAGTCGCCGTACTGGGCGGTGTCGGAGCAGGACCAACGGGCCTTGTTCAGGCCACCCTCGTTGGCCAGGTCGACCAGCATCTTCAGCTCGTGGAACACCTCGAAGTAGGCAATCTCCGGCTGGTAGCCGGCCTCGGTCAGCACGTCGAAGCCGAGGTCGCACAGGTGGTTGATGCCGCCCATGAGGACGTCCTGCTCACCGAACAGATCGGTCTCGGTCTCCTCGGTGAAGGTGGTCTTGATGGCGCCTGCACGCAGAGCGCCCAGAGCCTTGGCGTAAGCCAGGCACAGCGGCCAGGTCTTGCCGTCCGGGTCCTGCTCGACGGCCACGACGACCGGGACGCCACGGCCGGCGGCGTACTCACGACGCACGATGTGGCCCGGGCCCTTCGGAGCGACCATGAACACCGGGTGATCCTCGGAAGGCTTGATGTAGCCGTAGTGGATGTTGAAGCCGTGAGCGAAGGCCAGGGCAGCGCCCGGCTTCAGGTTCGGCTCGACGTCCTTCTTGTACACGGCGGCCTGGTACTGATCGGGCAGCAGGATCATGACCACGTCGGCCTCGGCGACGGCCTCGCCGACCGGCTTGACCTCAAGGCCCTGCTCCTTGGCGAACTCGACGGACTTGGAGGTCGGGCGCAGGCCGACGACCACGTCAACGCCGGAGTCGCGCAGGTTCAGCGCATGCGCGTGGCCCTGGGAGCCATAACCGAGGATGGCGACCTTCTTGCCATCGAACACGGACAGATCGGCGTCCTTCTCATACCAGATAGTTGCTGCCATAATAGGCACTCCTTTAATTGGATGTCTTGCCGCCGAACGCGCTCGCTTTCGACGGCCCTCTTGGTTGCAGACGGCTTCCACGCGGGATTGTGTCCCGCGCCAAAGTCATCCCCTCCTGTGGCTCATTTCTAGTACCACTGGAGGCGACGTGGTTGCCCACGTCCAAATATTGAATGATTGTTTTTGTTTATTGTTGTTGTTTTTTGGGAGTTCAAACGCGGCCGGGCGGTACCCGACCATCGCCGTCACTTCGTAAAGTCGACGTCCTTGGTCTCCTTGCAGGTCGCCAACGCAATCAGGCAGCAGACGGCCATCACGGCAAGATACAGACCCACCGAATGCACGCCGAAGTTCTTCGACAGCCACGTGGCGATGGTCGGCACGAAAGCAGCGCCGACGATGGCGGCGAGGTTGTAGCCGATGCCGGAGCCGGAGTAACGCACGTTCGCGTCGAACAGCTCGGGCAGGAAGGCGCCGATCGGGCCGAAGGCGATGCCCATCAGGGCGAAGCCGAGGCACAGGAACACCATGGTGGCCGCGAAGTTCTTCTGACCGACCAGGCCGCTGTCCAGCAGGAACGGGAACAGCACGGCGAACACGACCAGCGCGCAGGACGAGAACATCAGCACGCGACGACGGCCGATCCGGTCGGCATACAGGCAGGAAAGCACGATGAACAGCGCGAACACGCAGATGGAGATCATCAGCATGAGCAGGTACTCCTGGTTGGTGAAGCCGAGGTCGCCGCCGCCTTCACGCTTGATCTTGGTGCCCCATGCGAGCGACCAGGTGGCGAGCGTGTAGAACAGCGTGTAGGTCACGGCCACGAGGAACGTCGCCTGCAGCACCTGCTTCCAGGACTTGCGGAACACCTCGGTCAGCGGGGACTTGACGACTTTCTTCTGCTCCTGGGCCATGCGGAAGATCGGGGTCTCCTCCATGTGGACTCGCACGACGAGGCCGATGATCACCAGCACGGCGGACAGCAGGAACGGCACACGCCAACCCCAGGCGCACATCGCATCGGTGTCATTGAACGACTCCAGCACGAAGTAGGTGCCGTTCGACAGGAAGAAGCCGATCGGGGCGCCGAGCTCCGGGAAGGAGCCGTACAGCGCACGCTTGTCTTCGGGCGCGTTCTCGGTGGCGACCAGCGCAGCACCGGACCATTCGCCGCCAAGGCCGATGCCTTGGATGAAACGCAGCAGACACAGTACCGCGACCGCGCCGACACCGACCTGACTGTAGGTCGGCAGGCAGCCGATGAGGAACGTGCCGACGCCCATGGTCATCAGCGAAACGACCAGCGTGGTCTTGCGGCCCATGCGGTCACCGAAGTGGCCGAAGATCAGGGATCCCAGCGGACGAGCGATGAACGCGATGGCGAAGGTCAGCAGGCTCATCAGCAGCGCGACGGTGGGGTTGTCCTTCGCGGAGAAGAAGATGTGCGGGAAGTAGTTCGCTGCGGCGGTGCCGTAGGCGTAGAAGTCGTAGAATTCGATGGCGGTTCCGACCATCGAGGCGGCGATCACGGTCTTGACCGAGTCACGGACCATCGCCTTTGCTTTTCCACCCACCGAAGTGGTGCCGTCAGCTGTCAGTGTGACTGCTGTCATTGTTAGCTCCTGTTACTGCACGCGGACGAGCCCGCGATTTTTTATTCTGTTCTCTCTCGTTTGCCGCTTTGCTGATCCGGTGACCTTATGGGACGCATCAAAAAAAGCCCCGCGACTCGTGCAGGGCTATACGATTGGTTGCTCGCTGAGCCCTGCCTTCGTTGGCGGGGTTCCAAGCAGTGATGCCGAATCAGTCCGCCAGCGAAGACGGAATAATAATTCGTGCAGACAGCAGAACAACGTTAACGGTGGTTGCGTTAGCGGCGTTATCAGCAGCATATCCAGTCATCGCGGCGAACCTCCTTTCGGTATCGAACGTGTCTTTCGAGCTCTTTCGCGCTCGACTGTCTGACAACATAGGCGCGGGATTCCACGACAGCCATCAAAGGTTCACTATGTGGACGGCCGCGGCATAACAACATCGGCGGCGTCGGCACAACCTGTCTGTGTTCCGCCTGCATTACAGACAGACACATCGACGCCCCATCCCGCGAAAGTCCCATTTCAGCAGCAACGGATGGGACTAATCGCGGATAGGATGATGCCTCAATCCCAAACGAGGCGCAACAGCGGCCAATCCGGCCGGATTGTTAGCGCTTCATCGAAATCGTGACGACCGCGGACGCGAGCACACAGACGATGGCCGCCGGGAACAGCACCGAGAAACCGCCGGTGACGGCCACACCGACCGCGCCGATTATCGCGGCGAGCGCCAGACCGACGGAATTCGACAGGTTGAAGAACGCCAAATCATGGCCGGCCGAACGCGCATCCGGCAACGCGCCCATCGCAAGCAACTGGCCGAACGTATCGATAAGGCCGAACGCGAACCCTCCGATCAGGGCGAACAGCACCATGCTGACGGCGCTCGGCATGGTCATGGGCAAAGCCAACGCCACCGTGTACAGCACGCAGGAAATGACCGACAGATACCGCGGATCCTCAATGTACTCACCCACCGGACCGGCGATGAACGCGGCCCCCACGGAGCCGACGAGCGTCGCCAAGGCCATCGAGGCGATCAACGAGCACACCGGTACCGCGATCGGAGAGGAGTTGCCTTGCGTGAACCAATCCCGGAAGATCAGCGCCGATGCGATGAACCACAGGAACATGGTCGTCAGTCCGACACCAGCCGACACCAAGGAGCGCGAAGCGAACGCCTTCCAGAATTCGACGGCGCGCCGCGGCGCGCGGAACCGCTCCATCAGCATGTGCGCACTCATCGCCGTATGCGGCTGCTCCTCGCTCGACGGTTCCTTCGGCCACACCAGCACCGGCACGATGCCGGCCAGCAGGAACACCGCGGCGGCCGTGACGAACGGCGTATACAGCCCGCCGAACACGACGCAGGCGACGCCGATCCACACGCCCAGCGCCTGGCCGACCATCTGGCCGATGCCACGCGCGCGCACGATGCGCGGACGGAACTTGTCGGGCACTCGCTCGCTGAACGCGGCCGCCATCGGCACGGTCAGCATCACATAACCGACCTGCACCAGACCCCACAGCAACGCGATGCCCACCACGTTCGAGCACAGTCCCAGCGCCAGCGTCATCACCGCGGAGACGACGCCTCCTGCGATGATCCACGGCGTGCGCCGGCCAGCGGCCACGCGCGTGCGATCGGACAGCGCGGAGACGACGGCCTCGGCAATCAGCGACACGACAACGCCCACGACAACAACCACGGCCAGATCAATGGCCCATGCCGACGCCACCCCGCCGTCGCCGACCGCGCCAATGCGGCTGACCAGGCTCTCGGAGAGTTTCTGGCCGCCACCGGAGAACGCCGCGCGGGAGGCAACCGCGCCGGAGACCCGCTGCCAGCTGACTTTCGCTATGACCGCAGGCAGCGCGAGCAGGTTCAATGCGGCCCATGGCACGATCGACATGGTCGCGCCCACCGCGAAGCCCCACGACAGGCGGGTCACCTGACCGGGGTTCGGGCGCTGGCCGTCGGCGCTGACCACCGGGTCGCGCATGTCCACGTATGCCGAGCCCATGTCCGGGACCGCCGTGTCGACGGAGGCCGCGGCCGCCGCGGGAGATCCCTCCGAAGTCATCTGCGCGACCTGGGTCTCGGCTTGCGTCACGGACGCCTCGACCTTGCGCCGCGGCTGATGCACGGCCAAGCGGGCGACCGCGGACTTGTCTTCGGGGCTGAGCACCTTGTCGTAATCAGGCCGATCATCGATGCCGGGGCGAATGTACACGCTGCCCGGCAACGGCTTCGGAGCGGGGAATTCGTTCGGTTGCTGCTGATCATCGGTCATGATATCGGTTTACTTCTCTTCTCTTGTGCGCTCTCGTTACGGGTATACAACTATCGTAACGGTCGCATATTACACGACGACGCGGCACGGCCGATATGCCGGCCGCGTCGCGTGAAACTGTTGGGAGTGCGGAACTTGCGAGATTCGCCGCGCGGACGGCAGATGCCGGCGAGGTCTTCTTCGGTGGCGCCGTTCGGGAATACGGAGATCATGGTCAGGAACATCGGGTAGTACTCGGATTTCTCGCCGTTCTTCAGCACGTCCTGGAACTGCGCGGATTCCCAGCTCATGTGGTTGACAATCGCGTCGACGATGATGTCGTGGGACTTGCTGAGTTCGGCCACGTCATCCCAGGAGCCCAGGCGCGGGTCCACCTTGGTGTGGTCGATCGGATCAAAGCCGGCGTCGGCGCCGTCGAGCGGCGTGAAGAACGGCAGGACGTGGACACCGTTGTACACCCCGGCGAAGCGGGTGCGCAGCACATCGGTGAGCGAGGCGATGGTGCCGTCGCCGAAGCGGTTGGCGTAGGTACCGCCTCCGGACTCGCTGGCGGAGGCGCGGCGATCAGCGCCGAGTGGTGTCGGCCTCGCGCAGGGAAACAGGGATTACGTCACCGGCGGAATCGACCGGGCGCCCCTCGATGGCATCCGTCATGCGGGCGACAGCCGTGCCGGCAAGCGCATCGAAGTCCTGGCATACGGCGGTCAGACGCAACCCTGCCATGTCGGTCAGATACGTGCCATCATAGGCGACGACCTGCACGTCCTGCGGCACACGCATGCCGCGGCGAAACACCTCCTGCACGCAGCAGGCGGCACCGATATCGGAACTGACCACGGCATCCACGTCGGTAAAACGGTCGAACAGTTCGCGCATGGCCGTCGCACAACCCTGAAAATCCGCCACTTCCCCGGCCTCGATGTACTCGCACCGAATGCCTGCACGCTGCAGTTCACGCTCCAGCGTCAGGTAATAGCGCACGGTCGGGAACGTGGTGTTCCCGGGCGATTCCGTCTGCCCCGCCTCGCCAGTCGGCGTCTGCGCCAGATCATGGAACTGCCTGCACGGGCCGCCTACCATCGCCACATGCCGGGAACCATTATGAATCAACAGGTCGGCGATCAGTCGCCCGCCCTGCTCGTGATCGGAGCCGACCGATGGGATACCCTCGCCGAGATAACAGTCGAACCCCACGATGGGCCGACCGATCGAAGTCCAGTAATCCGGAGCGTGCTCGGTGTACGCCGCCATCACGATGCCATCCATCATATGCCGGCGGAGCATGTCGACGTACTCGGCCTCGCCAGTACCCGAATCGGCCGTCGAGCACAGCATGGTACGCAGCCCCCGCTCCGACAGCTCTCGCTGCAGACCGGCCGCCAACGTGGCGAAGAACGGATGGCGGATGGTGGGCACGATGACGCCGACGGTGTTGGTGCGGTCATGATACAGGTTGCGGGCGAGCTCGTTCGGCACATAATTGAGCGCACTCATGGCTTCGGCGACGCGCTCGCGCATGTCATCGGACACGCACCCGGCACCATTCACCACCAGCGACACCGTACTCAACGACACCCCGGCCTTTTTGGCCACATCACGCATCCCGACCATGTCCCCACTCCATCGTTTGCCGTCACAATATGACTGTTCGCCTAATTGTATACAGAACGACACTCTCAAAACTTGCAGATACAAAAACAGAACCCCTATTTTCCAACAACATCGTTTTTGTATCTGCGAGTTTTGAGAGCCACTCCAGCGCAGACGAGCTACCGCACCAGCGCGATCAGCCCCCAACCCAGCGCCACACACACCACCGGCACCAGCACGGTCATCATGAAGTACACGGCGGCCGCGGCGTATTTGCCGCTGCGGGCGAGCGACACCATCTCGTTGATAGCCGTGGAAAATGTAGAGAAACCACCGAGGAAGCCGGTGACGAACAGCAGGTACGACGAATGGTCGGCCGTCTGGTAGAAGTAGGCCGCGGCGGCCACGCCGGCGAAGAACGTGGCGAGCACGTTGATGATGAACGTGGACAGCGGGAACGCGCGGTTCCACCACCGTTGAATCGAGGTGTTCAGGACGAACCGCGTCACGGCGCCCAAGCCGCCGCACATACAGATCAGGGCAAACATGTCAGCGCACCTCCCCGGTTTCAGGATCAGGCCTGAGCGGAATTTCCGCGGTGATCGGATCCGGTTCGAACGACGGAAGGTGCTGTTCGTCGGATACTGGCATGTCTTGTACGCGGCCCGCAGCCGGTTCCGAACCGGCCTGACTTTCAACAGCCAAGTCTGCTCCGGACGGAGCGCCGGCGGCCTGCGACTCGCGCACCGCGCGAGCCACCACGTGCGCCTCGCGTTTTCGGCTCAGCGCAAGGCCCAGCATGGTGCCAAGCCACGCGATGATCAAACCGCAGATGAAGCTCAGCAGCGTGTAGGTCACGAATCCCACGATGTTCTCGGCGCGCAACGAGTTCAGGTCCTCGATCATCATCGCCGACAACGTGGAGAACCCGCCGCACATGCCCATGCCGACACCGCGGCTGACCAGCTGGCGGATGCGCTTGCGAATCCACGCCGCCTGCGACATGTACGTGCTCAGGGCGGCGAAGATGAAGCACGCCAGCATGTTCGCTATGAACGTGGCGGTGTGGAACGAATGAAGGAGGCCACTTGGCGCGGCCGGATTCGGCAGGAGCAGCGAGAGCCCGTATCGTATCGCCGTGCCGAAGAACCCGCCGACGAACACCACCAAATACAGCATGCCATCGGCGAGGGGATTGAATTTCGCCTGCACGCGCTTGGCCGGGGCCAGTGGAATGGAAGGTGGTGCTACTGCGGCTGCCAGTCCGGTGGGCCGAGGCGCCGCGTATTCGATTTCGGAGGCGCTGATCTCTTGGGTCGATGGCGCCGGCTCGTCCGCGGCGAGGGCGTGAGCCTCGCTTGGAGTCGAGTCCGGCGCGGAAGTGTCGGCGACGTCGGACCCGGCAGAGACGGATTCGATGTCCCCCGCGCCGGCGGCGTCGCCACCATCGGATTCGTCATGCGAGGAGGGCACGAACGGTACAGACTGATTCATGATCTGAAACCCTTGTAGTACGCGGATTCACTCTGTCCCGGCAGCCGTGGGTCGGCGAGAACGCCGAATGGCGACTAGTCGAGAAGCGAGTGGACGGAAATGATGTGGTCGCGCTGAGGACCGGTGCCGATCACGGAGATGCGGCAGTTACTCAGAGCTTCAAGACGCTTGACGTACGCCTGGCAGGCGGCGGGCAGCTCGTCGAACTCGTGGACCTGCGAAATGTCCTCGGTCCAGCCGGGCATGGTCTCGTAAATCGGCTTGGCAGCAGAGAAGGCGGCCTGATCCGTCGGCATATCGTCGTAACGCTCGCCATCCACGTCGTAGGCGACGCAGATCGGAATCTCCTTGAGACCGGTGAGCACGTCGAGCTTGGTGAGCACGAGGTCGGTCAGACCGTTGACCTGGCTGGCGTAGCGGTTCACGACCGCATCGAACCAGCCGCAGCGGCGCGGACGGCCGGTGGTCACGCCGAACTCGTGGCCCTGCTGGCGAAGCCATTCGCCGGATTCGTCGAACAGCTCGGTGGGGAACGGACCCTCGCCGACTCGGGTCACGTACGCCTTGGAGACGCCGACCACGCGGGTGATCTTGGTGGGGCCGACGCCGGTGCCGGTGCAGGCGCCGCCGGCGGTTGGGTTGGAGGAAGTGACGAACGGGTAAGTGCCGTGATCCACGTCAAGCATCGTGGCCTGGGCGCCTTCGAACAGCACGGTCTTGCCCTCGTCGAGAGCCTTGTTCAGAATCAGACCGGTGTTGGCGACGTACGGCTTGAGGCGTTCGCCGAGCTTGAGCAGCTCGTCAGTGGTCTGGTCCACGTCGATGGCGCGACGGTTGTACAGCTTGACCAGAATCTGGTTCTTCTGGTGCAGACTGGCTTCGACCTTGTCATGCAGGTGCTCGGCGTTGAACAGGTCGTGCACGCGGATGCCGACGCGGTTGATCTTGTCGGCGTAGGCCGGGCCGATACCGCGGCCGGTGGTGCCGATCTTATGCTTGCCGAGGAAACGCTCGGTCACCTTGTCGAGCGTGCGATGGTAAGGCGCGATGACATGTGCAGCCTCACTCACCAGCAGGCGGGAGCAGTCCACGCCGCGGCTTTCAAGACCATCAATCTCCTCGAACAGCACTTCCGGATCCACGACGACGCCGTTGCCGATCACGGGGGTGACGTTCGGGCTGATGATGCCGGAAGGCAGCAGGTGCAACGCATACATCTGGTCGCCGACCATCACGCTGTGGCCGGCATTGTTGCCGCCGTTGAAACGGGCCACATAGTCCACTTTGGTACCGATCAGATCGGTAGCCTTGCCTTTGCCTTCGTCGCCCCACTGAGCGCCGATCAACACGATTCCGGACATACTGCACCTCCGCATCCGCACAATTCCGCCGGGAACAGCCTACCGTATGCCCTCTACTGCGAAGGTAAGCGCTGGGGCGGCGGTTACCGTCGCATTCGTTTTGTCAACGCCCATATCAACATGGGCGCGAACGGCTGCAACTTGCCGTCCTTGCCTTGTTGAAGTTCCTGCAGTCTCTCCCTGCACTTGCGTGGGAAATCCCGCGCCGACGCATTTTTCCAATATTCAGCCATCATATCGGAAGACCGTAACTCGACAGCTGCGGTTGCATCTACCGCGGCGACCGACGTCACTTCAGGGCTTTGCCGGCGGAACCGAGCTGCTTGCAGGCCTCCACGACGCGGGCCGCCATCGCGCTCTCGGCCTCGCGGCCCCAGGAGCGCGGATCGTACAGCTTCTTCTCGCCGACCTCGCCGTCCACCTTGAGCACGGCATCGTAGTTCGAGAACACATGATCGGCGATCGCACGGGTGAACGCGTACTGCGTGTCCGTATCGATGTTCATCTTGACGACGCCGTACCGCACCGCCTCGGCGATCTCTTCCGGGCGAGAGCCCGAACCGCCGTGGAACACCAGAGCGAACGGCTTGCCGTTCGGAAAATCGACGGCCCCGGCGGCGGACGCGATACGCCCGTCCACCACGGCCTGAGCCGCCTCGCGCTGGATGTCGCCCAACAGTTCCGGGCGCAACTTGACCACGCCGGGCTTGTAGCTGCCGTGAACGTTGCCGAACGTGAACGCGGCCATGTACCGGCCGCGCTCTCCCAAGCCGAGACGCTGGGCGACCTTCACGCCATCGGCCGGCGTGGAATACAGTTTTTCGTTGATTTCGGCGCTATGACCGTCCTCTTCGCCGCCGACCGCGCCGATTTCGATTTCCAGGATCGTGCGCGCGGCGACGGACTTGTCGAGCAGCTGTTCGGCGATGGTGAGGTTTTCGTCCAGCGGAACCGTCGAACCGTCCCACATGTGGGACTGGAACATCGGCTCGCGGCCGTGCGCCACCTCATCGGCCTCCATGTCCAGCAGGGGACGCACCCAACCGTCCAGATACTGCTTGGCGCAATGGTCTGTGTGCAACGCGACGGTGATATGCGGGTAGCGCTTCGCCACCTCATGCGCGAACGCCGCGAACGCCAACGACCCGGTCACGCGGTCGTTCACGCCTTGACCGGAAAAATACGCGGCGCCGCCCACTGAAACCTGGATGATGCCATCCGACTCGGCATCGGCAAAACCCTGCAGCGCAGCGTTCAGCGTTTGGGAGCTCGTCACATTGATCGCCGGGTAGGCATATCCGCCGCGGCGCGCGGCGTCCAGCATTTCAGCGTATCGTTCGGCAGTTGCAATCGTCATACCTGCATTATCCCGCGACCATGCAACATTTGGCACCACCGCTACTCCGGCCGGAGCCGCCGGGCGGAATCCATCGCCTCCGCACGCCGCGGCCCGTTCCTCACCTTTCTCCCATCTTCACCTCCGTAAAATTAGGACGTGACAAAAGAACCGCAGTACATTGAAGAGCTGTCGTTTGGGGACAGTGTGCGCCGGGCGGGGAAGACGCGCGGGAACGAATATGGCGAGTACGGAGCCGGCCCCGATAACGGGCGGCGCGGCAGGGGACGGCATCGGCTGATTGCATTCGTCGCCATTCTGGTGATATTGGCGTTGGCCGGTGGCAGTGTCGGTGGCTGGTGGATGTGGGACCGGCATTGGCGGCAGATACCGATCACGGTAAACGGCACTTCCATGAAAGTCAGCGTCGACATGACGTTGGGACGACTGCTGCGCGACAATGGCGACTTCGACGCGCATCCGGGCAATCTGGTCGACGTGGCCGGCGACATGATCGAGAAGCATGCCGGCAAACCGATCGTCGTCAGCATCAACGGCGCTGCCGTGCGCCGGGATGCAATCGACAGCACGACGATCCCGCAGGATGGCATGGTGATGGTGACGTCAGGCGAGGATGTGACCGAAGACCATACCGTGAGAAAGGAGACCGTGCCGCACGGCGAAAGCATCGGCATCGCAGGCGGCTCGATACAGATACTCAAGCAGGCCGGGAAAGACGGCGTGCACGAATACTGGGTCGGGAAACGTTCCGGCAAGCATGTGGACAAAGGCGTCACCGTCGAGCCGCAGGACACGATCGTCGTGCCGTTGAACCCGCGCCCGGAGGGGAAGAAGGTCATCGCGCTGACGTTCGACGACGGGCCGAGCAAATACAGCGGCCCGATCCTGGACATCCTCAAGGAGAAGGGCGTCAAGGCCACGTTCTTCGACGTGGGCGAGGAGTGCCTGTCGTTCCCGGACGCCGAGAAACGCATGCTGGAGGAGGGACATCAGGTGGCGAGCCATTCCAACACGCATCCGGACATGCCGACACTCAGCCGCGACGCGTTGCGCGCTGAAATCATCGCCGGGTTTTCGAACATGAAGAAGGCGTCCGGGCATGTAACGAAAGTGCTAAGGGCGCCATACGGGGCGTTCGGCAAGAAGCAGTGGCAGGAGACGTCCGACCTGATCGACATGAACGTGCTGTGGGATATCGATACGCTCGATTGGAAGCGTCCCGGAGCCAAGGCGATTCATGATGCCGTGATGACGGGCGCGCATAACGGGGCGATCGTGCTGATGCACGACGGCGGCGGCGACCGTTCGCAGGACGTCGAGGCGCTTCCCGGCATCATCGACGATCTCAAGAAGCAGGGGTACGAGTTCGTCACCATCGAGCAGCTGATTAAGATGGCCGGCGACGCGGGAGATACGGGGGACGCGGGCAACTGAGCCCCCTGCTGGAGCTGGCACGTGTAGCTATCTGATAGGTGGAAAACCACCCTCAGTCTCACCCTCAGTCTCGCTGACGCGAGCCAGCTCCCGCCAGCGGGAGCGGAAAGTGGTGGGGCGGATGACGGGAGTCGAACCCGCCTTGACCGATGCTGAGAAGCCGCTAAATACCAGTGATTTAGCGGCTTTATTTACCTGATTGCAGCCTTGTATGACAACATGGTGACAACAATTTGGGAACGACTTATCTTGCGTTTTCCTACTTGCAGCACATTAGTTGTTGCACCACGATTATTCCTTTTGGAATAATCGTGGTATATTGATTGCCGTGAAGCAATTGAAAAGGAGCCTCGCAGGCTTAAAGACAAAGGACATCATATGACGGCGGCACTTGGCGACAGGATGCGCAAGCTTATGCGGCAGCATGGCATCAATCAGTCCCAGCTCGCCGCGCGAGCCGGGACAACCCAGCCGAATATCTCGAAATACCTTGCGGGAGAGCGGGAGCCCACGTCGAGTACGCTCGCGAACATAGCCACCGCTCTGCACACCACATCGGAATTTCTGCTGGGCCTGCCCGAATCAAACGCCGATACGCCGTTCGGCACGATCAAGGCGTACTGCGCCAGGCACGGCGGCGATCTCAGCGAAGCGGAGACGCGGGAGCTCATCATGACTCTGTTGACTGCAAGGGAACAAGGAGGACATCACGGGATATAGGATTGACGACCCGTCGTTTTATCAGGAGTTGAAATGGAGCGTGGTGGACGCATTCCAGCAACTCGGCTACATCAGGCTGCCCATCGACCCATCAGAGTTGCTGGATGCACACGGAATTCAAACGATACCCTATCAGATTGCATTCAACCCATCTGTCTCCTTGGATGACTTGATGACGCTCTGCAGCTGCCCAAGTGGCATATCATTCACGATTAGCGCAAACGGCAATGACAGCCGATACATTGCCTGCAATCTCCAAGAAAACTCAGGAAGAATTCGTTTTACCAAATTGCATGAAATGGGACACACCATGCGAGGCCATCTCCGAGACAGCGAGCTTGCCGAAATCGAAGCGAATTTCTGGGCGAAATACGCTATCGCGCCCCAAGTACTCATCGAAGAACTCGGTCTCACGACCATCGAGGAAATCTCTCAGCGATTCGGCACCTCGCTGGAATGCGCTTCTAACATCCTGAACCAGCATGCGAACTGGCTGCGCCATCGCCATGATGACGAAGCGCTCGACGCCAGCATCCTCGAACTCTACGCACGCGGACTCCTCTTGGAAAGGAGGGATGAGAAGCAGGCCGACCCGGCACAGATTCTGCAATAAAAAAAACGGTGCGCGAACCGGCAAGTTCTCGCACCGTGGTCCAGACGGCCCACAATGGACTATCTCGCACATCCCATTGTGCCACCGTCTGGACCCACCCACTCATACAAACAGGTGAAGCGCGCCGCATTCTCACAATGCTGGCGCATCTTCAAGATGGCATGCGGCAAGGCGCCGCAGGAAAGGACATATGGCATATGTCGGACAGCAAGCAGCGGTATTCGGACAGCTCGCGCAGCTACATCGGCAACGACGTCCCCGGCTCCATGGTGGATCAGGGCCGCTACGACAGAAGCAAAGACCGCGAGACGAGGTGGAACGAAAGTTGGAAGAGGCAGCCGGTCGATCTCAATGACATTGTCAGCCGGTTCACTCCCGGTGCCCAGGGGCGCAGAAGGGGCGTCAAGTACGTGTTCGAGAACGCCCGGTGGAGAATCGACGCGGACATGGTGGCGGGCTATCTGCGCATATACGACAAAAGAACGAAGAAAAACGTCAAGCTCAACGGTCTGCCTGGAAGCAACAAAGAAACCCACTTCAAAATTCTCAAGAGAAGGGAAATGTGATCATGGAACTTGTCCTTGTTCTCAGCCTTGAAGGTCTCAACTACTACGGCTATATTCCCGAAACCTTCCAAGCGAAGCCGGGGCAGACGGAATCATTCGAACTAACCGAGGGGGACGAGGATCTCCTCGATAAGGACTTCATCGGCCCGATAGACAGGCTGTGCAATTCGCTCATCGACCCTGGAGACGTGGACTACTTGAACGCCGAGCAGTGCAAGCTCATGCTCGGATGGCTTGAATGGCGGCTCACGGAGCCGATCAACCCACGGCTTGAAACGATCTACCGCAAGCTCGTCGAGTTCGCCAACAAGGCTATCGAGCTGGGCACCGGCATTGTCTTCGATCTCTAGGCAAAGGGACAAGCATGAAATCCACCTATGATCTCATCGGCACTTTCTGGGACGGCAGGCCCGCCGACGCCGTCGCGCAGACGGTTCCCTATGATCCCCTGATGCCGGAAGCAGGAACGCCCTACTGTCTGTTCGACATCAATGGCAAGCGGCGCGGCATCTGGCTCTCGGTGCTATTCGCCGTTCGGGATGAGGCGGACTGGGAACGGGTCAGGGCGTCCCTGGCCGGCTGCCGTCAAATCGCAGTGATCGACGATTGCCGTCCCCGGTTCCAAGGCCAGGCGGTGCAGCAGTTTCACCAGCATCGCCTGCGCCAGGTGCTGTGCCTGCTGCGATGCGAAATCCCGGGGGCGCACGTCCTTGTCATGAAGTTTCCCAACGTGGGAAGGGCGGCATGAACCGATCCATCGCATCATTCGAAGAGCTCATCGACCGCTACGCCGACTATCTCAGCGGTAAAGGCATCCAGTTCAATCCACAAGGTTTCCCGATGCTTCAGCCGCAGATGTATCTGGACGAATGGCCGGAGCTCATGGTGCCGTACCGGGATCGCAAGGCGCGATTCGTCCATAATCCTTCCCATACCGTGCTTTGTCTGTTCACCAGTGACATGCGGATATACCCGCGACTGGAGAAGGCCCTCGACGACATCCCGGAATACTCGCGGTATATGGGTGCCGTCGGCTCGGACCTCACCGTCACTTCGGACATGGACCTGGAATGGCAGCAGGCAATCATGCTGCTTAATCAGCTCTATCTGGCGACATTGGCGGTGAACGGCGTCAAAATCGTGCAGAATCTCAGATGCGGTTCCCCCAGCACCATCACATGCCTGAGCTGCGTTCCTTCCGGAGTGATGTGCGCCACCAGCACATTGGGATGCGCGAACACCGAATCCGAACTGGATCTGCTCTTCGCCGAGAAGCTTTTTGCGATAAGGCCCGGCAAACTGCTGCTGTATGGCAAGCACGACCCCATCATGGAGCGTCAAGCGAACGTCGCCGGAGTGCCCTGCAGGATTTACCCAGACGCTCATACGCTCTATAAGCAACTGGCCCGGACCTGAAGAACGTTATGGAAGAATTCGTCATTTGCGCCATGCCGAGATACCGCCATGCCTCCATGCTCTTGCCATTCATCGCTGGCCGCCAGTGATGAACCGGCTGATCTTTGGCGCTATTGCCAGCAGGTAGACCGGGTGCGTGGTGGCGGTGAGCAGGATCCACCAGTCGGGCCAGCGCAATGGGCTGTCTGGTTCACGTTCACGCCGATGTGGTGGGGCTCGGCCTTGAACACCTCCGGATCGCTCGCCAGCGTCACCGAAACGTTCATCAACGCGCCATGCATGAGGGTCTGGCGGGCGAAATCACCCCACCGCCTGTATACCGGGATGTTCCTCGCCCAACGCTCGTGGATTCTCCTAGTCTGCTCCCATTCCTCCGGTGTGAACATGATTTTCTTGCATACGCTGCGCCTGCGGTTGTCACGCCAGCCCATAAAGAAACACCTCCCCGCGGGAGCTGGAACGGCTCATTCCATAAGCCACGTCAGCGGTCTGGAGGCCTCGCCGACCATGGGGACCGGGTCTCCCGGCAAGCCGTCCCGCACCTGTGGAGCGAGCACGTGTGGCCACACATACGTCGCTTGCTAACCCCATATTCATATCAATGGATTGGGAACAGCCCGCGCCCGAAATATAGCGTGGTTCGGGGAATGAATATATCGGCATGCCGGCTCCCTTCCAACGGCATCAGTAGAGGGCAAAAGGATCGCCCACACTTCAATCGTGGAGCAGAATCAGCGAAACTGGTCTGGACGATGAGCGTCCGGAGAAAACGGATAATCGCCATGGAACAATTCCATGGCGATTCCTGCATACCGACGAACGAGTCGATGAAAATCCTCTTTGCTGTGCTGAATCCCAGCTCTATGCATTCAGGGGATAATCCCTAATCAGAACTGTTCGCCCGATATTCCATCGTCGTCTCGTTGCATTTCCTCATATCGTACATTGCGACCACCACCCACCTTTTTGGCGCGTCCCTCACCAACCAGTTTTCGCAATTGGTAATATGCCTGGTTCTCGTCGAGATGCAATAGCTCCATCACGTCGTTTTTGCTTACCGACTTCTGCTCGCGCATCAGCTTCATGATCAATTCGGGGTAACGCACCCTGTCGATGCCTGACTGTCTGACATATTCCACCGTTTTACCGCTGCGCCGATACACTTTCGCCCCCAATGTGTATGTACGACGAGCGTTAGTGCCGGAGCTTTCGACGAGCCCAGACTCCGTCAACTGCCCCAATACAGTGCGCAGACGTTGATCGCTCATATCCAAGGACTCTGACAACGCGTCAAAGCCACAACGTCTCTCTCGCTTGAGCTTATCCAGAATAAGCAGACCGTCAAGCGACATTGACTTGCCGCTACGCTCGCGTTCCTCGGCTAATAATTCCACAAACGCCTCGTCGGGCGCGCTCCGAGGCAGCAGCACCGAAACACCCCGCCCGTTGGATCTCGAATAGTCAGGCAAGGGCCGACCATAGTTCAAGGCCCCCTCGAAAATGCGATCGATTCCACGACCGGTTCGCTCGGCTAGCCCAGTTCGCTTCAACGCATCCATGAGGCATGGGTTTCGTCCATGCGGTTCCGCGGTAAGCAGATTGTGAACGTTGATGCCTTCCACGAATCCTCCAGGATTGGCAATCGTCAGTCCCGCGTCATCCACCAGCACACGCACACGGCCAAGAACTGAGTAATCCCTGTGGCCGAACGCATTGACCAACGCTTCCCTGAACGCCCTCTCGTCGAATTCGGGCACCACCGAGGAAAACAAACCCACGGTCAGTTCAGTTCCTGGATTCCAAGGAGCGAACGACTCCGCTATCTGCTCTATGGTCTTGAGCAGCGGGCCGCGATATGTATTGTTCACCTTGATGTCGGTGCCGACCAGAACTTGGAAAGCCGCCTCGCTTGTCGGGACAAGACGTTGCAGTGACTCCTCACTGCCGATGAGCAACAAACCTGTCAAGGTCGGCGTTACATTCCCATCCGCCGATACGACAAGACGCAATGATTTTTCCAGATCCTCGTCTGAAAGCTCTAGAAGATTACGGTCGCTGGATCGGTAGGTGGAGATGATCTTGCGCAGGCGGTCGCGCTCCAACGGATCGAAATCCTCCCGCGTGGCCCCCGGAACCGGTTGGGCGGAGTAGTCGAGCTTACCCAGATCCGAAAGCCGGGTAGCGATCTCATACGGATACATAGGTACGCTTTCGGGCGTACCGTCCACTTTCATCATGCGCCGCAGGATTCTCCCCGACTTAGTTGACACCACACTATGTGACTTGGGTACATCGACTTGGATGACGGTGACGCCATCACCCACCAATTGCGCGCGAACCGATATCGGGGGCACAGTCCTATTGGCAATCATCGCTGACAGCCCGACAGGATCTTGATGCTTGCGCTGGACACCGGTCGCGGTGCCGTCGTCCTCAACACCCAGATACACGCACCCGCCGTCCGTATTGGCTAAGGCGACAACAGCCTCCACTAATTCGGAATCCGGCAGACCTTTATCGCGATCGCTTTTGAATTCCTTGGACAGGGTTTCTTTGCCATACTCGTGCGCCATTCGCCACCGCCTGCTCTGAATCTCTGAATTTTTCTCTGAATTATACATTCTTTCTCTGAATTCAGAGAAAGAGCACTGAATTCAGAGAAAAATCCTGTCATAAGCCAAGCTAAGAAGGGATACTTATGCAGACCTATTCGACACCGATCTTGATTACGTGGCAACATCCATCAGCAGCAAGATCACTGCAGCAGAAACATTGACCACGGGAAAACTCTTGAGCCCAAACCACTCTCCGAATCCTCTTTTACACACCTCGTGACAACACGGTGACAACAATTCGACAAAAATCGTGTGATTGAGCGAGTACCTGCAAAATTGAAAATCGTTGGAATGATTGGGTTTTAAAGCCTTATCGTTGAGGGAAGTGGAGCGGATGACGGGAGTCGAACCCGCCTTTAAAGCTTGGGAAGCTTTCGTTCTACCGATGAACTACATCCGCAGTGCTTTGTGCACAAGTCGTCAGTGTATCACATGGCGGCGATGCCCGCGAGCCTTGCGCAACGAAGCTAGTACAAGTAATGCGGTCTGCCGCCACCGTCGATGCCGGAATTGCGCATCTCCTGCGACATCTGCATGAGCCGGCTGATGCGCTCGTCGGTAGGTGGGTGCGTGGAGAACAGCTTCGAGAATCCGCGCGCGGAGAACGGGTTGGCGATCATCATGGATGACACCGACTGCGTGCCCGCGGTTTTCGGCATCGGATTGGTCTGAGCACCGTAGGAGATCTTGTTCAGGGCGGAGGCGAGCGCTTCGGGGTCGCCGGTCAGGCGGCTGCCGTCCTCGTCGGCGTCGAATTCGCGGGTGCGGGAGATGGCCATCTGGACAAGAGAGGCGCCGATCGGCACGAGAATCGCACTCAACAGCGCGCCGATCAGACCGAAGGCGCCGGAGGAGTTGTCACGGTCGTTGCTGCGACCGCCGCCGAAATACATGAGCGAGTATCCCAGATACGTGATGATGGTCGCCAGTGCGGAGGCTATGGCGGAGGTGAGGATGTCGTGGTTGTACACGTGCATGAGCTCGTGGCCGAGGACGCCGCGAATCTCGCGCTCGTTGAGTATGTTGAGGATGCCTTGCGTGCAGCATACGGCTGCGTGGCGCTCGTTGCGGCCCGTTGCGAACGCGTTGGGGCTCATGGTCGGGGCGACGTAGATGCGAGGCATCGGCTTGCCGGCCTTGGCGCTGAGTTCGCGCACGATGCGGTACAGTGCGGGAGCTTCCTGCTCGGTGACCGCGCGGGCGCCCATCGAGGCGATGGCGAGTTTGTCGGAGAACCAGTACGTGCTGAACGTGGAGACCAGACCGATGACGATATATACGCCCAGCGTGCCGCGGTCACCGCCGGTGGCCCACCAGATCAACATGATGATGGCCCACATCAACGCAAAGAGCAGCGTCGTTTTCAGGCCGTTGAAGTGGCCGCGCACATGCAATTTACCGTCCATAGCCCACACACTAAATTCACTGTCTGACAGTTGGCTGGATATGCGCCTTGAGCACAATGAAATGATTCCGGAGGCACGGGATGATACAAGTACGGGCAAAAACAAGCCGCCGCCCGCAATGTCACGCGGGAGGCGGCTTGATCGATGTATACGAGTCGCGCTACAGGTCGCTCAGGCGTGAGCAAGCTCACGCATCTGATCCGGCTCGACGACCTTCTTGTGCTCGCGGCCTTCCTTCGCGCCCTCGGAGCGTTCGAAGGCGTCGACCTTCTTCCAACCGGCGAAGTCAATCGGCTTGACACCGCGCTCGGCGAGCAGGCGGTCGATGGACTCGGGGTCGCGGTCGACGGCCACACGGCCGCCTTCGGCCGCCTTGGCAAGGTCTTCCAGCATGTTGGTGACGATCATCAACGCGTCGGACTTGGTGGAGCCGATCAGGCCGACCGGCCCGCGCTTGGCCCACCCGGTGGCATACAGGCGTTCGCGCACGTCACCGCCGGCGGCCTCGGTGGTGATGCGGCCATCGCCGTTCGCGTTGGCCAGATGGGCGCCCTTCTCGTCATAGGTGATGCCGGGCGCTTCGGCGGGCTTGTAGCCGATTGCGTGGTACACGGCCTCGACCGGGTAGTCTTCGAATTCGCCGGCGCGGTGCATCTTGCCGTCGGCGCCGGTCTCGGTCTTCTCCACGCGGATGCCCGCGACCTTGCCGTCCTTGCCGAGGATCTCGGTGGGAGCGGAGTTGAAGTGCACGTAATACTTGCGATCTGCGGGGTTGCCCTCGTAATCGACGTCGCCGTCGTCTTCCATGTCTTCGGCCATCTCGCGGATGGTGAACAGCTCCTCGACCATCTGGCGCGTCAGCTTGTCCTTGCCGGCCTCTTCGATCGTGTCGTCATCCAGCTCGAAGTCGTCCTCGTTGATGATGAGCTGCACGCCGGGCAGCTTCTCCATCTCACGCAGTTCCTGCACGCTGAACTTGGCCTGGGCGACGCCACGGCGGATGAACAGATGCAGCACCTTGGCCTTGTTGCCCTGGATGCCTTCGTAGACGTTGTCGGGGATGTCGGTCTTGGCCTTGAGGTCGTCGGCGTTGCGCATGAGCTCGCGCGCGACGTCCATCGCCACGTTGCCGCCACCGATCACGGCGACGTTCTCGGCCGAAAGTGGCCATTCGCGCGCACCCGTGGGGTATCCGTCATACCATTCGACGAACTTGGCGGCGCCGTACACGCCGTCGAGGTCGGCGCCCGGCAGGTTCAGCGGTTTGTCCTTGACGGCGCCGGTGGCGAACAGCACGGCGTCGTAACGCGCCAGCAGGTCGTCCAGGGTCACGTCCTTGCCGAATTCCACGTCGCAGTAGAGGTGGATGTCGGGGTTGTCGAGCGTCTTCTCCAGCGCGGATGCGATGAATTTGATGCTCGGATGGTCGGGGGCCACACCGTAACGGACCAGGCCGAACGGGACCGGCAGCTTCTCGAACAGGTCGATGCGGGCCTTGGTGCCCAGACCCAGCTCCTCGCCGAGCTTCTTCAGCTGGCGCAGGAAGATGTCGGAGGAGTAGACGCCGGCGGGACCGGCGCCGATCACGGCGATACGAAGTTCATTGTTCTCAGATTCAGTCACGCGTTATAGGTTATCGCAAGCCACCGAATCACGGAAGGGGGCAACGGCGGGATTTCCCGGCATTGCCCCCATTGTTGTCGAATGTCACATTCGTTCTCGCCCGATCGTCCGGCGACGGGCGCGGCCCGTCAGTCACGGTCAAGCAGCGCGGTGAGCGCCCAGAGGATGCTTACCACGTCGATAGCTTCCTGCAGAAAAGCGCCGACCACGACGGGAATCAAGTTGAACGCCGCCGCAACCATGCCGATCAGGGCCAGCGCGAGACCGGCCAGCACGGCTTGCAGCATCACACGCTTGGTGCGGCGGGCGATGGCGATGGCCCGTGGAACGGCGGCGATGTCGTCGTTCAGGATCACCACCTGCGCGGACTCCGAGGCCGCAGTCGACGTGCCGTCCGTCATGGCCATGCCGATATCGGCGGCGGCCAACACGGGCGCGTCGTTCACGCCGTCGCCGACCATCATCGTCACGCCGCGCGATGGCGTCACGGTCGCGGTCGTGACAGCGGTGACCTTATCTTCGGGGAACAATTCCGCATGCACGTCGTCGATGCCGACCTCACTGGCGATGATGGCGGCGGAGGATCGTTTGTCTCCCGTCAGCATGGACAGCTTGGCGACGCCGAGACCGCGCAGGCTCGCGAGCGCCGACTTGGCGTTCGCGCGCGGCACGTCACGCAGGACGATCCGGGCGATGAGATGACCGTCGACCGACACGTACGAGGCCATTTCATCCGGCGCGAGCATGCCGAAACGGGTACGGATCTCGTCCGCAAGCCGCCCCTCACCTTGTTTTCCGGACCGCCGGTCTCCATCAGTCGTGGCCCGGCCCGGGACGATCCGCTCAACCGGCAGGAACCCATCTTCGCTTGAGGCCGCGAAAGACAGTCTGCCTACGCGCACCTTATGCCCATTCACTTCGCCGGAGATGCCTTTCCCGGCATCTTCATCAATGTGCTTGACGACCGGATAATCGCGCCCGTGACCAGGCCAGTCCGCATCGGGCTGCGGGCATAGCCGCTGCCCCTCCTCGAACCGCCGATGCAGCCGGGACAGAGCTTCCGTGCCGGCCTTCGCGATGCCTTTGGCGAGGATGTGCACGGAATAGGTCTCGACCACGCCCGCCATCATCAGTACGTGGTCCTCGTTGAGGTGAGTGCCGGCACCGGGCAGCATCTCGACGCGGGTCACCTGCGGCTGCTTCACGGTCAGCGTGCCGGTCTTGTCGAAGAACACGTGCGTGACGCGGCCGAGGTTCTCCAGCACGTCCTGTGTCTTGATCAGGATTCCCGACTTGGCTAGTCGGCCGGTTCCCGCCACATACGCGACGGGGGCGGCGATCAGCAACGGGCAAGGGGTCGCCAGCACCAGCACCTGAGCGAAGCGCGTCGGCACGCCGGACACCAACCATGCCACGGCCGCGATCGCCAGTGCGAGCACCGTGAACGGCACTGCCAGCACATCGGCGGTCTTCACCACCGCCGGGCGGGAATCCTGCGCGGCCGCGACGAGCGCGAGGATGCGCTGGTATTGCGAGTCGCGGGCGGCTTCGGTGGCACGCATGGTCAGCGTGGTCGAGCCGTTCACCGCGCCGGACATGACGCGGGCGCCCGCGAACACTCCACGCGGCACCGGCTCACCGTTGATGTTGCTCAGGTCGAGCGTGGCGGATCCGGACAACAGCTCGCCATCCACCGGCACGGTTTCACCGGGCAGCACAATCAGCACATCGCCGGGGGTGACGGATTCCACGGCAACGGTGTCATAGTGGGAAGTCGCAGCGTCGGACGACCCGCTGGCGGCGGAAGACGGCAGAGCGGCGACCTTGCGGAAGCCGTCGCCCCGGTCGTCGGAGCTGCCGTCGCTGCCGTCGCCGGTGTTGACACCAGCGACGCCCACGCCGGGCCGTCGCACGACGTGCGCGGTCTGGGGCGCGGCCGTCATCAGCGCGGTCAGGCTGCTTTCGGCCTTGGATTGGGCGTATTCCTCGATGGCTTCGCCGGACGAGATCATCAGCACCACGGCCCAGCTCGCCCAGTATTCCTGCACGGCGACCGTGGCGGCGATCGCCACGACAGCCAGCAGATCCACACCGACCCGGCCATGCCGCAAATCGTCGATCATGCCGCGCACGGTGTCGATGATCGTGTACGCCACCACGATGATGACAATCCACTGGCCCACGCCGGGATTGCCCAGTATAGGAATATCCGCCGCTCCCCACGGGCGCCATGACGGGCACACGGCAAGCGGAATGACCGTGAGCACGGCAATCGGCAACAGCGGCACTTGAACACACAGATGACTGCAAAGATAGATGAACTTACGCATCGTATCTCCTTACGCTCGTATACGGACCGTCCGTCATCCCAGCAACAAGCGCGGAATCACGAACGGCATGCGACCCACGCCTTGTTAACCCATCGGCAGCACTGCCTAAAACGGCGAGGGCAGGCGATACACGGCGTAAAAAGATTATTCGATATTCAATTGTTCGTTCGATTATGTTGCGCGGCGGCACATGCCATCCGCGGCTTCTACCAACTCTAGCAACAACTGCGAAAGGACACGCCAACGGCCCGCGGGAACATGGCCGCAGACACAAGTGGAGGGACCGGCGCAAGCGCACCGGCCCCTCCATCATCGAGCCATGTCAACTGCCGGGCAATGTCAGCCGTCAGGCAGCGTCAGCGGCTTCGGGAGCGGAATTTACCACAGGCCGAACGGATCGGAGAACCCGCCGTTGCCGTAGTCGTTGTTGCCGTACCCGTTGCTGTCATTGCCGTTGCCGTTGTTGCTGTTGCCATTGTTGCTGTTGCCGTTGCCATTGCCGTTACCGTTCTGGCCGTTGCCATTCTGGTTGTTCTGGTTGTTCTGGTTGTTGTTCGAGTTCGAGCTGCCGGAGCCGTTCACCGCGGACTCCTCCTTGTCGAGCGTCACCTCGACGTCCATGGTCTTGCCGCCGCGCACGATGGTCAACGTCACCTTGTCGTTGAGCGCCGACGCACGTACATAGCCGAGCAGCGAATACGTGCTGCTCACCGCGTTGCCGTCGTACGCCACGATGACGTCGCCCACCTTCAGGCCGGCCTTGTCGGCGGGGCTGCCGGACACCACGGCGGAGCCGGAGGCTCCCGCGGTGACCTTGGCGCCGGCGCGGGTCACGCCGTCCGCCTCGACCGTGCCGGTGGTGATTGTCACGCCGAGGGCCACGTGCTTGACCTTGCCGTCCTTGATGATCTCGTTGGCCACGCGCTTGACGAGGTTCGACGGAATCGCGAAGCCGATGCCGATGGAGCCGGCGGAATCACTGGAGGTCGCGGTGGAGGCGATCGACGAGTTGATGCCAATCACCTGGCCGGCGGCGTTGAACGTCGGGCCGCCCGAGTTGCCGGGGTTGATGGCCGCGTCGATCTGCACCGCGTTGGTGACGATGTCGGAGCCGGAGTCATCGGTCACGGTGACCGGACGGTTCAGCGCGGACACGATGCCGGTGGTGGCGGTGTCGTCATAGCCCAGCGGGTTGCCGATGGCCATGACGTCCTCGCCGACGGCGAGCTTGTCGGAGTCGGCGAATTCCACAGCCTTCAGGTCGCTCGGCGGGTTGTCGAGCTTGATGACCGCCAGGTCGGTGGTGGTGTCGGTGCCGACCACCTGAGCGGTGTACATCTGCCCGTTGGACAGCGTCACCTGAATCTGCTGGGCGCCGGAGATCACGTGGTTGTTGGTGACGATGTAGCCCTTGGCGCTCACGATCGCGCCCGACCCCTTGGCGGTGCCGTTGCTCAGCGCCGCCTGAATCGACACGACGGAGCCGGAGACCTCGCTCGCCACGGTCTTCCAGTCGGCGGCCTCGCCCGTCTTGGCGGTGGCGCTGCCGGTACCGGACTTGTTCGACTGGACGTTGGTCAGCGATGTCGTCGTCGGCGTGCTCACCCAACCATAGGTGAGCGCGAAGTATCCAACGCCGAGGCACAGCGCCGCGGCCACCAGGGCGGCCACCACTGCGGTCACGATGTGGCTGGCCGCGGAGCTCCCGCCGCGAGACGCGTTGCCGCCGTCTTCCGGCTGAGCCATGCCCTGATCCTGGCCGCCGTTCGGGCCTTGCGGGCCGAACGGGAAACCGTAGGGCGTGTTGCCGTTCTGGCGATTCTGCTGTGAGGCATCGTCCGTCGGGCGCGTCATGAACGGGTTGCCGTTGAAGAACGGGTTGCCGCCGTTGCCCGTGTTCTGATTCTGCTGCTGGGTCGGCTGCGGCTGCTGGGGCTCCGGCTGAGTCGGAGTCGGACCGTAGGCGCCGTATTCCGGTGCCGGGCGGTACAGCGGCTGCGTCGGCTGCGTCGGCTGCGGCGGCAGCGGCTGAGTCGGTTCGGAAGCCTGGGCCTGCTCTGAGGTCGGCGCGACAGGCGCCAACGGCTGGGTCGGACGGGTATCCTGCGCTTCGGGCTGCGGCTGCTGCGCGTCGTCGTTCTGCGCGGGCGCTTCCTGAGGCGCGCCCAGCGGCTCCTGGGCGAATTGCTGATCCTGCGCATCCGAGGTCGTCGGAGCGTCCTGCTGCAGGTTGTCGTTCTGCGGCTGGTCAGGCGGGGCGGCCCGGCCGGCGGGGGGGCGGTTTCAGAA
>OCAJ01000025.1_pt1 | contig 106385 bp, 85 predicted proteins | sample 1477121 | NCBI WGS metagenome assembly OCAJ01 (sample SAMEA2580289, study PRJEB22360) | human gut metagenome | biome: human gut; feature: human-associated habitat; material: faeces | place: Denmark | collected 2008/2010 | reverse complement strand
GTTCGCGGGCGGAGGGGCGGGGGTGGGGCTCGTCGAGCTGCAGCCACTGGGCGCCGAGTGCGGCGAAGCGCTTGATCACTTCCGCGTAGACGGCGGCGACCGCGTTCACCAGGCCCTTGTCGTAGGTGAGCTCCTCGGCCTGCGCGTTGCGGGCGAGCTTGAGGAAGGTGTAGGGACCGATCAGCACCGGCTTGGTGAGGATGCCCCGGGCCTTTGCCTCGTTGAACTCGTCGAACGGCTTGGTGCCGTTGAGGCGGATCTCGGTGCTCTCCTCGATTTCAGGAACGATGTAGTGGTAGTTGGTGGTGAACCACTTCTTCATCGGCAGGGCGGTCACGTCGCCCTTGTCGCCCTGATAGCCGCGGCCCATGGCGAACAGCGTCTCCTCGGGGTTCGTGAAGGCGAGTCGCTTGTAACGCTGCGGGATGACGTTGAGCAGGATCGCGGTGTCCAGCATCTGGTCATAGTAGCTGAAGTCGTTGCTGGGGATGAGATCGACGCCGGCCTGTGCCTGCAGCTTCCAGTGCTTCGCGCGAAGTTCCTTGGCGGTGCCGCGCACCTCGTCGAGTGAGGCGGCGCCCTTCCAGTAGGCTTCAATGATCTTCTTCAGTTCACGATTCTGTCCGATGCGCGGGAATCCCGAGACGGATGTAAGTGCAGGCATGAATCCTCCGTTATGTACGACTATGACCCGCCTAGATTACCAAAACCCGCCGATTGCGAGGCCATCAGAAGCATTAAGGTGTCGTTATAAACGGTGGTTATAACACAAGCCGGCTGCCACCGTTCGCGAGAGAGACCGGCCGGCAAAAAGGCGTCATCCCTAGTCGAAGTCCTTGGGACTGAGCACGGCGAGCAGCTCGGCGTCGTGTACCTGCCAGCGGCTGAACGGCTGATCGGAGCCGAACACCACCACGGAGGCGGTGGACATGCCCAGGTTGAGCAGATCCAGCTTGACCATGTCCGAATCCGAGGAGGCGAGCCACTGGCAGCTCACCGAAACGGTCGGCTCATGGCCGAGGACCATCAGGACCCGGGTCTTGTCCTTGGCGTTGGCGAGCTCGTCGAATACGGACTGCATGCCGCCGTCGTACAGGGCCTGGCGGTATTCGACCTTGGGATGGTCGCCGAACACCTTGAGCATTCTCTCCAGCGTCTGCCGGGCGCGGACCGCGCCGGAGCACGCGACGCGGTCGGGTAGCAGTTTCATGCCGACGAGCCCCTTGGCGACGATCTTCGCCTGCTTCTCGCCTTTGTCGGTTATCTCGCGGTCATGGTCGCCCTTGTCGTTGAACGGTTCCGCCTTCGCGTGCCGCATGACCAGCAGCACGTGGGAATAGTTCTTCGTCTTTTTTTCGACCTTGCTGAGATTCACGCCCATTCTTCAGGACCTTTCCGTACGACGTCACTGCCTCCATTGTGGCAGACGAGGGGCGCTCGACTTCCCGTCATCACCAAATCATTGCCTGCCGTTAAGATTCGCCGCGCCTGATTGGGCTGTCAGATCGCCGTCGCCTCGCCTTGCTCGCAGGCCTGGTCGTCCTGCGACAGTCGGGACGTCTGCAGGTCGAGGTCGCGCAGCACCTTGCGCAGCTTGTGGTCCGAAATGTCGCGCAGCTCCAGATCGTCCAGCTGGGCCTCGCGCTGTTCGGGGGTGAGCGAATCGATGTCAGTGGTCGTATCCTTGGTGGCGCGGTCGCGTTTGCGCAGGGCCGCGAACCCCTCCGCCATCGCGCGGGAGACCACAAGGAAGCCGGTGTGGCCGATCATCGCATGGTCCGGCCGCACGGCGAGCCCCTGCGCCTTCCACGTGCGTTCCAGCGTCTCCTGGATGGCGGGATCGGTCCAATGGCCGGCTTCGCGCAGAGCCTCGACGAGTCGGCTCATCTGCGTGGTGGTGGTGATGTAGGCGATGAGGACGCCGCCGGGCGCGATGACCCGGTACGCCTGTTCGAGCCTGTTCCACGGGTCGAGCATGTCGAGCACAATGCGGTCGAAGGAGTGCTCCGGCAGACCGGCCGCGACCGAGTCGAAGTCGCCGGTCTTGAGGTCCCACCACCGCGGGCGTTCGCCGTAATACAGCGTGGCGTTCGCGTCGGCCACACGGGCGAATTCGGGTCGCAGCTCGATGGTGGTCAGGTGGCCGGACTCCCCCACCGCATCCAGCAGGTTGACGCTCATCGCGCCCGATCCGGCACCAGATTCGAGCACGTTGAGGCCGCTTCGGATGTCGCCGAGCTGGATGACCTGCGCGATGTCCTTCGGGTACATGATCTGGGCGCCGCGCGGCATGGAGAGCACGTAGTCGGCGAGACGGGGGCGCATGACCGCATACTGCCAGCCGCCGATCGCACGGGTCGCCTTCCACGGCTTGTTCCGGTCGCGTTCGGGATGGTCCGCATTGACCTGAGCCTCGCGCTTGGCGGTGACGGTGGTGACGACCACGCCCTCGGTGCGGCCTATCACGTCGTCGTGCAGAATGATCCCGTGCTCGGTCTGGGTGACGCCACCGGCGGTCAGCTGGTCGGTGATCTTCTTGCCCTTGCGGTCGGTGAATTGGATCTTCTCGCCTGCGACGATCGGCCCGCGTCTCGGGTTCATGGCATCTCCTTGGGGTGAGTTTCTGAGCTGTACACAGTTTAGCGTACCCGCGCGCTGCGTTCCGGATGTAGCAGCGAATCGTTCTCAATAAGAAAAGTGCGAGGATTCCGAACATTTCCGCACAATTGAACATTTCAGAGACCGGCAAAATACCGGGCTTATGAAGTAATCCGTGTTCGTTTCCTCACATAACGGACTCGCACCTTTCTTATTGAGAACCATTCGCCGTAACATTGCCTCATGCCGAATATCACGCCGTCAGAAGACCGAACCGTCGAAACCGTCCACGTACCGAATAATCCCACGCTCACCGGCCTGGCCCGGCTCACCCGCAACGTGGCGTATCGCACCGGGGCCGATGATCTGGTGATGGACATCATCGCGCCGCAATCCACCGGCGACGATGATGACCGCCGCTACCCCACCGTGGTGTTCGTGCAGGGCAGCGCGTGGACCACACCGGACCGTGATTACGAGATCCCGCAGCTATCCGAACTGGCGCGAGAGGGATTCGTGGTGGCGACGGTGAACCATCGCAACGCCTCGCGTGACGCCAGTGCCGTGTTCCCTGCCTATCTGAAGGATGTCAAGGCGGCGATCCGGTACCTGCGGGCGAACGCGCGGCGCTGGCACATCGACCCTGAGCGGCTGGGCATCTGGGGCACGTCGTCCGGCGGCAACACGTCTCTGCTGGTGGGACTCACTGCCGACGACCCGCGGTATGAAGACGGCAGTTATGCCACCGAAAGCGACGCGGTGAGCTTCGTGGTCAGCTGCTTCCCGCCCACCGACATGATGGAGGCGATCGACGCGTTCGGCAACGAAGATGACCCGTTCCGGCTGTACTATTTCGGCCCGTTCGCCGCAGTGGTCGGGGCGACCCATGAAACCGGATTGAGCGGCGACGTGCGCCGCCGGGCGGCCGACATGAGCCCGTACCTGCAGGCGCGTGACGGGGTGGCCTATCCGCCGACGATGCTGCTGCACGGCACCGCCGACACCGTGGTCCCCTACCGGCAGTCGGTCAAGATGCACAAGAGGCTTCTCGAACACGGCGTGGACTCGCGGCTGGTGCTGATCGACGGCGCAGAACACGAGCGCGACTTCTGGAGCCCGCAGGTGTTCGATATGATCTTCGATTTCATTCGGGAGCGGTGCTGAGATAATCAGACCGTATTGGGTCGGGGATAACTTGTATTCGATTCCCGGAAAAGCTTCTAACAAATGCCGTGTGAGCACACGCACGGCAGTGACACGTCAGGCACTATGGTGGCGGGTATGACTTCGGTTCGTGCTGTCGAGCAGACGCGGATGGGGATTGCCGCGCCGCTCGTTTCCAATATCGGCTGGGGCGTGCTGCCGCTCTACTGGCACGCGCTGTCCGGCATGAATGCCATCAGCGTGCTGGCGTATCGGCTGATCGCCACGCTGGTGGTCATGATTGCGCTGCTGATGGCGTTCCGCCGCTATCGCGCATATCATCGCGCGATCGCCGCGCTTTGACGCGCACAGCGGAGCAAAAGGCTGTTCGCGCTGGAACTCGCCGCCACCACGGCTATCAGCGTGAATTGGTTGCTGTACATATATCTGGTGGTCAACGGCCAGGCGCTGCAGACCTCAATCGCGTACCTGACTACGCCTCTGCTCAACGTGGCGCTGGGCGTGGGCATGTTCACTGCGCAGTCACCGACGTCCCCGTGGATGGCGATCGTGCTCGCCGCCAGTTTCTCCGTCTACGGTCTGCTCAAACGCTACGTGCCGTTGGACGCCATTGCACAGGCTGAGAACGACAAGGACATGCGGCAATGGGAACCACTGAACAGCATGCTGTTGATTTCCAGCACACTCGCTTTCGCTCGATATGATGACAAACGCATGTGGGCCTATGACGTGATCGAGAATGCGATGACGCGCAATCTGGGATACTCGTTCAGCGAAGAATACGACGAAAGTGCCGAGGATAACGAGGATACGAACGAAGTCGGTGGACAGCCCGGCCCGCGTCTGAACTACGGCCCGACCTACTACGCCGCCTTCGTGCACGATCCGGAAGGCAACAACATCGAGACCATGCTCGTCTGAGTGTCCGACAGCTCAACAGCGACAAAACCAGATCCCGCCATGCGCAATGTTCGCATGGCGGGATCTGTCATATTCCCAGAGAATCAAACATCTCAGCAGCCGTATGGAAACGCGGGCCGTTCTCCGCTGAATATTCATGGATTTCCCGCAAGGCAGAAAACGTATCAGTAGGAACGGCGCTCTGTTGAGGAAGGTCTAATGAAAGTCGGAACTCGTACGTGTCTGGATTGGAACACATGTGATTCCCCCCCCTAGCCCCGGTTACTTGAACAGGTCGAACAGGCTGAACGTGGTCTTCTTGTAGATGGTGTTGTACAGCTTGCGCTTGGGGTGCAGCCATCCCATGCCCTTCTTGCCGTAACCGGGAATCAGCGCACGCTTGACCGCACGGGTGGCGCGGCCCTTCGTGCGCGCGGACAGGCTCTTCTTCCAGCTGGGTGTCCTCATCCCGTATTTCATGGCGGCCTCTTTTCGGAGGACTACCTCACATTGTGCCGCGCCCACAGCAAACCGATAAGTCAGGAACCTATACTTGGCTATGCTCCATCACTCGTCCAGGCACAAGGGGGCAAGGATGCGGTGCGGACCACACCCTATCAAAACATGAACATCAGGAGCCTGCAACTGCATCTCGGAACATGCGATAAGGTGGAACCAATGGCAGAAAGGCGGTGCGGCTATGAGTGCTTGGATGATTCGCGCGGGACACGGTGGGGTGTACGCGGAAGACTGGCTTGACAAGGGGAAGATCGGCATCGGTTGGGATTTTGGAAGCAAGGATATCGCTTCCATGAAACGCGAGCAGATCCGAGCCACATATCTAGCCGAACATCCCAATGAAAGTAAAAACAGGGTGGCTGCCATCGTCAGTCAGGTGTACCGTTTCGCACACGAGATGACACAAGGACAGACCGTCGTCATGTACGATCCGGCGAGTCGTCTTTATCATATTGGCGTCATCACCGGTGATTGCGTTCCCACGCGTGATGAAGATGACCCCGCCTATACCCGTACCGTTCGTTGGGACACATCCGCATCACGCGATGCGCTCAAGCAATCCTCCAAAAACTCCCTCGGCGGCATCCAGACTATTTTCGCCGTGTCGGATGAGGTCATGAACGACCTCCGATCAGCCACGGGGACTTTGCAGCCGATTCCGGAGGAAGCGGCAGTCGAAGACGCCTCCGACGACAATGAGGACGCCCGCGCCGCCACATATGATAATGGCATCGAGCTTATCAAGGACCGCGTGAACCAACTTGACTGGGAGGACATGGAACGCCTCGTGGCAGGACTGCTCAAAGCCATGGGATATTGCGCTCGGATCACGCCGAAAGGGCCGGACGGCGGCCGCGATGTCATAGCATCTCCCGATGCCCTTGGACTGGAATCGCCACGTATCGTGGTCGAAGTCAAACACCGCAAGGGTGCCATGAGAGCACCTGCGATCCGTTCCTTCATCGGCGGCCTACGCGCAAACGACCGCGGACTTTATGTCTCCACCGGAGGTTTCACCAGAGAAGCCCGATATGAGGCGGACCGCTCCAATGTTCCCATGCGCCTGCTCGACCTTGATGGATTTGTTCGTCACTACGTTGACGTGTATGACAAGACCGATGAGGAGACGCGCGATATTCTGCCGCTGACACGTATTTGGTGGCCTGCGTAGAAAAGACACAGCCGCCTAATAATACTCATCGTTGCTTATCAAGAAGATGCGACTAGACTCATCGATTTCATTCTTGACTTTCTTATTCATACATAACATCGCACAAAAACTGTGAGTATATGAGTATATGACAGTATTACTTATCAAAGTATCTGCCATCTTCTCAGTACTTCTATTTACTGGACTCTGCTTGGCTTGCTGCTTTTAATAGAGAAGTTATAGCGGACAGATTCTTCTCCGAAAAACCACGACCGGCAATTGCTTCTGCAACAGCTGACTCATTTTCGCCAATATCTCCTTTAACGAAGATGCGCTCAGCAATTTCCTTGGTAATTGATTTTTTATCCTCCGTCTCAAGATTTGCTATAAAAGGCTCATACTGACGTAATGTAAGTTCCGTCCTTTTAGCTGATTTCGCTTCTCTCTGATTAAAAGTCCCCCTCCTAAATAAAAAACCAGCAATGGTGAACGACGCGATAGATACCGTCACCCGAAAAACAGAAATGGCTGTTTCTTTATCCTCAACCGCATTGAGAGCAAATCCGACAAGGAAGATTCCCACTACTGAAAAAGCAATGGCAAGAATGTCGTATACGAGTGTTGCAACCGTTTTATTCCTTGCATATTTCCCATATGAATCAGCGATGACCCATCCACTAATACTGCTTGATCTCTTTTGGACTTGCTCAAGTAATATTTCCGCCGAACGATTAATTTCTTTAATATTTTCCTTAAATTTTTATATCTAATTTTGGATTATTCGCATAACCACTATACTTTCAAGCATTTTGGAGTATAGAAAACCATTCATTTTACCACTAATTTACCACGATTGAATGAGCCTTGATATGACTATAAAATAACACCCAAAAGACATCATTACACCTAAATGGTGTCTTTTTAAAAAGCAGTCAATCATAAGACTAACTGCTTTGTATGTAGGGATATGAAATTGTAAACTAGATTGTCTGTTATAGATTTATAGTCATAATATATTCTTCGCTGTTTTCATCAACAACAAGAAAACCTGCTTTCTTATACATTTTTACTGCATAATTATTTTTCTGAACAGATAAGGAAATTTTTGAATAACCAAAAGATTTTTCCACTAACAATAATTGTTGCAATAATGAAGTCCCAATCCCTTGTCCTCTATACTTTTGAAAAACAGACATAGCAAGGGACGGTGTATCATTGTCAATGTGTCCGTAATCGTTCATTATTCGTACCCAAATAGCACCTATGACATTTCCTTGAACTTCCGCAACTAAAGCCCTATCATCTTTTCGCTTTCCAAATTCAAAAACATATTCTTGTAATTCTGGACAGTTAATTATTGATTTAGGTGGTGGCTCAACACCGTCTGGAATATAAATTGCTTCATACAAAAAGTCATTGAGTAAATCATATTCTGCTTTTTTAATTTCCCTTATGATATAATCCATAACTTGACTCCTAATCTATTTTATCTTTTTTCATACCCCGATTATACCATTCACATATAAGCGCTACAACAAAATTTTATGCTTCAATAATCTTGTTAAAAAGTTCTAAGAGTATATCATTTCATCACTCCAATCTATAATTTTGGTAAGAAAAAAGCAGTCAATCCTAAGACTAACTGCTTTGTGTGTATGGATATGAAATTGTCAAGTTAAAAACTGTTTATTTTTTCTTTTTAGGTTTTTGCGTTGGTAGTTCATCATACATCACATTAAATAACCCCGTCAGAAAATCTTTATTATCAATTTCTTCCACCAATAACATTTCTTTGGCATTTTCGTATGGAATTTCATAAGTAACTGTTGGCATATAAGAAATTGCAGACTTTGTTGGTTTTACCAGTAACCTATCATCATATATACCGCCAATGATTTTTCCACGATAATAGATAATAAATTCTCCCATCATTGCACGATATGTTATTTCTTGTAATTCTGATAATTGTTCTAAAACAAATTGTAAATAATCTTTACTTGAAGCCATTTCCAACCCTCCAATCTTGAATTTTATTATTCCAATGCTTTCTTTAAGTCCAGAACAAATTGCTTTTGTTGTTTTTTTAAATAGGTTTTTACAAAAGGTTTCATAAACCACTTTTTAGGTATCACATTTTCTGTAAAGTCTATTTGTGTTTCATTCCCTTTGTCTATAAAAACACCAATCCAATGACCTTTCATGTTGCTATTCTCCATATCAAATTCCCAGCGTTTATATGGTTCTACAACGGTGACGGTAAATGTAGTAGCATATCCATTTTTTGTGTATTCAATAAATTGTTTGTCATTTATTATTTCTGTTTTGCTCAAATCACTTCGCCATGAGTTATATTTATCAACAGCTAAAACAATGTTCCAAACTTTTTGAAAATCATTACTAATAATTGTATTTATATTTGAAATTGCCACTTTTTCATTTCCCCTTTTCAAACTGAGATTTATTGAATCACCTCTACAATTTGTTTTAGCGAATCATAATCAACAAAATCTACTTTTGTGTTATAGGTTTCTATCAGTGCCTTATCTTCTTGCGTAAGGCTTTCAATTGGCTTGTTTTTAAGAGAATGATATAACATTTTCATCATAGTCTTGTGCTTGAAATTCAATTTACTGTAGTCTATACCACCTCTTAAGTGAAAGATTAAAGAGTTTTAAATAACTTTCAGTGATTTGTTCTATCGATTTCTCAGCATTTTCTTTAGCAGACACAAGAAAATCTTCATATTGTTCACCCATCTCCTTACGCCTTGCATTTATTGCCTCTTCAATTTCATCGGTTCTTTTTTCCACCACCTCTTTTGTTTCAACAATTTCATTTTTTGTTGATTCCAAGAAGTCATCAAATTCATCTTTTAAAGAATCAATTTTGTCAGCCTGATCGCGAATTTCCTTGATTCTTTTTTCAGCTTCGTCAACATAATGATTGTACGTTGACTGCGCAATATCAACTACTCGTCGTCCATTATGTGCTGGCCAAGAAGAAGCAAGATGCTCAAATGCTCGATCAATATATGATTCAAGACTACTGCTTGAAAGATAATCCCGAATATATCCGAGATCATTATTTAACGTATTTAAAGTAGACTCAGACACATAATAGCAGTTTGTATTTTTTCTTCTCTCGATGTCCTCCAAAAGATACATCAGATAATTCCGCATTCCCGGAGACAAAGAGTTAATATACTCATCTTGTTTAATCTCTGAGACCATATTCCATACTGAACTATTTTCATACGCATTTCTATCTCTCATAGAATCCTCACAGACTATCGTTCAATTCGCCTATACGTGACCTTGCATTCCTTGACGCGGCGGAGCTGCTGATGGCGCAGCAGCGGGTTAAGCCAATCGCCGTCAACGATTTTTTGGAAGATGTCAAGCCCCCGGCCGGGAAGAATCTCCCATCCGGTATCCGAAGTAATGGAACGGTCGTGCAAAGTGTCTCTGAATTCGTAGGTGAGGTTCACGCCCAGCTGTGAGAACGTCGATGCCAGTTCGTTCAAACCATTTAACTGCGCTTCCACGAATTCAGGATCATTATGTCCGGTCACCAGATGAACGGCTACATCCTCATCGGAATTTTTGCATCTGAGCAGCATTTCCAAGAACTCGGCCAGATTACGCAGCTGGTACGGCTTACGCACATACGCATCCTCTACAACGATTTTCTTCGCACCAGCCAAATATGGCCCGAATAGTTTGTAATACGTGATTCCACGTTGGTTTTCGACCAATTCCCACTGCTTTCCGTCGGCCTTTGCCGCAAGGCGCTCGACTGGAGTCATCGCGGCTGTTTCTTGCTGCCTCGCTACGGGAAGGGCATTGGCGTTCTCAGAAGCACCGGCTTCGCCCTCGCTACCCGCAATTGCCACGTCATCACCGGCAACAAACGATTCCGCCTCGCTCTCATCTTCCGAGTTCTCAACTACACGCCCACGCCAATACAACTGCGGGTAGTCAAGCTCTTCCAAGGTCTGCACGGCGACTATTTCGCCGTCGCTCACACGCTTGTAGGTAAACTCGACCTCCTCCATGGTGGAGTCGATGCGGCACAGCTGGTCCTTGACACGCTTGCGGCCCTCGATGGCGCAACGCAGCAACGGCTCCATCTGTTCGGGAGTGGCCTTGCCGTCCGGGTAGATAAGCTTCATCAATCCGGAGAACGTCTTTTTGATGCCGTCCTTATCTCGCGTGGACAGTGTGGAAGACAGTTCGAAATACTTTTCGAACCGGTCGCTGTAATCGGCATCGCGCAGGTTGTGCAGAATCTCCGCCAGATAGTCGACAACGAAACCGAATCCGCTGGCGAACATCTCGGAACGGATCTGTTCGAACTCCCAACCCGGCAGATAGAAGTGAATACGATCCAGGAATGCCGGATCGTGATACTGTTTCGGCAGTTCCTCGAACAGGTCGGAGTTTTTCAGCATGTACGGCACGTTATGCGAGGTGTTGCCTACGAACGCCATGCTCGCCTCGCCTTGGAACGTCTCGACGCCACGGGAGAACGACTTGTTGGCCATGTAGTTCTTCATGATGTCCACCAAGTCCCGGCCGGCCTTCTTGGCCTTGCCTGCGAACTCGTCGAACGCCACCGTATCCCAATAGCCCACAAGCCCCAGATGTCCGTTGGAATTGTTCACGAACAGTTTGGCCACTGTCACTTCCCCGCCGGATATGAGCATGCCGTGCGGCGAGAATTCCGAGTAGATGTGCGACTTGCCGGTGCCTTTCGGCCCGAGTTCGACCAGATTGTAGTTTCGTTCCACAAACGGCACCATGCGTACCAGATGCAGCAGTTTAGCCCGGTCGGAGAATAGATCGGAATTGAACCCAATGGATTGCATCAGCAGATCGATCCACTCGCCGTCGGTGAATTGCGAACGTTGCTGCATGTAGTTTTCGCGATCATCGCGCGACATCTGCACAGGCTTGAGCTGTAGCAACTGCCATGGCACTTCGCGCGGGTCGCCGGAATATGCGTAACCGATCTGACACATGCACCAGATGCCCGTCACCAGCAGTTTCGGATAAGCCTTTACAAGGCTTGGATCGACAATGACCTGGCTGATGCCGAGATTGGAGAATGTCGCCTCATACAGGTCGGTCTTCTCGTTAAGGGCCACCTGTACACGGTCGATAATCCTATGGCTCCCTTTCTCGCGGATCTTCGACTGGATAAGATTGGCTTCCTCGCGATGCACATAGTTGTTTGCAAGAATGGCACGCACTCGATCCACACCCGACTCGATACTGGCCTGGTCGGTGTTCGTGGCATATGCGCTGAGCAGGAACTCCAGCACATATGAGGGCACCAACGCATTGCCCTTGACCTTGTTCACCAGATCCTTGCGGACGGTGACTCCGGGGAACAGATCGGTGATCTTGACATCCAACGCGCTCAGGGAATTCCCATCCGAGTTGTGTTCAGGACTTTCAATCCAACCGTTCTGGCTCATATCCTGCTCATTCATTGTGTTACCTCTTACTGTCGCTTTCCTCTGTACTCATCCAATTCAGTCGAAGAATCCGGCATCGTCGGCCACCACGCCCTGTTTGAAGAAGTATCGTGCCTTCTGGTCAAGCACGACCAGCACATTTGACCCATCTGTCTTCTCACGCAGGCGCAGTTCGATATTCGTTCCATTGAATCGTTCCGCGTCACTGGTCAGCATGAGCGTAGCCGTCACATGGCGTTCGCTTTTCTCCTGCCCGAGCAGATCGAAGGCGACCGGTGTCTCATTGGAGATGAGCACATCATTGCCTGCCGCATCACGCCCCCACAATCCGGCCAATACGGTACGTGCGCGGATTTTTCCTCCAACGGGCTCGTTCTGGAAGAATTCCACAGTCAACTGTCTGCTGGAAAGCCTGTCAGTTCGTTGCAGAATAGTGAATTCCGCGGGTCTCACATCGTCGGCCGCGGAACGCCCCTTACTGACATGCAGCACAGGAACGACGATTTCCTGCAATGCTGCTCCTCCATGCACATACTTCACACCGGCGCCCTGCATGCGCAAGCGCATGATGGAGTTCGGCACTTGAATGCTTATGCCTTCATTCCGAGCATCGTCCATTCCTATCTGCGCGGCATTGAATGTCACGAACGCGCGACCCGGAGCAAGATTGGATCCGATGGAGAATCGCCGCTTTCTCACCCATACCGTATCACCCTTGGGCTGTTCGCTCAACCATTCCGTACCGTCCAAATCTCGGTCCTGATAGAGGAATCCGTGATCCGCAGTGATGATCATGTTATGGACGTTGCCGCTGGCAAGTTTTTTGACTACTTCACCCAGTTCCTTGAACGTCTTCTCGCATGCGTCCACTGTTTCCGATTCCGTTTTCTCCGTATCACCGGTAGCGTCGATATGATTGTGATACACATACAGCACGTTGCAGGATTTGTATAGTTCTTTGATTTCGCTGACTTTCAGCTTTGTCAAATCGTCATATCTAATCGCTTTGCCGCCTACGGCCGAAAGAATGGCAGTGCGCGCTTCGATTCCTTTGGTGCTGCGTCCATCAGCCAGAACATATAAACGGTCTTTGCTGTCGAATTCGAGCGAGCCGTGCGGCAGCAACGCCGCCATGCCAAGTTGCGTATAGGATGGCAGAACGCTGTATTGCATATTCAGTTTCGTACTGAAACGGCTTTCCCTGTCGATGCGTTCGGACAGTTCCTGCGCAACCTCGTAACGTAGCGCATCGGAAATGATCACGGCGATTTTTCTGCCGGACTTCAATACCGGCGCGATTTCACGTTCATAGAAATTGGTTTGCGCGTCCATGTCTATGAACTTCCATTGGCTTAGCGTATCGACTTGTTTTTGCCATGTCTGACCCAGATCCTGCTGATATGCCTCGTAGGCGCTTTGCAGATCATCGTCCACGCTCACCGCATCCGGGTTGGCACGATGCCATGCGAGCACATATTTTCTGTATGCGCCATCGGCCTTGTATAGCTTTTCGGCATACAGCTTCATCCCCTGCTCCGGCGAGCTGATGGTGCTAATGAGTCCGCTGCATTCAGTCAACACGGCGCGAAGCCTGCTTGCGGCGGCAATGCACTCGTATTGGTCGGTATATTCTGCATACCAGAGCTTTTGCTTACGCCCGTTGATGATCCGTTGCACCTCGTCATCCGTAATGGATTGCGAGCCCAACCGTTCGAACAGCTTGTTGACGATCATCTCATCCACGTCGCGGAACAGGTCACGGTCGGCAAGCTCCTCCACACTCATATCGGCGATTCGAGTGGACAGGTGCAGTTCCTCCACGGCATTCTCGGAAAGATTCTGTAACACCGTGCGCATGTCGATGTTCTTATACCAGTCGTCCCAGTCGCGAATAATGTTCGCATAAGCGGAAACGGCGTTCCTGCCATCGGAGAATCCGTTCCATGCGAGCTGGAACAGCCATAGCACGAAGTCCTTCACTGTCGGCTCGCTGCCGGCATCGGCATCCACATCAAAACGATAAATGCGCCGTGTTCCAGTCCAATGGAACGTGCTTAATCCCATGCGTTCAATCGCGGTGATGCCAGAATCGTCACCCAGCGAATATTGCGTAAGCAGCTCAGCCCAGATGTCTTGCATGCTGTGCCGATCGTCTTTCAGTTGCAGCAGCGTGGCGATCATCTTCGCCTGGAAATCGGTGGCATCGTCGTGCGCATTGAGACGTTTTGCAAGGCGCTTGGCGCGTTCTTCGCTGTCGAAGAACTTTGGTACGCCCCTCATTACTTCCAACCACTTGTTTCGAGTGTCGGCGGAAGCTTCCGGCAGTGTTTCCGTAAGCGTCACGGCGAGTTTGTCCATGGTGAACGTGGGGCCGTATGCCAGTTCCAAATCCAACAGCCAGTTGTCCTGAACTGCCGGGGCCGGCTCCGTCAGATATACAAGGAATTTTTGATTCGGCTGCTCGTGGAACATGCGGTAGCGCACCGTGAACGGAATGTACCGCCTGTCATTCTCATCCCCAATTTCCGGGGTAATCAGTTCGACCTCGCGCAGCGCTTCATCGGTGGCGTGCTCCCCCACCAATGTTGCCACGACATCCGCGTACTGTTTCTTATCGTCGCGCCAGAATACGATGCGCCCATGTTCGCCTAGGTGGCTGAAACGTCTGGCGAGCAGTCTTGTTACTTGGCTATTCTCACTCATGCGGTTCCGTCCTTTTCTTCGCTTCAGCGTATCGAGTAGCACGAGCAGCACCAATTTTCACTGCACTGCCTTCCTCTATTAGGCTCTTCAATATTCGTTGAGCCTGCCTTTCCTGCACACCCAGTATCCGTATGGCGTCAGAGATAGAAATACTCGCATTCTTACGCAACGCATCAAGAATACGCTCCTTCTGGGATGGAACCACTGCAATGGCGGCATTCGGAGCAGCACTCGTTTTTGAAGTTGTTCCTTCCACAATCCCGTCATCAGAAAGCGAATCCCGTCGTAATCCCGTCACAATCCCGTCATCAGAAAGCGAATCCCGTCGTAATCCCGTCACAATCCCGTCATCAGAACCTGTCTCTGAGCCATTGCGGTAAATGTTGATGCGCAGATCCGTATCGCCGCCAAGGAATTCCGGTTCCGGCAATCCGACATCGCGCACCTCCTGCATCACACGCAGGATGCCGCTCCCCCAATGCTCAATGTAACCCATGTACTCAAAGGCAGAGGCCAATGCCTCGTTGCGGATTTTCGAATAGCCCTGCTTCATGCGTTCAATGGTCTGCCCCATTGGCAAGCGCCCGGGCGAAGTGATCTCCAATCGATCATCGTAAATCGCGATCTGAATGTTTGAATGATCGATATAGCTGCGATGCACTATCGCGTTGACAATCAGCTCTCGAACGGCGTCCGGTGGAATCTCGTACACATCCTGCCGGTACACGCCCTTGAACAGGGCACCCATATGGATGTTACGCAGCACATACTGGTAGGACTCTTCGATGAGCTCCTGCGGAGTGCCCGCGAACTCACGCCGATCCACAAACACAGCTTTGGTGGTTCCTTTGAATACACCGCATTGCACCACGGATCGAACGGCCTCATTGCCAGTCAGAATCGCATAGGCGTTGGTGGGCACCAATTGCCCGTCCTGTTTTGCCAGCACACCCCATTGCAGCAACTGTTTCTCCGTAACCGTTTTGACTTTTGCGGAGTCTTCGGCATTATCCTTCGCGGTTTTCGTCAGACTTGCGCACAGTGCCTCGATGTCTTCTTCCGTTACGGACAATCCAAGGCACTGTACTTGATCAAAACTCCGGTTGCTGCCTTCAATGGTCAGCTCACGGATGGTAGGCTGATCTGCTTGACGTGTGGTGCCAGCTACGCGGACAAACGTTCCTTGTTCCTGGCCGAGCGACTTGATATGGTACGGACGCTGCAAGCCGGGAGCGATCTCAGCCACGATAACCGTTTTGCCGTTCACATCATGCATGGTGATGTCGGGAATAATCAGCGGCTCGCAGCTATTGACGATGGCGTCCGAAATGGAATCCATCACCGTGAACACTTTGTCTTCGGCAATGCCCACCACGCGAAGCGTTTGATCTTCGACTCCGAACACCAAGCAACCACCCTGCCCATTGGCAAACGCCACCGCGGTTTTGGTGTAGTTAATGCTCCTGGAGGGAGGCGCGAGCTTGTACTCCACATTCTTGGATTCGCCGCTCAGTAGTGTTTCAATGCTCATTAGGCGCTTGCTCTTCTGGCTCATTTATACGATCAATCCAATTCAATTTGGTTTCTATTCCCATACGCTTCAACTGCTTTTTGACGGAATATAGCGCAACTTTACTGAAAAAGGGAAGATCATGATTGTCTCTTTTTCGAACAATCGCAAATACAACTTCATGTATTGGATTAAGCGCTAAATGAAACTGTTCAATTGATGAAATTGATTCATGTTTTCCAATCTGCTCAATTTTATCGTCAACCAAACGAGCATAATCAGCCGCATCCTTTTCCATAGAAGCAGAGACAAGTCCTTGATTAAATAAATGGCTCATTGTTTCTGATCCTGTATACTGCTTTACATGGATTCTTTTCCCATTATTAGTTAGAACATCACAGAATTCAATTCTGCTATTTTTTCCACCATACGAAACCAGTCTTCTATCCATGAGCAACGCACATTCTTTGTCAAAATTAAGGCTTCTCTCAAGATTGAAATTATATTTCCCTTCATACTGAAGCTTAATAAGCTTCCCGCCTAATCCTTTAATTTCTTTAGTTTTCATATTTTCGCTGGCATCATATGGGATAAATTGTATTTCTGAAGCAGATGTATCTCGAAAATCTGCATTTATCTTTTCAAGATAATCACTCTGAATTTCATACCACACACCACTAATTACACAATATGACTTGCTATCATAGGTCAACTCACCAACAAGACATTTATGTGCTTGCCAATGCCGATAAGGTATGTCGTCTTTCCTTGAAATAGCAGTTATTCGCCTATTCTTGAGCTGTTCAATAGAGGTAATAGGCTTTTTAAAGGAACGGGCCACATCCGCCAGAAGCACATCATCATGAAGGACAGGCCTTTTATTTTCATCAGTCTGAGACCCAATTTGAAAACCTTCAATTTCATCCCAATTAATAATATCAGGAACTGCCATCCATAAATCATGCTGACTATCATCTTCATAGTTGTAGTCTGCGATCTGCTGAATCGACTCTGCCCATAATTTTTGTTCTAGAGCGGGATCTTTTACAGGAGCGATATTGTCAACCCAATCAAAATTTTTCTTGTAAGTTTCTTGACAGAACAATTCGTAGAGAGATTTAAGGAATTCCTGCACATTATCTATATCGATTTCTTTTGTAACAGCAAGCGAATCACCGCCAGTCACCGTTCCACACAGCAACTCATCTTCTCCGCATTTAGCCGTTACTTGGTTTAACAAATTCCTTTCAGTATCGATTGCAAAATCATCGATATCTCCTATTCGTGACAACTGTTCATTTGAACGCTTGGCACTACCCGAGACATCAGCGAAATGAATTGCCCTCAATGTATCATTCTTTACAGAATTAAGTACACATTTCAGTCCAAAACGTTCCTCTATTGCCGAACGATTGATAAGCGTGCGACCATATCCAAAAGTAAGAACAAAATAGCGCTGATTATCCCCTCCGCTTGACGAAATAGTTTCATCTGCTTTTGCACCAAGCGAATTATTCCCAACAATAACCGGAACGACAAGGGCTGCTCCAATATTGGCAACTTTAAGGGATTCGCTTTCTACCGTTGAATTAAAAAATGTCTTAGCCCATTCAGGTTCATGCGGTTTCGTGGCACGAACAAACAGTTTGCAACTCTCATACCCCTTAATCTGCAATTCGATAATAGGATTCCCATCATCTGAAGCAGGAGGAATTATCTCTCCTACTGGAAAATCTTGTTTTATCAGATAAATGCTGAGCTTATTCTTTGCCATTGCTGACTTCCTTGTCTTCTTCCTTCAACGGATGGACGGGCCAGGTCCAGGTGGAGACGTCTTTGCGCTTCTTCTCGATGGAGGGAATGGAACGCAGCGCCTTGCCCATGCGCAGGTAGTTCACCAGCACACCGTCGTCCAGATCCATTTCCAGGTTGCGAGTAGCTAATGGGTACAGGGTCTGGTCCTCGTAATCCTTACACTCGAGAACGGCCTTGCGTAGTTTGGCGGCCTGCTTCTGGTCCGCGGTACGGTCGGAACGCTCCAAACCATCGGCGATGTCGGCGATTTTGCTAGTGTAGTCACGCAGATAGTTGAGCACCACGTTCGTGGTTTTTGGCGTATACCGATGCAGATACACGAGCGCCTTGAATGAGCCTTTGTTGTTGGTTTGGCTGGAGTACTGCCAGTAGATCGGACGATTCGAGTACATCTTCACGTGGTCGTTGTAGAAATCGTTCACGAAATACTTGCGGATACTCTTGCCCAGCACCTGTTCGATGTAGGCGATGTTCGCGGCCAGATTCTCCTTGCCGAACGCCACGGTAAGGAACCTGCGGAACCGTGTCACGATATCATCTTCGAAGCAGTCCGTCTCCGTGACAGGAATGACATTGTCCGCGTCCGGCTCGAATGACGGGTTCGGAATCTGTGCATGGTAGTCATCAAGTGTTTCACCCTGCGAAGCGAGAATCAAACCAGGCTTATCGAGCGAATACCTGCCGAACATGCAGCCCACCGCATAGGAAATGAGCTCCTTGACGACATCTTGAGCGAATTTCTCGTTACGCACCTCCGGAGTATCCTTCGGATATGCGAACGCGACGTTACGTTTCAACGACACGCGTTCCAACGGCACGTCACATGGCACATCATCACGTACACCGTATGCGTCCGCGACCAGCTCATTATTGCGGATCTCACGCTGGCGCTGTTCCTCAGATACGCGGTTCCAGTACTCACGCAAATGCAATACAGCATCTTCCAATAAATCATTACATTGCGCACCTTGCTTGGAATCAAGCAAAGCAAACTGATGATAATTCCAAGATGATTCAAACGAATCCCAGTCAGCCTTTGATACAGCAATCAAATCATCAACGTTTCGCTCGGCATCCTTTGAATCATTATTCACAATTGGAAGTGAGGCAATTTGTCCAACTTCAAAATTCAATGTGGGAGCGATGGCAGTAAGTTGCGCATATGCGAGAGAGGAATTCGTGTAGGCTATGATTCCTTTTCTTTGTTCATTAGTGCAGAAAATAGAAGTTCCAGCGACATCATAAATGAATCCCTGGGGGAAATAACGGAATGCTGGTGCGCCACTGCTGATTTTCGACCATGAAATAGACGGCCGAAAATAGGTCTTAGGGTTACGGATGACCGATCTAGGTCTGAAATCTTCAAGTTCCTTGCCGTCATTTTCCCAGTTAACAACGAACTCCTGGTTGCCATACCATTTGCGGTATTCACCACCTTTGTTGTAAGGGAACCATTTTGTCCCGCGCTCAATCGATTCCTCGCGCAATTCACAGTCAAAGCCAGTTTTATAGTTACTTGGTTCCCACCATTCACGTACAAATCGAGCATTATCAGCCGTTGCTAAACCTTGCCGAGGTTCAGCAATTTCCTTGAGTGCTTTGTTCTTGGCAAAAGTATCTAGCATGGATTTGCTAAGCCAGTAAACGATTGGCGAGCCAGGGATTTGCGCGAATTTGTGCTGATTCACCTCGAAAAAATACTTGCGCATACCCGAATGGGCAGATTGCTCATTATTGTGCGCTTCGATAATTTCCAATGCACGAGGACCTTGCTGCTTCGCTCCTACAAAATCACTAAGCCTGACAAATGCACCCTTCCTATCGCTGCGACCCTTTCCTAGAGTGAAAGTACAAATAGGCACGGTGGCACCTTCGAATCCGGAATATTCCAGTTGAATCAATGAACTGATGTGTTCCTGTCGGATAATCCGTTGACGCATCTGCTCATAGGAAGATATGAACATCCACACGTAAGGAGTCATGAAGCCAAGCTGCCCATGCTTAGGCACCAACTCAAACAGTCTATAAATGAATGCCGCAAAGAGATCAGCCTTGCCATCCTCATAATGGTCCTGCACGAACTGTTTGAGCTCGCCGCTCATATTCTTTGCGCCCATATATGGCGGGTTCGCCACCACTGCCGCGTATTTACGTGCAAGGTACCTTGTTTGAGTAAATACGTCCTCTGCATGTTCACGCAGAAGTGGGTCGAACAACGTATCGATGCCATCCTCGCTTTCCGGTGATGACGCCGCCAATTCAACAAGCTCCTGTGGCGGCTGAATCAGCGAACCATACACGTCCGCCTTCGCATAGGTGTTCCATACCGTGGAGTCCAGATTCACCTGGTATAGGTCATTCAGCTCGGCGACTTCGTCTTCCTTGAACGCAATCGGCGCAATGCGCTGAATATTCGGCTCCACCTGTTTCTTGAAGAATCTACGGGAACGGGAGCGAGCCTTCATGGTCAGAGCGAAGGCGGCAAGGCTTGCGGCTCGTTCATCGATTTCCATGCCGTACAGGTTGTGTTTGAGAATCAGGCTGGGAATATCGCTCGGCGCATACCCCTCCTCCTCGTAGATCTCATACAGCAGGTCGAATGCGTAGGTGAGCATGTGGCCGGAACCGCATGCGGGATCGCATACGGTCAGGTCTTCCGGAGTCCGGATTGCGAGAATATCCTCGTTCCCGACGGAATCATTCTCTGAAGGCCAGATGTAATAATCCCAGTTTTTGTGCAGCTGGCTATCCGGATGCGACTGCATCCACAACCTGCCCACGGTGTTCTGCACGAGGTAGCGCACGATCCAATCCGGCGTGAACAGCTGGGTGGCGGCGGGAATCTCACTGGCTCCGGCTTTGTGGTTCTTCTTGAACCCGTCCATCACCTCGTTCTTGCGTTCCGAAATGTAGTACTGGTACAGCCAGCCGATGATCTCCACATTGCCGGACGGATCGTCAACACCGCAATCCTCCGGGGTCATGACCTCCACCGCATTCCTCAACACGGAACCCTCGGCGAGCAGATCGGCTGGCATGAGCAGTTCATCCACTCTGCCGGCCTCCTTGCCGACGTTTTCGAACATGAACGGCAGGTTACGATTCCAGAACCGGCATTCGGATTGCAGCAGCAGACCATACGCGCGGCCCTGCGGATCATCTGCCATGATGGAACCGCTCAGCAATCCTTCGATGCGCTCTTTGGCCTTATCATTCACCCGCAACGAGAACACCCTGCTGTCATACTCGCCTCGTTTCGCGGCTGCAAGCACTTCCGGCAGACCATTCGTGCTGGTCAGGCCAGCTGGAGAGACCACCGGCGTGCCGGTGAACCCGTGCACATCCATGTAACGGAACGCGATGATACGGTTGAACCACCGGTACGCATAACGCTCCACCACATGCTTGCGACCCTGCTCACTTCCACCGGCCTGTTCGATCTCACGCTTCAGAAAATCGAATGCACGCGGGTCGTCAACCTGGGCGTCGGAATTCGGCACCAATGCGGCGTCAAGCCGTGCCTGTACCGCATTCATGAGCTGGCGGCGCGCATCCGTTGCGAAGGCTTGCAGTTTCGACGTGTTCATAGCAGGATCTTCTTTCCATTCTCAATGGCGGCGATAAGCTCACGGCGGTAGGCATCAAGGAAGTCATCCACATCATCCTTGGTTTCCAAAGCGTCCTTGGTGTGAGGCCTGCTGATGGTGGCGAACGACACGGCCACGCGCGGGGTTTTCTCTTGCCATACTTCAGGAATGTTCGTATCCGTCGGTGTAGTAGATGGAGTCTGCGCCTCATCTGCGAGCGCGGTCTTCGGTCTCGGTGCGGAGGCTGCTAGTGCATTGATGAGTTGCGGGTAAGTGCGTTCGCTCAGTTCGTGTACGCTTTCGCGCATTTTGTAGATGAACGGTATGCGCTGCATGCGTTCCGCCACTTGGTCCAGTTCTGTCTCGACCTTGGTTTGCGCGGCTTGTGTTGCGTGCTGATATTCGGTGGAATCGTGGATTCTGGCGCGAATATTTTCCACGTCTTTAAGCGCGTTGGCGCGTTCGGTTTGGATGGTTGCGTCTGTTGCCTCACGCAGATCGTCAATGGCAGTCTTGAATTTATTGGTTTTGCGGAAGATGTTCGGGTCGTTTGCCAGCTGTTCCGCGGATTGGTACAGGCTTGCTGTCGTAGTGCCAGATACATAGTCGATGTTCGGCTTGTTGTTTTTCAGCCATTCCAATCCGTCTGCAAGAATCCTGGATTGGGAGCCGTTGAGGAAAGCGACAATCGGGTCGATTACGTCTTCTTTAAACTCGAGCAGTTCTTCGGAACCGTTTTCGGTTTCTTGTGCGGTGAAATCGCCAAGCAGCCAGTCCTCACCCATTCCGGAGACATAGTTGATTTTCTCAATGACCTTGTCGAGCTGCTGCACAAAGCCGAATCGGGCATTGCGCACGCGCAGCTGGGTCAGACTCTCCGCTTCCCACTTAAGTCGCGTGGTAACGGCCTCCGCCAGATCAATCGCGTTCGATGGCAGGTCCGCAGCGGTGAGCCCAAGGAAATCCCTGGCGAAGTCACGCAGCTGTGAAACTTTTCTCGTGTCGAATACGCGCGGTAGATCCACTCGGATGGAATCCTGCTTCTTCGTTTCCCTAAGCAAACGGGCGGCCTCGCTACGCTGCACCGGCTTGCCATCCAATGTCAGCGTGATTCTGTCGGAACCATACAAGTGGCCGATGCATGCGAGCGTGGCGGCGTACGGCCAACCATAGGGAACGCTGCCGTAGGCATCAAGAAGGCTCTTGACGGTGGCGACCATGCCTTTGCCTTTGTCACGACTGACCGCGGCGAACACATCATCGGCGGGAACGTCGAGTTTGTCCTGCACTGCGTTCATGCCGTCAAGCATGCCAGGCTGGTGCTGCGAAGCGTTCATGATGATGCGAGCGAGATCCGTTTCCTCGTATCTTTGCCCACCAAGTAGGGAAAAGTTCGTGTAGTACCGGCCGATGAGCGTTCCAAGCCCTTCCGCCATACGCGCCTGCACCTCGGTGGATTTCACTTCCACTTTTCCGCCGTTATAGTCGAACTCGCCATTGGCCGCGGCTTTGACGATGCGGGTACGCAGCTCCGTGTAAAGCCTTTCATTGGCGACGCTCTTGCGGGAGATGATCTGCTGGCGCACTTCTGACTGGCTGTTCTTGTCGGTGCGCATGAGGTATGTGTAGGTTTTCACGTACATGCGCAGATCATCGAACAGTGTTCTGTCGGACATATCCAACAGCAAAGTGATGGTGTCGCGCATGCCCATGCCCATGCGAATGGCGTCCGCACGGTCCTGCGCATTGGTCGAAGTGACCACGTTCAGCCAGATGGGCTGCTGCGCGGACTGTTGCACCCCATCGATGCGCAAACCATAGCGGAACTGGGCACGCTGCTCGCCGTATGCCACGGTCATCTTGCCGAGCACGTCACTGACCAGGATCTTCTTCAGCTCGTCGATTTCCTTGCTGGAGTCGATGTCCGTGCTTTTGATCTCCTGCTCGATATCCTGCTCTTCGTTGGTCAGGTAATTGTAGGTATCTCCCACACGCTGCACATACGTGTCTTTTTCCAACTCTCCCAGAACGCGCTTGATGTTCCGTTCCAGTTCCATCACGTCCATGTCGAACTGGTCGGTCAGCAGAATGCGCAGGTTATGCGGTGTGGTGGGGAATCCGTCGACATGCTTGACCAGCAGCAGCACCTTCAGCAGGCGCACGCCCAGCTCCTTTATATCGGAGCCGAGTCTCTTTTCGGCTTGGTTGATGCGGAAGTTCGAGGTTGATTGGATGGCGTCGGCAATACCGTCATATAGTTTGTCGAACGGCATCAGGGCCCCGACCATCTCATTCTGGCTGGACCGCAGCGTGCTGCTGATGGTGGAAAGCATAGACCGTTCACCCACAGATGCGTGGCGTCCGGAGAACATGTTGTACCGGCTCATTTCCCGCAGCACGTTCTGGAACAGCTCGAACTCATAGTTCACAAACGGATACGATGCGATGAAATCGTCCTTGCTGTATGCCTTGCTATTACTGAATTTCGAAGTCTCACGAGTGAATTCGAACATGGTGCGCAGGTTCGCGTTCTGCTCATCCCACAGCTCGTTCATCACCGACTCATATTCCGGTTTCTTGGTCAGCAAGCGCTTCTGAATGACCTCCACCACGTCGGCGCTGTTGAGCTTCAGCTTGATGGAGAACCTGCCCTGGATCTTCGAAAAATCATAGCTTTGTTGCTTGGTCCGATCGCCGACGATAGTATCCATGTCTTCCTGGGAAGTGACCACCACCCATGCACGCCCGTTGGTCTTGACGGCAAGATCCTCAGCGATGGATTGCAGTGACAGCATGAGTTCTCTGTTCTCACCGATGAACTGGCCTACCTCATCCACGAGGAACAGGATGCGGCGGTTCGGTTCCTGACGGGACAGCCACACGTTCACGTCGTCTGCGAAGTCGCCGACCGTCATCGTGTACGTATCCTCGTACCGTTGGATGATGCTGTCTTGCTCCGGTTTGCCTGTCACCGCGGCATAGGCTTCGCAGATCTCATCATCCCATAGCACGGCCTCACCACGGCCTTCGCTCCATGGTTTGCCAGCCACCTGTTCGAACTCTTGTTTGAAATCCTCGAAATAACCATTGCTCGCCAAATCGCGTTCGAATTTCGCAACGTATGGATTCTTGCCGTAGAAACCACGCGCCTCATCGAATACGCGAACAAAAGCGTACAGCAGCATGTCGGAGGCATTGGATTTATCCGCCTTCTGATCGATGTTGAATAAAATCGACGTGGCTGGTATCGTCAAAGCCTTTTCAAGCTGACCTGCAAGCATCTGGTCGTCCTGCGATTCGGCCTTGCCCATGAAGGCATGAACAATCTGTTCGCGACTCATGGTCGGCTTATCGCCCTTGTCAACGAGTTCAGCCGGGACCTCACCCAGAATATGCGACAGCATCTTCAACAGGTGCGATTTACCGGAACCGAAGAAACCGGAAATCCATGCACCGTTCTGTTCGTGGTTCGACGGGTCGTTGTATGCGTCAAGGAATTTGGCCAGATTGCGGCAAATCTCCTCCGTAAGCACATACTCGTTGACCTCATCGTCAAGGTTCTTCTCATCATTGGCCTTGATCACACCATTGATATTGCGGTCAATGTCTTTATTGAACAGCTCCTTGAAGCTGATGCCGCTTTCCCCGTTCATTTATGTTCCCTTCTTCTTTGAACGAATACTTGCAAATCCTGCCTCGTGTCATGTTGCAGCTGACAGGACATTCCTTTAAACCGCTATGCTTCCAGCTGCACGCTCATCTCACGCAGATTTTGCGCACGATAGTAATTGTCTCCCGGCAAACAGTTGAACAGCGACATGACCGATCCTGAAGTAGCGCTTCTTGTGAACGTACCCGGATAAAACAGTACCAGCGGGCGATCATCGATACGCCCTTGCAACGCGTTGAGCAGTGTATGCGCACGAATATACGGGTAAACCTTGCCGATTCCCGTAATGAACACGATATCGGCCCCGCCTTCGCTCTTGGCCTGCTCGTAATGATCACGAATGGTATCGGGCAGATGATTCGCATCGGCACCCAGTATATTGTCGAGCAATCTCAAGAAGTTATCCGTGTGAACATCCGATGAAACCTTTTTGTGGCGTTTTTCCTCCCTTTTGAATATGCGATCCAAAATGCCACGCTTCTCAAGAATCTCCAAAGCAATGTCGTACAAATCCAACGTAAGCACTTGCGGAGCGTAATCGCCATCATCTTTCGGCGTCATCGTCTGCAGACGATTCGCCAACTGCTTGATATGCTCGGCGACTTCAAGCTCCTGCATGGGCGGGTAGTCATAGATGTAATACGGCTGTTCTCCCGCCAGCCCGCTGTTGGTCCGGAATGAACGGGACTCCATGATCTCATATAAATGAGCGAAATCAGCATCAATGTCACGACGCTCATCCACAAATCCAATACCGGCGATGGAATCAGCCATGCTATCCTCCGTTCTGCTCATAACGACGATTCGCGCATCGGAAGATACCCGAACGAATCCGCCCTCTTTCTAAGAATATCCACCAAAGAGGGACTGGGAAGGAAAGACAGCACCGTGTCGGAATTTTTATCGAACAGATGTGCCTCCCTCATGGCCTTGAACAGATTGGACCGGAGTTTCTTCGCCGTGCCCTCGCTTATGTTTTCCAGCTCAGGATGCCATGTGGCTTTGTCCGCAATGAACCGATCATAATCCTCAAAGTCCAGATGCGTATTGCCGGTAAGATAATGCTTTTTAAGTACTTCACCGGCGAATTCCCCGACGATTGCGTAATAACGGCACATCGCGATCCACATAAGTGCCTCACGGTCGGATGTGGAGGAATCCGGGCCTGCCAAATATGCAAGCTCTCCAACCGTGAGCGCACTGAGCCGCCTAGTAGTTTCCGCCACAACGCGCCTGTTCGCGGAATCCGTGCGAATCGCAAGAACGTTTTCCTCGATGGCCTGTTGGCGAATCGCGGCAATGGACTTGCCAACTTCTTCGCCAGCATTCTTGTCGCTCTTTTCGTTGGCCTTTTCAGAGATCTTTTCAGAGACCTTGGTTTGGGAAGAACACTCAGTGCTGCCACCGCCCATACGATTCAGGTACATTTCGGCAAGCGCCCGGCCCTGCGGGGAGAGAAGTCCACCAACGGTGAAGGAAAGCCTGTATCTCTCCCCCTGCGTCGTCTCCGCGCCGTATGAGCCAGCCATGCGATCCTCCTTCTGCTAAGACATCAGTGTTTAAGCCACAAGAATATTTCAGAATATTTCATGGTGTGGATACCAGTAGTATCAGCCCCTAATGGTGGAATCATTCCGTATATCTTGATCTAGAAGTCTCTTTCGATATGCAGCTATCCACCGCTCGAGCACTAGCAATGACAATTCAAGGCATAACGTCGCAACCTGAACCGCACCTCCGATCATCGAATCTGAATTTCTTCAGTCCAACAATCGGGGTGCGGTTCAGGTTGCGACGTTATGCCCTTTTATGCTGTCCATATAGTGCGATCACTGCGGAATCTTTGGAACTGGAATCTTCGAACTCGAAATTCCCGGAATCAATCGGCGGTGATCAGCTCGCTCGAATCCATGTCGAAGTCGGACATGGCAAACGAGCGGATCGCCGGATCCTCATACGTGTTCATGTAATACGTGTTGGTTTTCCCGGAATAGCCACTGGTGAACAGCGTGCGCTCGAACTGGCCGTTGCCCATCTTGGACATGCCGTCAACCATTTGCACGGAAACCAGCGTGTGGAACAGACGAGACACATTAGCAGCCTCGTTGTTCTGCTGCGGATAGTGCGTGTTGGTGTAGGCGACGCGTACGAAACGCGACGGCGAACTCACGTCACCGGGAATGCCGTGCATGCTCACACCGGCACCCCATGCGCTCAGTTCCGCCTTGCCCCAAGTGGTCGGCTCCGCCATTTCGTTGCTCACACACATGTAGTTGCGCAGGTTTTCCATATGAAAGTCGAAGGTCGGCTGGTTGGTAAGCACATCCACATCGTCATGATGAACGTGCATGCCGTCAGCCATCTGCTCGACGACGATGCTGCGGGTGCCGTCACCAATGAACCAGTGCAGCAGGGATTCCTGCTGGCCGGGCACGACCTGCGAAACGAGCGTCACGTTCTTCAACGCCTCTTCGACTTCGTCGACACTGTCGAAATTGCGCGTTACCCACAGTGGGAATTCGAAGGTAGCGACGTTTTCGGTTTCTTCGACCGGCTCGTGCGCAAAGGAGGCGTACCCAGGGAAGTTCAGTCCGGCAATGGCCAGACCATGCTCGTTGGCGCAGTCGAAATACATGGGGCGGTCAACCATGACCACGCCCACGCCGATCACCGCATTCGGTTCGCTTTTACCTTCGGCCCCATACACATAGTCGTACTGGTAGCCTCGCGGAGTGACCAGAATGGTCTCGCCGTAGGAGAAGCTCCAGTCGAGATTACGGCCGAAATACATGTTTCCCTCATCGTCGGAGAAACGAACACCAGTGCACATATGGACTCCTTTCCATGATTTGCCGTGATTTTCTTGCTTGCGTGTTCATGGTAAGCGTCACTTGCTGGGAAAATCTTAAGTTTTGCCCGCGGAAGAATCTGCTTTGACTACCTCATCCATAGTATCGTCCTCCTCAATCATGTATTTCGTGTAAAATGTGCCTGCCGCAATATCCGTCACACATGTACGCCCGCAGGAACATGTCGAGCGCCTTCGCATGATCAGCCGCACAGCCTCTGCCCTCGGCCAGCATGTCTCCCAGCTTGTAGCAGCCCTCCGCGATCTCCGCTTCGGCCGCATGACGAAAGCACTCGTATGCTAAAACGTCCGTATCCGGTTTGGGTGGAACTTCGCCGAAATTGTTGTAATACGAGCGGAAGTACCTACCCTCGCAGCGGTCGTACGCGTACACGTACCCCAGGCACAGCCATCCGATCGCATTGCCGCGGCCGGCCGCGTGCCGGTAAAGGATCCCGGCGGCTCTGAAACAGTCGACCCGCTTCTGCCGTTCCGATGCGGCGGTATAGTGCATGCCCTCCTCGTAGTATATGCCGCCGAGGCCCCGAGCAATCGACCCGTCCGGATCGCTGATGTCGGTCGTGGTGCATTCATCGTCCTCATCGAAGGTATCGTCGTAGTACGGCACGCCCGCTTCCGCCTCGTTCGCATGACCGATGCCGACCGGGCTGATTCGCGCGATCTGCGCTTCCGATAAGCGCGACACGCCCGGATTGCTCAGCACAATCGTCAGGGGATCGCTGAAGTACAACGGTGCACTTTGACATTCGTGCAGCGCAATCCGGGCGTGTCGTGCGACGAGTGTGGCCGATTCCCGGGCCGCATGCGCGTCATACGGGAAATTCGTGTCAATCCCGCAATTGCGGGTCTGCGAAGCGTCGGTTCTCCAGAACCGGCAGCGTGCGTCGCGCGGATTCGAGAACTTCTCGGTGCAGCCGGGCAATCAGCATTCCGGCCTGTCCGTCACCCGCCTGCGCGATGACCTCGCCCAGCGAGTCAATGACACGGCTGCAGCCGATGTTGCGCGCGCTCACCTCGCTGCATGCCAGTACGTAGCACGTGTTTTCCAGCGCACGCGCGGCGGTCATCAGCTTCCAATGTCGCTCCTTCAGACGCCCGCGCGCCCATGCCGCACTGACGATGATCACATCGGCGCCGCGCACGGCCAGCGACCGCGCGACTTCGGGAAATCTCACGTCATAGCAGGTCATGACGCCGACATGCCAGCCGTCGATCTCGACGATTGGCGGCAGCTCGGTACCGGGGCGAACCGTATCGGACTCCCGCGCGGCGAATGCATCATAGAGATGCAGCTTCCGATAGGTCACGATAAGAGCCCCGTCACGGATGACGACGAAAACGTTGGAGACCCGGGAATCCGTTGCGCAAGACGCCGGCTTGTCCGGCACCGCATCAGCCGCGCCGAGCACAGCATGAACCGTGCCCATCAGCGTAATATGACGCTCTTCGCTGATCCGTCTCAGGCCGGTGACGAACGGCCCGTCCAGTGGTTGCGCGTGTGCGGCCGCGAACATGTCATCATCGCCGTCACGCGCGATCAGCCCTTCCGGAAGCACCAGCAAGCGGGCACCGGCATCCGCGGCCTGCCAGGCATATCCGTCGATAATGTCAAGGTTCCATTCCGGCTCCCGGCGAACCGTGAACTGAACTACGGCGACCTTCAGCTCTTGCGTGCCATTCATGGCTACCGTTATATCAGATGCGCGGGCATGGTTCCTCATGAATCCCGCCAGCGACCGATACGCCTCGGTCTCACACCGCGAACGCCGACCAGCGCCCGTGCGTGTGTTGCACCTCGATCGGCATGCCGAACAGCTCCGACAGTCGCTCGTCGGTCAGGCCGGCCTTCAGTGGACCGGTGTAGACGATGGTGCCGGCGGACGGGTTGCCCATCGCGTCAATGCCGTCGTTGGTGGCGTCCTCGGCGGAGACCGGCTTGCGTCCCATGATGGCGATGTGGTCGAAGCCCGCGGGAATCTCCTCAAGTCGATGGGTGACCAGCACCACGGCACGCCGCGAATCCTCTTCGCCGATACGGCTCAGGGTGCGCATCACCTGCTCGCGGCCGCCCAGGTCAAGGCCAGTGGTCGGCTCATCCATGATGAGCAGTTCGGGGTCGCCCATCAACGCGCGGGCGATGAGCACGCGGGTGCGCTCGCCCTCGGAGAGCCGCCACATCTCCTTGCCTTCGAGATAGGAGACACGGAAGTCGCGCAGCAGCTGTCGCGCCCGCGCATACTCCTCGTCAGTATAGGTGTCGCGCCACCGTCCGGTCACGGCGCTCAGGCCCGTGACGACGGCGTCCAGCGGATCCTCGAATTCGGGAAACTGCCGGCCGAGGTCGGCCGAAGCCAGACCGATGCGCGTACGCAGTTTGAATACGTCGTATTTGCCGAGCTGATGGCCGAGGATGAATACGCGACCGTCCGAGGGGAACGTGCGCGTGGCGAGCATGCCGACCGCGGTGGATTTGCCGATGCCGTTCGGCCCGAACAGCACCCATCGCTCCCCCGCGTGGATGATGAGGTTCACGTCTGTGATGATGACGCGCCGGTTGCGGCGGAATTCGACGTTGTCGAGCTTGAGGACTTCGTTGTCGGCGGTGTCGGTCGTGGGCATGTTGTGGTTCCTTGTCGTGGGGAGGTTTGCCGGCAGTGCGGGTTTGGAATGGTTGCGGTAATTCGCGAAGCCATGCCATCCGGCCATGCCGCGCATTACGGCCCCGCAGGCGGGGGCATCATTCCTTGCCCCCGCCTGCGTCGGATCGCCGTTACTTGTTCTGCTCGTCGAGGACGGACTGGTAGACGGCCACGGTCTTGTCGGCGATGGACTCCCAGCTGAAATGGTCGCGGGCGCGCTCGTAGCCCGCCTGGCCCATCTTCCTGGCGAGTTCGGGGTCGGCCATGATCTTGTCGATGGCGGCGGCCATGTCATGCACGAACTTGTCGGGATCGGTGGGCGTGCCGGTACCGTCGCGCAGCTGGTCGATCGGCACCAGATAGCCGGTCTCGCCGTCGACGACGACCTCGGGAATGCCGCCGGTGGCGGAGGCGACTACGGGCAGGCCACAGGCCATGGCTTCCAGATTCACGATGCCCAGCGGCTCATAGATGCTCGGGCAGATGAACGCGTCACAGCCATGCTCCAGCGCGTTGAGCTCCGGACGAGGCAGCATCTCCTCGATCCAGATGATGTTGCCGCGTTCCTCGTCGAGCTTGGCGAACGCGGTCTTGACCTCCTCGGCGATCTCCGGGGTGTCCGGGGCGCCGGCGCACAGCACCACCTGAATGTCCTTGGAGATCAGGTGCAGCGCCTTGAGCAGGTATGGCAGGCCCTTCTGACGGGTGATGCGGCCGACGAACAGCAGCGTAGGCTTGCTGCGGTCGATGTGGTAACGGTCGAACACGGCCCAGCCCGGGTCGTCGTCGGCCGGCGTGGCGAAGTCGCTCATGGTGATGCCGTTATGCACCACGACGACCTTGTCGGGGTCGAGGTTCGGGTACGCGGCGAGGATGTCCTCGCGCATGCCGCCGGAGACGGCGATGACGCGGTCGGCGTGCTCGTAGGCGTCCTTTTCGGCCCAGGAGCTCAGATTATAACCGCCGCCGAGCTGCTCGCGCTTCCACGGGCGGAACGGCTCCAGCGAATGTGCGGTGATGACCAGCGGCGTACCGTGCAGCATCTTGGCGAGGTATCCGGCCAGGCACGCATACCAGGTGTGCGCGTGGGCGATGTCGGCGTCGACGTCGTTGGCTATCTGCAGATCAACGCCGAAGGTCTTCAGCGCCGGATTCGCGTCGGCCAGCTCAGAGGGCGTTCCGTAGCCCACGACTTTCAGGCTGCCCTTCGCCGAGCCATCTCCGGGGATGGCGGGTGCATCGGCTTCGGTGCGCGGTCCGTCGAACGCACGGACGGTCACGTCGACCCGCTCGGCCAGCACCTTCGAGAGCTCTTCCGCGTGCACGCCTGCGCCACCATAGACATACGGCGGGTATTCGCGGGTGAGGATATCAACTTTCACGATTAAGGCCTCCTTCGTCGGTAACCTTGTTTGCGGCTACTGCCATATATAACTTTAGGGCATTGCACGTCGAAAAAACGCACAATGCCCATGTTCGTGTTGGCGAAAAATCACGCCATAATACCAGATAACTACCGGATACCAGACTCTCACACCGCGGTGCCGTTGGCGTCCAGGTTCGGGTTGTTGCGGTAGTTGCCGGCCGTGAAGAACAGGCTGAGCACGCCGACGACGAACACGACGGACACGGTCAGGATCAGCCACAGCGGATGCGTGGGCAGCCACATCACCACGAAGAACGCGATGACCGACAGCGCGATCAGCGTCCAGCTGCCGACACGGAACCACTGCCGCACGGAGTGCGGTGCCTTGAACGCCTTGGGATCCTGATAGTTCGGGTTGGCCTCGAACACCGACTCCACTTCCTCATCGACCTCGGTGCGAGCGCTGGGCTTCCACACGCCGCTGTCATCCACGCCCTCCTGAATACGGCGGGACTTCTCCTGAAGCGCGTACTCGTCGAGCATGCCGGATCGGGCACGGCCACGGGTCTGGTCGTACTGCGACGGGACTCCCCGACGCTGATCTTTTGCTGCTTTGCGGCGTTCGGCACGGTTAGGCATCGTTACTTCTCCTGCTCGTTTGTGGATAACACTCCTATGTACTGTACTCCAAGCCGTGCCGTAGCGGCGGTTCGACTCGCACGACGAGACAGATCCGCAATCGTTGGCAATCACGACGTCCGAGCCGTGGCCGCGACACGTACCACCCCGCACATAGCCGGCCTCCTTTCTGCGGCTCACCCACACATGAGCGGGCCATTCCTCCGGCGAGAACCCACCGGCACACAACGGGACGGGACTTTCGCCAGAAATAGGGAGCGCCCGATATGCGACTGGGGGCCGGAAGTCCCTTGAAGAGACTTCCTGCCCCCAGTAGATGTCGGTACGGCGAACCGCCGGACTGTCGAATCATCGCGGCAGCATCATCGGACGCTGGGATGCGGTGATCGGCGCGGGCAGCTCGGTGACGCCGGTGAGGTACTCATCAACGGCGGCCGCGCAGGAGCGGCCCTCCGAAATGGCCCACACGACCAGGCTCTGGCCGCGGCCCGCGTCGCCGGCAACGAACACGCCATCCTGAGAGGTGGCGAACTTGTCGTTGCGGGCCACGTTGCCGCGCTTGTCCAATTCGACAGGCAGCTGGTCGAGCAGCGTGGAGGTGTCCGGGTGCAGGAAGCCGACCGAGATGAGCACCAGATCCGCGGGCAGCACGCGTTCGGTACCGGGCTGGCGGGTGAACGGCCCGTTCTCCCCCGGTGCCACATCCACGACCTTCAGACCGGTGACGTGGCCGTTCTCGTCGGCCACGAATCCTTCGGACGCGGTGGAATCCTCAATGTGCACACGGGCCTGTTCCTCGTCGGAGCCGACGAAGTTGACAGAATCGGTGCTGTACACGTAAGTGCCGCCCTCCTCCATCGAGGAGGTCTTCTGGTAGAGACGCGCGAACGTCGGCCACGGCTGGTTGTCCGGGCGCTCGTCCGGCTCCTTCGGCATGATCTGCAGCACGGTCACGTCCTTCGCGCCTTGACGGATGGAGGTGCCGAGGCAGTCGGAACCGGTGTCGCCACCACCGATGATGATGACGTGCTTGTCCTTGGCGGTGATGTCGTGCACGGGCTTTACACCGTACACGCGTCGGGTCGCGTCGGGCAGGAACTCCATCGCGAAGTGAATGCCCTTGAGCTCGCGGCCGGGAATCTTCATGTCACGCGGCACGGTGGAGCCGATAGCGACGACCACGGCGTCATAGCGGTCGCGCAAATCGTCCCAGCTGATGTCCTTGCCGATCTCCACGCCCGTGCGGAAGCGGGTGCCTTCGGCCTCCATCTGCTTGATACGACGGTCGATCAGTCGCTTGTCGAGCTTGAAGTTCGGGATGCCGTAGCGCATCAGACCGCCGATGGCGTCATCGCGCTCATAGACGACGACCGTGTGGCCGGCTCGGGTGAGCTGCTGGGCGCATGCCAGACCGGCGGGGCCGGATCCGACGACCGCCACGGTCTGGTCGGTCAGACGCTGCGGAGGCATGGGCTTGACGATATCCAGACCCCATGCCTGGTCGATGATCGTCTGCTCGTCGAGCTTGATCATCGTCGGCGGCTGGTGGATGCCGAGCACGCACGCCTTCTCGCACAGTGCCGGGCAGATGCGTCCGGTCACTTCGGGGAAGTTGTTGGTGGTGGACAGACGATTGTAGGCGTCCTCCCACTTCTCCTGATGAACCAGATCGTTGAACTCGGGGATGATGTTGCCGAGCGGGCATCCGGTCATGCAGAAAGGAGTGCCGCAATCCATGCAGCGGGCGGCCTGTTCGGTGGTCCACGGCTGCAAGCCGGACTCAGCATGGACGTCAAGCCAGTCCTTGATGCGCTCCTCGACGGGGCGTTCCGCCAGTTCGCGACGGGTACGGACCTTCAGGAATCCTCTGGGATCTCCCATGTCAGTGCGCTCCTTCCATCACCTGCTCGTACACCTGTTCCCAGGTGCCGGGCGTGTTGAAATCGATATTGTCTTCCTCGGCCTTCGCCATGGCGGCGGTCATGGCCAGATAGTGTTCCGGCACCACGTGCGTGAACCGGGCGACGGTGTGCTTCCAATCCTTGAGGAGTCCGGCGGCGAATGCGGAACCGGTCTCTTCGGCGTGACGCTTCACCAGATCGTGGACCAGTGCCTGTGCTTCGTCGTCCAGCGGTAGGAACAGCAGCGAGCCGTCCTTCGCCGCGGTCGGATTGACCTGGTTCATGTCCAGATCGAGCACGTACACGTTGCCGCCGGAGAAGCCGGCGCCGAAGTTGCGGCCCATGGAGCCGAGCACCACGACGGTGCCTCCGGTCATGTACTCGCAGCCGTGGTCGCCCACGCCCTCGACCACGAACGTGGCGCCGGAGTTGCGCACGCCGAAACGCTCGCCTGCACGGCCGGCCACGAACAGCTCTCCGGAGGTCGCGCCGAAACCGGTCACGTTGCCCGCGATGACGTTCTCGTGCGGGTCGAAGGTGACGCCGTCCTCGGGGCGTACGATCAGGCGTCCGCCCGACAGGCCCTTGCCGGCGTAGTCGTTGACCTCGCCGTAGACGCGGATGGTCTCGCCACGCGGGATGAACGCGCCGATCGACTGGCCGCCGGCACCGTGGAACGTCATGTCGATGGTGTCGTCCGGCAGTCCTTCGGCACCGTAGCGGCGGGTGATCTCGTAGCCGACCATCGTGCCGAGCGTACGGTTGACGTTGCGGATCGGCATCTCGATGCGTACCGGCTCCTTGCGCTCCAGCGCGGGTTCGGCCATCTCGATGAGCTTGTTGTCGAGCGCCTTCTCCAGTTCGTGGTTCTGCTCGATGGTCTGGTGCAGAATCGTTCCGGGAACCGGGCCGGGCTGCATGAGCACGTTGCTCAGGTCGATGCCGTCGGACTTCCAGCGCTTGATCGCCTCGTTCTGGTCCAGGCATTCGACATGGCCGACGGCCTCCTCCAGCGTACGGAAACCGAGCTCGGCTAGCAGTTCGCGCACTTCCTCGGCGATGTACATGAAGAAGTTGATGACTGCTTCCGGCTTGCCCTTGAACCGGGCGCGCAGCTCGGGATCCTGGGTGGCGATGCCCTGCGGGCAGGTGTTCTTCTGGCACGCGCGCATCATGACGCAGCCCTCGACCATAAGCGCCGTGGTGGCGAAGCCGAATTCCTCGGCACCGAGCAGCGCGGCGATGACCACGTCGCGGCCGGTCTTGAGCTCGCCGTCGCACTGAACGACGATGCGGGAGCGCAGACCGTTCAGAATCAGCGTCTGCTGGGTTTCGGACAGGCCGATCTCCCACGGGGTGCCCGCGTGGCGAATCGCGTTGAGCGGCGCCGCACCGGTGCCGCCGTCATAGCCGGAGATCAGCACCACGTCGGCATGGCACTTGGCCACACCGGCCGCGATGGTGCCGACGCCGAACTCCGAGACGAGCTTGACGTGGATGCGCGCCTTCGGGTTGGCCATCTTCGCATCGTTGATCAGCTGCTTGAGATCCTCGATGGAGTAGATGTCGTGGTGAGGCGGCGGGGAGATGAGCTCCACGCCGGGGGTCGCGTGACGGACCTTGGCGATCCACGGCGGGACCTTGGCACCGGGCAGGTGGCCGCCCTCGCCGGGCTTGGCGCCCTGGGCGAGCTTGATCTGCAGGTCGGTGGCGTGCACCAGGTAATCGCTGGTGACGCCGAAGCGGGCGGATGCGATCTGCTTGATGCGGCTGTAACGCAGCGGATCCTCGATGCGGTCGTCGGATTCGCCGCCCTCGCCGGAGTTGGAACGCGCGTCGATCGTGTTCATGGCGATGGCGAGCGTCTCGTGCGCCTCTTGCGAGATGGAGCCGTAGCTCATTGCGCCGGTGGAGAACCGCTTGACGATCTCGGAGGCCGGCTCGACCTCGGAGATGTCGATCGGCTTGCGGTCGTGCTTGAACTTCATGAGTCCGCGCAGCGTCATAATGCGGTTCGACGTGTCGTTGATGTGGTGCGAGTACTTCTTAAACATCTGGTAGTCGCCGCGAGCGGTCGACTGCTGCAGCAGGAAAATCGCCTCGGGGTCGTTCAGATGATCCTCGCCGGTGCGGCGCCACTTGTATTCGCCGCCGGTTTCGAGGTTCATGTGCGGGGTGGCGGTCCACTGGTTCGGGTAGGCCACGCGGTGGCGAATCGCCACCTCCTCGGCCAGCTCGTCGAGCCCGATGCCGCCGACCTGCGAGACCGTGCCGGTGAAGTACTTGTCGATGATGTCCTTGCTCAGGCCGACCGCCTCGAACAGCTGCGCTCCGCGGTAGCTCATGATGGTGGAGACGCCCATCTTCGACATGATCTTCAGCACGCCGATGGACAGCGCCTTGGTCAGGTTCTTCACGGCTGTGTGCTCGTCGACCTTCAGGTAGCCGGTGCGGGCCAGGTCCTCGACGGATTCGAACGCCAGATACGGGTTGACGCATGCGGCACCGTATGCGATCAGCAGCGCGACATGATGGATCTCACGCACATCGCCGGCCTCGACGGCCATCGAGATCTGCGTGCGGGTGTGCTTGCGCAGCAGGTGGTGCTGCACGGCGCTGGTGAGCAGCAGTGACGGGATCGGGCCCCACGTGTGGTTGGAATCACGGTCGGACAGCACGATGAAGTTGCTGCCGCCCGCGATGGCCTCGTCGACTTCGGCAAAGATCTCCTCAAGGCGCTCGCCCAGCGCCTTGCCGCCGCCGGCCACCTGATACAGGCCCTTGACGACGAACGGACGGTAGTATCCGCCGAGCACCTTGGCCTTGTCGAGCCGCTTGAGCTGCGCCATCTCGTCGGAGTTGATGACGGGCAGCGGGATCAGGATCTTCTTGGCGTGCAGCTCGGAATCCTCCAGCAGGTTCGGCTCGGGGCCGATGGCGGATTCGAGCGAGGTGACGATCTCCTCACGCTCCCAATCCAGCGGCGGGTTGGTGACCTGTGCGAACTTCTGGGTGAAGTAATCGAACAGCATGCGGCTGCGGCTGGAAAGCGCAGGCATAGGCGCATCGTTACCCATGGAACCGAGCGGTTCCTTGCCGGTGTTGGCCATCGGAGCGAGCAGGAGCTTCAGATCCTCTTCGGTGTAGCCGAAGGCGCGCTGACGGCGCTGGACGGACTGGCCGGAGTGGCTGACGTGCTCGCGGCGGGGCAGGTCGCTCATTTCAACGGAGTTGCCTTCCACCCACTTGCGGTACGGGTGCTGGGCAGCGAGGCTCCTCTTGACCTCTTCATCGGGAATGATGCGGCCTTCGGCGGTGTCGACCAGGAACATCTCGCCGGGCTCGAGACGGCCCTTGGACACGATGTGCTCCTGCGCGATCTCCGGCAGAACGCCGGCCTCGGAGGCCAGAACGATGTAGCCGTCATCGGTGAGCTGCCAGCGGCCGGGGCGGAAGCCGTTGCGGTCGAGCAGGGCGCCCACCTGCGTGCCGTCGGTGAAGATGATGTCGGCCGGGCCGTCCCACGGTTCGATCAGCGTGTTGTTGTACTCGTAGAACGCGCGCACGTCGGGGTCGAGCTGGTCGTTGTTCTCCCATGCCGGCGGCAGCATCATCGAGATGGCGTGCGGCAGGGAGCGGCCGGCGAGGTGCAGCAGTTCGAGGCATTCGTCGAACGTGCCGGAATCCGAATAGCCGGGCGTGGTGATCGGCAGCAACGGCTCGAACTCGCCGAGCAGTTCGGAGCTCAGGCGGCCTTCGCGGGCCGACAGCCAGTTGCGGTTGCCCTGGATCGTGTTGATCTCGCCGTTGTGGGCGAGCAGGCGGAACGGCTGCGCGAGCGGCCAGCTCGGGAACGTGTTCGTGGAGAAGCGCGAGTGCACAATCGCGATCTTCGCCTTCATGCGCGAATCCGACAGGTCGGGGAAGAACGGGGTGAGCTGCATCGTGGTGAGCATGCCCTTGTAGGTGATGGTGCGGGCCGACAGCGACGCGAAGTAGATGCCGACCTCATGCTCGACGCGCTTGCGGATGCGGAAGGTCTTGCGGTCGAGCTCGACGCCCGCCAGCTTGCCTTCGGCGTCGGCGATGACCAGCGTCTTGAAGCTGGGCATCGAGGCGAGCGCCTGCAGGCCGAGCCCGTCCGGGTTGGTCGGCACCACTCGCCAGGCGAGTACTTCCAGACCCTCTTCGCGCACGATGCTCGCGATGGCCTGCTCCTGCTGGCCGGACGTGGCGATGTCGCGGTCGAGGAACGCGATGCCCGCCGCGTAATGGCCGGCCTCGGGCAGTTCGACGCCCGTGGTGGCCCGCATGAACTCGTCGGGCATGCTCATCAGGATGCCCGCACCGTCACCGGTGTTCTCCTCGGCGCCCACGGCGCCACGGTGGTTGAGATTGACGAGCACTTCGATGGCGTCGTCGATGATCTTACGTTCCGGCCGCTTGTTGAGTGTGGTGACCATACCTACGCCGCAAGCGTCATGTTCTGAGCTTGGGTCGTACAGACCTTGTGATTTATGTATGCTCAAATCGAGCGGGGCGTGGAAAGTCACCGAAACCACCTTCATATCGTTTTGGCAGGATCTTGACAACCTGCGGTTCTTTTGTTAGTGCGTAGGAAAGAGTACCGCTCGGCTATGTCAAACACGTTTCGCTGTCCATATACCGAGTCGAGGTGTTTGTCAATACCCAATTTCAATGTTTCTCAAGCGATTCGGAAAATCTGCGGCACCCGTTTCGCATGTCAATGAGATGTCTCTTATGTGAATGGCGTGTTAAGTGTGACGAATATCACTGTCACTGCCGCCGGGCCCCTTTGCCCGGCGAAGACGTCACTGCCCGGCGTCGTATGCACGATCCAGATGCATGAAATCCGGCACCCGGTACCATTTGACCGTGTAACCGGCGCCATGCGCGCAGAACACCGAATCAGGGGTGTTTTCGAGATCGTCTCCCGGATCGTATCCCGCTTGTTCGATGACCTCGGCCGCATTGTGGCATGGCCGGTAGCCGTCGAACACGCACCCCAGATGGCCCGTGCCGTGGGTGTAGACGTTCACATCCATGGCGTAGTCGCGCATCTCGGATACCGGGCAGACTCCCGCCAGCACGGCGAACTGGCCGTCCATCTCGGGTGGGTCGAACGTGCCCGACATGCGTTGTATGTCGGACATGGCCCGGCCGAGCATGTCCTGCGGGATGTCGAGCCGGAAGCGGTACCACGGTTCGAGCACCCGGCACCAGCCGGGATCGCGGGCGGCCGCGGAGGCGAAGGCGCTGCCGTCCGACGGCTCCGATTCGTCCGTCCGGGCTGTTTTGGCATCGGCTGCGGCCGCGTCTTCGGCGACGTCCTCCGCGGCGTCCTCGTCGAACAGGTCGTGCCGGGAGAAGTCTCCCTCGACCAGGGCGGTCATCAGCCCCTGTCGGATGGCCCGGTAGGTGGCTTGGCGGAAATCACCACCCTCCGTATGCTTCTCGTGCGCGCGACCGGTGAGCAGCGTGAGCTTCATGTCGGTGATGGGGACGCCGATGAGCACGCCCAGATGCTCCTTCTCGGCGAAATGCGTCAGGATGAGCCTCTGCCAGTTGCGGGCCAGCACGTCTTCGGAACAGGATGTGGCGAAGGTCAGTCCGCTGCCCGGCTCGCCCGGCTCCAGCAGCACGTGCGCCTCGGCGTAGTGTCGTAGCGGCTCGAAGTGGCCGATGCCCTCCACCGCATGGGCGATCGTCTCCTTGTAGAGGATGGATCCGGGGCCGAAGCCGACGTTCAAGTTGAAACGGTCCCGCATGATCTGCTGGATGATCTCCAATTGAACCGCGCCCATGAGCTGCACATGGATCTCCTGCAGCCTCTCCTGCCATACCACATGCAGCAGAGGGTCCTCATCATCCAGTTCTCGCAGCGCGGTCAGGCAACGGTGAGGATCCTCCCCCTGTGGCAACAGCGTGTAGGTGAGCACCGGCTGCAGCACCGGGGCGTCGGCGTCGCACTGGTCGCCCAGCCCCTGACCGGGGCGGCTGTGCGTCAGGCCGGTGACGGCGCAGATCGAGCCGGCGGGCAGCTCATCGACCGTGGTGAATTTCGCACCGGAATACAGGCGCACCTGGTCGGCCTTCTCGTCGCCGTCAAGCACCATCTTCGCCTTGATCTCTCCCCCGGTGACGCGCAGCCACGTCAGACGGTTGCCATGCTCGTCATGCGACACCTTATATACACGTGCCCCGAAACGAGCACCCGGTTCGATCTCCTTGGTATACCGTTCAAAGCCGGCGAGGAAGCCATCGATGCCCTCCATGGCGAGGGCGGACCCGAAGAACACGGGGAACAGTGCGCGCGCGGATATCATGGCTTTCAGCCGCTTGTCCGCGACGGCGCCGGAGTCCAGGAACTCGTTCATGGCCGATTCGTCGAGCATCGCGATGTCTTCCATCGACCGGGTCGGAGCGCCGTTCTCGAAGTCCACGCAGCCGTCGGAGAACCTGTCACGCAGCTGGGCGAGCAGTGCGGCCCGGTCGGCGCCGGGCGCGTCCATCTTGTTGACGAATATGAAGGTCGGCACGTTGTATCGCCGCAACAGGCGCCACAGCGTCTCGGTATGCCCCTGGATGCCGTCCGCCCCGGACACCACCAGTATGGCGTAATCCAGCACCGCCAGCACGCGCTCGGTCTCGGCGGAGAAATCGACGTGCCCCGGCGTATCGATGAGGGTGATCGTCAGATCGCCGGATCGGATGATGGCGGGCTCGGCGAATATCGTGATGCCTCGCGCCCGCTCCATCGCGTCGGTGTCGAGGAACGCATCGCCGTGATCGACGCGGCCGAGCCTGCGGATCTGCCCAGAACGGTAGAGCAGCGCTTCGGACAGCGTGGTCTTGCCCGCGTCCACATGAGCCAGAATGCCCGCGACGATGTGCTTTTTCATAGCGTCCATCCTATCGGCGGCGAGGACGTGACGGCGGGGAGCCTCGAGCCCCTCTCCGCTTTGCGAATTACGGGTCGAAAAAGCCGTTATCCGTGATGCCCGCCAACTACTGCCGGTAGCAGCTGAGGAAGTCGGTGAGCTTCTCCGTCGCGTCCTTGAGCACTTCGATGCGCGGCAGGTAGACGATGCGGAAGTGGTCCGGCTCATGCCAGTTGAACCCGCCGCCGCGCGTGATGAGGATGCGCTTGTCATGCAGCAGGTCAAGCGCGAACTGCTCATCATCAGTGATGTTGAACTTCTTCACGTCGAGCTTGGGGAAGATGTAGAACGCGGCCTTCGGCTTGACCGCGGTGACGCCGGGAATCGAGTTCAACGCGTTGTAGATGTATTCGCGCTGCTCGTACAGACGGCCGCCGGGCACAATGTAGTCGTTGACGCTCTGGTGGCCGCCGAGGGCGGTCTGCACGATCGACTGGGCGGGCACGTTCGAGCAGATGCGCATGTTGGTGAGCATGTTGATGCCCTCGATGTAGTCCTTCGCGATGGACTTGTTGCCGCTGAGCACCATCCATCCGATGCGGTAGCCCGCGATCATGTGCGACTTCGACAGGCCGGAGAACGTGACACAGAACAGGTCCGGGGCCATGGACGCTATCGAGACGTGCTGGAGTCCGTCCATCACCAGACGGTCGTAGATCTCGTCGGAGAAGATCATCAGCTGGTGTTCGCGGGCCAGATCGACGATCTGCTGCAGCACCTCCTTCGGGTAGAGGGCGCCGGTCGGATTGTTCGGGTTGATCAGGACGATCGCCACCGTGCGGTCGGTGATCTTGCTGCGCATGTCATCGATGTCCGGATACCATTCGGATTCCTCGTCGCACACGTAGTGCACGGCGGTGCCGCCGGCCAGGTTGACGCAGGCGGTCCACAGCGGGTAGTCGGGGCTGGGCACCAGAACCTCGTCGCCGTTGTCGAGCAGGGCGGACAACGACAGGTTGATCAGCTCGCTGACGCCGTTGCCGGTGTAGATGTCTTCGATGCCGACATTGGGCAGGTTCTTGAGCTGCGCGTACTGCATGATCGCCTTGCGCGCCGAGAACAGGCCCTTGGACGCGGAGTAGCCTTCCGTGTCGCTGAGCTGCCGGGACATGTCGTATACGACCTCGTCCGGCGTGCGGAAGCCGAACGGCGCGGGGTTGCCGATGTTGAGCTTGAGCACGTGCATGCCGGACTGCTCCATGCGGGCGGCCTCGTCGACGACCGGTCCGCGCACGTCGTACAGCACGTTGTCAAGTTTGGTGGATTTGTTGAAGTGGCGCATGGGTGTTCCTTCCGGTTCGTGTGATGGTGACGTTGTCTGGGGTGCGGGCGCTTGGGATGATGGCGTGCGTGGCGCGTCGGCCCGGCCGCCGGGATTGTCCGGCACCCGTTTCGGCTGCGCCGGCATGCCGGGCCGTCCGCGATCATGGCCGAGCAGCCATTGCTCGTCGACCTGCAGTGTATCGGCGAGGAACCTGAGCGTATCCGCGCGGGGCGTCGTCTTGCCGCTGACATATTGGCTGATGTGGCTTTTGCCGAGTTTGACACCTGACGCCTGGGCGGCACGCACGATGTCGACCTGTCTGAGGTGACGGGCGTTCATGGCGGTTCTCAGCCGCGTCGCGAAGCTCTCCAATGACTTCCTCAATTCACGTTGGTTCAAAGTTCAAATTCTGGTTCAAAAGAATATCACGGCTTTGTCAGCGAAACAACCTGAGTTCAATTTTATCTGTATTGAACTTTCCTCCGATGGACATATTTAGTTTGCTTACAACCCAAAAGGTGCTAGCACGGCAGCGAAGCTGCACGGTACGAGAACGCGGCGGAACGCGAGAGACTGCGAAGTTCTCTGCGCAAGGTAATCGAGAATCTTCAAGCCTGACGCAACAGGCATCCCGTCGACCTGCCTTCCAGCACTACATCGGGCAGAACACACGAAAGGAGTCATGATTCATGCCGTATTCCATCAAGCGGCTGATATGCTTTCTGGCGGGAATCGCCCATCGAATCCTTCGGCATCGCACTCATCACGAAAAGCGACCTCGGAACCTCGCCGATCTCCAGCATAGCCTGGGTGACGCATTCTCCATCGTGAGCAAGGTGAAGTTCGGCACGGTCAAGGTCTGCTTCGACGTTTCACTGCCGGAGCCACTACAGGCCGACCGCGCCGAACATGCGCTCGATGACGGCGTCGTTGAGCAACCGGCCTCTCCTCGTGGCGACGGCATGGCCCGTCGTCGGGTCGAGGGTGATGAGGCCATCCCCGACCAGTGGCGTGAGGCACGCGTCGTCGATGATGCGCAGCGTTCCCTGCGCCGCATCCTGCGCCCGGTTCACCGCTTCGATATGCCGATTGACGCGGCCGATGTCGAGCCCTTCCCGAATGCGCAGGCCAAGCATAATGAGCTCTTCAAGGTTCTCCGTGGGCGATATGGTCTCATCGCCCGACCACGGCACACGCCCGTCGTTGATGGCCATCCCCCACATGCGCGGATGCGCGATGTCCCAACCGCGCATCGATGTGGAGGTTACGGAAGCCGAAACGTCTCCAGCGGCGTCGCTGTTCGCGGCGTCACCGTCTGTGGAGCTGCCCATAACCGTGTTGTAATGGCTGTGCGCTCCAGGGCCCAGGCCAGCCCAGTCGACGTTGCGCCAATACCCGAGATTGTGCCGGCTCTCATAGCCCGGGCGCGACCAGTTAGAGATCTCGTACCATTCTAGGCCCGCCGCGGCGAACAGGTCATCGGCGATCTCGTATTTCGCTGCCTCGTCGTCATCGTCGGGCTTGGGCAATGTGCCCGCCGCGATCTGTCGACCCATCTTCGTGGTCGGTTCCACGGTAAGTGCATAGGCGGAGACATGGTTCACGCCAAGATCGACTGCCGTGCGCACCGAGTCTCGCCAATCGTCAAGGCTCTCCCCCGGCGCCCCGTAGATCAGGTCCACGCTGGAGCGCAGGCCGGCCCTGTCGGCCGCCCTGACACCGGCCTCCACATTGGCGGGCGTATGCGTGCGGTCGAGGGTTTTCAACACATGCGGCACGGCTGACTGCATGCCGAATGACACGCGGGTGAACCCTCCTTCCGCGAGCGCGCCGATATAGCGCTCGTCGACCGTGTCGGGATTCGCCTCGGTGGTGATCTCCGCCTCCGGTTCGATGCCCCACAGGCCGCGGACCGCGTCCAGCATCATGACCAGATCGCGCGCCGGCAGAATAGTGGGCGTGCCGCCGCCGAAGAACACCGTGGAGACGGGCGGCTCCTCGATGCCGTGCACGAGCTGCCAATCGCGCACGAGACGCATCTCACGCACCACCATGTTCGCGTAATTGCCGCGGGACGCGCCCGCGCCCATGTCCGTGGCCGTGTATGTGTTGAAATCGCAGTAGCCGCAACGCCGCATGCAGAACGGCACATGGATGTAGATTTCGTAGCCTGCCGCATCGCCCGCGTTGGCGGGGGTTGTCGGCGTAGCCGGCTGAAGGCGGTCATTCGCTGGACCACCCCCAGCCAGCCTTCGGCTGTCAGCCCCCGCCAGCGGGGGCATATCAAAGACCTCCATCAGCCTTCCGTCTTCTGCGCGGCGCGGATCTTATCCTTGGTGTCGCGGTCGTTGCCGGCCTCGCCGGTGGACAGGGCCGCGATGAACGCCTCCTGCGGCACCTCGACGTGGCCGAGCATCTTCATGCGCTTCTTGCCGGCCTTCTGCTTTTCGAGCAGCTTGCGCTTACGGGTGATGTCGCCGCCGTAGCATTTGGCGAGCACGTCCTTGCGCAGTGCACGGATGTTCTCGCGTGCGATGATGCGCGATCCGATCGCCGCCTGAATCGGGATCTCGAACTGCTGGCGGGGAATCAGCTCGCGCAGCTTCTTGGTCATCATCACGCCGTAGCTGTATGCCTTGTCGCGATGCACGATGGCGCTGAACGCGTCGACCTTCTCGCCCTGGATGAGAATGTCGACCTTGACGAGGTCCGCGGCCTGCTCGCCGTCCTCATGGTAGTCGAGTGACGCGTAGCCCTTGGTGCGGGACTTGAGCTGGTCGAAGAAGTCGAACACAATCTCGGCGAGCGGGATGCGGTAGTGCATCTCCACGCGGTCGGTGGAGATGTATTCCATCGTGCCCATGATGCCGCGGTGGTCCTGACACAGGTCCATCACCGAACCAATGAAATCCTTCGGCGTGATGATGTCGGCAGCGACCATCGGCTCGACGATCTTCTTGATCTTGCCGTCCGGGAATTCACTCGGGTTGGTCACCCGGTGCACGGTGTTGTCCTCGGCGGTCACCTCATACGGAACGTTCGGCGCGGTGGAGATCAGGTCGAGACCGAACTCGCGTTCCAGACGCTCCGAGACGATCTCCATGTGCAGCAAGCCGAGGAACCCGCATCGGAAGCCGAAGCCCAGCGCCACCGACGTCTCGGGCTCGTAGATGAGCGCGGCGTCGTTGAGCTTGAGCTTGTCGAGCGCGTCGCGCAGTTCGGGGAACTGGGCGTTGTCGATCGGGAAGAGACCCGCGTACACCATGGGCTGGGGGTCGCGATAGCCGGGCAGCGCCTCGGCTGCAGGGCGGACGGCGGAGGTCACGGTGTCGCCGACCTTGGACTGGCTGACGTCCTTCGCGCCGGTGATGATGTAGCCGACCTCGCCGGCGCCGAGCGCCTTGGTGGGGGTCATGTCGGGGCTGATGACGCCAATCTCGATGGGCTCGTGCGTCATGCCGATGCCCATCATGTGCACCTTCTCACGCGACTTGAGCTCACCGTCCTCCATACGGATATAGGTGACGATGCCGCGGTACGAGTCGTACACCGAGTCGAAGATCAGCGCACGCGCCGGCGCCTTCGGGTCGCCGTGCGGAGCGGGAACCTCCATGACGATGTGGTCGAGCAGATCGGCGACGCCTTCGCCGGTCTTGCCCGACACGCGCAGCACGTCACTCGGCTTGCATCCGATCAGTCCCGCGATCTCCTCCGCGTGCTTGTCCGGCTCGGCACTGGGCAGGTCGATCTTGTTGAGCACGGGGATGATGGCCAGATCGTGGTCGATGGCCATGTACAGGTTGGACAGCGTCTGCGCCTCGATGCCCTGCGTCGCGTCGACGAGCAGCACCGCGCCCTCGCATGCGGCCAGCGCGCGCGACACCTCATACGTGAAATCCACGTGGCCGGGGGTGTCGATCATGCCGAGCGTGTACTCGGTGCCCTCGAAGGTCCACGGCACGCGCACGGCCTGCGATTTGATGGTGATGCCGCGCTCCTGCTCGATGTCCATGCGGTCGAGGAAGCGGTCACGCATCTCGCGCTCAGGAACGATGCCGCTCAGTTGCAGGATGCGGTCGGCCACCGTGGACTTGCCGTGGTCGATGTGTGCGATGATGCAGAAATTCCGGATTAGCGACTGATCGGTAAACCCTGGCTTGTTCTTCGGCTCAATCACCCTGATCCGGTTCCTTTCGTCCGTGGTGCTCGTTCGTCGCGGGCCTTTGGCATCGTAAATGTGACGCCATGTGCCGCAAGTCACCAAGTTTACCGGTCACCGTCGGCAATTTCCCGACGACACACGGAACACGGGGTCGGTTTTATCCGAACATCGTGGTAGCATGACTCCCTGTATGTCCTTATAGCAAACGTCGTTTGGAGAAAACGTGGCAAACATTAAGTCGCAGAAGAAGCGCGTGCTCACCAATGAGAAGGCGCACAAGCGTAACGTGGCCGTCAAGTCCAGCCTGAAGACCGCCATCCGCGCAACCCGTGAGGCCATCGCCGCCGGCGATAAGGCCACTGCCGAAGCCGCCTACAAGGTCGCTTCCCAGAAGCTCGACAAGGCCGCTGGCGCTGGCGTGATTCACAAGAACCAGGCCGCCAACCGCAAGTCGGGCATGGCAGTCGCCATCAACAACATGTGAGCATGACCGTCTGACGGTCGTCACAGCATAAGACCCCCGCGGAACCGCAAGGTTCCCGGGGGTTCTTTCGTGTTAGCCGGCCACCCCCCCCCGCCAGCGGGGGCTCCCGCGAAGCGGGTGGGGGTGGTCCGAAAGCGTCAAGCCCGAGACTGGTCTTTGTCGTCATCGCCGCCATCGTGGGCATCGGGATGGATGACCGGGCGTTTCAGATACCGCGACTCGCTGGGAAGATACGTGTTGTGCCGCTTGACCGCGCCGGGAAGCATGATGCTGAACTTGACCGACAGCAGACGCATGACCACGACCAGCACGACGATCGCGCAGTCGAGCACCACCTCGGCCGTGAAATCCAGCATCTTCCATTGCACTCCCCTGCACACGAACACGGTGAGCACGCATCCGACCGCGGAAGGAACCGCGTACAGGTGCTTGTCGCGGATGATCATCGGCACGTCGTTCAGGAGCATGTCCCGGACCAGACCGCCGCCCAGCGCGGTGAACATGCCCATGAACACCGCCGTCATGCCGGAGGTTCCCAAATCGAGCGCCTTCGAGGTGCCGTTCACCGCGAACAAGCCGACCGCCAAGGCGTCGATGGTCAGCATCGACCATCTGAGCTTGTCCACTTCCGGATGGATCACGGCGATAGCCAGGCCCGACACCAGTGCGGTCAGCACGAACCCGCGGTCGGAGATGCCCACCGGCGGCAGGGAGCCGAGCATCACGTCACGGATGATGCCGCCGCCCAACGCGGTCAGCCACGCGGTGATCAGCATGGCGAACAGGTCATAGTTCTTGCGAACCGCGCATAGACCGCCCATCAGCCCGCTGCAGAACACCGCAAGATATTCGATGCCCATGAAAAAGGCATTGCTTTCCAGTGCCAGTTCCTCCACGTGCCACTCCTCGCCAACATCACAACCATCCGGCCGTACATGAGCCTACCGCAAGCCGGCTACCCGAAACTAGAATCGGCTCCGATCCGGGTCAGGATCTCGCCGACCTTGATCCGATGTCGCGTTCCTTGAACGTCTGTCGCTCATAGGTCAGGTCGATGCCGTTCTCCTTGCGCTCCACGCGCACGGGGAACGATCCCGGGGATGTGTCGCCGTGCGCGACCACCGTGTCATACTTCAGAGCCCGCGGGCGTTGATCGTGCGCGTGTTCCAACGTCCTTCGAGGAACGCCTCTCGAGTGAAATTGCAGGCGAATACGTCGCTCTCGCCGCGCACCGGTGTGACCCGGACGTAGAGGTCGGCGATCATGCGTTTAAGCAGGTTGCCGTTCGGGTCTTCGGGATTGAGCGGGCGGAACATCACGTGGTGGAACCGCTTCCACGACGAGCGGATGTATTCCTCCGGCACATGGTCGGCGCGCGGCCGGGCCTCGTTGCGGCGCAGCAGCTCGTCCAGGGGCACGTCGAAATCCTCCGTCCGCCAGATTGCCCCGTGCCGTGTGGCGAGCCGCGCCAGCTCATTCGCATACTCCGGGTTCGCATGCTGCGCGTCGGCGACCACATTCCAGCCGGTGTTGAGCGATTCCGGCCGCGCACCCGCGGCAGACAGCTGATGCGTGTGACCGTACAGCAGCTTGCGTCCGTCGAACGGCAGCGCCTGATCGTGGAATCGGACCGCGTCATCGGGCCATCCGTACGCGAGGTCTTCGCGATATGGGAAGTGCGACAGGTTGACCGTTCCAAGTCCTTCCAGTTCAACGGTGCCGTTCGGTTCGATGCTCTCGAACAGGTTCAGCGCCGGCTTGTTGTCCATCCACCAGTCATCATGGTTGCCGATGGCCGCGTGCAGATGACGGCAACGCAGCTGCCGCAGGCAATCCTTATGGGCATATAAAAACCACCCTCAGTCTCGCTACGCTCGACAGCTCCCGCCAGCGGGAGCGGGTTCTATACGAAAAGCCCCGCCGGGCTCGATCGAGCCGATGGGCGGGGCTTCACGTAGAACTGGACTGCGCTCAGCAGACCTTCCACATCCAGTTGTGCGGGTCTTCGACCTCGCCGAGCTGGATGCCGAGCAGCTGGTCGCGCAGGTCGATCGTGAGCTTGCCGGATTCGCCGTTGGCCACGGTCACGTCGAACTCCTTGGACTTGAAGCGGCCGATCGGGGTGATGATGGCGGCGGTACCGCAGGCGAACACCTCGGTGACCTCGCCGGACTTGATGTCGTCGAGCAGGTCGGTGAGCTTGATCATCGTCTCGACCACGTCGATGCCGCGATCCTGCATGAGCTGGATCAGGGAACGGCGGGTCACGCCCGGCAGGATGTTGCCGGTCAGGGACGGGGTCTCCACGTGGCCGTCCTTGTGCACGACCATCATGTTCATGCCGCCGAGCTCCTCAAGGTAGGTCTTGGTGGCGGCGTCCACGAAGCACACCTGCTCGCAGCCGTTGTCGATGCCGGTGTATTCGCCGAGCAGCGAGGCGGCGTAGTTGCCGCCGCACTTGGCGAAGCCGGTGCCGCCGGGGCCGGTGCGGAACCACTTGTCTTCCACCCAGATGCTCACCGGCTTGACGCCGCCCGGGAAGTACGGGCCGGACGGGGAGGCGATCACGCAGTAGTCGACCTCCTGCGGGGCGCGCACGCCGAGGAACGGCTCGGAAGCGAACATGAACGGACGCATGTACAGCGTGTACTCGCGGCGGGACGGCACCCAGTTGGCGTCGCGCTTGACCAGCGCGGCCACGGAACCGAGGAAGTCGTCAATCGGCAGCTCAGGCAGGGACAGACGCTTGGCGGAGTTCTGGAAACGCTCGGCGTTCGCGTCCGGGCGGAACAGCCAGGTGGAGCCGTCGGCGTGGCGGTATGCCTTCAGACCTTCGAAGACCTCCTGGGCGTAGTGCAGCACGGATGCGCCCGGATCCAGCTTCAGCGGCGCGTACGGCTCGATGCGACGGTCGCCCCAGCCCTCGCCCTTGGTCCAGCTCATGTGGGCCATGTTGTCGGAGAAGACCTGACCGAATGCCGGCTTGTCGATGAGCTCCTGGCGCTTCGCGTCGGATGCGGGATTGTCGTTCGGCAGCACGGTGAACGGCTCGGTGAGCTTGTCCAGCGCGGCGGAATCGTGATGATTGTTTTCTGTCATAACCACTTCTTTGATAACGTCGCCGTTTGCGTCACGGCGGCCAGATGGGGCAGTCGGCGCTTCTGGCACCGGCTCTGAGAGATACTTTCTCACACCGATGACGCATTCGGCGTGAGCTCGTTCACATTATGAAAAAAGCCCACGCTTGTGGTGGGCTTTTCTCAAGCGTCACTCCCGTGTGTCACGCGGGAATCCGATGTGCTGTGCGAGACGGATCACTTGGCGTCCGCATCGGCGGCCGGAGCGGCAGCAGCGGCATCGGCGTCAGCGGCCGGAGCGGCAGCAGCGGACTCGGTGGTGTCCTCAGGCACCTCGACGCTGACGACGGAGGTCTCCGGATCGTCCATGTCGAGCTCGGCGCCTTCCGGCAGCACGACGTCCTTGAGCAGCACCTTGGTGCCGTCGGTCAGGCCGTCAACGTTGACCACGATGCGCTCGGGCAGGTTGGTGACATCGGCGCGGACCTTGAGCTCCTGCAGGTCGACGAACGCGACGGCGGCACCCTTCGGCGTGCCCTCGACGAACACCGGCACCTCGACGTCGATCTTCTCGCCGGCCTTGACCTCGTAGAAGTCGATGTGTTCAACGATGCGCTTGACGGGGTTGCGCTGCACATCCTTGACGACGGCCAGCTTGGTCTGGCCGCCGAAGGAGATCGAGAACAGCGCGTTCGTGTGGCGCAGGGCCAGCGTGGTCTCCTTCATCGGGAGCTTCACGAACGTCGGCTGGTCGCCGCCCGCGTACAAGGTGGCGGGGATGAGCTTGGCCACGCGCATGCGGCGCGCAGCGCCCTTGCCGAATTCGTCACGGATGTCACCGGCGATCTTGATGGTGTTTGCCATAATGGTTCTCCTTGAGTGTTACTTGTCGTTCTGTCTATTTGACGCCACGACGCGCCGCAGAACTCCCCAAGGAGGGGTGGTATTCAACGCCGAGTCGATTACGGCAGACCCGTTCTCGCGAATCGGAATGCCCTCGCCAAAGCAACGAGAAACAATTATACGGCCGCGCGGGACATTCGATGGAACGTCTATCCCGGCAAACGAATCGAACGCCCGATCCGCCCGGCTGTTTCGTCGTCATGCCGTCATCGACCCCGGCGAGGCCCTACAATGGACGCAATGGGACATGCACCGAATCGGCTGGGAGGTTTGCAATGGCGCGTAACACATCACGGATAGTAGTGGGAGGCGGAATCGTGGCCTCCGTGGTAGCCGGCGCCACTTACGGGCTGGCGAATCTCATGTTCTCGTATGCGCTGGATGCGCAGGCGAAGCACTCGATGCTCAGATCCGGCAGGGATGACGGCAAAGTCGCGGACAAGGGACCCCGGCTCGACGCGGCCGAAGAGGTCGAGGCGGCGGATTGGTTCGACCAGTCCAAGCAGCCGGTGGTCATCTCGGCGGAGGACGGCATCCAGCTTCATGGCTGGCTGTTCGATCCCGATTGCGCCGGCGCGAAGCCCCACCTGTATGCGATATGCTGCCACGGGTATTCGGGGCAACCGCAGGATATGGCGAAGTACGCGCATCGTTTCGCCCGTCTCGGGTTCACCGTGCTGGTTCCGGCGTTGCGCGGCCACGGGCTCAGCGAAGGCCGCTATGCGGGCATGGGATGGCTGGACCGCCGTGACCTGATGCGGTGGATATCGCTGATCATCGGCAGCGACGCGGACGCCCGCATCCTGCTGCAGGGCAAGTCCATGGGCGCGGCCGCGGTCATGATGACCGTCGGCGAGCCGGACCTGCCCAGGAACGTCGTGGCGGCGGTCGAGGATTGCGGCTATGCGTCGGTCGGCCAGCAGTTCATCGACTGCGCGCGGTCGATGTTTCACCTGCCGAAGTTCCTCGCCAAGCCGATCGTGACGACGATGGGGGCGATCGCGCGGCGGCGTGCCGGGTACGGTTTCCAGGAAGCCTCGTGCGTGGAACAGCTGAAGCATGCCACGATTCCGATGCTGTTCATCCACGGCGGCGCGGACGATTTCGTGCCATCCAGGGCTTTGGACGAGAACTTCGACGCCTGCGCGAGCATCGACCGGCAGAAACTGCTGATTCCCTCGGCAGGTCATTCCATGAGCGCCAGCACGGCACCGGTGGTGTACTGGAAGACGGTGACGAATTTCGTCACCCGCGTGTTCGGACTCTGACGGCAGCTTCCCGGCCGAAGCCGCCATGCACTCCGTCGAGCTGAATATGAATTGGGAGTGGCCCGCTGGAAATCCATCCAGCGGGCCACTCCCGTATCGTTTCGCTCCGTCCGCACCGGTGAGCCGGAGCGGTGACGGTTACGAGATGAGCTCCTTCACGGCGGCGATGACGGACTGCAGGCCGGCCTTGGCGTCGCCGAACAGCATCTGCGTGTTGGGCTCGAAGTACAGCTCGTTCTCGATGCCGGCATAGCCCTTGCCGCGACCGCGCTTCATGACGACCACGTTCTGCGCCTTGTCGACGTCGAGAATCGGCATGCCGGAGACCGGGGTGCCGGGGCGACGCGCGGCCGGGTTGGTCACGTCGTTGGCGCCGACGACCAGGGCCACGTTGGCGGACGGGAACTGCGGGTTGATGTCGTCGAGGTCGATCAGCTCCTCGTACGGCACGTTGGCCTCGGCGAGCAGCACGTTCATGTGACCGGGCATACGTCCCGCGACCGGGTGGATCGCGTACGACACCTCGACGCCATGACCTTTGAGCAGGTCGCCCAGATCGGCCAGCTCGCGCTGCGCCTGGGCCTGCGCCAGACCGAAGCCCGGCACGAAGATGACCTTGTCGGCGTACACCAGCTGCACGGCGACGTCATCGGCGCTGGTCTCCTTCATCGTGCCCTCGGGGCCGTCGGCTTCGCCGCCGGCCGAGGCGCCACCGCCGAAGCCGCCGGCGAGCACGCTCATCAGCGGACGGTTCATGGCCTTGGACATCGCCAGGGAGAGCGTGACCCCGGCCGCGCCGACGAGTGCGCCGGCGACGATCAGCGCGATGTTGTTGATCGCCAGACCGCTCATGGCGACGGCGGTGCCAGTGCAGGCGTTAAGCACCGAGATGACGACGGGCATGTCAGCGCCGCCGATCGGGATGACGAACACCAGACCGTAGCACAGCGCGAACACCGTGGTCAGCACACACCACAGCAGACGCTGCTCGGGCTGCACGCACAGCATGACGAACGAGACGACGGTGAGCACAATGAAGCCGATGTTCCACACGCCCTTCGCGGGGAGGGTGAGCTTGCGCAGGAACTTGACGCCCTGCAGCTTGCCGGCGGCGATCAGCGAGCCGGTGAACGTGACGGAACCGATCATGATGCCAAGTCCGGCGGTGATCAGCACGACCAGCGTCGGCAGCTCCTCGGAGGTGAGGATGTCGTTGAGCGCGACGAGGGCCGCCGCGCCGCCGCCGACCGTGTTGAACACGGAGACGAGCTGCGGCATGTCGGTCATCTTGACCTTCTTCGCGCTCCACACGCCGACGATCGTGCCGATGAGGATGCCGACGATCAGCAGCACGACGGCGACGAGATGCTCGAAGCCGTTGCCGATCTCGGTGACGAACAGCACGATGAGCGCCATAGCCACCGCCATGACCATGCCGGCCGCGGAGATCAGGTTGCCCTTGCGCGCGGTCTTCGGCGAGTTCATCATGTGCAGGCCGACGACGAACAACACGGCGGCCAGCAGATACACGAACCATTCAACGACGCCAAGCGGGTTGCTCAGCACTTCAGCAAGGGTACCCATTACTTGGCCTCCTCATTCTTGTCGGCGGACTTCTTCGATTTGTCGGACTTGAACATCTCCAGCATGCGGTCGGTGACCACGTAACCGCCGACGACGTTCATCGTGCCGAGCACGGCGGCGAGGAAGATGAACACCCAGGCCAGGAGCGAGGTGGCGTGCGCGGCGACGATGACGACACCGACGATGACGATGCCGTGGATGGAGTTGGCGCCCGACATCAGCGGCGTATGCAGGGTGGCGGGCACCTTGCCGATGACCTCGACGCCGATGAGCAGCGCGAGTATGAACAGTGTGATGGCAACGATGATGTCCATGGATTATTCCTTGCTTTCTGCGGCGGGACGTCCGGCTACGATGAGGGCGTCGTCAAGTTCTTCGTTCAGGTCGATGCTCAGACGACCGTCATGCACGAAGTGGGCGAGCACGTCGCCCACGTTGCGGGCGAGCAGGTTCGAGGCGGTGTTGGAAACCTCGCTGGCGAGATACGGGGCACCGATGATGGTCACTCCCCCATCGGTCACCTGCGTGCCGACGCGGGATCCCTCGACGTTGCCGCCCAGGTCGCTGGCCGCGCAGTCGACGATGACGGCGCCGCGCTTGAGGCCGTCCACGCCGGCCTTGGTCAGCAGCATCGGAGGCTTGCGGCCGGGAACCTTGGCCGTGGTGATGATGACGTCGAACCCGGCTGCCTTCTGGTCGACGGCCGTCTGCTGGGCGGCCTGCTCCTCGGCGCTGAGCTGGCGGGCGTATCCGCCCTCGCCCTGCCCCTTGGAGAAGTCGAGACCGAGATCGAGGAACTTCGCGCCCAGCGACTCCACTTCGCCGCGCGAAGCGGGACGCACGTCGTACGCGGTGACCACGGCGCCCAGACGGCGGGCGGTGCCGATGGCCTGCAGGCCGGCGATGCCCGCGCCCAGGATCAGCACCTTGGCCGGGCGGATCGTGCCAGCGGCGGTCGTCATCATCGGGAAGAACGAGCCATAGGCGTTCGCCGCCACCAGCGCGGCCTTGTACCCCATGACCGAATTCTGGGACGTCATCTCGTCCATGGACTGCGCGGAGCTGAGCTGGCGAGGCAGCTTCTCCATCGCGACACCGACAAGACCGGCCGCCTGGAGGGCGTCCACATACGCGGCATCGGTGAACGAGCCGAGCATGCCGATCACCCATGTGCCGGCCTTGAGCCGCGCGACCGTCTCGGCAGACGGACGGTCCACGAATCCGAGCACGTCGGCGCGCGCGATCACATCGTCCGCGGCGACGACCTCGGCCCCCGCCTTGGCGTAATCATCGTCGGTATATTGTGCGGCGATTCCGGCGCCGCTCTGCACCAGGCAGGACACACCTGCTTTCTTCAACCGTGTGACGATATCCGGCGTCAATGCGACGCGGGTTTCGTCCTGCGATGTCTCGTTGAGGACACCGAACACCACGGTGGCTTTCTGGGTTTCAGCCATGAGAGCCCTTTCTTCGTCGAACTCAAGCGTTCTTTGCTTACCGTTGCAAGTGTACCGAAGGAATCGACTTTTGGCGCGTTCCATTTCACCTGACGAATGGCCGCGGGCGAGCGGGCGACCCGCACGACGCTGTTTCCTACGCTACCGTAAGGTGAAAAGAGGCGTTTTTACGGGTAATATTTATGTGTTAAGCATTATCAGGCCTCCAAGGAGCGTCACGTGTCATTGTTCACCTCAGTAAGACAGCAAGCTGCGAATATCACGCAGAAGGCACTTCGTTTGGGAGGTGACTTCGCGCACCCGATCGGCGACGATTCCTCCAACGGCCCGGATTACGCGGAGAACGACGCTCTTGCCGCGAACGGCGAGGTCAGCCTCCCGAACACCGCCGAATGGGGGCCAGGATACCCGACCACGACGCTGATCGACAGCACGACGGGCCTGCTCACCACGAAGACCGAGGGCAACCCGCCGCTTGACGAGGGCATGTCCATCTACGACATCTATGCGGACCGCGCCGAACGCATGGGCGACGAGCCGCTGTACACCTACAAGGACGACTCCGGCAAGTGGGTCACCAGCACAGCGAACGAGACGCTCGCCGACATCCGCAGCGTCGCCAAGGGCCTGCTGCACTACGGGCTGAAGAAGGGCGACGGCGTGGCGTTCATGTGCCGTACCTCCTACGCGTGGGATGTCACGGACGCTGCGGTCATGGCCTGCGGCGGCGTGCTCGCCACCATCTACGACACCGACTCCGCCGAGCAGATCCGCAACATCGTCAACAATTCGGACGCGCGGCTGCTGATCGTCGGGACCGCCGACATGCGCGACAAGGCAGAGGGCGCGATCGAGGAATGCCCGTCGCTGGAGACCATCCTGTGCATCGAGACCGGCGGCCTGGAGGAGATCAAGGCGTACGGGACCGCGGTGAGTGACGAGGAGCTCGACGAGCGCATCGACTCGATCAAGAAGACCGACCTGTGCTCCATCGTGTACACGTCGGGTTCCACGGCGGCACCCAAGGGCGTGGAGATGACGCACGAGCACTACTGCACGACCGCGCTGAACCTGCCCGTCTACATGCCGGACCTGCTGCACAACAAGAAGAACTCCGTGCTGCTGTTCCTGCCGCAGGCGCACTCGTTCGCCCGCGCGATCAACTACATCTGCGTGGCGAGCAACATCAGGATCTACATCGCCCAGGGTATCAAGACGCTGATCGCCGACCTTCAGGTCGCCCGGCCGTCCGTGATGATCGTCGTGCCGCGCGTGCTGGAGAAGGTGTACAACGCGGCGTCCCAGAAGGCCGGCCACGGGCCGAAGGGCGTGGCGTTCGCCGCCGCGGTGGTCGCCGCGCAGAACTACATGAAGGAGCTGGGTGCCAAGGGCAAGGTCGGTGTGCTGGCCAAGACCCGCCGCGCCGCCTTCGACCCGATCGTCTACAAGACGCTGCGCGACGTGCTCGGCGGCCGCGCCCAGTGGATCGTCGCCGGCGGCGCCCCGCTGGACCCCGAACTGCTCGCGTTCTTCCGCGGCGCGAACGTGCCCGTGTACGAGGGCTACGGACTGACGGAGACGACCGCGCCGTGCGCGTTCAACCCGCTCGGCGTGCCGTACCATCAGGGTTCCGTCGGCATCGCCTTCCCCGGGTTCGAGCTGCGTGTCGCCGAGGACGAGGAGATTCAGGTCAAGGGCACCGCGGTGTTCCCGAAGTACCACAAGAACGAGGAGGCGACCGAAGGCTCGTTCACCGATGACGGATGGTACCGCACCGGCGACCTGGGCAGGCTCGACAACGACGGCTTCCTGTACATCACCGGCCGCAAGAAGGATCTGATCATCACCGCCGGCGGCAAGAACGTCGCCCCCGGCCCGATCGAAGAGGCCATCCAGCGCTGCGAGTTCGTCTCGCAGGTGCTGGTGCTCGGCGACAAGCGCCCGTTCATCTCCGCGCTGGTGACGCTTGACGAGGAGTCGCTGCGCCCCTGGCTGGAATCCAAGGGCCTCAACCGCGATATGACGATGGAGGAGGCCGCCTCCAACGCCGCGGTGCGCGCCGAAGTGCAGAAGTGGGTGGATCAGGCGAACGAGGGTGTGTCCCGCGCCGAATCGGTGCGTAAGTTCATCATCCTGCCCGAGGAGTTCAGCCAGGCGAACGGCCTGCTGACCGCATCGATGAAGGTGATCCGACCCAAGGTCATCCGGCGTTACGCCACACTGCTGAACACGCAGATGTACACCAAGAAGAAGTGACGCTCGACATCCTTCACGCGTGAGGCGGGTGGTTCAACACGATTGTTGAACCACCCGCCTCACGCCGTTTTATCGGTGCCAATGCCCACGCGGCGCGCAATCAGAAGCCGAGCCTCTCCAGCTGCTTGGGGTCGGACTGCCAGCCCTTGGCGACCTTGACATGCAGATCGAGCTTGGCCTTGCCTCCGACGATGCGGTTGACCGGGGTGCGCAGCTTCTTCTTGACGCGCACCAGATGCTCGGCGCCGCGTCCGATGATGATCGGCTTCTGCGAGTCGCGCTCCACGTACACGGAGACCATGACCTGGATCTTGCCTTCGTATGACTGCCCGCTCTCGTTGTCTTCGGGCCGTTCGATGGAGTCCACGACGACGGCCAGCGAATGGGGCAGCTCGTCATCAAGCTCTTCGAGGAACGCGCCGCGGATCAGCTCGGCGATGGTGTCTTCCGGACGCTCCTCACTGACCTGGTCGTCCGGGTACATCTGCGGCCCCTCAGGGGTGTTGTCGATCAGCACCTGGCGGACCTCGTCGAGATTGTCGTGTTCTAGGGCGCTGACGGGCACGATGTCGGAGAAGTCGGCGAACTCGTTGATCTCGATCAGCTTGTCGATGAGCTGCTGGCGGCCCAGCTGGTCGATTTTGGTGACGATGGCGATCAGCGGAACCTTCCACGCGAACGTCCCGTCCTCGCCCTTGGTGGCGAAATCGGTGCGCAGACGGCTTAGGATGCGCTTGTCGCCGGGGCCGATCTCCTGGTCGGCGGGCAGCAGGAACGCGATGGCGTCGATATCCGACAGCGATTCCTCGACGATGTCGTTGAGACGCTGGCCGAGCAGCGTGCGAGGGCGGTGGATGCCGGGCGTATCAACCAGCACGAGCTGCGCGTGGTCGGTGGTGAGGATGCCGCGAATCGCCTTTCGCGTGGTCTCCGGGCGCGATGAGGCGATGGCCACCTGCTTGCCGATCAGCGCGTTGATCAGCGTCGACTTGCCGACGTTCGGTCTGCCGACAACCGCTATGAATCCGGAACGGTACGCCGGCTGGGATTCCTGCTCGTCAGTATTGGTCATATTCGTGTCATGCCTTTTCTTCGCGTTCGGTTTGGTCATTGTTTCTCTACGGTAGCGGTTCACCTTGTCATTGGGCGGACGGCTCCGTCATTTGCCTTGCGGGGAGGCGGACTCGCCGTCCTGTTCGTCGCTGCGGGGCTCATCGTCGTCGGCTGCGGGACCCTGCGACCCGGCGGCCGGCTCCACGACGATCATCGACACCCTCTTGCGTCGGCCTGCCGTGTCGACGGCGGTGAGGCGCAGGCCGCGCGTCACCGCGCTGGAGCCGACGATCGGGACGCGGCCCAGCAGCTTGGTGAGCAGGCCATATACGGTGTCGACGTCGTCCTCGTCGATGTCGATCTCGAACATCTCCTCAAGGGTGGCGATGGGAGTCCTCGCCGGCATCTTCCACTTGCGTTCGCCGATCTTCTCGGGCTCGGAATGCTGCGTGCGGTCGTGCTCGTCCTCAAGTTCGCCGACGATCTGCTCGATGGTGTCCTCGATGGTGACCAGTCCGGCGATGCCGCCGTATTCGTCGACGACGATCGCCACATGCTGCCGGGTCTGCTGCATGGCGTGGAACAGGTCATCCACCGGCTTCGACTCGGGAACCAGCATCGGCTGCCTGACGATGGAGGCGACATCGCGCTGCGAGGCGGCGGGATTGAACGCCGTGGCGCGCACGGCGTCCTTGAGATACGCCACGCCGATCAGATCGTCGACGTCGTCGCCGATCACCGGCACGCGGGAGAAACCGGACCGGGAGCACAGACGCAGCATGTCGGCAAGTGTGGCTGTGCGGTCCATGCAGATCATGTCGGTGCGAGGCACCATGATCTCGCGGGTCAGCGTCTCCGACAACGTCAGCACGTTGCGCAGCATCTCGGAGACTTCCGGATCGAAATCATTGGCCTCCACCAGGCGGTCGATGGTGGCACGCCCCTGTTCGAGCTGAATCTTCTCCAGCTCCTCGTCGTCGGACAGGTCCGATTCCTTGGAGCGACGCTTCTGACCCTTCTGCTCGCCCGCCTTCGCAAACGGCGTGATCGCGGTGGCGAACCTGACCAGTCCCGCCAAATTGAGCATGATGTCGATCGGCTTGCTGGCTCCCGCGGACCGCGGGCGGACCAGCACCGAGACGATGCCGACGATCAGCGCGAACAGGAAGCCGCACAGCAGCTGCAGCCAGATCGGCGCATCAAGCAGCGACGCCACGCACGCCACCAGCACGCCGTCGAACACGTTGCATGTGATGCGGAAGAACGCGCAGCTGCCCGAGGTGGCATACCGGTTGGCGATGAGCCGCTGCACGGTATGGATTTTGCCGATCTTCTTCATCCGGATGAACTGGCTCGTCTCGGTGTCGGTCTGCACTTCGAGGATCTTGTTGTTCAGTCCTGCCCGTGTGACGCGCCCGACCGCACTTTCCGCGGCGGCCATGCTCAACGACAGCCAGACCAGCAGTGCGGCGACGACGACCAACGCGACAACCAGGATAATCGTGGACGTATCGGTCAACGGCATAGGAATCCTTCGTTTGAGTTCATGTGTTCAGCGCCGGTGACGGCATTGCCGCCGAACGGCGACGGGGAAAAGACGCGTCATTCCGTTATCTGCCGTCCGCCGCCGTGCGACGCGTCGTATTCGGCAAGCGCGTCGGCCGCGCCCTTCGGCAATGTGGCCGGTTCGATGGTGATGCGGCGCACGGCCAGGAACGTGAGCAGCAGCTGCCGCTGCAGACCGAACATCTGCCTTTCCTGCTCCGGCGTGACATGGTCGTAGCCGAGCAGGTGGAGGATGCCGTGAATGGTGAGCAGCATCATCTCCTGCATGGTGCTGTGACCTGCCGCGGCCGCCTGCTGGGCCGCGACCCAGGGGCATATGACGAGGTCGCCGAGCACGCCCTCCATCGTGGTCTTGCCGTCGCCGGGCCTCAGCTCGTCCATCGGGAAGCTCATCACGTCGGTCGGGCCTTCCAGCGACATCCACCGCTCATGCAGCTCGGCTATGGGATCGGGATCCACGAACAGGATGGTCAGATCGGACTGGGTACTCACGCGCATCTGGTCCATCACCCACAGGCCCAGGTCGGAGAACGCCTTTGCGTCGATGTCCCAGATGGTCTCGTTGGTCACTTCCACGCTCATCGTGCGTCCTCCCGCGATTCCTTGCCTCGGTTGCGCCTGACACGGGTGGCGTCATGACGGTCGTATGCCTCGACGATGCGCCCGACCAGCTCATGGCGGACCACGTCCCCGGCGTCGAGGTGGGCGAATGCTATGTCGTCGATGCCGCCCAGAATGCCCTCGATGGTGGCCAGACCGGATCGCGGCACGGCGAGGTCTACCTGCGTGACGTCTCCGGTGATGATCATCGTCGTGTTGAATCCGAGACGGGTGAGGAACATCTTCATCTGCTGTTCCGTCGTGTTCTGCGCCTCGTCGAGAATCACGTAGGCGTCGTTGAGCGTGCGTCCGCGCATGTACGCGAGCGGCGCGACCTCGATGGTGCCGTCGTCGAGATAGCGGTGCAGCTGGTCGGGGCCGAGCATGTCGGACAGCGCGTCATACAGCGGGCGCAGATAAGGGTCGACCTTGTCGTTGAGCGTGCCGGGGAGGAAACCGAGGTTCTCCCCCGCCTCGACCGCCGGGCGCGTCAGGATGATGCGGCGAATACGCCTGTCCTGGAACGCGCGCACCGCCTTGGCCACGGCGAGGTAGGTCTTGCCCGTGCCGGCCGGGCCGATCGCGAAGGTGATGGTGTGGGCGTCCACGGCGTTGACGTAGGCGATCTGCCCCGCCGTCTTGGCACGCACGGGCTGCCCGGCCGCGAAAGTGATGACGCCGGGTATGCGAGGCTTGCGCGCATCCCCTGAACGCGCTGCGCCGAGCGACGCACGGCCCCGCTCGGCGGACCTGCCGTATCCGGGGTGTTCGGCGCGGACCTTGTTGGGCAGCACGTCCTGGTCGAGCAGCCTGCGCACGGTGTCGGCGTCCATCGGGGCGCTGTACGCGGCCTGGATAATCGTATGGATGACGTCTTCGGCGCGAGAGGCCTGCGATTCGGTGGACTTCGAATGGGAGACGATGGCCACCCTGTCGCCGCGTACGATGATGGTCAGGTCAGGGAACGCGTGCTCGACCTGCCGGATGACCTCGTCGACCGGGCCGAAGACGGCCACCGGGTCAAGCTGCGACGGGATGGTGATGGTACGGGTCGTCGTTGTCACGAATCGCCCTACTCGTCGAGCTTCTCGCCGGTGAGCACATGCGCGTGCACGTGGAACACGGTCTGCCCGGCGTCGAGGCCGGTGTTGAACACCAGACGGTACGCGCCCGAGAACTCCTTGTCGGCGATGCCCTGGGCGAGCCCGACGATATGGGCCAGTTCCGCGGGATCGGCGGCGGCCAGCTCGGCGACGTTCGCGTAGTGGTCCTTGGGTACGATCAGCACATGCACCTTCGCCTTGGGATTGATATCCTTGAACGCGTACGTGGTGTCGTCCTCGTATACCTTCTCGCTGGGAATGCGCCCGTCGATGATCTTGCAGAACAGGCAGTCCTCGGACTTGCTCATATGCTCGCCGCTCCTTGCTGGCCGTGATGGAAATCTGCTTCCATGCTATTGCGTATTAAGGATATTCTCGGCTTCACGCGAAACGCCCCAACGCCCTCGACAGCAGCGACAGCGCCACCGGGCCCGCCGTCGATGCGCGCAGGATGTTCGAGCCGAGCACCACGCTCTGGGCGCCGGCCCCGACGAAATCGGACACCTCCTCCTCGCTGATGCCGCCCTCAGGCCCCACGACGACATTGATGCTGCGCGGCCGCCCGTCGGCGAGACAACGGTCGGCGAGCCGCGAGACCTCGTCCTCCACGGACGACCATGACATGGTGGCGTCCTGGTGCAGCACGATCACCAGATCGCCATGCACGCACGCGCGCCTGCAGATGGCGACGACCTGCTTGCTTGAGACGCACTGCGCCAGTTCCGGCGACCACACGCGGCGCGACTGCTCGGTCGCCGCGCCGAGGACCTGCCGCCATTTGCGATCAGTACGGCCCGCCTTCCACTTGGCGATGGAACGATTGGCCTGCCAGGGGATTACCTCGTCGACGCCGATCTGGGTCGCCATGTCGATGGCCGCCTCGTCGTGACCGGTCTTCGCCAGCGCCTGGATGAGCACGAGCCGCGTGACTGGCTGCGGCTGCCGCCCGACGCGCTCGACGCTGACGAGACCGGCCTGCGCGTCGACGAGCGTGGTCTTGACGCACAGCCCCCGACCGTCGGTCAGCGACAGCCCGTCGCCCTCGGCGAGGCGCATGGCCCCCAAGGCATGGCGCTTCACCGAGGCCGGCAGCGTGATCGTCCACCCCGCGTTGAGACCATCGCCGTTCACCGGCACATCATCGGTGTCAGGGTCGAAAAGGAATACAGGATCAGTCATGGATACAAGGCTACAACATCCCCGCAAACACAGGCGACACGCCATGATTTGGCATCATCCGAAAATACCGATATAGTGTCTACTCGTTGTCTGAAAACGACACCTGTCCGGGTGGCGGAATGGTAGACGCGCAAGCTTGAGGTGCTTGTGCCTATTTTATACAGGCGTGTGGGTTCAAGTCCCATCCCGGACACCAGCGAAGACCCCTTGGAAACAAGGGGTTTTTCCATATATACATACCGTATGCGCAGACGGCCGCGCGCAATCGGGCCGACGACGGTACGACGACATGAGAACCCGAGGCACGCCCATGCAATTCATCACCATCGACTCCATCGACGACGAGCGGGTTGCCGCATACACGAATCTCACTGAAATCCAGCTGCGCAACCGGCTCGAACCCGAGCGTGGCCTGTTCATCGCCGAATCGCCCAAGGTCATCGACCGCGCGCTCGCCGCGGGCCGCGAACCGATCTCGCTGCTGGTCGAAGAGCCGTGGATCGAAGGCATGTCACAGACCTTCGACGTCGTCGACAAACGGTGGGGAACAGACATCCCCGTATACGTGGCCTCCCCCGAGCAACTGCGCCAGCTCACCGGATACCGCCTCCACCGAGGGGCGCTTTCGGCGATGCGGCGCTGGCCGCTGCCGAGCGTCGAGGAGACATGCCGCGACGCTCGCCGCGTGGCGGTCATGGAGAACATCGTCGACCACACCAACGTGGGCGCACTGATGCGCTCGGCGGCCGCGTTGGATGTCGACGCGGTGCTGGTCACCCCGTCGTGCGGCGACCCGCTGTACCGGCGCGCCGCGCGCGTGTCCATGGGCACCGTCTTCCAGATACCGTGGACGCGCATCGGAGGCGACGACAAGCATTTCTGGCCGCGCCGAGGACTGGAGGAACTGCGCTCGCTGGGATTCACCACGGTGGCGATGGCGCTGAGCGACGACTCGATATCGCTGGACGAGCTGACACGCCGGCTGAACAACAGTCCCGAATCCGCGGACCACATCGACAAACTGGCGCTGATCTTCGGCACGGAAGGCGACGGCCTGTCACGTCACACCATCGCGGGCGCAGACCTGACCGTGAAAATCCCGATGTCCCACGGCGTCGACAGCCTCAACGTCGCCGCGTCCAGCGCCGTCGCCTTCTACGCGACATCCCCGAAGCGCGCGGAACAATAAGAACAGATCGGATATTTTTCATGACTTTTTCATGACGCGCAACGCCATTTCCTTGCGCTCACGGGGAAATGTGCAATTATTGTTTCTGTAGGCTCCGGCAACGAAGCAGGGGCGGACAGGCAGACGGTGTCATCAGACGCTGTGAACAACGAGAGGAGCACTCAGATGGCGAAGAACAAGCAGAAGATTCTCTCCATCGTCCTGGCAGGCGGCGAAGGCACGCGCCTCATGCCGCTGACACGTGACCGTGCAAAGCCGGCCGTACCGTTCGGCGGCGTATTCAGACTGATCGACTTCCCCTTGAGCAACCTGGTGAATTCGGATTACCGCCATATCATTGTGCTGACCCAGTACAAGTCGCATTCCCTTGACCGTCACATCTCACAGATGTGGCGTTTCTCGTCGTTGCTCGGCAACTATGTCTCCCCTGTGCCCGCACAGCAGCGTCTGGGCAAGCACTGGTATCTCGGGTCGGCCGACGCGATCTATCAGACCATCAACATCATCGAGGACGTCCAGCCCGACATCGTGGTCATCGTCGGCGCCGACCACGTCTACCGCATGGACTTCGGCCAGATGGTCGAGCAGCACATCGAATCGGGTGCGGAGTTCACCGTGGCAGGCATCCGCCAGCCGCTTGAGGAGTCCAACCAGTTCGGCGTGATCAACGTTGACCCGAACCACCCCAACATGATCCGCGAATTCCAGGAGAAGCCGGCGACGACCGAAGGCCTGCCCGACGACCCGAATTCGTTCCTCGCTTCGATGGGCAACTACGTCGCCAACACGGACGCGCTGTTCGATGCGCTCGCCAAGGACGAGAAGGCCGCGGACACCAAGCACGACATGGGCGGCGACATCGCGCCGTACTTCGCCTCGCGCGGCGAGGCCGGCGTGTACGACTTCAACTCCAACGTCATTCCCGGCTCCACGCCGACCGACCACGCCTACTGGCGCGACGTGGGTACGATCAAGCAGTTCTATGACGCTCACATGGACCTGATCGCCTACGTGCCGGAGTTCAACCTCTACAACCAGGCATGGCCCATCTACACGAACTCGGGCACGCTGCCCCCCGCGAAGTTCGTGCATGCCGGCCGCGATCGTCTCGGCCACGCGACCGACTCCATCGTCTCCCCCGGCGTCATCGTCTCGGGCGGTGAGGTGCATCATTCCGTGCTGTCGCCGAACGTGCGCATCCATTCGTGGGCCCAGGTGGTCGACTCCGTGCTGTTCGACGGCGTCATCGTCAACCGTCGCGCCCGCGTGTACAAGGCGATTCTCGACAAGAACGTTGTGCTGACCGAGAACTCCACGGTCGGCATCGACACCGAGAAGGACCTCGCCCGCGGCTTCACCGTGACGCCGGAAGGCATCACCGTCGTGCCGAAGGGCACCATCGTGGACGACTGATCGGCTCGGATATACGTTGAGGGGGTTTGCCGGATTCGCGGCAAACCCCCTCGACTATATTCACGTGTCTTCGACCGTACAGAGAAGCCGCAGACACGGATGAGGTCAGTACTTCGGCATGTTGTCGAAATTGAAACCGAGCGCGGCCAGCTGCTCGCGCCCCTCGGGCGTGATCTTGTCCATCGTCCAGCGAGGCTGCCACGTCCAGTCAATGCGGAACTCCTCCACAAGACCCGCCAGCGTGCTCGCGCACTCGTCCTCGATGAGGTCGGTCAGCGGGCATGCGGGCGTCGTCAGCGTCATCGTGATGATCGCGCGTCCAAGCTCATCGATCTCGATGCCGTAGACCAGACCGAGGTCGATGACGTCGATGCCCAGCTCCGGGTCGATAACCTGATGCAGGGCCTCCTTCACATCCTCGGCGGTGGCACGGCCGATATCGTCGATGGCCTTGAGCGGAATGTCATCCTCGCTGCTGTGCTCGCCATCCTCACACTCGCTCTTCGGATGGCGGCCGCACGCGCACATCTCGACGCCGCCATCGCTTTTGGGGGCAGGACGGCCGTTGGGGAACCCAGCCGCAAGCTGCGGGTTCGCCATCACGCGGCGCGCTGCCTCCTCGTCGCCCAGAACCTTGCTCACCGAATCGAACACGGAAGCCTGCGGCTCAGGAACCAGATTGTCGCTCATATCTCTCCAGTCGTTAATCGCGAAACCGTTAAATCAAGAGTACAACTCGGACCGCTCTCATGGCAGTGCGGTGACCGTTTATTTCGCCGTCAGCGCCTTGGCGACGGAGTCGCGCATGCCCTCCCAGCCAAGCAGCGCGCACTTGATGCGCATCGGGTACTTGGACACGCCCTGGAACACCACGGCGTCCTCCAGCTTCTCCTCCTTGGCCTCGTCCTGCAATCCAGCGCCGCGCGACTCCATGAGCTCATGGAAGTCGCGGAACAGCTCCATCGCCTCGTCGACGGTCTTGCCAGCGCACAGGTCAACCATGACAGACAGGCTCGCCTGCGAGATCGAGCAGCCGTGGCCGTCCCACACCAGACGCTCGATGGTGTGCGGCTCGCTGTCGGAGACTTCGGCGTGAACCGTCGCCTCGTCACCGCAAGTGGGGTTGAACTGGTGGGATTCGCCCGGCGTGCAGTATTCGTGGCTGGCGCGCACGGTCGTGTCGGCCGGTGCGGAGCCCTGTTCCTTGGACACGTCCGTCGCGAAATGCTCACGACCATGCGGGTCACGCGCGGCCTCAAGAATCACTTCCTGATACATCTGCTCAAGATCGTCGCCGCTCATGCCGAAATCACCCATCGGTCAATCCCTTCCCATGCATAGCGCTCGATAGCGCTCGATATCATTCACGAACACGCGAAACACCGTCCGCGTGAGATTCCGTGGATATTATGCCACATGCCGTGACAGTATCCCGTGGGAGTCATACGCGAACGGCGTAAACGCGACACGTATCACAGTCCGAAGAACGGACGGACCTTCGCCACGGCCTCGACCAGGGCGTGAGCGTCGTCGACGCTGTTGTACACGCCGGAGGATGCGCGGTTCGACGCATACAGACCGAAGTGGCGGTGCACCGGCTGGGCGCAGTGATGGCCGACGCGGATGGCGATGCCTTGCGCGTCGATGAACTGCCCGACGTCATGCGGGTGTACGCCCGCAACGTCGAACGCCACCGTGCCGATGCGGTTCACGTTCTCGCGCGGCCCGAGAATCCGCACGCCGTCGATGTCGCCCATCTTGAGCAGTTCGGCGGCGATCGTGCGCTCATGCGCCTCGATGTTCTCAAGCCCCACGTTCATCATCCATTCGGCGGCCACACCGGCTGCGACCACCTGGGCGACCGGCTGCGTACCGGCCTCGAAACGGGCCGGAGGCACCATGTACTGCGCGGGCTGGTCCATCCACGCGAGCTCGACCATGGAACCGCCGAAGTTCGCCGGCGGCAGGGCCTCCAACAGCTCACGGCGCCCGTACAGGAATCCCACCCCGGTGGGACCGTACATCTTGTGGGCGCTCCACGCGGCGAAATCGACGTCAAGCGCGTGGAAGTCGACCTTGAGGTGAGGCACCGACTGGCATGCGTCAAGGATGAAGATCGCGCCGACCTCATGGGCACGGCGGATGATGGGCGCGATGTCGGTGATGGCGCCCGTGGTGTTGCCCACGTGCGTGATGGCGACGACCTTGGTGCGTTCCGTGATCACCTCATCGGCGGTATCCGAGCGGATGCGGCCGTCTTCGGTCAGATCGAACCATTTGAGCGTGGCACCGGTGCGGTATGCCAGCTCCTGGAACGGCAGCAGCACGGAATGGTGCTCGGCCTTGGATACGACGATCTCGTCGCCGGGCTTGAGAGCGAACCGTTTCGCCGCCTCTCCCCCACGGCCCAGACTCGCGTTGCCGAACGCGGCGGCAAGAAGATTCAGTCCCGCGGTGGCCCCGGCGGTGACGACGATCTCCTCGTTGCCCTCCTCGGCGTTGGCTCCGACCAGGCGGGCGACCTTCGCGCGGGCGTCCTCGAACGCCATGGTGCTGCGGGCCGCCAGCTCATGCGCCCCGCGGTGCACGCCGGCGTTGATCGTGCGGTAGAACTCGCTCTCCGCATCGATCACGCACTGCGGCTTCTGCGAGGTGGCCGCGGAATCCAGATAGACGAGCGGATGCCCGTGGATCTGCTGATCCAGAATCGGGAACTGCGCCCGAATCGCCGTAAAATCAACCATTGTTTCCCTTAGATTCAATGTCCTGCCGATATGTCGTTTTTCAGTTATCCGCTTATTCGCTCGCCGCTTCCAGCGGTGGATCATGCTTCCGGCGGTGGCCGCGGGGTGCAGGGATGTCCTGTTCCCGGGATCGCTTCAGGCCGCTCGGGCCAAGTTTACGGTCGGGAATAGTACACCCCCAGGCAATGCGACCACACCTCAAACGCAACGAAACGAAGAAATCAGGCCAGAGCCGATTCGGAGTCGGAGCCTTCGGGCAGGTACTTGTCGTAGCCGGTCTCTTCGAGTTCGTCGGCAAGCTCGGGACCGCCGGTCTTGACGAAGTGGCCGTCTGCGAACACATGCACGATGTCGGGCTTGATGTACTTGAGGATGCGCGTGTAGTGCGTGACCATCAGGATGCCCAGTCCGGTGCTCTCCTTGGCGCGGTTCACGCCTTCGGACACGATGCGCAGGGCGTCCACGTCGAGGCCGGAATCGGTCTCGTCCATGATGGCGAACTTCGGCTTGAGCAGTTCGAGCTGGAGCACTTCGGCGCGCTTCTTCTCGCCGCCGGAGAAACCTTCGTTGACGGAACGCGACGCGAACTTCGGATCCATGCGCAGCTTCTTCATCGCGGCGCCGAGCTCCTTGGTCCAGGTGCGGATGGCGGGGGCCTTGCCGTCGACCTCGGTCTTGGCGGTGCGCAGGAAGTTGGTCATCGACACGCCAGGAACCTCGACCGGGTACTGCATGGCGAGGAAGAGCCCTTCCTTGGCGCGCAGGTCGGGGGTCTGCTTGAGGATGTCGACGCCGTCGAGCAGCGCCTCGCCCGAGTCGACCTCGTACTTGGGGTGGCCGGCCAGCGTGTAGGCGAGCGTGGACTTGCCGGAGCCGTTGGGGCCCATGATCGCGTGGGTCTCGCCGGAATGCACGGTGAGGTTCACGCCTTTGAGAATCTGCTTGCGACCCTCCTTGGTCTCCACGGATGCGTAGAGGTCCTTGATTTCGAGAGTGTGCTGTTCGGCCATCGTTACTTATCCTCCAATACGGCTTTCATGGCGTCGCTTTCGCCGCGGGCGAGGCGGCGGTCGATTACGTTCATCAGGTGTTCGGCGATGAATGGCACGCCGATCTCTTCGACGAGTTCTCCGAAGAACCCGCGTACAACGAGCTTGCGGGCCTCCGTTTCGGGGATACCTCGCGACTGCAGATAGAACAGTTCCTCGTCGTCGAAACGGCCCACGGAGCTCGCGTGTCCGGCGCCGATGATGTTGCCGTTCTCGATTTCGAGGTTCGGCTCCGAATCGGCGATCGCGCCCGGGGTGAGCACGAGGTTGCGGTTGAGCTCATACGAGTCGGTGCCCGGCGCGGTCGGCGCGATCAGCGCATTGCCCACCCAGGTGGAGTGCGCGTCCTTGCCGTCGAGCGCGCCCTTGTAGACCACACGGGACTTGCACTCGGGATGGTTGTGCACCACCATCGTGCGGTGCTCGATGTGCTCGCCGGGGTCGACGAAGTAGATGCCGAGCATGTTGAGGTCGCCCTGCTCGCCGCCGAAGTCCTGATCCATGCGGATACGGACCACGTCGCCGCCGAGTGTGACGACGGAGTGGCGCAGGGATGCGCCCTCGCCGACGTGGATGCGCTGGTTGCCGACGTGCTTGGAGCCCTTCTCCCACTCCTGCACGAAGGTGGTGGAGACGTGGGAGTTCTTGCCGGTGACGATTTCCACGCCTTCGGCGAGACGGGCCAGACCGTGGTGCTCGACGATGACGTCGGCGTGGGCCTCATCGGCCGTCGAGATGACCAGATGCAGGGCATCGAGGTCGTCGCCGCTGCCGATCACGTTGACCAGCACCGGCTGGGCGATCTCGCCCGACAGCTCGATCACCGTTGCGGTACGCCCGGAATTCCACTCGACGGCGGCCGCCCGATCGCTGGGCTTGGAGACCGTGCCGGAGACTCCTTCGCCGAGGGCGCACTGGCTGACGGCCACATGCTTTTCGTCGACCGCGGTGCCATCGGCGTAACTGATCGCGATGGTCGTCTCCCCGCTCGGCTTGAACACGTCGAAGAACTCTCCGATGCGGTCGAGCGGCGTGTAGCGCCAATCGTCCTGCTTGCGCTTCGGCACGGCGAAATCGTTCACGTCGAACGAGCGCGGCTCCCTGTCGGCACTCGACGGCATGGCCGCCGGCACCGCGTACGGGTCGTTCGGATCCGCGACGGGAATGGTGATTTCAGTATTGTTCGATGCCATGGGAATCAGCCCACCGATCCTTCCATCTGCAGTTCGACCAAACGGTTCAGTTCGAGCGCGTACTCCATCGGCAGCTCGCGGCTGATCGGCTCGACGAAGCCACGCACGATCATGCCCATGGCCTCCTTCTCCTCAAGGCCGCGGCTCATCAGATAGAACAGCTGATCCTCGGAGACCTTGGAGACCGTGGCCTCGTGGGCCATCGTCACGTCGTCCTCACGCACGTCCACATGCGGGTACGTGTCGGAACGGCTGAAGTCGTCCACCAGCAGGGCGTCGCACACGGTGGAGTTCGACGAGCCTTCGGCTCCGTCGACGATCTTGACCAGTCCGCGGTACGCGGAGCGGCCACCGCCGCGCGAGATCGACTTGGCGACGATCGTGGAGCTGGTGTGCGGAGCGAGATGAATCATCTTCGCGCCGGTGTCCTGATACTGGCCCTTGCCGGCGAAGCCGAGGGACATGGTCTCGGCCTTGGCGTACGGCTCGGCGAGAATGCACGCCGGGTACTTCATCGTGGCCTTGGAGCCGATGTTGCCGTCAACCCATTCCATCGTGCCGCCCTCGCGCACGTAGGCGCGCTGGGTGACGAGGTTGTAGACGTTGTTCGACCAGTTCTGCACGGTGGTGTAGCGCACGCGCGCATGCTTCTCGACGATGATCTCGACGATGGCGGCGTGCAGCGAGTCCTCGGACCAGATCGGGGCGGTGCATCCCTCGACGTAGTGCACGTAGGAGCCTTCGTCGGCGATGATCAACGTACGCTCGAACTGGCCCATGGCCGGCGTGTTGATGCGGAAGTAGGCCTGTAGCGGGATGTCCACGTGCACGCCCTTCGGCACGTACACGAACGAGCCACCGGACCATGCGGCAGTGTTGAGGGCGCCGAACTTGTTGTCTTCGGGGCTCACGACGGTGCCGAAGTACTTCTTCACCAGGTCGGGGTATTCGCGCACGGCGGTGTCGGTGTCCACGAAGATCACGCCCTGGTCGGCGAGGTCCTTCTGGATGGAGTTGTAAATCACTTCGGACTCGTACTGCGCGGCCACGCCGGAGACCAGACGGCTTTTCTCGGCCTCGGGGATGCCCAGTCGGTCGTAGGTGGAGCGGATGTCGTCCGGCAGCTCCTCCCACGTCTTGGCCTGCTTGTCGCTCGGCTTGACGTAGTACTTGAAGTCGTCGGCGTTGAATCCGCTCAGGTCCACGCCCCAATCGGGCATCGGCTTCTCAAGGAACGCCTTGAATCCGCGCAGACGCATGTCGAGCATCCACTGCGGCTCGCCCTTGTCCGCGCTGATGTCACGCACGACCTGTTCATCGATGCCGCGCTTCGCGGCCTCGCCGGCCGCGTCGGAATCATGCCAGCCGTAGGTGTAATCACCGAATTGCTGGATGATCTCGTCATCCTTTTTGAGTTTCTCTTCGTCCACACGCTGGCGATCGGCCACATACTGGCTCATCTCCACGTCGGACGCGGCGTTGGGCGCCTGCTGGGTGTCGCTCACCTTGACGCTGCCTCCTATTCATCACATAGTTCCTACGTTAAGTTAGCAGAACCTCACGGCGAACTCCACAGCAGGCCCGCATGTTGGCTTAGCGCAAAACGTGAGCTTGCTTATATTGCGATTTCTTCGCAATGATCGCCGGACCCGCACTAAACAACGATGGGGATGCCCTTTCGGGCATCCCCATCGTCGCGTATCAGTCTACTCTTAAAGCCACACGCTCAGGCCTGACGGGCTTCCTGGTGATCCAGCGCGGCCTTGACGAGCCCCGCGAACAGGGGGTGGGGCTTGGTCGGGCGGGACTTGAACTCCGGGTGAGCCTGGGTGCCGACATAGAACGGGTGCACATCCTGCGGCAGCTCGACGAACTCGGTGAGCTCGCCGTCCGGGCTCTGACCGGAAATGCGCAGGCCCCCCTCGCGCAGGAGATCCTTGTAGGCCACGTTCACCTCATAGCGGTGGCGGTGACGCTCGGTGACATGCGTGGTGCCGTACAGCTGCGCAACGAGGGAGTCCTCCTCCAGCTCGGCCGGGTAGCTGCCCAGACGCATGGTGTGGCCCATGTCGCCGTGGCCGGCGACGATGTCCTTCTGCTCCTCCATCGTGGCGATGACCGGGTTGGAGCAGTCGGGCTCGAACTCGGAGGAGTTCGCGTCCTCGATGCCCAGCACGTGGCGAGAGTATTCGATGACCATGGACTGCAGGCCGAGGCACAGGCCGAGAGCAGGCAGCTTGTTTTCGCGCGCGTACTTGAGCGCGCCGATCTTGCCGTCGATGCCGCGGATGCCGAAACCGCCGGGGATGACGATGCCGTCGACCTGGTCAAGCGCGGCGGCCGCGCCTTCCTCGGTCTCGCACTTGTCGGCGGCGACCCACTTGACGTTGACCTTGGCCCAGTTGGCGAAGCCGCCGGCCTTGATGGCCTCGGTGACGGACAGGTAGGCGTCCGGCAGGTCGATGTACTTGCCGACGATCGCCACGTTGACCTCGTGCTTGGGGTGGTGCACGCGCTCCAGCAGGTCAGCCCACTCGTCCCAGTCGACGTCGTGGAACGGCAGCCCCAGCTCGTGCACCACGTAGGCGTCAAGGCCCTCGTCGAACAGGATGCGCGGCACGTCGTAGATGCTCGGCGCGTCCACGCAGTTGACCACGCCCTCCTCATCCACGTCGCACATCAGGGAGATCTTGTCCTTGATGGACTTGTTGAGCGGGCGGTCGGAACGCAGCACCAGCGCATCCGGGGAAATGCCGAGCTGGCGCAGCATCATTACGGAGTGCTGGGTCGGCTTGGTCTTGAGCTCGTGCGCGGCGGAGATGTAGGGCACCAGGGAGACGTGCACGAACATGCAGTTCTCGGCGCCGAGGTCGCGACGCACCTCACGGGCCGCCTCCAGGAACGGCTGGGATTCGATGTCGCCGACCGTGCCGCCGATTTCGGTGATGATCACGTCGACATCATCGCTCGCCTGGGCGCGCATGCGGGACTTGATCTCGTTGGTGATGTGCGGGATGACCTGCACGCACTGGCCGAGGTACTCCCCCGCGCGTTCCTTGCGCAGCACCTCCTGATAAATCTGCCCGGTGGTGACGTTGGCCTTCTGGGAGAGGAACACGTCGAGGAAGCGCTCGTAGTGGCCGATGTCGAGATCGGTCTCGGCACCGTCTTCGGTCACATAGACCTCGCCGTGCTGGAACGGGTTCATGGTGCCCGGGTCGACGTTGATGTACGGGTCGAGCTTCTGCTGCAGCACATGGATGCCGCGGCTGCGCAGCAGACGACCGAGTGAGGAGGCGGTCAGGCCTTTTCCGAGGGATGAGACCACGCCACCGGTAACGAAGATGTGCTTGGTGATGTGTTCTTGAGAATTGCCATGTTGTCTTCTAACCATGGAATTTCACTGTATCATCTGCCTATGACGGATTCCTGTGCGGCATGATCGGGCCGCCGCCCGCGCAACGGCTCGCCGGCCGTCTCGGACTGCGGGCTGCGGCGGTCGCGGTCATGGCGGCGTTGGCCATGTTGCCGCAGGTCATGTCCATCAGCGCGTTGCGCTCGGAGCCCGCGCATGCAGCGACGAGCGGCATCACGCTTCGCGCCGGGGAGAATCTCACGCTTGCGGGTCATGCGTTCACGGTGACGCGCATCGGCCGATATGACGATGTCAGGCATGCCGGCGGTACAGTGACCGGATTCGATGTCGTCGGCGACACGGCATGGAGAACCGCGTCCTCCATGCAATCGTCGCCTCGAAACGAAACCGGCATGACGAACGAAACCGGAATGACGGTTGACGAAGCACAGGCATACAACCGGAGGCTCATTGATTCAGGACAATACGATCTCGGGCAACCGGATGCCGAGCAACAGAACGGCTCCGGAGATTCGGGCACGGTCATCGGCAGGATACTGATTCCGACCATATCGACTGACTTGCCCATCCGCCAGAGCTCTGACACAGAGACGCTGCGGCGCGGTGCCGGCCTGCTACACGACACCAGTCTGCCCGTCGGAGGCCCTGGAACCGCAGGATGCACCGCAAGACGATCGATCCCGATATATGGGCTTCATGCCGACGATCCCGGCAACGACGATTCCCCTCGTGACGTTCACACACGCAATCGGCACGGAACTTCAAAGGCTGTTACGGAATCGTCCCAATAGCCTCATATCCCGCCATGCCACACGAACAACGGCCTCTGCCTCATCCCGCCAAAGCCCCATCCCGACACCATCAAATGGGACTTTGGCGGGATAAGACCTACAGCAACAATGCACCCTCATATCTTGGCATCAAACATGGGGCATGGATGCAACACCCGTTGATTTTGACGGGGGTATATAAGGGGGTTACTATGGGGAAAAACCTGAAAGCATATGATGAGGTATGTGATTGTATGGGGATTTTCGATGACCTGACTGGGACAATCGGCATGGTTGATGATGACAGGCGGTCATTGGATTCGCTGGAGCGTCTCGTTCTCGAAATGACACCTGGACTGCGCATAGCCTGGTCGGTCATCGACGGGCCGCGCGCCGTGAGCCTGACGCTGGACGCCCGGACGAGACCAGATCTGGTTCTGGTCGACCTGTCGATGGAATCCATGTCGGGCGTCATGGTATGCCGTCGTATCCGCCGACGCGACAGCATGGTGAAGCTTCTGGCCATGACCTCGTTCGCCAAGGAGACGTTCGGATTCGACGTGGCGCAGGCCGGCGCCCAAGGACTGGTCAGCAAGAACGACGAGCAGGAAATACTCGAAGGCTTGGCGACGGTACTTGGCGGAGGCGTTTACGGTGATTTCGGGTTCGTTGACGCCCGTGCCTCATTCGACCAGCTCGCGCATGAGACGCCGAAACGGGCTGACCTGGTCTCCAACCGCGAAGTGCAGGTGCTCGATCTTATGTCGCGTGGGCTGACCGACCTATCGATAGCGAAACGGCTCGGCATTAAAGCGGCCACCGTGCGCAAGCACGCGCAGTCATCCATGCAGAAGCTCAACGCCGAAAACCGCGTCCAGGCGGTGCTCAAATGGACCGGGCATCATACCGAAGACGGCATGCGCCGTCAGGGATGATGCCCGCGTCACACAATCTACCGGTCGAACGCGGTCAGCCGCGTCGAGCCGGCCGACACCTCGTTCGACGCGGATCAGTAGCCCGTCGAATCGTAGGAATCACCGTACGAATCATAGGAGTCGTCGCCGGAGTTTCCGTTCAAGTCGCCGCGCGGAACCTCGATGTAGCCACCGTTGTTCTTGTTGTTCGAACCGCCGTTCGTCGTCTGCGACGTTTCGGTGCCCTTGCCGTCGCCGTCCTTGGACGTCAAAGCCCAAACCAGCACGCCGATCAGGGCCAACCAGCGGGCCAACGCGACGACGATAGAGAGATTCGCCTCATCGTTCATGGACACCACACTAGGCGCAGCACGCCCGACGCACAAGCGCCCAAGCGATGATGACCCCGTTGAAACGATCCTACGCCTGCGGATCAGTCGACGAGATGAGCGATGGCGTCCAGCGCAAGCTTGTAACCGTAGAATCCCATTCCCGTGATGGTGCCGGTGGCGACCGGGCTGATGACCGAACGCTTGCGGAACTCATCACGGGCGGAGGGATTGGAGATGTGCACCTCCATCAGCGGCAGTCCGGCATCGCCCACCATGTGCGCGGCGTCGGCCAGCGCGTACGAGTAATGCGTGAATGCGGCCGGGTTCATCACCACCGGGGTCTGCTCGTCGACGGCCTGATGCATCCAGCGCACCATCTCGGCCTCGTCGTCGGTCTGGCGCACCTCGACCTTCAGCCCGAGCGCGGCGCCCCACTGGGAGCATTGCGTGCGCAGCGTCTCAAGATCCTGCCTGCCGTAGACGTCCGGCTGACGCACTCCGAGGCGGCCCAGATTCGGTCCGTTGACGACTATCACCTTGGTCATGATGCACTTTCCTTTGGCTGATGATTGATATTGCTGGGGTGGGCGAAAACGCGACTCGGACCGGTCATGTGGAGACCGGTCCGGCGTCGTCACGCCTGGATACGTCTGAATGCCTCCTCGACCGCGTCCGCCGGCGGATCGTCCAGATGCACCGGATGGCCGATCGAATCGAGCACGACGAACCGCAGCTTGTTGCCACGAGCCTTCTTGTCGCGGTGCATAAGCGCCAGCACTTCGTCGAACGTGCCGCCGTTCCATGAGGTCGGCAGACCGAGCGAGCCAAGCAGAGAGCGGTGATAATCGACCAGATCCTGGTCGATATAGCCCAGCAGATGACCCAATTCCGCCGCATACACGCATCCGACCGCGACCGCGTTGCCGTGGCGCCAGCGGAAATGCTCAAGTTTTTCGATGGCGTGGGCGAGTGTATGGCCGTAGTTGAGGAATTCACGCAGGCCCGCTTCCTTGAGGTCCGCGGAGACGTGGTACGCCTTGACCCGGACCGTGCGCTCGATCAGTTCGGCGACCACGTTCTCCAGACCGCTGTCAAGGAACGTAGCCCCGTCGAATGCGCGAAGTTCGGCCGCATGCTCTTCAAGGATGTGCAGGATCTCGGGGTCCTTGATGAATCCCGATTTGGCGACCTCGCCCAGCCCTTCGATGAAGATGTCGTTGGGCAGCGAGACGAGTGTCTTGAGGTCGGCGAGCACGCCGGCAGGCGTGTAGAACGACCCGACGAGGTTCTTGCCCTGCGGCGTGTTGATGCCGGTCTTGCCGCCCGTGGAGGCGTCCACCATGGCGAGCAGCGACGTGGGGCAATTGACGTACCGCACGCCGCGCATCCATGTGGCGGCCACGAAACCGGCCAGATCCGTGGCGGCGCCTCCGCCGACGCCCACCACGGCGTCGGAGCGTGTGAAGCCCTCGTCGCCGAGCCGCTGCCAGATGCCGTTGGCGACCTCGATCGTCTTGCCCGCTTCGGCGTCGGGGATCACGATGTCCGACACCTGGTAGCCGCCTTGTCGCAGCAGCGTGCGGGCACGGTCGGAATGACGCTGCACCGGCTGCGTGTGGATCAGGGCTATCCGGACCGGCTTCGGCCCCAGCACCTCGGAGAGGTGGTTCATCGCCCCTTCCCCGATGCTCACGTCATAATCCTCGATGGTCGCGCCGGTCACATGAACCGTTCGTTCGGTAATCATATCCATCATCTTCCTCGCCGCGGCGAGCGGCGTCTGCCCGTATGTTTCGACATGGACGTTCGCCACCCGGTAGTACACCGGGTCGCGCTGGCGGTACAGCTTCTTCCAGCGGGCATCGGCGTCCCCCTGCAGCATCGGCCGGCCGCCACCGCGATGGGCCCGTTCCATGGCCTCGCGCGGGTCGGCCATGAGATACACGACCTTGCCGCCGTCCTCGATGTATTCCTTGAGATCGTCCTGCACTGCGGGCGTCATCGGGGCGCCGCCGCCCAGGGCGAAGACGCCTCCGAACCCGTGCAGCATCCCGGCGATGACCTCGGATTCGACCTCGCGGAACGCGGGTTCGCCGTGACGCTCGAAATATTCGGGGATGCGCATGCCGACCTCGTGCTCGATTTCGACGTCGGCATCCGCGAACGGCATCGACATCAGCTGCGCGACCTCCTTGCCGACACGGGTCTTCCCGGCGCCCATCATACCGATGATGACGGCGACTGGTCGAGTGGGCATGGTTTCTCTCCCTTGGTTCAGGACGTACGGTTCGTTGCGGATGACGTTACCGCGCCGTCAGCGCATGTGCTCCGGCCAGGAGGCGACGTACTGCTCGAAGTTGCGGCGCGTCTCCGCTACGCTGTCTCCGCCGAACTTGTCAAGGGCGTATCGCGCCAAGGTGAGCCGGACCATGGCCTCGGCCACGACGGAGGCCGCAGGCACGGCCGTGGTGTCGGAACGCTGGTTGATGGCGGATGCGGCCTCGCCGTCGGTGACGTCGACCGTGCGAAGGGCGCGCGGAATCGAGGGGATCGGCTTCATCGCGGCCCGTACGCGAATCGGCTGGCCGTTCGACATGCCGCCTTCGATGCCGCCCGCACGGTTGGTCAGTCGCGTGATGCGCCCATCTGCGCCGGGGACCATCTCGTCATGCGCCTGCGATCCGGGGCGCACGGCCTCCAGGAACCCGTCGCCGATCTCCACGCCCTTGATGGCCTGGATGCCCATGACCGCCGAGGCCAAGGCAGCGTCGAGCCGGCGATCCGATTCGACGTAGGTGCCGATGCCGGCGGGCACGCCGTATGCGAGCACTTCGATCACGCCGCCGACGGTATCGGCGGTGGACTTGATCTCGTCGATGCGCGCGATCATCCTCTCCTCGGCCGCCTTGTCCAGCGTACGCACCGGGGATGCGTCCAGCGCTTCGACGTCGTCGGGGGTCGGCAACGCTGCGTCATCGGCGTCCTCAACGCCCGCCCCTCCGATGGAGATCACATGCGACACGGTGCGAATGCCGAACGCCTGCTCAAGGAACCGCGCGGCGACCGCGCCCAGCGCCACGCGGGACGCGGTCTCGCGCGCGCTGGAGCGCTCCAGCACGGGTCTCGCGTCGTCGAACCCGTATTTGCGCATGCCGGTGAGGTCGGCGTGTCCCGGCCGCGGCCTGCTCAGCGGGGCGTTGCGCCCCTCACGCGGCAGATCGTGGTCGAGTGGATCCGCGCTCATCACCTCGGTCCATTTCGGCCATTCGGTGTTCGCGATCTCGATGGCCACCGGTGATCCCAGGGTCTCGCCGAAACGCACGCCGGTGAGCAGACGCACCTTATCCTGCTCGAACTTCATGCGCGCGCCGCGCCCGTATCCCAGGCGCCGTCTCGCCAATGCATCGACGACGTCATCGCTGGTGACCCGAACGCCCGCAGGCAGCCCCTCGATCATCGCGACCAGCGCCTCGCCGTGTGATTCCCCCGCCGTCTGCCAGCGCAACATGCCATGCTCCTTTGATTCAATCGGTAACTTCGCTATATCTTATGTCATGACCTACCTTGCATACCTTCCCAGCTTGATATGTGGTATCGCCGTGAGTGTCGAGGACATTCGGCGCCGGCGTGTGCCGCGCCTGTGGATCGCCATCGGGTGCCTGACACAGCTGGTGGCGGTCATCATCGTCGCCGTCATGGCGAACACGATGTTCCTGCTGGTGCAGGCCCCTCTGTTCGCCGTGCTCAGTGCCGTGCTGCAGGCCGGGCTGGCGATGGCCAAGCCCGGATCGATGGGGTTCGGCGACGTGACCTGCACGCTGGCCATGGGCCTGGCCGTGGGGATGGCCGGACTGACCGCCGTGGTGGTCTGGTGGCTGGCCATGGGTCTGCTGGGATTGGCATGGATGGCGCTGTGGCTAAGGTTCGATCCCCAGCGCCGATCCGACCATGCGGGCAAGGTCCCGTTCGCACCCGCGATCGTCTGCGCGGCGGTGGTCGCGGTCATCGCGACGACGCTGCTTTAGTTCGCGCTCTTGTTGTTGTCCTTGTATTCCTTGACGTACTGCTCGAACTGCGCGTTCTGCTCCTCGACGGAGCCGGTGGTGAATTTTGTCTCGCCGGTACTCAGGTTCACGGTGACGAAATACAGCCAGTCGCCCTGCTCCGGGTTCATCGCCGCCTGGATGGCGCTGTCTCCCGGATTGCTGATGGGCGTGGGGGTGAGTCCCTTGTTGACGCGCGTGTTGTATTTGTTCGACGAGTCGTTGAGCTGCGCGTTGGTCAGCTGTGTGCCGTTGATGCCCAGACCGTACGCGGTGGTCGAATCCATGCCCAGCGTCATGTCGCGGTCGAGACGGTTGAGGATGACGCGGGTCACCTTGCCGTAGTAATCGGACGAATTGACCTCGGCCTCCGCGATGGAGGCGATGATCAGCAGCCGCTGCCGCTCGCTGCCGGTGGGCACGTGCATCTCGTTGAGCTTGGAGACGCGCTTGTCGACGATGGTCTTCAGGATCTTCTGCGCGGAGCCGAGTCCCTTGACGTCGTACTTGCCGGGTTCCAGCCATCCCTCGAAGTTGCCGCCGGCTTCCGCGGGCAGTATTCCCTCGCCTTTGGCGTCGATGATCTTCTGGAATTCGGATTCGTCGATCTCGCTGAGCGCCGCGGCCTTCTTGATGACGTCGGACACCCGCTCCCCCGCGTTGACGTCGAGGAAGCCCTCCGCCTTGCTCTGATCGGACAGGATCGCCGCCACGGACGACGCGGGCATGTGCTTGCGCAGCTGATAGGTGCCCGGGTACAGCGTCATACCCGATGAGACACCGGTGAACGCGTCCGCGGACTTGACCACTTCGGCCTCGACGAGACGCTTGGCGATGCTGGACGGGCTCTCGCCCTGCGAGACGGTGAACTCCACGGACCCGTATCCCTGACCGCTGTAGTCCTGCACGGAGTAGGTGTCGCCGTCGTTGCGGTCCCTGATGGCGCGCAACGCCCTGACTCCGAAGAACCCGCCGGCTATGACCACGACGAGCACCGCGACGACCATGGTCAGCACGATGATGGTCTTGCGGCGGCGGACATTGCGCCGACGGCGCATTTCACGCCGTGATTTCGGCGGTCTGGGGGGCTTTACCGACGTGGTGTTGCCTTTGGAGTCGACCCAATGGGTGTTCTCCTCGAAAAAATCGGCGAGGTCATCTGACACTAGCTCTCTCCTCACACTTTCATGGCGCCGTCCAGCGCGGTCTGCAATATCACGACAGCTGATTGCTGATCGACCACCGGACGATGACGGCGGGACCCGAGTTGTGCTTCCAGCAATTGCCGATGCGCGCTGACCGTGGTCAGCCGTTCATCCAGTAATGTTACCTGAGGAATGTGGTACAACGCGAAATCGTGTTCATCCATCAAGTTGCGCATGCGCTTTTCCAGGTTCGCGCTCCAACGGCGAGCCTTCTTCGCGCTTTTTCCTTCGGTGCCGTCAAGTTGAAGCGGCAGTCCCACCACAATGTGGTCCACCGCTTCGTCCTCGATGACGGTAATGACGTCATCCAGCGCACGGAACGAATCGCCGTATGCCTGGATGTTGCCATAGGGATGGGCAAAGGTGAGCTCAGGGTCGGACAATGCGAGCCCGACCCTGGCGTCGCCCAAATCAACGCCTAGCCATACCACCGGATGGTTCAGCCCTTCAGCGCCTCGGCCTCAAGTGCCTTCAGCGCCTCGTCGATGCGGCTCGCGTCGGAGCCGCCGCCCTGGGCGAAGTCCGGCTTGCCGCCGCCACCGCCGCCGAGCATCTTGGATGCCCCGCGAACCAGGTCGCCGGCCTTGATGCCGTTCTTGCGGGCGGCCTCGTTCGTGGCCACGGCGACCATCGGCTTGTCGTCCTCGGAGACGCCGGCAAGCGCGACGACGACCGGCGCGTCCTCGCCGAGCTGGGCGCGGACGTCCATCACGGTCTTGCGCAGCGCGTCGAACGAGCCGAAGTGGCCGACGTTCTTCGCAGCGACCTTGACACGCGCCGCGGACGTCTTCGCGGCCGCGACGAGCTGGGGCACGGACGCGGCCAGCTGGCCTTCGTACATGGCGGCCAGACGGCGGTCGGATTCCTTGAGCTTGGCCAGCAGCGTGTTGACGCGCTCCGCCAGCTCGTCCGGGCGTGCGTTGAGCTTGTCGGACAGCTGGGAGACCAGGGCGTGCTCGCGGGCGTTGAACTCGTAGGCGCCCTGGCCGACGACGGCATCCACACGGCGCACGCCGGAGCCGATCGAGGCTTCGGACATGATGTTGATCGAGCCGATCTTGCCGACGTGGTCGACGTGGGTGCCGCCGCACAGCTCGCGGCTCCAGCCGTCCTCGCCGATGGAGACCACGCGCACGATGTCGCCGTACTTCTCACCGAACAGGTGCATCGCGCCGAGCGCGATCGCGTCGTCGAACTTCATTTCGGTGGTGGTGACGATCAGGTTGTCGCGCAGACGGTCGTTGACTCGCGCCTCGACGGTGTTCATCACGTCCTTGCTCGGTGCCGACGACCACTGGAAGTCGAAGCGCAGGCGGTTCGGCGCATCCTCGGATCCACGCTGCGTAGCCTGGGGGCCGAGCTCCTCGCGCAGGGCCTTGTGGACCATGTGCGTGGCGGTGTGCGAGCGGGCGATGGCGCCGCGGCGGGCGAGATCGATGCTCGCGCTCACCTCGGTGCCGACGGCCAGCGTGCCTTCGGTCAGACGGCACTGGTGGACGATGAGATCCTTGATCGGCTTCTGCACGTCGTCGACTTCGAGCACCGCGCCATCGTCGGACAGGATCTCGCCCTGATCGGCGAGCTGGCCGCCGGCCTCGGCGTAGAACGGCGTACGGTCGAGGATGACCTCGACGTTCGCGGGGGCGCTGACGGCCGGAACCGACCCCTTGCCCTCCTGCATGATGCCGAGGACGCGGCCGCGAGCGGACATGTCGGTGTAGCCGAGGAAGTCGATGGGCTGCACGAGCGTCTTCTTGAAGTCGTCGTACACGCTCAGGTCAACGTTGTGGCGCTTCTTCAGCGCATCGGCACGGGCGCGGGACTTCTGCTCGCTCATCAGCTCGCGGAACTTGGCCTCATCGACCTTGACGCCCTGGTCGGCCGCCATCTCCAGCGTCAGCTCGATCGGGAAGCCGTAGGTGTCGTGCAGCGTGAACGCATCGTCGCCGGAGACGACCGGGTCGGAGGTCTTCTTCGCCTTGTTGACGGCGACGTCGAGGATTTCGATGCCGTTGTCGAGCGTGCGGCGGAACGCGTCCTCCTCGCCGTAGGCGGATTCGGAGACGTCATGGAACGTCTTTTCGAGCTCCGGGTAGCTGGCGACCATCGCGTCCTTGGAGACGGGAAGCAGGTGCGGGATCACCGGCTCGGTGACGCCCAGCACGCGCATGGCCTGGATGGTGCGGCGCAGCAGTCGGCGCAGCACGTAGCCGCGACCGACGTTGGACGGGCGCACGCCGTCGGACATGATCATCAGCGCGGAACGCACGTGGTCGGCCACGACGCGGAACTTGACGTCCGCGGCCGCGTCCTCGCCGTACTTGCGGCCGGAAAGCTGCTCAGCCGCTTCGATGACCGGGTAGACCTCGTCGGTCTCGTAGATGTTCTGCTTGCCCTGCATCAGGTAGGCCAGACGCTCCAGACCGGCACCGGTATCGATGTTCTTCTGGTTGAGCTCGCCGACGATGTGCAGGTCGGTCTTGGACTTGACGTTGTCGACCTCGTAGTTCTCGAACACGAGGTCCCAGATCTCGATGTAGCGGTTCTCGTCGGCAATCGGGCCGCCTTCCTTGCCGAAGGCGGGGCCGCGGTCCACGTAGATTTCGGAGCAGGGGCCGCCGGGGCCGGGGCCACCGGTGGTCCAAAAGTTGTCTTCCATGCCCATCTTCTGGATGTGCTCGGGGTCCACGCCCTCGTTGATCCACATGGAACGGGCTTCGTCATCGTCGGTGAACGTGGTCATCCACAGCTTCTCGGGGTCGAAGCCGTAGCCGCCCTCATCCTGCGAGGTGGTGAGCAGCTCCCAGGCGTAGTGGATGGCCTCTTCCTTGAAGTAGTCGCCGAAGGAGAAGTTGCCGAGCATCTGGAAGAAGGTGCCGTGACGGGTGGTCTTGCCGACCTCGTCGATGTCGAGCGTGCGCACGCACTTCTGGTTGGAGGCCATGCGCTTGTGGGGAGGGGTCTGCTCGCCGAGCAGGTACGGGATGAACGGCACCATGCCGGCGATGGTGAACAGCGTGGTCGGGTTCGGCGAGATCAGTGACGCCGAAGGCATGACCAGATGGTCGTGCTTGGAGAAGTAATCCAGATAGCGCTTCGCGATTTCTGAAGTGCGCATGAGTTGGTGAGCTCCCTTGTGGGTTGGGGCCGTGCTGGCCCGCATGCAAAATGATAGATAAAAATTTGAACAGCTGTTATGCGTGTGAAAGTGGGGGGCATGCCCCGGATTCGCTACCGCGCGGCGCGGTCGATGTAATGTTGGTTGAGCTCAGCCTCGCGGGCTCGGCGGGTGGCGTTGAACTCGTTGACCAGGCCTTCCAGTGTCCTCATGCCCACATGGTCCTGATCCGGGCCGAACACGAACGCTCGTGCGGCGTCAGGGGTGTTGGCCTTGACGTAGGCCTGGGCTTTGATGACGGCTAGGGCGCCGACGGTCACGCCGACACCGATCCAGAACAATCGTTTGAACATCACTGAGCCTTGCTTTCCTGCTGTCCGGAGCCTTCGACGGAGTCACGGCCGGTGCTCTTCTTGGCGACGAACGACTGCGCGGTGGATTTCAGCGCATAGAAGAACGACGCGATCTTGATGACGGGCTTGCCGAGGAACGAACCGTAAAGATCGGTCAGGGCGCCTACGTTGTTGGCAGTGGACGACGCGGCCGCGGAGATCCTGTTGACATCCTCAAGCGATTTGTTGACCTGCTTGACGGTGGTGACGCCCTCATCGAGGGCCGGGATGGCGTGCTCCCCCGACTCGCGCACGGTGTCCGCGATCTGGTCGAACAGCTTGCCGAGGCGAATCAACGGATAGATCATGAAGCCTGCAAGCACGGCGAATGCTATTGCCGCGATAAGGCCGGCGATCTGGCCAACACCCATGTGTACCTCTTTTCCGTCCCACAGGCATACGCCCGTGCACACAATACCCGCAACACACTAGCCGTCACCCGAGACCGACGCTGCCGGCGGCATGCGGGTCGGCCGGCCCGGTCGCGCGTCTCACTGATTGTATGACACGACGGTGAGAGCCACTTCGAACGGCTTGGTCGTATCGAAATCAAGGCACGTAACCGACCCGTTGGCCGGCCTCTCGCTCAGGTCATACCCTTCCGGCGCGAAGCGGTGCATGAGGCTGAGCAGCGTATTGCCATGGGATATCTGCAGCACGTCGTCGCCGTCCTTGAGATCCGGGTTGGACGCGATCAGGGAAAACGCCCCGTGCACGCGGGCCCAGTATTCGGCGTCGGATTCCGCGTCGTGGAACGGGTCGGCCTCCTTGAGGAAGTCGCGGGTCGCGGCGAGGCCGTACTTGGCGACGATGTCGTTGTAGTCCTTCGCGCCGTGGGGCCCTCCCGCGGCCGTCCAGGCGAGCGACATGTCCTGACCTTCGAAATAGCCGTAGCACTGCTCGCGGAAATGCATGTCCGACACGAGCACCGGCCGGGCGTTGCCGACCTCCTCGTTCACGTCGAGGATGCGCTTCGCGGTGATCTGCGCACGCGACGTATCGGAGCAGTACGCGGCAGCGAACCGCACGTACTTGAGTTTTTCCGCCGCCTTGTCGGCGTCCGCCAACCCCGCTTCGGTCAGCGGCGCATTGCACCATCCCTGAAGTCGGTTATACCTGTTGAACGTGGTCTGTCCGTGGCGGACAAGATGCAGATGGAGAATCATACCGACGATTATTCCATGCTTCCCGCATGCCACAAAACCCGCCGCGCCCATCGCCACAGACCCCTCCAGTCTGCTAACGCCCCCGCTGGCGGGGGGGGCTGGCATGCGCGGCATGACTGGGGGGGGTGGTTCTCAGCTCAATGGAACAGCCCATACTCAGTCCCTACCCATCCGTCCGGCTGATTCGCTCCCATCCCGTGTGCCACACCAGGCGAAAAACACCCCAAAATCGCATGGTGTGGCACAGCAGAGAGCCACACCATGCGATGTGAGCCTTCACATCACGTGGTGTGGCAAAGCACGGGTCGCGGAAACCGCCATTTTCCAATGACCGGTGAATGGGCCCGGAATCACCCTTGGCCACACCAGCCCCAAAACCCTCAAAAAACACATGGTGTGGTACAGGCGATAGCCGGATGGCGGTCGGCAGGGAATCATCCCCACGCCTTTCCCGCGAAAGTCCCATCCGGCGACGCGCAAACGGGACTTTCGCCGGATGAACACATATGAACACATATGAACACAGGTAAACACAAGCGCAAGAACACCAATGAACGCGAACGCGAGTTCAGGTCACAACTATAGCCATGAAACCCGCGGTGAAGTAGACTAGGCCACATGAGAGAGCAAGAACAGAAGGGGCTGCCTGACAGCCAGCGGCAAATCCGTTTCGACGGCATCGACGGCCTGCGTGCCGTGGCGATACTCGGCGTGGTCGCATTCCACACCCGCCCATCGCTGCTTGAGGGTGGTTTCATCGGTGTCACCATGTTCTTCGTGATCACCGGCTTCCTAGCGACTCGTTCGGTGATTCGCGCAGTGGACAGCCATGGCACGTTCCAGTATGGAAGGTATCTGGGGCGCCGGATCAAGAGGCTGTGGCCGGCAACACTGGCCACAATCGCCCTGACCGCTCCGTTCGCATGGCTGTTCGCCCCGAGCCTTCTCAACAAGGTGCGCGCCGACGCGCTTCCAGGCGCGCTGTTCGCCAGCAACTGGGTGAACATCTTCCGCAAACTTCCCTATTTCGCGGCGGCCGGACTCCCCTCCCCTCTGACGCACCTGTGGTTCCTTGCGCTGGTCATGCAGTTCTATCTCGTATGGCCGCTGCTGATCATGGCGATCGGCCGTCTCGTTCGCGCCAAATGGGCTCGGACCGTCGTGATGGTGATAATCGTGCTTGCGTCGAGCGCGGCGATGTGGCTGCTGTTCGATCCCGACGACACGTCGCGCGTGTATTACGGTACGGATACGAGACTCGCGGAGCTGGCGATGGGGGCGATGCTGGCGATGCTGATGCAGCGTGCCGACCGGACCGCTGACGATCGCAAGCAGAGAGACGACGGTCGCGGCGCGTCCGCTATCATCCTGGACGTGTTCGGCTGGCTGTCGTTGCTGGCCCTATGCGCCGGTTTCTGGTTCATGAACGGCTATGACGACACGATGTATCACGGCGGGTACCTTGTTGCCGCCATATTGGGCGCCTTGGCCCTCGCCGGCGCCATCAGAGGAGTGAGCCTGCCGCGTGTGCTCGGCTGCGCCCCGCTGCGTTACCTAGGGTCGCGCTCGTATTCGCTGTATCTCATGCATTACCCGCTGCTGCAGTTCATGAATCCCGCCACCCGCACCGAAGCACTGCCGTGGTGGGGATGGCTGATTGAGGCGGCCGTGATATGGACGGCGACGGAGGCGTTCTACCAGCTGGTCGAGGCCACTCGCATGTACGAGCCGACGCCGCGCAGCAGGCATGCGAGGGCATCGGTGGAGCCGAGCGGACGGCTGAGGCCGGGGTCATGGGTGATGGCGGCTCTCGGCATCGTCACCGTGGCCGCGCTCACCTGGGCGCCGGTGGATTGGGAGCAGATCGCCCACGACCGCATGATCCAACTCCGGCCCGAACTCGCCGAGCCGGCGAAGCCTCTCGCCCTGCCCAAGCCGAAGAGCATCGAAAAGCCCTCGGACGACGGCACGGCGAGCAACAATGCCACGGCGAATCAGACGAATGACGACGGCTCCGAGCGGAACGGAGACAGCGCAAAGCCGACGTCTCCATCTGTCGCGCCCATTGCGGAGAAGGTGCCCGACAACCTGGATGCTTCGAAATACCACTATGACCCCAATACAGGAAGCTGCAACGCCGACATCATGATGATCGGCGATTCCGTCACCTCCGGCACGAAGGATGCGATCCAGGCGGCGTTTCCGAACGGATACATCAATGGCAAGCCGAACCGTCAGATGCCTCAGGCCGTCAGCGTGTTCCAGCAGGCGACCACTGCCGGGCACAGCGGCAGCGTCATCATTTACGGGCTCGGAACGAACGGCATCATCCGCAACGAACAGGTGGTCCAGCAGCTGATCGACCTTGCGGGCGGCAAGCCGGTGTATTTCGTGACGATCCGTATGCCCTATCCGAACCAGGAGAAGAACAACAACTCGATGATGCGTGCCGCAGCCAGCCACAACGGCAATGTGGGCATCATCGACTGGTACAAGTACAGCGAGGGCCACGGCGAATACCTGTACGACGACGGCATCCATCCCAACATGACCGGCGCTTATGCGTATGCGACGATGCTGCGGCAGGCGGTGTGCGGCCAGTGACGATGAACGCGGCCGATGGCCGGCCGAACCCGTGAGAACCGGACCGGAATACACGAACGCCCCGGGCGCAATGCCACGGGGCGTTCGTGTGTATGTATGTCCTTACGCTGTAAATTACAGGTGGTGGATCCAGATCAGCGAGCGTAGAACTCGACGACGTACTGGATGTTGACCTGAACCGGGATCTCCTCGACTTCAGGCTTGCGGGTCAGGGTGGCCTTCAGGGAAGCCAGGTTCACGTCGAGGTAGCCGGGGACGGGCGGCAGCACATCGCGGTGCACGCCTTCGGCGGCGATCTGGAACGGAACCATGGTCTGGCTCTTGGCCCTCACCTGAATGGTCTGGCCGGGCTTGACACGGTAGGACGGACGATCCACGATGTTGCCGTCGACGAGGATGTGACGGTGCACCACGAACTGACGGGCCTGAGCGGTGGTACGGGCGATGCCGGCACGCAGCACGAGGTTGTCAAGACGGACTTCGAGATCGGTGAGCATCGCGTTACCGGTCTGGCCGGCGGTGCGGGTCGCCTTCTCGTAAGCGGAGCGAAGCTGCTTCTCGGAGACGCCGTACTGGGCGCGCAGGCGCTGCTTCTCGCGCAGACGAACCGCGTAATCGGATTCGGTGCGACGACGGGTGCGGCCGTGCTCACCGGGAGCGTACGGGCGCTTTTCGAAGATGCGCTGAGCCTTGGGGGTCAGTGCGATGCCGAGGGCGCGGGAAAGGCGCACCTGACGGCGAGAACGCTGAACGTTGGTCATTCTTGTTCCTTTATTCTGTCGTTATCTGAACGGAACGCGAGGCTGTCCCCGCGCTGAGTCGGCCTCCCCAGTGCTTCGTCGTGACGTGCACGAACGGCGGAAAACCGCCGCCGACCCACTGATGGGCTAAGACTCCAGATAGCATCCGCCTTATGGCAGACACAATCGTTTATAATCGCATACCCTATGGACGACCCTGCGTGTCAGGCTCCGCCGGCCGGGGTGAGCCGCCCCGCGTCCATGGCATACACGCGGTCAGCGTATGGCAACGTGTCGCCGTCATGGGTCACGATAAGCACCGCCGCCGTCTCATCGGCGACGTTGCGCAGCAGACGCATGACCATCGTGGTGCTCGTCGCGTCGAGATCGCCGGTCGGCTCGTCGAGGATCAGCAGCTTCGGCCCGTTCATGAGCGCCCGGGCGATGGAGACACGGCGCATCTCGCCACCCGACAGCTCCTTGGGATAGCTGTCGGACAGGTCAGCCACGCCGAGTCGATCCAGCAGCATCGTCGCCCGTCGCTCCAGGGCGTCGGGCTCGTGCTCCGCCGTGAGATCATCGTCGATGACGTCGGGCATGTCGGCATCGTCCTGCTCACGTGCGGAATCGGCCGCGCCGGCGGCATCGGCTTCGCCGGGCGCCGCAACATCATCCGGCACCACCGTTTTCTTCGCCGGGCCAAACAGCACGGCCGGAAGAATGACGTTGTCGAGCACGGTGAGGTTGCCGAGCAGCGTCTGTCCCTGCGTGACGAACCCGAGCGTCGCGTTGCGCAGCTGCGAGAGCTCCTTGTCCGACAGCTTGGAGACGTTTCGGCCGTCGATCTCGACGGTGCCGGACGTCGGCTTGAGCAGGCCAGCGATCAGATTGAGCAGCGTGCTTTTGCCGTTGCCGGAACGTCCGATGATGGCGACCAGTTCGCCCTGGTCCATGGAGAAGCTCACGTGGTCGACGGCGGCGAAACGCGCGCCGCGCCGGGTGAATTCACGGGTCAGATCATTGATCTCAAGCATCGCCATGATGAATCACTCCCCCTCGCGCAACGTGAGATAGGTTTCGGGCGCGGACAGCTTGACCGCGGTGACGATTGATGCCAGCAGTCCGGTCGCGACGGCGAACACGAGGCTTATGGCGACGAGCGCGACGACCTTGAGCGCGTCGGTCTGCAGGTATGGCAGCTGCAGCTGCCTGCTGATCAACGTGTTGAACGGGAACACCGCCAGAGACGCGCCCGCGATGCCGATGACGCCACCGACCAGTCCGATCAGCGCCGATTCCTTGACGATGAGCGCAATCAGTGTGCCGCGCGTGGCGCCCATGATGCGGTAGGCCGCGAATTCCTTCTTCCGCTCGTTCATCGCGGATGCGAACACTGCCAGCAGCACGATGAGGCCCATGATCCAGAACACTGCGACGAACAGCGTGACGTACCCGACCAGCGCGTCGAGGTTGGTCTTGGTGGTGGCTGTCACGCCGCCCGGATACACGAATCCGAGCCCTTCGAGACCGGATTCCTTGGTGATGTTGAGCGAGACCTGCTTGGCGTCATACCCGTCCTTGACCTTGATGAGGATCGCGGAGACCGCCTTGTCGGCGTATTCGGCGGGGATGGCCGCGTGTCCCACCGACGACGAGTACGAGATGATCGAGGGGATGGTGGACATATTGACGAACACCGAATTGTCCAGGCTGGTGCCGGTCGAGCCGAGCTGGGCGGCGACCGGGAACTCATGCCCGTACAGCTTGATCGTGTTGTTGCCGGATACGCTGATGTTCGAGCCGGCTACGACTTCTCCGTCTTTCAGCGTCCCGTCGAACTGCGATGTGATCCAGGGGGTGATGACGAAGTCGGTCGCGGGGTTGAAGCCTATGATCTGCACCTTCTCGTCGCAGCATGCGGCCGCGAGCGATGATATGTACGTCTGGGCCGTGACTCGGGAGATGCCATCGGCCTTGGAGACCAGGTTCTCGATGTCGTTGGTGAAATAGAACGTGTTGGATCCGCCGTTAGTGAGCAGGGCCTCGGCTTTGGCGCCGGTATCCTGCGGCACCACCATGAGGTCGGCTCCCATGCGTTCCTGCATGCTGCGCAATCCGTTGCGCAGGTTCATGGACAGCAGCGAGCCGCCGAAGAACGCGAGCGTCAGCATCATGACGACGATGACGAGCGCAGCCGTGCGAAACGGCTTGCGCTTCAGGTTCTCCAGTGGCAGTCGTTTGAGAGTGATTCGTGTGATCATCGCTTGACGGGCTTGGAGTCGAGGTAGATGGCGACGACGGCGAACAGCAGTGCCAGAATGCCGATCACGATGAGCGTCGGCCTGGTGACCATATGGCAATGCATCATGGCGCCCTTGCACACGCCGATCAGCACCGTCGGCACGGCCAGCGACAGCAGTGCGTTCAAAGCGACAGCGATATTGAGACCTGTACGTATCTTCGGGCTGCAGAACAAAGCGATGATACCCAGCAGGGCGATGACCACGCCGATGCCAAGCTCCGCCTGCGCGGTGTAATGGCACGCCATGGGCATATTATCCTTGACCTCGCACACATGGGCGAATGCCTGCGGGGCGACGGCGATAAGCACGCCGAACACGATGGCCGGCAGCGATGCGAATAGTCTACGGAACATTGTTGTCTCCTCTCGGTTGAAGATGGACATCGACGATTATGTCAACCGTTTCCGGGAAACACAAGCCTTGACTTTTCAACGCTTTTCATATATGCGCCGGTCATCCGCCGGTAAGGTCCCACCACCATCCTCCCGCTGGCGGGAGGTGGCGCGAAGCCGCCGGTGGGTGGTTACCTCAGAGCTTCTCCAGCGGCGCCACGCGCAGCATCAGCCGCTTGACGCCCGACGAGCCGAAATCGACCGTGATTACGGAGTTGCGGCCCTTGTCCTGCGTGTCGACGACGGTGCCCAGCCCGTACTGGTCATGCGTGACCTTGTCACCGGCATGGAAGTCGGCGATGTTGAGGTTGTTGTCCTTGCTGAGCGACGAGGCCGGTCTGGCCGACGAGAGAGATGACTTGGGAGCGGTGCGGCGCGTCGTGACCTTGCCGCCACGCGACAATCCCGTGGATGAGCCGAACCGGCTGCCCGACCCGTACTGCTGTCCGGAGCCCTGACGGCCGGAACCGCCGTGGCGCGAAGATGAGCCGAATCCCCTGGCCCCGCCATATGACGAGCCCGATCCACCGCGCGAACCGGAGCCGAACGACGAGGAACCACCGTACGAGGAATGTCCACGAGAACCGTATGACGAGGAACCACCGTACGAGGACGACCCGCCGTATGTGGTGCCGCCGAAGTCGTCATCGTCCCATCCGCCGAACTCGTCGTCGAAGCCGCGGCGCGACCAGCCGGAGCGCATGCCCTCCATGCCGGTTTCGCGCCGTTTCCAGTCGATGAGCCGGTCGGGGATCTCATCGAGGAACTGGCTGGGCATCATCTCGTTGGCCTGCCCCCACTGCGCGCGCACGGCGGCACGGGTGACGTACAAACGACGCTTGGCACGCGTGATGCCCACATATGCCAGACGACGCTCCTCGGAAAGCTCGTCGGCGTCCTCCATCGCCCGCGAGTGCGGGAACGTGCCCTGCTCCATGCCGGTGAGGAACACGACGGGGTATTCCAGGCCCTTGGCGGTGTGCAGAGTCATCAGCGTGACCTTGCCGGAGTCCTCGCCCTCGGAGGGCAGCTGGTCGGAGTCCGCCACCAGCGCCGTGGTCTCCAAGAATCCCGCGAGCGTGGCGTCCGGCGTGTTCTGCTCGAATTCGGCGGCGACGGACTGCAACTGCGACAGGTTCTCCACGCGGGAGGCATCCTGTGGATCCTCGGACCGCTGCAGTTCTTCGAGCAGACCGGACTGCGAGAGCACCTCCCCCACCACTTCGGACGGCTTGCCGTCATGTTCGGCCGCGAACGCGCTCAGGGAGCGCATCAGGTCCCTGAATGCGGCGAGCTGCTTGCCGGTGCGGGTGGGCACGCCGTCGATCTGGTCGAGATGGTCGATGCCGTCCCAGAACGTGGTCGCATGAGCATCGGCATATGAGACGATGATCGATTCGGCGCGAGGTCCGAGACCGCGCTTGGGCACGTTGAGGATGCGCCGCATGTTGACGTTGTCGGCCGGATTGACGATGGCCTGCAGATACGCGATGGCGTCCTTGACCTCCCGCCGCTCGTAGAACCGCGTGCCGCCGACCAGCTGATACGGCAGTCCGGCATGCACGAGCGCGCCTTCAAGCGCACGCGACTGCGCGTTGGCACGGTACATGATGGCCATGTCCGAATACGGCGTGCCCTCCTCGGCGCGGACGCGAGCGATCTCCCCCGCTATCCACGCGGCCTCCTGCTCGGCGTTGTCCGCGGCATAGCCGACGATCGGGTCCCCGCTGCCCAATGCGGTCCACAGCTTTTTGGGCTTGCGACCCTGGTTGTTGGCGATGACCGCGTTGGCCGCGTCGAGGATGGTCTGCGTGGAACGGTAGTTCTGTTCGAGCATGATGGTCTTCGCGTTGGGGAAATCCTGCTCGAAATCCTGGATGTTGCGGATGTCCGCGCCGCGGAACGCATAGATCGACTGGTCGGAGTCGCCGACGACGGTGATCCATGCCGGGCCGGCCCGCCCCGCCGAGGGGGCGTCCGGCACGACCTGCCCGGCCGCGTCCACGCCCGCCAGCTCGCGGATCAGCTCGTATTGGGCATGGTTCGTGTCCTGGTATTCGTCGACGAGAATATAACGGAACTTATGACGGTAATAGTCGGCCACCTGCGGTTGGGTGCGCAGCAGTTCGACCGTCCGGCCGATCAGATCGTCGAAGTCGACGGCGTTCGCCATGGCCAGACGATGCTGGTATTCGGCGTAGATGACGGAATACAGCACCTCGATGTCGCCGAAATTGCCGATCTGATAACCGCGCTGGCCGGGCCGGTAGTCGGGCGCGTAGCGCTTGAGCTGCTCCTGCCAGCCGATCAGTGAGTTCTTGTAATCGGAGATGCGCGAGAGGATCGCGCGCGGCGTGTAGCGCTTGAGGTCGATGTTGAGATCGGCGCCGATCAGCTTGACGAGGCGCTCGCAGTCGGCGGTGTCATAGATGGAGAAGCCCGACGCCAGCCCTATCGACTGGCCGTCACGCCTGAGGATGCGCACGCATGCGGAATGGAACGTCGACACCCACATGCGCTGAGCGACCGGTCCGATCAGACCTTCGAGGCGTTCGCGCATTTCAGCGGCCGCCTTGTTGGTGAAGGTGATGGCGAGGATCTGGCTCGGCCATGCTCCGAATTGCGTGAGGATCCACGCGATGCGCCGGGTGAGCACGCGTGTCTTGCCGGATCCTGCGCCGGCGCCGATCAGCAGTGCGGGCCCCCGGTACTGCACCGCCTCGGCTTGCTGCGGGTTGAGGTCGCCGACGAGTTCCTCGGCGCTTCTTGCGATGAGATCCGGATCCTGCTGCACGCTGCTCCCCCTGACGGTTGACGATGATTCGGCTTTCCTGTTTACCACATGGTTCGGTCAGTGTCACTCGATATGGGCGACCTCCCATTCCGCCAACGCGTTCCTCAGACCGGAGGCATACAGGTCTTCGCCTTGTCCGGCCTGCGGGTGGATGCCGTCCGGTCCGAGCCAATCGGTGTGTGCCGCGATAGCACTGTTCCAGTCGACCAGAATCGAATCGGTGGGATGCTTGCGCACGTAGTCGGAGGCCGCCTGATTGGCCACGGGAATCCACTCGCGGTCACCATACGCATTGATGATGACCAGCACATGCCCATCACCCGCCGCGGCCGCAATCCGCTCGTATTCGCCGACCGTGGTCGCGCTGTTCGTGTTCAGCGAGATCACCACGTACTTGCGCAGACGGCCTTCCGCCTTCATCTGCGCGACGATACCGGGCGCGGTCAGGATGGACCGCGACACCTGGGCGTCCACGGCGATGCCGGGCAGTGACTTCTGCAATGCCGCCGACGCGCCCACGGTGACGGAGTCGCCGATCACGGAGACGTCCTCGCCGTTCAGGGTCTTCTCGATAGCTGCCTTGGCCTCCTCGCGGCGCTTGCGCTCCTCCTCGGCGCGTTTCTTCGCCTCGGCCGCGGCCTTGGCGTCCATCTTGCGCTGACGTTCCTTCTTGGCGAGCGCGCTCTGGTTCTTCTCCAGCATGATCTGTGTCTGCGTCTTCGCCGGGGCCTGGGCCACACCCATGAAGAACCCGATGACGATCAGTACCACAACCGACACGGTGACGACCATGCGCATCGTCTTCGCGGTACGGGAGCTGCGGGATGCGACGACCGGCGCGTCTTGCGACGAGGGCAGGGGCGCAGCCTGAGAGTACGGCTGAGTGAACTCGACGTTGTTGAGGTGCGTCCCATACACGCCACGTGCCCGCGCGCTGCCGACCCGTCGCGGAGCCGAACGTTGCGCCACCGTGCGGCGGGGAGCCGACTTGTCGCGCTTAGACTTGATCCATTCCGCGACCGGATTCTCCACCATCCACCATGACACCGCGGTCATCACGAGGCTCAGCAGCAACGTGAGCGCCTGGACCACCCACAATCCGCTGCCACGGTAACCGGGAAGCATGAGCTGCAGCAGCAGGTACAACGGCCAATGCCACAGGTACATGCCATACGAGTATTTGCCCAGCAGCGCGAGCGGACGCCAGCCGAACAGGCCGATCATCCATGAATCCTTGGAAATGCTGCCGCCGATCAGCACTACGGTGAGCACAGAGGCCAGAATCAGACCGCCGCGGAACGCTGACGCATCCTGCCCGACGCGCGGCATCATCATGATCAACACGACCAGTGCGCCAGTGGCCAGCCAAGGCATAACCATGGTGAACAGGCGGCGCGGCTCGGCGTCAGACTCCTCGCTGTGCCGCACGACGAACGCCAGCGCGACACCCAACAGCATGCCAAAACAGTGCGTGTCCGTGCCGAAATACACGCGTGTGGGGTCGGCGGACGGGTTGTACAGCACCCACATGCCACACGCGGACAGCGCGGCGAGCAGCACCGGCACCAACGCCTGCACGAACGTGGAGCCGATTCTGTGCAGCATGGCCGTCAAAAGCGGCAGCACCAGCGTCGCTTGGGCCAGCAGCGCCACGAACCATAAGTGCCGCAGCAATTGCGGCGACGTCGCCGCGAAATAGCTGTCTCCGGAGAAGATCTCCCCCCAATTCGACGTGAATGTCAGCGCGGAGACGCTTTTACCCGGCACACCCACCAGAATGTCATGGTTGACGAACAGGCCGAGCGACACCGAGCCGGCGATCATGAACGCCATCGCCGGCCACAGTCGAGACAACCTGCGCAGATAGAAATTGCCAAGACGCAGTCTGCCGGTACGGTCGATCTCACGAAGGACGCTCAGGGCGAGCAGGAAGCCGGATACGGTGAAGAACACGTCCACGCCAATGAAACCGCCGGGCAGCGAGCGTTGCGACAGGTGATACCAGATGATGCCGATCAGGGCGAATCCCTTGATACCGTCCAGGCTCCCATAGCGGTCATTGCGCATGCTGATACTCCTTACACGACTTCCCGTTCCGTCGAGGTTATGCTAGAGCATCCCCCTCCCAAAAAAACATTTTGGAATCACAAAGTGTTCGTCAAGGACTCGTGGCGGATTCATACAGGTCGCCGCGGTCATCTGCATGGCGTATGCTGTCCCTCTGTCCTATTCATTGACGGTACAGGCAAAGGGGACTTATGAAGGAGCTGGAAGAGCGCATTCGGCGTGATGGAACGGTCAAGACCGGTGACGTGCTCAAGGTGGACGCGTTCTTGAACCATCAGTGCGACGTGCGTCTGTTCGACCATATGGGGCAGGAGTGGGCCCGGCATTTCGCCGGCAAGACCATCACCAAGATCCTGACCATCGAGGCGTCGGGCATTGGCATCGCCTGTTGCGCCGCGCGCCACTTCGGCGATGTTCCGGTGGTGTTCGCCAAGAAGGCCCAGTCCATCAACCTCGACGGCGACCAGTACACCACCACGGTGTACTCGTTCACCAAGCGCAAGGAGTTTCCCGTCATCGTGTCCAAGAAATATTTGGACGCCGACGACCACGTGCTGCTCATCGATGATTTCCTGGCGAACGGCAAGGCGTTGCATGGGCTCATCGAGCTGTGCCATGCGGCGGGGGCGAGTGTCGAGGGAATCGGCATCGCGGTCGAGAAGGGGTTCCAGGGCGGCGGTGACGAACTGCGCGCGCAGGGCTATGACGTGGATTCGCTGGCCATCGTCGAGTCCATGAATCCCGAGACCGGCGAGATCACGTTCAGGGACTGAGTCCGGAACAGCAGAGAGCAACGGTAGAGCAGAGGAGAGAAAAGGAAACCATGTCGCAGAAGAAAACGAAGAATTCCGTATCGTTCGAGGCGCTGTCCTCGCTGGACGCGCCCGTGTCGTTCTGGAAGGGCATTCCGTTCGGCCTGCAGCATGTGATGGCGATGTTCGTCGCCAATCTAGCCCCGATATTCATCGTCGCCAACGCGGCGAAGATGACGTCCGCGCAATCGGCGGCCGTGATTCAGTCGGGTCTGCTGGTGGCGGGTCTCGGCACCTGCCTGCAGTTGTATGGCGCGTGGCTGATCGGCTCGCGGCTGCCGATGGTGACGGGCATCTCGTTCACCTATGTGGCCGCCGCGGCCGCGATCTGCGCCGACAAGGGTTACGGAGCCGTGGTCGGCGCGGTGATCGTCGGTGGTCTGCTTGAGCTGGTGCTGGGCCTGACCGCCCGGTACTGGCGCCGTTTCGTGCCTCCGATCGTCTCCGCCATCGTGGTGACGTCCATCGGCTTCTCGCTGCTGACCGTGGGCGCCACGAGTTTCGGCGGCGGTGACGCGTCCGCCGCGGACTTCGGATCCTGGCAGAACCTGACGCTGGGTCTCATTTCGCTGGTCGCCTGTCTGGCGTTCCAATTGCTGATGAAGGGCACCGCCAAACAGCTGTCCGTGCTGTTCGGCCTGGTGGTCGGCTATGCGGTGGCGATTTGCATGGGCAAGGTCGATTTTTCCGGGTTCCAGGAGCTTTCCGTCGTTTCGCTGCCGCAGTTCATGCCGTTCAAGCCCGAGTTCGATTGGGGCGCGATCATCTCCATCGGACTGCTGTACGTGGTCTCGTCCGTCGAGGTTCTGGGAGACACCGCCGCACTGACCAAGGTGGGTCTGAACCGTACGCCGACCGAGCGTGAGACGGCCGGAGCGATCGCCGGCGACGGCCTGATCTCCTCGGTCTCCGGACTGTTCGGATGCCTGCCGCTGACCAGTTTCGCCCAGAACATCGGACTGGTGGCGATGACGAAGGTCGTCAACCGCAAGGTGATCCTGTCCGGCGGACTGATCCTGATTCTGGCGAGCTTCGTGCCTGCCGTGGCGGAGGCGTTCAACTCGCTGCCGCAAGCGGTGCTCGGCGGCTGCACGATCATGATGTTCGGCAACATCATTCTTTCCGGATTCCAGATGATCGCCGAAGCCGGCTTCACCCAGCGCAACATCACCATCGCCGCGTTGAGCCTGACCATCGGCATCGGCTTCACGCAGGTGAGCGACATCTTCGCGCAGTTCCCGGCCCTGTTCCGCCAGATCTTTGCCTCGAACTGCATCGCCGTGGCTTTCGTGGTGGCCGTGATCCTCAACGCCGTGCTGCCCGGCGAAGAACGATTCCTCTCCGCCCCCGCCAAGAACGAGGACTAAAAATCTAAGCTGCAGAGCATCTGCCACCTCCAGTCGCGAAGCGACTGGAGGTGGTCATTGGCGATCAAATCACGACCTCGCCGAAACATTCCGCGTCATGCACCCTGCCGGCTGATTCCGCCCTTGTGACCGGTCGCCTTGAACGGTTTGGCGGATCTTCCCCTCACCGGGCGAAAACCGGCCCGATCTTTCGGCGGGTTTGCCTCCGGGGCGTCATGACGGTGCCTGCCGGCCCGCCCGACCTCATCCTGCGGCGTGCGGATCCCCTTGGCCTGCAATGCGCGCAGCCACTTGTCTTTGTTGTTCGTCATCTCTCGTCCTTCGCCATCTCTCGTCCTTCGCCATCGCGTCACTCAACCGTGACGGATCTGGCGAGATTGCGCGGCTTGTCCACGTCATACCCCTTGATCTCGGCCATATCCATGGCGAACAGCTGCAATGGGACCACGTCGACGAGCGGGCTCATCAACGTCGGGCATTCGGGACGCCGGAACACGACATCCGCATAACGTTCATCATCCCGGTCGCCCTGTTCGGCGACGGCGATGATGAACGCGACTCTGCTCTTGACCTCCTCGATGCCGAACCGCACCTTGGCGTGCAGCACGTCACGGCCGCGCTCGGGCGGCATGATGAACACCACCAGCTCTCCCTCATCGACCAGCGCTATCGGGCCGTGCCTGCCTGCGTGTCGAGCACCCATTGGATCTTGGCCGGCATGCCCTTGAGCGAGTCGATGATCTGACGGCATCGGATTCGCGCGGTATCGACGCCACCTGCGTGTTGCAGATCGACAGCACCATGGATCCCTGCTCGCGCGCGTGGCGCAGGGCCATCAGCGTGTCCATAGTCTCTCCGGACTGCGATATCGCCACGACCAGCGTACGCGGGGGTGGGGATGGGCGTTCACGTCGGAGGGCGCCCCGTTCGTGGCCCAGCTGGTGTGTCCGGTGGCGGCCGTCGCGGGCGGCATCGGGTTACGTTCCACGCTTTCGACGAGATTGGCGAGCCTTCCGGCCTTCTTGCGCACCACTGCATGCCCCATGCCCGAAGCGACGAGCGCCACTCCCGCAGAGTCGTACCCGCGGTATTCCAGGCGTTGCAATCCCTGAAGACACACCTGAGGGGGCTTGCCGCACGTGGCCGAAACATTACCTGCATATCCGACGATTCCGCACATGGTCTCAAAGCTTAGCCCAGACGCCACCAAGCCGCCAACATCGCAATCCGCCATGTAGGACAAGTACGAATAATAAGTCATCTCAAGCTGTTCAGCATTCCGGGCATACACCGGCACGGCATTGTCATATATGAGATCGCTTCCATAACCCGACTTTGCTGAAATATCCTCGATGCGCCGTTCCACATCGTCATATCGGCGAAGCGCATCATTCAATCGTTCTACAGGGGAAGAATCAATATATCGCGTTGGATGACGCAGAGCGGAGCATCATCAATGATGTATGTACGGCTCTGGGAGGGCAAACCGGGAACCGGCTTAGTGCGCGTACCCACAGTGAATCACCGTGGCTCAACGCTCGAAATGGTATGCCCAATACTGCCCCGTGCAATGCAATCATCAGCAAAGATTCCATATCGGCCTATTACCGATTGAATCCCATCATTACAGCTTAGCGATGGAATGATCAGCCGACTTCGGCAGCGACGGTGGAAAGATAACGATTCGCCGGGTGCCGTATCATCGTAGGCATCGACGCAATCGCAGATTCGTGATGACCGGAGGAACGCTTATGGAAAACAGGGGCAGCCGTCCGTTCGGCTACTGGGATTCGAGTTACCGGGCCAAACTGCGCAGGACATGGATCGCGTTGCCCTTCTGCATCGTCGCGGCCGTCGCCATGCCGATATTCACCGCTGTCAAATACGGTGACGTGGTATCGGGACTCGCATTTTCCGTTGTGCTCGCCGTCGTCTGGGCATGTCAGCTGATGTACGCCAAGAGCAAGGCGAAGGCGGAGGCGGAAACCAGAAACGCCGTGCCCCGATACGATGACAATGAGCTGCCCCGGTGAGTCCCGATCCGGCTGTCGGGCGCGCCGTTTATAGGGGCTTATGCGGTTGGCATCGGTCGCTTATGATGGGAAACGTCAGTCGAATCGAACGATGATGGGAGCATGACATGGCCAAGGCGCTGATTGTGGTGGATGTGCAGCCGACATTCTGCGAAGGCGGCGAGCTGGGGGTCGAAGGCGGCAACGCGGTCGCCGGGAGGATCGCCGACTATGTGAACGCGCATCGCGGCGAGTATGCGTATACCGCCACCACGCAGGATTGGCATATCGAGCCGGGCGCACACTGGTCGGGCAATCCGGATTTCGTGGATACGTGGCCCAAGCATGGCGCGGCGGGCACGCCGAACGCCGAGCTTCATCCGGCCATCGCGGTTCTGGGCATCGCCCATCATTTCAAGAAGGGCCAGTATTCGGCGGCATACTCCGGTTTTGAAGGCATCGAAGACAATACCGACCGTATCCAGACGCGCGAGGAGGTCACGGCCGAACAGTCCGCCGGCAAGACGCTGGCCAATGCGCTGAAGGCCGCAGGCGTCACGCAGGTGGATGTGGTGGGCATCGCCGAATCGCATTGCGTCAAGGACACCGCGCTTGACGCGAAACGTCTCGGCTTTGATGTCACCGTGTTCGAGGATCTGACCGTTCCGGTCAGCGAGGAGTTGGGTGTCGCGGCCCGCAAACAGATGGCCGATGCCGGCATCATATTGGCGGAGGCTCGCTGAGCTTTCGTCGTGTGGCCTCCCGGTATGAAAGGGAGGCCACACGACGGGGCGCATGTCAACGGCAAGTCGGTGTAGTGGTATCACCGGATCAATCGTGCGGTCGTGTTTCCTTGAGCGCGGATTTGACGGCCCATTTGGTCAGCGCGTATTGCGCGTAGATGCTCGCCGCGACGATGACGGCCGAGACGGCCACACCGATGATGTTGACCGCGGTGTCGCCCTTGCCGAGTCGTTTCAGTGGGCAATGCGCGGCCTTGCCGCAGCCCTCGGATTGGTACACCAGCTCGTCGGCGTCGCCGTTGTCGCCGGCGCCGTCCGGTATGTGTTCGTTGTAATCACTCATGATGTTCCCGATTCATTTGGCCGTTGTGGCCTTATGGTCACGTACGCAATGTATCAAGCCAAGCTGGAAGAACGCTACTCATTGGCGCTGCCGAAGCAACTTCGCGATGCGGTTCAACAGACGGCCATATGCTCTCCGAGGGGAAGAGCGTGACGATCAGCGCCACGGAACAGGAACTCACGACGGAACAAGCCGCGCACACTGGGAGTATCGCGACAGACGCTGGTCAGAATGTTAGATAAAGGACTCATTCCTTTTTCCCGCCCATCACGTCATCGCAGAATCCGCCTGACAGACTTGCTGGAATACGAACGGGCTTCCCGCAGCCGCCGTGATTCCTCCATCAGGCAAATCACGTTGATTGCGTCGTAATTGTCGTACTTGGGGTAATCCTCGGGCTTATAGCGTTTCACGAGGATAAGTTCGTCGTGACGTTTTCTGATGTCCAGATTCGTGAACCACGAGGCAGCGCCGATGCTTCGCCAGTTCTGCCCCGATTCGTCCGTCCAGAATCACTTGTCATTCTCGCTGTGAGCCTCATAATCGCCCGGCACCCGAAACTCCATGTTCCCCGAGTAGCAGCCAAGCCAGATTCGGTTCTCTTTGATGAGTGGGAACACTTCCTTATAGGTAACAGCGTTCTGATTGCCGATGACGACGAACTTCTTATCATGCTCCATGAGTTGAGCAATGTACTCACGGAAGAGGCTAAACGGTGGGTTAGTGACCACGATGTCCGCTTCGTCCAGCAACTCCACGCACTCGGGTGAGCGGAAGTCCCCATTACCCTCAAGGCATGCAATGTGAAGTGGCCTGATTTTTGTTCCGTCCTTATAGTGGGGCGGCTTGTGCCGCTTGATGTTGATGATACTCGGTTTCCACCGCTTCGGGTGTCCTGTAGCCCAGGGACTGGTGCAGGCGCTTCGAGTTCCACCACGAGACCCACCGGAACGTCGCCAATTCCAGGTCCTTCAGATCCGCGAAGGGTCTGCGCCGCCATACCAGCTCGGTCCTGTACGCGCCGTCGGCGCTTTCGGCCATGGCGTTGTCGTACGAGTCGCCGACGGTGCCGGTCGACGGCAGCACCCCATATTCCATAACCCCGGTGGCGTACACCGTGCCGGTGCACTGCGTGCCATGGTCGCCGTGGCGGATAAGACCATCCGCGCCGCCGCGGGACGCGGCCCATGAGATCGCCTGCCCCAACGCCTGCAACGGCAGCTCCTGCGTGTTCATGGTCATGGCGCACGCCCATCCCACGATCCGACGGGCGTACACGCCGTCGGCGAACGCCGTGCAGCCGAACGAGCCGTTGGCCATGCGCACGTAGGTGATGCCGGCCACGTGCAGGCGGTTCGGCGCACAAGCCTCGAACCTCCCGTCCACCAGATCCGGCCTGCCGCCCGTGCCCTTGGCGGGTTTCGTCGTCACCGGGGTTCTGCCGCGGCGCACGCCCCGGATGCCAAGCCCGCGCATGATGTTCATCACCCGGTCGCGGCCGACCCCGGCCGGATCCCAGCCCTGGGCGACCAGCTGCGCGTGCATCTTCCCGCAGCCGTACACGGCCATGAAGAAATCCGAGCGGATCTGGAGGACGGCGCGGGCCAGCGCCTCACGCCCCGCCCGCATGCGGCTGACGGGACGTGTTCTGAACATGCGGCAGCCGCGCGGCGTGAGAAACCCGCAGTCCAACGATTCGGAAAGGACCCTGCAGATCGGCCCGACCCTGAAACGGCTTCTGTGCTCGTCGATGTACGCGGCCATCAACGCCGTGTCGGGTCGAGCCTGGCCGCGAAAAAAGCCGACGCCGTCGTCAAGATCTCGTTCGCCCGACGCAATTGCGCGTTCTCGGCCCGCAGCTTCTTCAGCTCCGCCATCGCGTCCTCGGCCGACTGCCTCGTCTCCTCCGCGACCGTCGCGTCCGACTGGTTGCGCCAACGCCGCAGTGATTCCGGCGCTATCCCCAGATCCTTCGCCACCGCGGAGATCGCGTTCGTCTCCGACGAATACGAGGAACGCGATTCCGCCAGCAGCCTGACCGCCTTCGCCTTGAACTCCGGCGTATATCGAGTGCCCTTTGCCATGGTTCCATCATCCCCCATCGAGTTAGAGGAAATGCGGAACAAAAATCAGTTCATATCACCAGAACGGCGAGCGGATACCGGTCATAGACCCCGCCACCGGCGAGCAGAAGACCGGGGCCAAGAACCGTAAGGTCTGGAAGCGCGTGGACGTGTCGAACAACCCCTTGGACTCCACGGAATTCCTCGAACGGCTGCGCGCCGACTGGGCCAAACAGTGCAACCTCATGCTGCCCGAGGGCGTGCGCATCGACCACCGCAGCCTTGAGGCGCAGGGCATCGAACGTATCCCCACCATCCACGAGGGCCACGCCAGCCGCGAGATCACCAAACGAGGTGGGCACAGCATCCTCAATGCGATCAACCGGCGCATCGCCACGGCCAACCGGTACCTGACGGCCATCCGCAAACAGATGGGCGACCCGACCGGCCTGCTCGGACAATTCAAGGAGCAGGCCAGGAAGGAACTCGACACGGCGATGAGCCGGTTCCGGGAATCACTGTGTTCGATCGCCAGCCCATAGCGTCGCGTGGCCGGCAACTGGTCGAAGCGCCCACGCCCCCCCCAGGAGCACGTCCGGCAGGAGCTTGGAATCCAAGCCTGATCCCGTGCCGCGGGAGATCGGACGCGAACCGCGGCGTCCCGAGCCGGAACCGGTGGACGAACTGGACGAGGCCAGGCGTGAGCTCGCCGACCTCACCGAATGGTGGAAGACCGAGCCTCCACGGGAAGTCAGGGACGTGCAACGGATCATCGACGTGGCGCGCGAGGCCAGCGAAAAGGCCGAGCACGCGAACCCGTTCACGCGCGGATGGCTCCGACACGCGGCCGAGAGGACCGCCGCCGAGCAATCCCAGCTTCTGAAGCAAACGGCGCCGTGGCTTGAGAACACGACCATCCCGGCTACCTACGCCGAGGCCAACGCCTTCCGCACCAACGCATCCAAGGCCACGCTCGACCACATGCGTAAACCCTACGAGGATCGCGTGCGCAGACTCAACCGCAGCCGCTTCAACGAACGAATCAAACAAAGACTGGCTGAGAACATCGAAAAAGCAAAGACAACACACGAACCGATTCCGCAGCCACATCACCGGCACAGCCGCTAGGAACGCGGAGGGCCGGTGCCCGAAGACACCGGCCCTCCGTCTAAAGGTGTTGTAGGGAAAGGATGTGCTCTCCCATAGGTTTTAGTAACGGGTGACGTAGAAGCCGTCGACAGAACCGTTTGGCGTGAATTTGCGGTTTGCAGCAATCTGGCTTACGTACACCCGTTCTCCTTTCCAGGTGAAACCGATGTCCGCTGACTTGTTATTGGAGTAGAAGCTGCTCCGGCTGGGCCAATTGCCATTAACCGCGCCAGTACCCGTAAACTCCATGTCGCCGAGCGCTCCGCCGCCTGCCCAGCAAGCGGAAGTATTGTTGGTGCAACCACGGCTTGGCTTAAGCGTGCGTCCGTTCGGGAGAACAATGTCAGTGAACGTCTTCGTCTCAAGGTCAAAGATCAACTCTGACCCTTCAGGAGCGTTGGGGGCAACGACAACGGTGGCGTTCGCCTCATAGGGAACGCTATCGGTGCCGTTGGCCAGTGCAACGCTGGGAACAAGGGCAAAAGCAACGGACGCGACTGCCGCCGCGAGCGTTGAAGCAATCTTTTTCATATAGCTCATAATTCCCTCCTTGGAATCGATCAACGCTACAAGATAATTGTATCTCCCCTACCGGTTGCTTGACAAACGCCCCGTTGTCTAATTGAAAGTGCAACACCCCGTTAGATTGGAGATTGTCTAGAAAA
>OCAJ01000017.1_pt1 | contig 127633 bp, 94 predicted proteins | sample 1477121 | NCBI WGS metagenome assembly OCAJ01 (sample SAMEA2580289, study PRJEB22360) | human gut metagenome | biome: human gut; feature: human-associated habitat; material: faeces | place: Denmark | collected 2008/2010 | reverse complement strand
GTGACGAACCCGCAGCCCGGCGGGCCGGCCGGCGCCCCGCCGGCTGGCCCGACCCCGAAACGGTCCCTGAACCCGTCGACGCAAGCGACCGTCAACGCCGTGCCGGGCCGAGCCTGGCCGCGAAAAAAGCCGACGCCGCCGTCAATATCCCGTTCACGCGCCCCAATCGCGCGGCCTCGGCCCGCGAACCCCTCAACTCCGCCATCGCATCCCCGGCCGACTGCCTGGTCTCCGCCGCGACCGCGGCGCCCGTCTTGTCGCTCCAACGGCGCAGCGTCTCCGGCGCGACCCCCGGATCCCCGGCGACCTGATCGACCGCCCTGGTCTCCGACGAACACGAGCCGCGCGACTCCGTCAACAGCCCAACGGCCTTCGCCCTGAACTCCGGCGTGCATCCCGCGCCCTTCGCCATGGCCCCATCATCTCCCATCGAGCCAGGGAAAACACGGAACAAAAAACAGTTCATATCAGATGGCCGCGCCCGGCGCGTTCATGGGCGCGCGCCCGCCCATGGACCGCGCGCACGAGGGGGATCCCACCCGGCCGCCGGCCGAGTCGTTCGGCCTGACGCCGGGCGTGCCGCCCAGGAGGAACCGTACGGCCCCATGGGATTGCGACAGGGAGGCGCACAAGGGGCGTAACATGGTCGAACGCGTCTTCAACCGCATGAAGCACCATCGCAAGGCCGCCACCCGCCAGACAGGCCCGACGAGACCTTCCTCGCCGACCTCCGGCTGATCCTCATCGCCACCTACCTGAAAAAACACAGCCAAAACCCAACTAGCGTAAACACACCCTAATGCCTGCATATGGACGTTGGCACACCTCCATAGGGGGTATCCACACAGACCATACATAAACGAGATGCTCCGGGATGGATTCCGGAGCATCTCGTTATTCGTGGATTCGTCGAGAAATCTTGGCCTTCTCGACTTCTCATGCCTTACTTGCCAAGTTCCTTGGCGACGTATGTCTTGAGGGTTTCCTCCCAATCCGGCGCGTGGTACCCGGCGTTCTCGATCTTGGCGAGGGACAGGGCGGAATGCGTCGGACGCGGGCTGACCGGGGCCTTCGCGTTCGCGAAGTACTCCGCGGTCGAGATCGGGCGCACCCTGTCGCCGTTGCCGTTGGCCTGGTCGAACACCTTGCGGGCGATGTCCGCCCAGCTCCTCACCGCGCCCGAACCGGTCAGGTCGTACGTGCCGAACGGCGCCCCGGAGTCGAGCAGGTGGAAGATCGCCTCGGCCATGTCGCGGGTGAAGGTCAGGCGGCCGTACTGGTCGTCCACCACGGTGACCTCGTCCAGGCCGTCCCGCGCATCCGCGACGCGGTCGGACAGGGCCATCATGGTCTTGACGAAGTTGCGTCCCTCGCCGATCACCCAGCTGGAACGCAGGATGTAATGGCGCGGCGCGTTCGCCACGGCGATGTCGCCCGCGGCCTTGGTCTGCCCGTACACGCCGAGCGGCGCGAACGCCTCCTCCTCGTCATGCTCCTCGGCGGTACCGTCGAACACGTAGTCCGAGCTCACGTGCACCAGGGTGATGTTGTGCTCGTGGGCGACCCTGGCGAGCAGGGCCGGGCCCTGCGCGTTGGCCTTCCACGCCACGGGGCGTCCCTCCGGGGTCTCCGCCCTGTCGACCGCGGTGTACGCTCCGGCGTTGATGATCGTGCCGTACAGGCTCCAGTCGAACCGGTCGTACTGGGCCGGGTCGGAGAAGTCGAACGTGTCGATGTCGTTGAACTCGAAGCCCTCCAGGCCGTGCTCCTCCACGTAGTCGCGGATGGCGTGGCCGAGCTGGCCGTTGCAGCCGGTGACCATCGTGCGGCGCGGGGCCATGGGCCTGGCGTCCCTGAGCATCGGGTGGTGCAGGTCGGCCTCGCTGCGCTCGGACTCCTCCAGCGGAATCGGCCACTGGATGTCCAGCTCCGGGTCCGCGAGGTTCACGAAGGTGTAGGTCTTCTTCTGCTCGAGGCTCCAGTGCGCGTTGACGAGGTACGTGTACGCGGTGCCGTCTTCGAGCGCCTGGAAGCTGTTGCCCACGCCGCGCGGCACGTAGATCGCCTTGGACGGGTCGAGGCGGGTGGTGTACACCTGGCCGAAGCTCTCGCCCGGGCGCAGGTCGACCCACGCGCCGAACACCGCGCCGGTCGCGATGCTGATGTACTTGTCCCACGGCTCGGCGTGGATACCGCGGGTCACGCCCTTCTTCGCGTTGAACGAGATGTTGTTCTGCACCGGCCCGAAATCGGGCAGGCCCAGCGCGGTCATCTTCGCGCGCTGCCAGTTCTCCTTGAACCAGCCGCGGTTGTCGCCGTGCACCGGCAGGTCGAACACGATCAGGCCGGGGATGTTCGTCCTCTCGACCTTCAGTTCCTTCTCAAAATCCATGAGTCCCATTCCTTGATGTTGTTATTCTGCTCAAATAGTAGTCAGCAGAATAGAAAACGGCTGTTTCCCAACAGTCTTATTCTGCAGAAGTCCATTTCTTATTCTGAAATCTCCTATTCTGCAGAAAAGCCTTGCTTCAGTTCCCACTCTGGGTACCTTCGCGATCCCGCGTTGAAAATACGCCCCTCTCTCCTCAAAGAAGTCAGAAGATTCCCGACTTTTTTGTTTTTTTCGTCATCTGTGAGCATATCGCCCAGCTTCGTAAACAACAACTTATTAATATCCTGCCGAGAGGCCGAACCAAATTCCTCAAGATAGCTAATAATTAGCCTCTGGTAAAACATATCGTCCTGATTATGTGCTTTCACATATTCGGCCTTAGTGTCCGAAGCTGCAGCAATTACCGGCGCAACTTGAAGATGCGGTTTTCTTCCAGTAATCAGCTTCTTCTTTCGTAAACGCGCGACAACATCTTCTGGAATGGCCATTCCTTTCTGGACTCTATCCAATGCAAGCACATCAGGCAACGGAAGACCAGTGTTGCTCAGAAGCAAGCGAGTGTACTCCTGGTCAACCACTCCGCCATACATGGTCAAACGAACCTTGCTCACTTCACTCAGGTCATAATCGGGGAGCGGAAGATACCTGCCGGCTTGGACTTCGTTCATCCTCTTAATCCCGTATCCCATACGATCAATCATGTATAGCTCACCCATGGCCCTGACCAAAAATGGGTTACGGTAACGATCAGGAGACTTATCTCCCAAGATATAGTCATCTGGATGTCCTTCAAAGAAGGAACCACTGTTATCGAAAACCAGACGGTCCGGATATTCTGTTACCAGAATCCGCGCGCCTCTGCAATAATCTTGATGCGCAATACAATTATGCAGAGCTTCCATAACGGATTGCTCGTCATATTTCGACACTTCCTGCGGCATTAACTGTCCCGGAGGAAGCAACCGTAACTGAATATTCCTGATTCGTCGATACAGCCGCGTTGTGCTCAGCAGAAATGGCAAACCAAAATGTTCATAAGCGTTCTCCTGTCCCACCAGCTTCCATGTCATTTCAAACATGCCGGCTGGCAGTTTATCAACTGCTTCAGGTTTACCCAGCAAGAGTAATGCGGCACGAGTCAATTGACCGTTCTTGGTTACACGAGCACGGTTAAGAAACTCCTGATCGGTCCAACAAGCGATTTCTTCTTCGCTAATACGGTTCGCATGAGCCTTTGCAAAAGCCGAGCGGGCGTGACGCATAGCTTCCTCGTCCAAATCGCTTAGCGAAGCATCTTGAACTATTTCTGCAGTCCAATCATTAATGTCAGTTTCGCTTCGGATACGATCCATCTTGTCTGCGGTCAGGGCAACAAGACTCTCGCCACTTCTCCCGTGCCAATATCCCTGCCATGATACAGGAAGTCCGGTTGGAGCAGGTGGAATCTCAAACATGAGCACTCTTCCTTCGGGAAGATTCAACTCATGAATGTCTTTAAAAGATGAGCGCGGCTCGGTATCACGAGTAATCTGCATCTTCAGTTGCGACAAACGTTCCGGCTCTTTGCCGTACTTCGTCCCAACTATTGTGTGCGTCTTGTTGTCTACACCGAACACCAGCCAAGCCGAAGCATTGCCTCTAAGATTAGCTTCGTTGGATAAAGCAGAAAAATATTTCCCAATTGTGCCAGTCGAATAATCTTCTCCAGCCGCTTTGAATTCAACGACTTCGTTCTCCCCGTCCACAATCAACTGGCGAAGCAATGCTTCCAGCTCAGCCTCATCACTCATCTACAGCTCACTGGCCCTGCTGCTTGTACCTGGCCTCGGTGGCGGCCTTCGCGGGCTCCCACCAGGCGCGGTTCTCGGTGTACCACTCGATGGTGGCCCTCAGTCCGGACTCGAAGTCGGTGTGCGTGGGCCTCCAGCCGAGCTCGGTCTGCAGCTTGGTGGAGTCGATGGCGTAGCGGCGGTCGTGGCCGGGGCGGTCCTTGACCCAGTCGAACGCGTCCTCGTCCTGGCCCATCATCTTCAGGATCATGCGCAGCACGGTGATGTTGTTCCTCTCGCCGTTCGCGCCGATCAGGTAGGTCTCGCCGATACGGCCCCGGGTCAGGATGGTCCACACGCCGCTGGAGTGGTCCTCGGTGTGGATCCAGTCGCGCACGTTCTCGCCCTTGCCGTACAGCTTCGGACGGATGCCCTCGAGAATGTTGGTGATCTGGCGGGGAATGAACTTCTCCACATGCTGGTACGGACCGTAGTTGTTCGAACAGTTGGAGATCGTGGTCCTCAAACCGTAGGTGCGCGTCCACGCGCGCACCAGCATGTCCGATGCCGCCTTCGTGCTCGAGTACGGGCTGGACGGATGGTACGGGGTGGACTCGGTGAACTTCGCCGGATCGTCCAGCGCCAGGTCGCCGTACACCTCGTCCGTGCTCACGTGATGGTAGCGGACGCCGTACTTGCGCACGGCCTCCAGCAGGCGGAACGTGCCTTCCACGTTCGTCTTGAGGAACGGCTCGGGGTTCGCGATGCTGTTGTCGTTGTGCGACTCGGCCGCATAATGCACGATCGCGTCGTGGCCCGGCACGATCCTGTCGAGCAGCTCCGCGTCGCAGATGTTGCCGTGCACGAACTCGACGCGGTCCTCCGGCAGGCCCGCGATGTTCGCGATGTTGCCCGCGTAGGTCAAAGCGTCCAACACGGTCACGTGCACGTCCGGATGGTTGTCGACCACGTAATGCACGAAATTCGATCCGATGAAACCGCAGCCACCGGTCACGATGATGTTCTTGGGAGTGAAAAGTTCTTCAGACATAGAACTTTATCTTAGCCTTGCCGTTGTATGTACGCCAAGTCCCGGCGGGGCGAACGGAGCCGTTCTCCCCGCTCCCTGCCTGCAACAATCGAGAACTCGACTTGGGATTAGTTAATCCGCTGCACTTCGTACGGCGTCTCCCCGCTGACCGTCTCGCCGATCTTCACGAAACGATACCCGTCGAACCTGCGCTTGTTCAGATCGTTCGTTGAAAGTACGTAGGTCACTCCCAACCGTTCCAGCTGTTCAGGAGTCACGGTAATCGTATACGCATCGTTGGCGGAGAGCTTGAATGGTTTCTCCACCGGCTTATCGACGATGTTGATGCTGATGAACGCGTATCTGTTGTAGATGCGCTGCCATGTGCCGTCCGGATCGAGGCGTTTCATGCCTTGCAGGTCCGGGGTAACCGCCAAGGCGTTGAACGTCTTCACGCCGTTCGCCACCAGCAGATTCGCCAGACGTGCGCAGTTACCGCCTTCCGCGACCCATACTCCAGGCTTATGCTCCTGCAGTATGCGCACCTGCTGGACCACCGGTTGATCGGTGATTGGCGCGGAGGAGTACTGCACCGGATTGATTGCAAAACCGGAGAAGGCCATAACCAATGTTGCAAGGGTTGCGACGATCTTACCGACCTTCAAATCGCACGACACCACAGCCGCCGCAAGGACGAACCCGGCTGCCGCGCACGATATGGTCATCGTGACATCCAGATACGGACTGAAGACCATGTATGCGATCACCGCGGCGCATACCGTGTACACCACGGCGACCACAGCCTTGGCCTTCACGGAATGGTTGGCGCACCATTCCCGAGCACACCTGATTAGCAGGATGATGTTGCATACGCCAATGGCGACCGTGGTCCTGCTGCTGGTCACCGATGACATGAACGTCAGCTTTGACAACCAAGCAGGGAATCCGACAACGGCAAATACGGACATAAACACAAGGAACGCGATGAGATAGCAATCGAGGAAATTGGCTTTCTTGCGCTTAATCATGTTCATGACCGCGAACAGCATGCCCAGAGGGCACAGATCGATGAATGCGGCAACTTCCACATTGTTGCCAGTGAGCATTGCGCTCTCGTAGAAATCCTTGAATGGCAGGCAAAGCGTGGCCAAGGAAGAGAACATCAGCAGCGGGGATTGGCCGCCGCCCTTCGACATACGCGACCCCGGGTAGGCGGTGCTCATCATCGCACGGATCGTGTCAGCGGATTTCAGCAGGGCCAAACCCAGCAATGTTGTGAAAACGAGTCCTATCACAACCAGTCCGACGATTTGGACGGGCTTGAAGCGAATCTTCCCCCAGTGCCTGATCACCATGGCGATGATGAGGCCCAGAAGAATGTAACCCATCGGAATTTGCCATGCCGGGTACAGCGTGAGGATGAACATGCCAGCGCACTGCATGATTACCGCACCGCATAGCAGCCGCACCCACGTCTCCTGCCGTTGGAGCATGTGGTCGAAGCAGCAGATGGATACGAATACCGCGATCAGCATTTCCGGCAAACCGTTGACCGCGAACCACCATTGCGTGAGTGGCGCGAAGGTGATGAGCGAAGCGCCGAAAACCGCCATGGGACGGGAGACGGGCTTCTTGTCGCCACCGACGCACAGAAAGAACTGATAAGCGGAGAGGAACAGGACGACCAGTCGTGCCGACCAGTAGAAGGCCAATCCCGCGGAGCTACCCAACAGCAGGTACCCCCAGTGGAATGGGCGGAACACTTCGGTGGGGAACCATGCCGGAGCGTCCTTGATGATGAACATGTCCGCCGGCTTATCACCGAATAGTCCGTTGAAGTAGCCGTAGTTGTTGTATGCCTGCGAGAAGGCCAGCGGGGTGCCGACCACATATTCGTCGGTGCGGATGGGGCGTGGTGTGCCGAACACGAGATCCTGGGTACCATTTCGGCCAAGCCAGATGTTCCACACGGCCATCGAGGAGCCGCTAACGTTCAACACCACCGCGGCCAGAATGATGGCCGCACCCAGACGGAACCGGTTGCGGTGCAGCCAGTCGCCTACCATGGGAAGGCCAAACGAGAACCATGAGCACACCAATGTCCAGATAGGGAACAGTATGGCGAGCCGCAACAGTTTGATATGCAGATCAGCACCGGCAAGCGTAAGGTTGAACACCTTCGCGGAGAACCAAGGATATGCTTTGACACAACCACAGCTGATGATGGCGGCGACCAGCAATGTCAATGCCAAACGCACCCATTGGGCGGGCACCGCTTTCACATTTGGGTTTTTCGCGCTTGCGGCCTGCGCGCCCAAGGCCTTCTCATTTTGAACTTCCAAACGTCTTCCAATTCTCTGCTACCGGCTTTCCAAACACGCTCCTCGCGTGCACCGACCGAAAATCACATTCGCTCATTCCGGCTTCGTGTGCTCAATGATACGAAGCGTCCACTACTATGCGCGTTCCGGCGACCCATCATTCATACTTTCCACAAGTAATACGACGAAATACTTGTCAGTGACCAAATACACAATGGGTTCAATCGGAGTCGAGAATACGGCCTCACACGCAAGTCGAACGGTGACGACACAAACCGATTCACATCATTCGCCTCTCAACCGAATCATCAGAGACGCCTGCCAGCCTAAAAACCACAGTAATCCACTGTAATAGGGTATAGTGATGCTTGTGCCAGAAAAAAACCAATCTCCCACCGTCGCCGTGCTGCTTCCTTGCTATAACGAGGAAGTGACTATCGGCAAGGTTGTTCGCGATTTCAAAGCGTCTTTGCCACAAGCAGACATCTACGTTTACGACAATAATTCCACTGATCGCACCGCCGATATCGCTGCGTCAGAGGGAGCAATCGTCCGCAAGGAGCCGCGACAGGGCAAGGGCAACGTGATTCGCGCCATGTTCGAAGACATCGACGCCGACGTGTACGTCATGGCAGATGGCGATGACACCTATCCGGCAGACGCGGCGCCTGCCATGGTGGATAAGGTGCTCGAAGGCTACGATATGGTGATTGGCGACCGACTGAGCTCCACCTACTTCCAAGAGAACAAACGACCATTCCACAACTTCGGTAACCGTTTGGTACGTGGTTCCATCAATGGCCTGTTCCATGCGAACGTCACCGACATCATGACCGGCTACCGTGCCTTCTCGTTCACGTTCGTCAAAACCTATCCGGTGCTTTCGCGCGGCTTCGAGGTTGAGACCGAGATGATCATCCACTCGTTGAACAACAATCTGCGCCTGTTTGAGATGCCGATTCAGTATCGGGACCGCCCCGAGGGTTCGGTCAGCAAGCTCGACACCGTGGGTGACGGCATCAAGGTGATGGGCACCATTTTCCGCATGATTCGCGAATACAAGCCGCTGCCGTTTTTCGGCGGACTTGGCGCCATCCTCGGCATCATCGGCATCGTGCTGTGCGGCAGCGTGACCGTGGATTTCTGGCACACTGGCATGGTGGCGCGATTCCCCACGCTTATCGGCGCTGTCATGCTCGTCATTGCCGGACTGCTATTGTTCATCACCGGCATCATCCTCGATGTCATGGCCAAAAACGACCGCAAAGCATTCATCATTGACGCCAATCAATTCGCCATGATGCGGCGCCAGAAATAGCACAGATTCCAAATATGGCTGAGAGCAAAAAGATACTTGTCCTCAGCCATATTTTATTGGTTAATCTGTCTGCTATTTCACCCACTTTTGGGCATTCGTGCCATTTGCGGTATACAGCTGCACATTGGCACCATTCGAGGTAGAAGCACCCGAAACATCAAGAACTTTGTTTTCCGCGAGCGCCGATTGGAACGTGTATGAGCCATCGGAATTCTTGACTGCTATCCACTTCTGAGCGTATGTTCCATTGGAATCGTACTGTTGCACGTTGGTTCCGCTGGCAGATACGCCGCCATTCACATCCAACACTTTGCCGGAGTTCACACTGGTCAAGGTCGCGTATCCGTTGGAATCATGCGTCACTTTCCACTTCTGAGCATTGGTTCCATTATTGGCCCAGATCTGCACGTTTCCATAATTTGAACGGGAAGCGCCGCTTACATCCATCTTCATGGACGTACTAAGCTTCGATCCGAACGTGTAGGTGCCATCCGGCAGATCTTGCCTATGCTTGGCTGCGGTTTCATTCAAACGTTCGCGCAACGTCAACGGCGCCTTTGCGACCAACCACTGCTGAGCAACAGTGCCATTCGGCGAATAAAGCTGCAACTGAGCCTGCTGCACGGCATTGCCACCTGGAATATCGACAGCTTTGTTGGCGTTCACCGACACCAGCGCAATCCTGCCACTGCCGTAATTCCGCACCGTCCACTGCTGAGCAACAGTATTGTTACTCGTATATTGCTGCAATGCCGCTCCATCAGCAGTGGATCCGCCAGCCACATCCAGCACCTTGCCTGAATTAGCATTGATAATCTTGTAAGTTCCGTTGCCGATTGATTCAAATCGATATTTCTGGGCGTTCGTATTATTACTTGAATCAAGCTGGACTCGCGCCCCGTTCGCCGTTGACGCACCCGTCACATCCGTGACAAGTTTTTTATTCGCAACCGAAGTGATAATCATCGACACTCCAGTAGCTATATTGACATCGCTTGACGAAACAACAAATAGCTGTGAAGCAGTGCCATTTGTCGTATACAGCCGAATCGCAGCACCATTCGCAGTATTTCCGCCGCTCAAATCCAGAACCCAATTACCGAGAGCGGACTGCAAATAATATCCCGCTCCGGAATCACGAATAAACCATCGTTGAGCCTGGGAATTATTTCGAGAATACTGTTGCACTATAGCGTTATTCTCAGCAACACCATTACGCACGTCCAAAGCCTTGCCGGAATTCACATTGACGATCTCGTAGCTCCCATCAGACTGCCTAGTAAAAGTGAACTGCTGAGCCTTGGAACTGTTGCCGGAATACAACTGAATGGCGGTGGAATCCGCAGCACTTCCACCAGGAACATCAACACTGGACGCGACTTTGGAACGAACATTGATGTAATAATTGCCATTCGGAATGGTAACTGCAGTCATTTTGCGTACATCAATGGCCGCTTGTAAATCATTACTACTCCCGCCATTCACATACTCCTTATTCCCAAACGCATTCATATCCACATTGCCCCTGATGCCGCCCACTTTGCCGGAGCTGGTGTATTGCCATCCGCGACTGTTGGTCGGGAACGAGTCGAATCCCATGCGAGCGCCATACTGCGCCACCCACGTGGTTTTGGCGTAAATGTCGGCATGTTTCAGCGGGCCTTGCAGGTAGCTGGTGTACGAGTAGACGCCCAGGTTCTTGTATCCGGCGGACTGCAGCGCGCCGTACCAATTGTTGACGATATCGTTGTACACGTTCGGATCGGTGGGCGGCTGATGCCCCTTCCACGTCCACTTTTCCAGGTCGTAGTACACGGGGTACGCCAAGTCGCTCGCGCGCACACCGAATCGCTTGAGTTTGGCGACCACGCCGGCACCTTCTTCTTTGGCAATCGACGGAGTGTCCGCGTAGGAATACCAGTAGATGCCGAACGGGATGCCAAATCGCTTGCATTCGGAAATGTTACGTTGTGCTTTCCTGTCAGCATTGTTGCCCCAACCGTAGCCGAGGCGGATGATCACGCCTTCCACGCCGTCGGCTTTCGCTTTGGCCCAGTCGATGTCGCCCTGCCATTCGGAAACGTCAATCACGCCTTTGGCTTGCTGCACGAACAGGTTGTTCTGGTAGTCGAAGAAGGCTTTCGTATTGTTGTAAGTGCCCCAGTGCGCGCCGTATTCATTGCCTTCGAATTTGGAGAGCTGTACGTTCGCGTCGGCTACAGCATTTTTGACATCTTCCGCACTTACCGGAATGAAGGATTCGCCATTGGTTTTGGCGAGCGGATCCGGCTGCTGATCCTGCGTACCGACCAGTGTCGCATCGGTCACGGTTTCGCCGGTTTCAATATTCTTGACCTCACCTTCAGGGGTGACGGCCAGGTCTTCCGAAACCACGGTGGCATCGTCGGAAATCTCGTCACTGACGGTATCCGGAAGTTTCGCATTCGGATTGTCAGGCATGCCGTCTTGCGACTGCTGGTCGCCCGTCTGATCGTCAGACTGATCGTCAGACTGCACAACAACGCCATTATCTGCAGTAACGGGACCGCTCTGCGCGACAGCATCCTCAATCGCGATATCCTGCAATGCGTAAGCCGGCGTAACCGCAACGGAAGCCGTCAACGCAACCGCAGACAGCGCAGTCGCAATCTTCAAAAGATGATGTGGCGAAACCATTCGTCAGCCTCTCTCGAATAAAGTCATCAAACCCAAATAATTCGGCGCGAACGCCCTAATCGCCAACTCTAACCGCACCCTGCTACCCACCTGGCTGGCGGGATACTCCTACACGATGTATCTGGCGCATTCGCCGCTGTCCAAGGTGCTGATCGGCCCGCGGATTCCCGCGCCCACGGATGGATGGTCGTACGCGGGCATCATCGTGCTGATGTTCGCCGCCACGCTGCTCGCGGCGTTGGCGTTCGCGGTGGTCGCCGACACCGTGGTGCTCAAGCCCTTGCAACGGCTGCTGCGCAACGTTGACCTGCCGCGGAAAGGCCGCCTGTAGAGGCGGTCGCTTCACTGCCCCTGCGCGCGGTAGCGGGCCTCGGTGGCTTCCTTGGCCGACGCCCACCAGTCGCGGTGTTCCGCATACCAGTCGATGACGTTGCGCAATCCGCTAGCGAAGTCGGTGTGCATCGGCGACCAGCCCAGTTCGGCGCGCAGTTTGGATGCGTCGATCGCGTATCGCCTGTCGTGCCCGGGCCTGTCCCGCACGTTCTCGCCGGTGCTGATGTGGTGGAAGCGCACGTCGTGTTTCCGGGCGGCCTCCAACAGCCGCATCGTGCCTTCCACGTTCGTGCGGATGAACGGTTCCGAATTGGCGATGGAATTATCTTTGTGCGATTCCTCGGCGAAGTGGATGATGGCGTCGTGACCGGGCACGATACGCTCCAACAGCGCGACGTCGCAGATGTCCCCTACGACAAGATCGACCTGCGACGGCGGCAGGCCGGCGATGTTCTCCGGATTGCCGGCGTACGTCAGCTTGTCGAGCACGGTGATGTGCACGTGCGGATGGTTCCGCGCCACGTATCGCACGAAGTTCGCGCCAGTGAAGCCGCATCCGCCGGTCACCAGGATATTACGCGGCTCGAATACGCCGCCGCACGCCATGCTGTTCACCATTCCAGCATACCGTCGCATGCCAACGGCTGCGGCGTTCGGGTCCGGGCGCGGACGCTATCTTGCACGGATTCACCGGTAATGAGTCCAAGGAGAGGGCTTTGGCCCCAGCTTCCTCCCTCGCCGGCGGGCAGCACGCGCATCGACAATCCGCTCTCATGAGCCCGCACCGCCGTCATCAGGACTGCGGCAGCAGAATCTCCGTGGTGGAGGCGCCGTCCTCGAAGTTGCGACTCAGGTAGCCGCCCGCAGCCTCGATGATCTGGTCGATGTGGACCAACCCGAAACCGTGCCCCTCGTCTGATTTGGTGGTGCGGAAGCGCCCACCGACCTTGCGCTGCTTGCCGCCCGAGGAAGCGTTGGTGAACGAGATGTACAGCTGCGTGCCCTTCATGTCCATATACACGCGAATCATGCAATCGGCTTCAGGCAACCCGTCGTTGGCCTCGATCGCGTTGTCGAACAGGTTGCCGAGGACGCAGCACAAATCGAGTTCCGAAATGCGCAGCTTGATCGGAATATGGGCGTCCACGCGCACGTCGATGCCATGCGCCTGCGCAAGCGACATCTTGCTGCTCAGAATCACGTCGGCCATCACATTGCCGGACTTGATCGGGGTATCCAACGTCTTCATCGTCTGAAGGTGATTACGGTAGTCATGCCGCCACATGCGCATCTGACGGTACATGTTCTCGACCTCGCGGTAATGCGTGTCGACCAGCTCGCGCTGATATGACGCGATGGCCCTGTCGGCCTTGCCTCGCCCACGAAACCACATCGTGCCCCTCCTTTGCGTTCTGCCCCGTCCAGCCGGGGACGGCTTTCCGGCACCCTGCCGGCCGTGAGCCGGCCATGCGTAATCATGTCTGGTCTATGATTGCCCGATTCAACGGCTCGTACGCCCCACGAAGCAGTGGCGGCGTCGTCCCGTCGGTCAATTGCACGGACGACCTGCCCACGCAGCGGATTCGCCGCAGGTTCACGATCATCGCGCGTCCCACCTGGCAGAATCCGTCGCCGAGCTCGGCCTCGAACTCGCCCAGCGGGCGTTTCACCGTATAATCCCGGTCGGCGTGCACCGTCACATAATTACGGCGCACGTCAAGATAGCGGATGTCGGCCAGCGGAATACGCATCAGCCCTTCCGCGCATTGCAGATCAAGGCACCTGGAATCGCGGCGCATGCGCGCGACCGCCTTGTCGAGCACGTCGAACAGCTTGGCCGCATCCACCGGTTTCATCAGGTAATTGAGCGATTCGACGTCGTATCCTTCGGCGATGTAATCCGAATACCCAGTGACGAACACGATCTGCATCGTGCCGCCCGCCTTGCGCACGGCCTTCGCCAACGCCACGCCGTCCATCGCGCCCATTTCGACGTCCAGCAGCAGAATATCGACGTCACGCCGCCGCTCATAGCGCGTCAGAAACCGCTCTGCCGACGGGAATACGTCTATCTGGCTCCAGCTGCCGAGCGGCCGCCCATGATGCGGTCAGCGAGCGCACGTACTGGGCGTCGACATCGCTGTCATCGCATATCGCAACGGAATCGTCATCATGACATACGAAATCGCGTCAATGCGGCCCTACCACCGGGCCAGCAGCGACGAAATCCGAAAATCATGCCTTCTTGGGCTTGAGCGCGGCCGGCATGGGCATGGGAATCGGCTTGCGCGGCATCGGCTTGGGCTTCGGAGCCTGAGATTCAGGTGCCTTCACAGCCGGCATTTCGCCACTGGTCGCCTTCGCCGCAGCCTCGGCAGCCCACTTGGCGTACTCGTCAAGGTCATCCTCAGCGACGGATCCCTGCGTATTGTCCACGGCGGCGTTCGCATCATGAGAATACGAAGCCTCGATATCGGCAAACGGATCGGGCGACCCCTCGCCCGGCTCCTGCGTGCTCAGCTCCTTGGCGAGCTCATCGTAATCGGTATCGGTGGTCAGGTACTTGAGCTTCCGGGCTATTTTCTGCTGTTTTGCTTTCTGACGTCCGCGGCCCATGTGACCCCCTGGCATGTAAATGTAACTATCAATTCATCACATAAGAGAGTACCACTTGTTATGAGAGAAATGGTTGTCTGCTTGGACTTTTACGATAAAAGCGATATTTTCGGCGTTTTGAAGCAAGCAAAGGGCGACTTATGACGGACCAAGAACAGCAGCAACTGACCGCAGCGGGCAACGAAATGAGCGCCAGCTTCCTGGCCGCGAAGAAGCGTTCGGACGCCACGCTCGCCAAACTTGAAGCCGAGCCGGGCAAATTCACGATGCTCACCGGCGCCCGCCCGACCGGCCGCCTGCACCTCGGCCACTACTTCGGCTCCATCAAGGAGCGCGTGGCCATGCAGAACCGCGGAGTGAACACCAACATCATCATCGCCGACTACCAGGTCATCACCGACCGCGACACCACTGAGCACATCCAGGACAACGTGCTGAACCTCGTGCTCGACTACATGGCCGCCGGCATCGACCCGACCAAGACCATGATGTTCACCCACTCCGCCGTGCCGGCCGAGAACCAGCTGCTGCTGCCGTTCCTCTCCCTCGTCACCGAGGCCGAGCTGCACCGCAACCCCACCGTGAAGTCCGAGATGGAGGCCTCCGGCCACGCGCTGACCGGCCTGCTGCTCACCTACCCCGTGCATCAGGCGTGCGACATCCTCTTCTGCAAGGCCAATGTCGTGCCGATCGGCAAGGACAACCTGCCGCACGTGGAAATCACGCGCACCATCGCCCGCCGTTTCAACGAGCGTTACGCCAAGAAGAACCCGGTGTTCCCGGAGCCGGCCGCCATTCTGTCTGAGGCACCGGAGATTCCGGGTCTCGACGGCCGCAAGATGAGCAAGTCGTACGGCAACTCCATCATGCTGGGCGCCACCGCCGAGGAGACCGCCAAGCTCATCAAGAAGAGCCCGACCGATTCCGAGCGCAAGATCACCTTCGACCCCATCGCCCGCCCGCAGGTGTCCGCGCTGCTGACCACCGCCGGACTGGTGACCGGCCGCGACCCGAAGGACATTGCCGCCGAAATCGGCGATGCGGGCGCCGGCGCGCTCAAGGCGTACGTGATTGAGTCCGTGAACGAGTTCCTCGCCCCGCATCGCGAGCGCCGCGCAGAGCTCGCCAAGGACATGGACTCCATCCGCGACATCCTGCACGACGGCAACGCCCGCGCCAACGCCATCGCCGAGGAGACCCTTGACCAGGTGCGCGAGGCCATGGGCATGAAGTACTGATTTTCCGGCAGTCGAACGCAATGATTGCATCAGGCCCCCTTCGTCACTCCGCCCCGAGGCACGCGACGAAGGGGGCCTTCCCATAACGGTGTCGCCCTTCGGGACAGAAAGCCGTCTGCACGCCCCTGCCCCAACCCGTCGAACTCGCCGAGATAAGGCTATCTGCGTTTCGAGGGGTTGATTTGGACCGCGCCGAATATCTATCTACGTTTCAAGGGGTTGGTGCCAAAGTATAAACGCACCTCAAACCGCATGACCCCAATGGCATTTCACCGGCAATACTCCGGGTATCGCGTTTCGGCAACCCCCTGAAACGCAGATAGATGCCCAGAGGACGCCCAATCAACCCCTTGAGACGCAGATAGCGTCACAGAAGACGCCATCCGGTCAAGGCGCAGCCAGCTACAGCCCCCGCTTCTCTTTCCAACGCAATCACATCAGCGCAATCGTGCGATTCCGCACCCCTGCCTTCGATCACGCGATACCGTCAAGGTCATCCGCGTCAGGAAAATCGGCATTGGCGTTCGGGACTCGCGGCAGCAGTGGTTCAAACCCTATCCGCTCGTACAGTGGCTTGCGTCTCATCGCTCTGGCATCGCACACCTGTTGGATGGTCTTCCGCGCAGTGACGGGCACGGGAATTCCAGTGACCTCCTGAATCTTATCCGCGATCCGTCTGGCCAAAGCTTCCTCACTCCATTCATCACCGAGGTCAAGCTTGGTGACTTGGATATACCGCCACTTCTCGTCTTCGATTGCCTGCCGCCGGCGTGCATCTTCCAGCCATTGACCGGCGTGATGCCCTCCGTCGAACTCAATGCAGATCTTGTATTCCGGGTAAGCGAGGTCAAGATATACGGCCCGGTTCAGACGCTTCACTCCAATCTTGTAATTGACGCAGGGCGCGTCTATCCCGTATTTGAGGGGAACGAGTCGGGTGCGCGTTTCCATCGACGAATCCGTCCCCTCCTGAATCACACGCAACGCACGCCGGCAATTGGCATATCCGCGAAACATATTCGGCCGGCGGCCCGTCTCTTCAAAGACCGCTTCCGTGAATTCCCGCGCCGAATCCAGATATGCCGTCAGCTCCTCAATGGTCGTCCTGCGCAGGCGCCCATCCCGGCGCATCATTGACTCCGCCAGTACGATCAGCTCTTCGAGATTCAGCCATCCGGCGAACATCGCCCATGTGCAGGCCGGAGACACGCACAAGCATTGCTCGACCATGACGACATCAACAGGGAAGGACCATGTCACTTCGTTTATGCCGACAAGATTGCGCCTTTCATTGGCACTCGGGACGACAACTGTAATACCGTTCAACATGGCGCGTCCTTTTGGCAGGCGCGGTATTTCAATCGCCTGAAGCTCCAGGGCCGTGGTCAAGGCGTATGGCGGCTGCCACCTGCTGCGCTGCTGGAATTCAGCGCACTGCTTCATACGCTGGTGCTTCAACTCCGTCAATTGCACCAGTGCGATTGATCCGCCCATGGTCGGCCGCTCCTTTGTGACTCGAATATTGCCGTGGAGCCGAGTGTAGGGAACCGGGCAGTTCCCCGTCTACCGCGCCTCAAAAAATGTGGACAAATGTGGATGAATGTGCGCAACGCGGTGGATAACTCACCTCGGCTCGGCGGAGACCGCGCATGAGGAAATCGCCGGCCGACTTCTTTCGCACGACTGTACACACCGGCGGGTTCTGTTCACAGAAGACTTGCATGTACACTGGGAAGACGATTTAAACGTGACGTCGAAGGTGACGCCACACAATTAGGGGGGGGTACGGTGAAGGGGATTGGTGTAACTGGCCAAGCAACCGAGACGCGGACGGATATGTACGATGTTTCTGCCACATGCGCCCATGACCTTCTGATCTGATGCAGGATGGCAGGTACAGGCGATTATGACGATAATCACCAACGCGCGGTTCCCGGGCAGCGCCCGCCGCGTAGACATCGCGATCAAGGGCGGCGCGATTGCGGCAATCACGCCTGCCGGCTCCCGTATCTCGGCGACGGCAACCGGCGGCGCGGCGACTGGGCCTGACCGTGAGGGAGTCCGGTCTTGTGGGCGAGCTCGAATGGTTCGACGCCTACTGCAAGCTCGACAATGCGCCCGGAGCGGCGGAGGAGACGCTCGAACTGATTCGCAAGGCCGAGGCGGATGCCGCCCGCAAAGGCGTGGTCGGCATCCGCGACTATGAGATGGCGGAAAACGTCGACACGTGAACCCGCCGGTTCTCCGCGGCGTCTCCCCGCCCGCGCGACGCTAACGATTCCGCTTGGACAGGCATCGATTGGGATGGCTCATTCACCCACGGCATCCGAGGATTGCGCGTGGAGGCGGGCGTGTATCCCGAACGGCTGGAGGATGCGATTGAAGCCGGCTGGAAGACGGGCGTCGAGCTGCCCGGCAGCGATGGACTGGGCCATGTCGGCGCGATGAAGATGATCTCGGACGGCTCGCTGAACACCCGTTCGGCGTTCTGCTCGATGCCGTATTCCGATATATTCCCCGACTTTTACGGCACGCTCAGTTACGCGCCCGACCAGATCGAGGCGTATTTCCACGTGGCGACATGCCATGGGTTCGCCATCGCGTGCCATGCCATCGGCGATGAGGCGAACACCATCGTGCTCAACGCGGCGGCGAGCACACACGCCCACGGTTCCATCGAGCACGCCCAGATGCTGAAGCCGGCGGATATTCCCCGATTCGCGAAGCTCGGGCTGACCGCCAGCATCCAGCCACAGCACGCCATGGACGATCGCGATGTCATTACGCGGTTCTGGGCGAATCTGGGTGGAATCCCTTACGCATTCAAGGCACTGCACGATGCCGGAGTCAGGCTGCGCATGGGGTCGGATGCGCCGGTTGCGCCGCTCGACCCGTGGATGGCGATATCGGCCGCTGTGTTCGGCACGGAAAGCTCAGACCGCGAACCGTTCCAGCCGGAGCAATGCTTGGATGCGCGCACCGCGCTGGCGGCTTCCACAGCCGTCGGCCGCGACCGCCCTGAGCCCGGAGATCCAGCCGACCTGGTGCTCTTGGACCGCGACCCGTATGCTGTCTCCACGCCGGAGGAGATGCGGGCGATGCCGGTGGCGGCGACCATGCTCGCAGGCCGTTGGACGTACTCCTCTTTGCACGGTGAATGATTCCCGACAAGGAACGCATGAGGATTCCTCACACGAATCCCATCGGGAACCGTCCGCTGCGCAGGCAAGGCGTCAGACGTCATACCGCCATGACTTATCGGTGATCACGCGGGCCATCACCAAACCTATCGGCAGACAGATAATCACCATGAACGCTCGGAACGCCCAGTCCAGCGCGTGCAGCGTATCGAACTGTCCGAGGTAGAACATCGCCCGGTACATATACAGACCGGGCACCATGATGACGATGGACGGCACGGTCAGGCAGATGCGCGGATAGCCCAGATGCGGCGGCAGCAGGCCGTTGTGCACGGCGGTGCGCCATCCGGCAGCGAGCAGACCGGCCAGCAGCGCGCCGATGAACGCCCCGGCCTCGGCCGGCACCCCGAAATCGACCAGCGTCAGTCGCAGCGTGTCGGTGATCATGCCGATGGTGGCGGCGACCAGGCACATGCGCTGCGGCGAATTGAACATGATCGAGAAGCCCCACACGCCGAGGAAGGCGGTGACGGCCCGCAGCCCCGTGTTCACCCACGGATTGAGCCCCAGCGGCTCGAACCCGGTCGGGTTCAGATGCACGATCATGGCCACTCCCCAGCCTGCCAGCGTGGCCATCAGGATGATGCACAGCACGTATGCCACTCGTTGGATGCCGGACGGGAAGTCGATCTTCGCCATATCGAGGCCGCCCGTTATCAGCGGGAAGCCAGGGATGACGAACAGCATCGCGCCGATGTACGCGGTGTCATGCGTCAGCGCGATCGGGTCGAGCAGGCCGATCAGGCGCAGAGTGCCCGTGCAGGCGAGCGCAGCCAAGGCCACGCACACGAACGTCACGAAGAACTGGTTGAGATGGCGGGCGAACAGTTTGCGGCGCAGCCAGTGGCCCAGTCCGGCGCCGACGAACGCGCCGATCATGTCGTAGGGGCCGCCGCCGAGCAGGAACACGAAGGATGCGCAGGCGACTGCGGAGGCGAAGCCGGCGAATGCCGGGGAATAGAGCGGCTTACGGCTCTCGATCAGGTCGAGCCGCTCATGCGCCTGCCGCACGGTGATGGGCTTGCGCCCTTCGCCCGCGGAACGGCCCACGTGGTCGAAATGCTCGGCGTACTCGCCGGTCAGCGGCTTGTGGGCGCGGGTTTTCCGGCGTTTCGCGCCCAGCAGCGCCTCCGCCGACATCGATGTCCCGAATTCGTTCAGGTTCTGGTCTTCCGCACTGCTGGCGCTTGCGCCCGCGCCCGCGTCACCCGCCGCCGCGGCGGCCGCGTCAAGATCCGGCGTCTCCACGAAATCATGCTTTCCGGAGCGCTGCTGCATCAACCGGTCATGCAGCAGCTTGGCCTCGCGATCCTCTTCCAGGGCGGCCTCGGATTCGGAGCGCAGCTCGTCGTCCGTCGAACCTTCCGCGGTGATGTCGGCCGCGGCCGCGCGAACCATGGAGACGGGCACGGTGACCTCGGCCGCCTCCAGGGCGTCGAGCACCGGGTCGTCGGAGGCCTCGCCGCTGAGCTCCTTCTGTGCCTTCTTCTCGGCGCGCAGTTTCTTGGCCAGCTGCGCGGAGACCTCGGACATGTCGCTTTGCTCAAGGTTCTGCACCACACCTTCGGACACGTCGCCCGCGCGATGGTACATGGAATCGAGCCCGAGGTTCACGCTGAACCAGTCGGTGTAATGCTCCAGCAGCCAGATGCGCTCGGTGTTGACGCCGGTGGTGGGCAGGTCGATGACCTCGGTGATGCGGTTGGCGTCATCGGTGCAGGTGGCCTCGATGTCCGTCAGGTTCACGTCGGCGCGCACGTGCACGCCCAGGGGGTACGCGATGCGGTGCATCATCTCGCGCACGCGGAAGCTTCCGGTTCCAGCACCCAGGTCCAGTGCGCCGACGCGCACGACGACGCTGGTCTTGGCGGCGAGGCCGGCCTCGGAGATCGGCTTGTCCCAGTCGCGTCGAATGTCTTCCATGTCAAGGGGAACGGAGTGGGTGTGGAAATGACTCACCGCCGTCGCCGCGTCCTGATGGGGCGCGTCGCCGTTCTTGTGCTGTTGCATGTTCTTCTCTATCCGTATCATGCCGTTGTTTTTGCCGCCCTATGGGTGTGCTCGGGCGTGTTTTCGAGATGGTTACAGTAGTCATTCTTACTCCGCGCCGTGAACTCATGGGGTATGACCGAAACCGGCGTTCGCATGATGGACTACCTTCGACAAGATTATGGACGATTCGGCGACGAGGATATTCAGGACGACATTCCCGGGCCATCCAACAGCGTGAAGATATGGTGAAGGTTGCATGTTTACCAGTAATCCTTCAGAGAAAAATTGGACTTCGTAATACAACTTGCGATTTCAGGGCAATAGAATGGGCACACAGCTTTTGGCGCAACCGGCTGTGGGCTCGCAACTGACGGCCAACACAACCGCGGAGGAGCCGCGGAGGACCGACTGACCGAGCAACCGGACCCAAAAGACAAAGGAGGTTATGAATGACCGATACCGATCAACAGATCACGCCCGCCGACGCGACCATCGTGTCGACCGGCACTGGGACCAAGGGCCCCGAAGAGCGGGAGCTGCCTGAGTCGCTCAGCAACGACATGAGCCTGTGCCTGCGCATTCTGCGCGACGTACTGGGCGAATATGACCCGCAGCTGCTGGCGACGTTCGACACCGTGCGCAACTACGCGGTGAAGGCAAGCGCCGAGCATTTCGCCGGAGCGACGGCGGATCCGCACCCCGATGAGGATGGTCTGGCAAAGGCCGTCGCCACCATCGATGCGATGAATCTGCACGACGCCCAGCTGCTCGCCCGCGCATTCGCCACATATTTCCACCTCGCCAACCTGAGTGAGGAGAACTACCGCGTTTCCGTGCTGCACCAGCGCGAGAACCAGGTGGAAGACGACGAAGCCGTTGACCCGGTGAACGAACTGACCACCGCCTACCATCAGCTGCTGACCGAAATGGGGCCGGCCAAAGCCAAGGCGTTGCTGGAGAAGCTCGAATTCCACCCGGTGTTCACGGCGCATCCGACCGAAGCGCGCCGCAAGGCAGTCGAAGGCAAGATCCGCCGCATCGCGGAGCTGCTGGAAGAGAACGAGCGCCTCGGCGGCTCCGACAAGAAGGAGAACGTCCGCCGCCTCTACAACGAGATCGACGCGCTGTTCCGCACGTCCCCGATCGCGCTGAAGAAGCCGACGCCGGTCGAGGAGGCCGATACCATCCTCGACATCTTCGACAACACGCTGTTCACCACGATTCCCAAGGTCTACCACCGTTTCAACGACTGGCTGCTGGGCGACAAGGCCGGTCTCGAACAGCCGCAGTGCCCGGCGTTCTTCCATCCGGGAAGCTGGATCGGCTCCGACCGCGACGGCAACCCGAACGTCACCGCCAAGGTCAGCCGTCAGGTCGCCCGCAAGTTCAGCGACCATGTGATCGGCGCCCTTGAGGAGGCCACCCGCACGGTCGGCCGCAACCTGACCATGGAGTCCGAGACGACCCCGGCCAGCGCCGAGCTGAAGAGCCTGTGGAGCCACCAGAAGGAGATGAGCGAGCGCCTGACCGACAAGGCCGCACTGATCTCCACCAAGGAGCTGCACCGCGCCGTCATGCTGGTGATGGCCGATCGCCTGCGCTACACCATCGAGCGCGACGCCGACCTCATGTACCACAGCTGCGACGATTTCATCGCCGACCTGCAGGTCGTGCAGCGTTCCCTGGCCGAAGCCGGCGCCAAGCGTTCGGCGTATGGCCCGTTGCAGGATCTGATCTGGCAGGCGCAGACCTTCGGCTTCCACATGGTCGAGATGGAGTTCCGTCAGCACTCCGTGGTGCACGCTCGCGCGCTGGAGGACATCCGCGAGCACGGCCTGCACGGCGAGCGTGGCGAACTGCAGCCGATGACGCACGAGGTGCTCGACACCTTCCGCGCCCTCGGTGCCATCCAGAAGCGCAACGGCATCAAGGCCGCCCGCCGCTACATCATCTCGTTCACGAAGAGCGCCCAGAACGTGCGCGACGTGTACGAGCTGAACCGTCTGGCGTTTTCGCACCCGGAGGATGTGCCGGTCATCGACGTCATCCCGCTGTTCGAGCAGCTTGAGGACTTGCAGAACTGCGTGAACGTGCTGGAAGAGATCGTCAAGATTCCCGAGGTGCAGGCTCGTCTGAAGGCCACCGGCAACAAGATGGAGGTCATGCTCGGCTACTCGGATTCGTCCAAGGACGCCGGCCCGACCACCGCTACGCTGGCGCTGCATTCCGCCGAATCGCGCATCGTCGCTTGGGCCGCGAAGCATGACATCGACCTGACGCTGTTCCACGGCCGTGGTGGCGCCGTCGGTCGAGGCGGTGGCCCCGCCAACCGCGCGGTGCTCGCCCAGCCGAAGGGCTCCGTCAACTGCCGCTTCAAACTCACCGAGCAGGGCGAGGTCATTTTCGCCCGCTACGGCAACCCGGTGCTGGCCATCCGCCATCTGGAATCCGTCGCCGCCGCGACGCTGCTGCAGTCCGCTCCGAGCGTCGAGAAGACGAACACGGAGATGACTGAGAAGTACGCCCATATGACCGAGGTTCTGGACAACGCCTCGCATGAGCGCTTCCTCGACCTGCTGAACACGCCGGACTTCGCCCCGTGGTTCTCGATCGTCACGCCGCTTACCGAGGTCGGCCTGCTGCCAATCGGCTCCCGCCCGGCCAAGCGTGGTTTGGGTGCGAAGTCGCTCGACGACCTGCGCACGATTCCGTGGGTGTTCTCCTGGGCTCAGGCGCGCATCAACCTCGCCGCATGGTATGGCCTTGGTTCGGCCTGCGAGAAGTTCGGCGACCTTGACACGCTGCGCGAGGCGTACGAGGAGTGGCCGCTGTTCTCCACGTTCATCGACAACATCGAGATGTCGCTGGCCAAGACCGATGAGCGCATCGCCAAGATGTACTTGGCGCTCGGCGATGACGAGAACCTGTCGAAGAAGGTGCTCGACGAGATGAAGCTCACCACCAAGTGGGTGCTCAAGATCGTCAACGACGAATGGCCGCTGCAGCACCGTCACGTGCTCGGTCAGGCCATCCGCATCCGCTCTCCTTACGTGGACGCGCTGTCCGTCACTCAGGTGCTTGCGTTGCGTTCGCTGCGCAAGAAGGTGGACAAGGAAGAGCTCAGCAAGAGCCAGCAGGCGGGATTCATCTATCTGATCCTGTGCACCGTCTCCGGTGTCGCCGCCGGCCTGCAGAACACGGGCTGACGTTTTGGCCGGTGTTGGGCCGCATGCGCGGCCAACACCGCTTGGAAAGCCCACCGGGCTTTCCAAGGCCAAAACGTAGCGGTGGGCTTTGCGCAATAGCTTTGCGCGCGCAAAGTTCACCGCAGCACGGAGCCTCCGCGACGAGCGGAGGCTCCGTTTTATATCAGCACATATCGTGAAAGCCCTGCCCTACACGGGTGGGGCTTTCACGTCCCCCCCTATCAATCACATTGATACGATTTCATAATCATTTCCGATGTGAATAAGTTCACGGATCAAGACCGCAATCATCGGCAATCCCACCAGCGAAGTGGCGTTATAGTAGCGCTGTCGGCGTCGACAAGAGCTGGAACGCTGATAGAATGCACACCAATGATGTTCAGTGATTGTTCGCATGTTCACGAACAGTCCTGCATGATGTGCCTTGAGTGAGCGATGCGGTTCTTGTTCAGGCCGGCAGGTCATCGTACAGCCAGTTACGAAAGGATCCTACCGAATGGCAAGGTTTACCGAGAATCGTTGGACCAGCGCAATCATCCCCGCATTGCTGATTCATATCCCAATCGGTACCGTCTACTGTTGGAGCGTGTTCAAGCAGCTCATCGCCGACAGGCTCAACGCCAGCCCGGCCTCCGTGGAATGGGGCTTCTCGCTCGCCATCTTCTTCCTCGGCATGTCAGCCGCATTCGCCGGCCCCATGGTGGAGAAGAACATCAAGAAATCCGCACTCGTCTCCATGGTCTGCTTCGTGGTCGGCTTCGCCGGCACGGGCGTGAGCATCGCTCTGAACTTCCTGCCGGGTGTGTTCATCTGCTACGGCGCGATCATGGGCATCGGCCTGGGCGTCGGCTACCTGACCCCGGTCAAGAACCTGATGCTCTGGTTCTCCGATAACAAGGGCCTCGCCACCGGCATCGCCGTCGCCGGCTTCGGCCTGGCCAAGGCCATCGCCAGCCCGTTGATGGAGTACCTGATCGGCACGGTGGGGCTGGTCAACATGTTCTTCATCCTCGCCGTGATTTATGCGGTGATGATGTTCTTCGGTTTCCTGCTCATCAAGCGTCCGGCCGACTGGGTCTACGATCCCGTGACCTCGCATGTAAGCCGCGCGGAGATTCTCAGGAAGCCCGTGTTTTGGGGCATCTGGATCGCCTTCTACATCAATATCACCTGCGGCCTGGCGCTTATCAGCCAGGAGAAGGACATCCTGCACGATGTGCTCAAGGCCTTCCCGCAGTATGCCGGCCTGAGCCCCGCCAAGTTCGCCGCCGCCATCGCCGGCATCATCGGCCTGGTGCTCGCCGTGGACTCCGTGTTCAACACGGCCGGCCGCGTGGGCTTCTCCACGCTCTCCGACCACCTGAAGCGCCGCGAGACCGTCTATCAGGTGATCTTCATCATGTCGATCGCGGTATGCCTGCTGCAGATCTTCACCAACAGCATCAACAATGCGCTGTTGTGGGCCGTGCTGGCCATGCTGTTCCTCATCAACGCTGGCTACGGCGGTGGTTTCTCGACGCTGCCGGTGCTGCTCGACCAGCACTTCGGCACCAAGACCGTCTCCACCACGCACGGTCTCGCGCTGAGCGCCTGGGCGTTCGCCGGCCTGTCCGGCAACCAGCTGGCCTCGTTCGTGGTCACGCACACGCCCGATCAGGCCCATCGCTACGCCGCGCTGATTCCGGTGCTCACCGGCCTGTTCGCCCTGGCTCTGATCAGCATCAGCCTGGTCAAGTATCTCGGCGGCAGGAACGGCGAGGGCAAGAGATCCATCGGGGCCTGAACCGTACGCAAGGCGGAGGGCTTCAGATACTGAAAGTAAATCACTTTCCTGAATCGCCCCGGACAGTATTCGGCCAAGAACGAGGCAACTGCCCACATCCGCGACAATATCTCATAGTTGACTGATCCGGGGGGCCTGCGCCTAGCGGGCCCCCTTATTGATGCCGTGTGGCGCGTCGAAAGCACCATGTCCGCCGGCCACGGTCAACGAAGTTCTAACATGTTAACGGAGAATTCTAACATGTAAGAATTATTGAAAGGGGATGAAAGGACAGCGCCGGGCACCTTACACCAACGCGTAGCGGGATGAGGGACCACTCCCCTCATGCCGGAATACGCCCTCCCCCTCAAGTCTCTTCATGAGCCTGTACGCGCTGATATAAGACAAATCCAGCAGCTTCATCACGTCAGACGTGGTCGCCGCGCCCCCATTGTTCAGCGCGAATTCCGTCACCAGGTTCTCCCGCCGACCGTCGAGGCCCTTTTGCCTCGCATAAGCCGGCAACTTATCATCCCTCTTATATACACGCGCGCTCAGCATATAATCTCGTGCGACACCGCTGCCGCAGGCTTCCACCAGCCCGCTCTCCACTAGGCTTTCGACCGCGCCGACCAATCGCCGAGACTCCACTCGCGAGAATTCGCGCATTTGCGCCACGCTGAGTCTGCGATGCTCCCGCAGCAACGACAGCACGATTAGAGACCACACCGACAACGGAGCGCCACGGCGAGCCTCTTCATTGGCAATCATCACAACGAATGCCTCATCCGGCACCACGCGACGCAGGAACAGCACCACCTCCGATGCCGTGGACTGCGAATAATCGGGAAATGCCCCGCCGGAAGCCAAGGAGCCGGCATATATCTTATCGACACCACGACCGGTGCGTTCCGCATATCCCGCCGTCTTGAGGATGGAGGCGAGCTGAGGGTTGCGGGAACGCGGCTGCGCGGTCAACAGGTTGTTTTCGCTCAATCCCTCGATGAAACCTCCCGGGTTGGATATGGTCAGGCCATCGTCGTCCACGAGGAACCGCACCGATCCCATCCTCGCATAATCCCTGTGGCAGAACGCGTTGACTGCCGCCTCGCGGAACGCCTGATGATCGAAGTCCGGCAGATTGACATGGACCAGACCGCTCATAACCTCATGATCTGGATTCCATGGTTCCATCAGTGCGCCGATACGAGGGAGCATATCGACCAGCGGCATGAAGAACGGATCCGTGTTTACCTTGGGAGACGTGCCTTTCATGACCTGGAATACGGCGGAGGCCGACGGTACGGAACGCTTCAGCGCCCGCTCCGTACCGATGACCAGCAGACCGGCCACGGAAGGCTGCGGGCCGCCAGGGCCGTCGACTACCAGTTCTAGGGCCCGATCGAAGTCCTCATCATCAAATGCCAACAATGAGCTGCCGGCATTGGCCGTGCGTATGCTCTCCCTGAGACGGTCGCGCGCAGACGGATCAAGATCGGACAGCGTCGACCCCGGAGCAGGCTGCGCGCTGTAGTCGTAACTACGCTGCTGTGACAAACGACTGATGAATTGCGCAGGGAACATCGGAACGACTTCTGGCGTGCCATCGGCTTTCAGCCGGCGCTGCAGCGTCTTCCCCTGACTGGTGGACACGATCTGCTGACTGCTGTCAACCTCAATGCCGACGACCGGCTTGCCGCTCTCGCTCAGCAACGTCACCCGCACGGAAAGCTGAGGAACCGTTTTGTTGAAAATGAATGCCGCCAGACCATTGACATTGCGATGCCGGTCACAGACCCCAGTCACCATGCCATCGTCTTCGACACCAAGGTACAGCGTACCGCCTTCGGTATTGGCCATCGCCACCACATTGTCGACGATTTCGTCATCGGTTTGCGGGCGTTGGCGTTCGCTTTTGAACTCCACCGTCAGGCTTTCCTTGGTCGGCAGCATCGGCTCTTCCTTTCACGGCTTTCAATAATTCTAACATGTTAACGGAGAATTCTAACATGTAAGAATTATTGAAAGGGGATGAAAGGACAGCGCCGGGCACAGCGCCCACTATGCGCCGAGCAATGTCAACATCTGCGGGACACTCTTCTTGCCGAATTCGACCTTCTGCTCGCCGCCGGGATGGTTGATGACGATGCAGGGAACGCTCATCGCGCCATACTGGTCCTTGAGCTCGGGGAAGTGCGCGACGTCGTAGGCTTCGGCACGCACGTTCGGGTTCAGCGACGCGATGCGCTGCGCGGCCAGTACGGTTTCCGGACACATCGTGCAGGTGAGCGAGACGAGGATCATCACGTCGATCGGCGTGTCAATGGCCTCGGCGCGAGCCTTGAGGTCATCGTCCAGAGGCTGGCCCGGACCCGCGGCGTTGTACAGGCCGAGCACGAACGAATTGAACTCGTGACCGGACGGTACACCGTGGAAGGCCAAGCCGGTGAACAGCAACGTACCGGCGTCGGAATTCTCGGCCGGCACGCACATGCGCACGACCGACCGCGCAGACGGCAGCACCCCTGATACGTCGAACTGCGCGCGACCGGAATCATCCAGCGAACCATATACCGGCAGTTCGGCGCCATCCGGCAAGGTGACGGCCAACGGCTCGCCGACCGTCAACGACGTTGGCGCGCTGGAACCGTCCTCAGCGGTGATCACGCCCGCCGCATCGACCGCGACCGAATTCAGTTTGCCGTTCGACAACGCCACCATCTCGCCGATGAATCCCTGCAACTCCGTCGACAATGGCGTATCGTCCAGTTCGAGGACGAGCGTGACCGGGCGGGTCATACGGCCAAAGACCACGCCGAGCTGCTGCTTGATGGCGGCGGAGAAGAGCTCGCCGGGCTTTTTGGCGGCGGCCGTCGCGGCGGCGGTATCGGCGCTGCGCTTGGCAGGAGCCGGGGCGGGCGTGGTGCCGGCAGCGGCAGCACTATTGGCGGCAGCCGCGGTCTGCGCTTCGGCCTGCTCATATGCGGATGCGGTCGGACGAGGCGGCACAAGACCGGTTTTCTCGCTCATCTGCTTGGCGTACCGCTCCAGTTCCACTGCGGCGATGGCACCGTCGGCGGTGGCGGTGACGACCTGACGCAGGTTCTTGACGCGCAGGTCACCGGCCGCGTACACGCCCGGCACCGAGGTCTCGAGGTATCCGCGCGTGACCACGTAGCCGTGGTCGTCCAGTTCGACGACACCGCGCACGAGCTCGGTGGCCGGCACGTATCCGGCGAACACGAAGACACCAAACGTGCCGTCGTCGGATGGCTTCCACGATTCCGTCTCACCAGTTCGGCGGTCGAGGATCGTCGCCTCGCGCAGCCCGCCCTGGCCGGCGGTGACGCCTTTGAGCTCGACGTTGTAGCGCACGTCGATTTTCGGGTTGTTCTTGGCTTCGGCAGCCACCGCCGCGTCGCAGGTGAAGTCCGGTTCGCGGACGAGCACCGTGACTTTGGAGGCGTATTTGGTCAGGAACACGGATTCCTCTGCCGCGGCGAAACCGCCGCCGACGACCAGCACCTCCCTGCCGGTGAAGAATTCACCGTCGCATGTGGCGCAGTAGGCCACGCCGCGGCCAGCGTACTCGGCCTCGCCGGCGAAACCAAGCTTGCGTGGGCTGGCTCCGGTGGCAATCAGGATGCCGAACGTTTTCAGGTCACCGCGCGACGTGTGCACGGTCTTGATGTCACCGTTCACGTCAAGGCCGGTAGCCTCGGCTGAGAGGAATTCCGCGCCGAAATCCTTGGCCTGGTTGCGCATGGTCTGTGTGAGCGCACGACCGGACGTACGGCCGACGCCCGGGTAATTGACGACTTCATCGGTGATGGTGATCTGCCCGCCGAAATCATCCTTTTCGAGAATCAGCACGCGATAGCGGGCGCGAGCGAGATACAGGCCGGCGGTGAGTCCCGCAGGGCCGCCACCGATGACAACAACGTCATACAGATCGCTTCGGTTGATCTGGGTCATGATATGGAACTCCTTACATATGCATATGCCCCCTGCCGACAGGGCTCCCGCGAAGCGGGTGGGGTAGTTCGCCTATCACCGCGACCACCCCCAGTCGGCTGTCGCCGCCAGCCCCCGCCAGCGGGGGCGAGAGAGGCCACTCGCCTTACATCGCTACCCGCCAGCGGGGGCGATAGAGTTGGCGATCCCCAGTCAACTCTGACCGCTACCGACAGCCCTCCAGCCCCTGCAATCGGGGACGGCCTCCAGCCGCAGCCTGTTGTGCTTGCCTGTCGGCTCGCCTTCGCCTACAAACAGCTCTGCTGTTTGCTTGACAACTCAGCCCGTCAGTGAGGCGGGAAATCAGAGGAGACCGACGAGGTCGAGGCTCGGCTCGATGGTCTCCTCGCCGGGGGTCCACTTGGCCGGGCACACCTGGTCGCCGTGCTCGTAGACGAACTGCGAGGCCTGCACGCGGCGCAGCAGCTCGTCGGCGTTACGGCCGACGTTGGAGGAGATGACCTCGTAGGCCACGACCTTGCCCTCCGGGTTTACGATGAAGTCACCGCGCTCGGCCACGCCGTCGGCCTCGTTGTAGGTGTCGAGGTCCTTCGCGAGCAGTGCGGTGGGGTCGGCAAGCATCGGGTACTGGATCTTCGCGATCTTTTCGTTGGCGTCGTGCCAAGCCTTGTGCACGAAGTGGGTGTCGCAGGAGACCGAGTAGATCTCGCAGCCGATCTTCTTGAAGTCCTCGTACTTGGCAGCGAGATCCTCCAGCTCGGTCGGGCACACGAACGTGAAGTCCGCCGGGTAGAAGAAGAACACCGACCAGTGACCGAGCACGTCCGCCTTGGTCACCTCATGGAATTCGTTGTTCTGAAAAGCCTGCACCGTAAAATCAGTGAGTTCATGCTGAAGCAGTGTCATCATCGTTCCTTTCCACGCAATCCGGTCATTGCGTCTCCCCATCGTAACGTCAAGCGGCTTTCGCCGATACGGACGCACGAGGGTTTCTTCATGACAATCATCACAGTTTGCGCTCACAAACCGGTAAAAACAGCCGCGCCCGATCCGCGGTTTCGCTATGAGCAGAGGTGATGAACGTTCCTTGGATATTTCATACTTATCAAACAGGTTTCCGCTATGCTCACACATACAGGCACATACACGCCGACCCGACGCGAACCTGAGACTCGGAACGGAGATGTCATGGCAGAGGAAGACCCGGATCAGGAATCCACCGCGAACTCGACGCTTAGCCGCATGCTGGCGGGAAACCGGCGGTTCGCCGAAGGGCACAGCGAGCACCCGTGGCAGGACATGCAGACCCGCGAATCACTGATCGACCGGCAGAACCCCGACGCGGCGGTATTGTCATGCTCCGATTCGCGCGTTCCGCCGGAAATCATCTTCGACGCGGGGCTCGGTGACCTGTTCACGATCCGCACGGCCGGGCAGATCATCGACGACGCGGTATTGGCATCGCTGGAATATGCCGTGGATCATCTGCACGTCAGCCTGCTCATGGTCATGGGTCATGAAGGCTGCGGGGCGGTGGCGCTGGGCGCCGAACAACTTGACGCGCTGATCGCCGACAGCACGAGCGACCCGGAGAGCTCGTTGGAGTCCGCTGATGCGATGGCCGAATTGGATGAGCGCATCGCCAGCTCGGATTCGATTGTGCTGCGCTCGGTCGGCATGTCGGTGTGGCAGGCGCGGGAGGCCGAGTTGGATACGAGCGAGGACTTCGAACGCGTACATGTGGCGCGTACCATCGAAGAGCTGGTCACGCGCAGCGAAATCATTCAGGACGCGCTGGCGCACGATCGACTGATGATCGTAGGCGCCCGCTACCAGCTGTCCACCGGCAAGGTCGAGGTACTGAGCTTCTGACGGGAGCGTGACTTATCGCCGCATTTCGCGTCACTGTGTGCGGGTAGCGTCACGCTGTGCGGCCCCGCACACAGTGACGCATCAGTAAAACCCTTATTTTCCAATGGTTATACAATATGCGTCACGCTGCAAGGGCGCACACAGTGACGCACCCCGCACAGCGTGACGCATTCGAGACGCCGCATCCGCAACGGCAACGCGCCACCCGTTTCGACGTGGCGCGTCCCGCAGGCGTCTCCACCGCCGTCGTCAGCTACGTGCTCAACGGCAGTCCCAAGAAAATCTCGCCGGACACCGCGCAGCGGGTGTTCGACGCGGCGCAGCGGCTCGACTACCACCCCAACTCCGTCGCCCGAGCCCTCAAGACCGGCACCACGCACACGCTCGGCGTCATCGTGCCCGACTTCTCAAACCCATACTTCGCCGAATTCACCGACCAGCTCGAAGCCGCTGCATCCAAACGCGAACGGGCGCTGATCATCAACCTGCCGCGAGGCGACCCGCAAGGCGAGCGCCGCCGCATCAACGAACTCGTCGAGCGCAACATCGACGCGATGTTCGTCTCCTCCGCGCAGACCGATGCCGAACTCGCCCGCTGCGCGGTCAACGCGGCGCTCGACCCCGCGCACACGCCCGACGTGCAGCTCATCGCCGCCGAACTCGTCACCAGGCAGTCCTGCGGATGCAAGTGACCGGCCGGCAAGTCGCAGCGAACGGTTCTCAATAAGAAAGGTGCGAGGATTTCTCACATTTGCGCACAAGCGCACAAAACCATAAAGGGCGGCATCTCGGGACTTTGTCGATTTTGATGTTCGTTTCGGGCGTAGGCAGGCTCGCACCTTTCTTACTGAGAATGATTCGCTGCGACAATTGACGTGCCACCCCCCTACAGTAGAGTCCATGTCACTTGGTTTAAACATCCTTCTGATCTTCATATTCCTAGTGCTCGGATCCATCTTCTCCGGCACCGAATTGGCCTTGGTCTCCCTGCGCGGATCCCAGATCGATCAAATGGAACAGGAGGACGCCCGTGGCGCACGTGTGGCGGCAATCGCACGCGACCCCAACAAGTTCCTGTCCACCGTGCAGATCGGCGTGACGCTCTCCGGCTTCCTGTCCGCATCGTTCGGCGAATCGTCGATTTCGCCGTTCATCGTGCCCGTCGTGAAAAGCTGGGGCGTGCCGGCGAACATCGCCGCACCGCTGACCACCATCGTGCTGACGCTGATCATCTCGTACTGCTCGATAGTCATCTCCGAAATGGTGCCGAAGCGCATCGCCATGCAGCGCACCGAACAGATCGCCCGCGCCGTAGTGCCCGCGATCGACGTGTTCGCCAAGGTCTGCAAGCCGATCATCTGGCTCATCGGCAAGAACACGAACGGTATCGTGCGCCTGCTCGGCTTCGACCCGAACGAGACCGAAAGCGAGGTCTCCGACGAGGAGCTGCGCGTGCTCGTCAACACGAACACGTCGCTGAGCAAAGACGAGCGCACGATCCTCGACGACGTGTTCGACGCGTCCGAGACCATCGTCGCCGAGGTCATGCGTCCGCGCGCCGATGTCGTGTTCCTCGACGGTTCGCAGAGCATCAAGGACGCGGCGGCGTACGTGCGCGAGATGCCGTACTCCCGCTATCCGGTGACCGGCAGGGATTTCGATGACGTGATCGGCTTCGTGCATGTGCGCGACCTGCTGGACGTGCGCGACCCCAACGCAACGACCGTGGCCGACGTGACGCGAGAAGGCATTTCGCTGCCCGGCACGTCCAAGCTGCTGCCGAGCCTCGAACTGCTGCGCAAGCGCGGCATCCACTTGGCCGTGGTCATCGACGAGTACGGCGGCACCGACGGCATCGTGACGCTGGAGGACATGACCGAAGAGCTCGTCGGCGACATCCGCGACGAATACGACCTGCCCAGCGAACCGGGCGGCGAGCGCAAGGAGCAGCCCGCATTCGTGAGCGGCGTCGCCACCATCGACGCGAGCATGACCATCGAGGACTTCGCCGATCTGACCGGCATCGAACTGGAGGACGGCCCGTACGAGACCGTCGCCGGCTATTTCCTCGCACACACCGGCAAGATGGGTGCCGAGGGCGATGTGCTGCACTCCGACGACGGGTACGACATGACCGTCACCAAGGTCGACGGCCGCCGTATCGAAACCATCGAGGTGCGCAAGGCCGGCGCCCCTGACCACGCGCCGGTTTCCGCCGAATAGCGCGGCGCGGGCGGGAGGTCGCCGGCCATTGCCGATCATCGGCGCTGCGAGGAAATCCACCAGTTGATGATCGAACCGGCTGCGACCAGCAGAGCGCCGCACCAGAACGGCAACGTCAAAGACAACCCCAGCAATACCGCGCTGGCTGCCGTGGACAGCACGGGCGTGGCGTAAGAGGCCATCGCAAGCGTGCTCATGCTGCCGTGCAAGATTCCATAGCCCCAGCAGGCGTATCCGCCAGCGATGACCGCCGCGGCCGCCACTACAGCCAAGTAGCCCCAAACCGACGGCGCGGCAGACGGCCAACCTTGGCCGGAAGCGAAGTGGATGATCCACAGCGCCACGGCCACAAAGGGGAAGAATACGGACGTACCGTCGAATCCCTTGGACAGCGCGGGCGTGAACACCGCATACACCGACCATGCGAGCGCGCCCGCAAATGCCAGCAGATACGGCAGTGGATTCGCCGCGACATGCCCTGCGGCGAGCGCCCAGTCCAAGCCGCTGTTGCCGCCGACCGCCAGTATCACGCCGGCGGTGGCGACGACAGCGCCAGGCAATACGCGGAGCACCGCGCGGCCACGAGAATGGCGGGGCGGCTTGCCTGCGCTGCAGTTTGTGCCGCACTGGACCGAGTCATCTTGAGCCTGCGCGTCGCTGGGCGCTGCGGGTTCCCGTCCTATCCCCTCGTTCCGCGCCGAACGCTTCTCGCCGCTCGGTACGAATGCCGCCGCCAGCAACACCATCATTGTAGGCCACAGGTAGTTCACCAGACTGACCTCCACCGACGAGGCCGCCGAAGACGCCAGCCCGATCGACAAGGAAATCGACGACTCATAGAACACGAACAGCAGGCCGCCGACGATCAGATACGTTCGCGGATACTTGCGCAACGGTGCCGGCCGGCGAAAAACCAGCAGCAGCACCGCGCCACAGGTGTATATCAACGCCGATCCCAGCGTCGCGCCGAACGCATCGGCGACCACGCGAACCAGCCCGGTCATCAGACTCCACAGCAGAATCGCCATCAGACCAATCATGGTAGCCTGCACGGATGGGCTGGGGCTCCGGCCGGCCTGGCCAGCCACATCGCGACGCGAATCGACCATATCTGCACGCTCCTTTTCGCCGCGGGGTCCGGCTGTTTACTCCAGTGTGTCCGCCGGCACCGACGCGGATGACGGCGAGTGGCGACTGACCGCGTTGACTGACGCGAATTGACCTGCCGTATTGTACCTGCTGAATGTGCAGCTACGTCCAGTCACGCCGTCTGCCGTGTTTCGTGTTGCCCCCCCGCTGCACATGCCTTGCCCAGTCGCACCGCCGCATGTCCCATCTCTCAGCCCAGTCCGTGCCACACCAGCGTAAAAACGGCGCGAAATCAGCCTGGTGTGGCACACTGATTCCACCCGACCTGTACCGCTGATGATCATCAGCCTACGTTTCTGTTACGTCGCTCACTGTGAGCGATAACTATGCTGGCAGCTGACACATCGCGCAGGCTTCATCGATAAACTGGAGGGTGACTGATATCCCAGAAGGAAGGAACGAATATGACACTTGCATTCGTTGTGCCGGGACTGGACGAAGCCGCCTCCGAGAAGGCCATTGCCATTCTGCAGAACCGACTGAGCCAGGAGCAGGAGGCCGCGCTGGTCCTGAAGCACGCTCACTGGAACGTGACCGGGCCGAACTTCATCGCCGTGCACGAGATGCTCGACCCTGAGGTCGAGGCAGTGCTCGCGCAGGCCGATGAGACCGCCGAACGCATCGCCACGCTGGGCGGCACGCCTGACGGCCGCGCCGATGCCATCACCCGCAACCGCACCTGGAAGCCGTTCGACGTCGACGGTCGCGCCGGCACCGAGAAGTACCTTGAGGCCCTGATCGAGTATTACGACGCATTCATCGCCGATGACCGCAAGGCCATCGCCGAGCTGGACGAGCTGGACGTGATCAGCTCCAACATCATCCAGGACCACGTGCAGGAGCTTGAGAAGTTCCAGTGGTTCATGCGTTCGCATCTGGCGTGACGCGATAGATCGCGGCAGACAGCAGGCAGCATGCATGGCGGGTGAATGCCCGCTCCCATGCACACCGGCATGGTCTGACGCAAAAGATGCACATCAATGATGGCGACGGTTCAGTGGCAATGCTGAGCCGCCGCCATCATTTGTTTTGCTGCCGCGACATGTCGGCAGCATGTTTCACGATATGTTTCACAGCAGTACGCGCTTGTTGAGTTCACGGCGCAGCTCACGCCAGCTCGGCAGATAAGCGCTCATCCGCCGCTGAAAATCAGCCCCGTGACCATTGGCCCACAGATGGGTCATTTCATGGACGAGAACGTACTCCAAAAATCGAGGCTCCATCAGACCAAGCTGAAGATTCAGCCGGATACGCCCGGTTTTCGGCGTGCATGACCCCCAGCGCGACGTCATGACCCGCAAGGTGACATGGCTCGGCGAACGCCCGACGATGGGCGCCCACTTGCGCAACAGCCCCGGAAGCGCGGCATCGATCGCGGCCGCGGCGGCATGTTTGCGCTCATCGGTCCACATGGCCGAACGGTCGAACATGGGGAGCTGCGGCTGATCGCCGCCCCGGCGGCCATCGACACCGGCATGCCCTCCATCACCGGCAGGAGCGCTGGGGAGGGGCGTCAACGTCTCGGCCTGCCGCAATGACATCCGTCGGGCCTCGGCCATACGCCGCTGCTGTTGCACGATCCACGAGTGCCGTTCATGAGCGAAACCAATGATCTGACGCTGGCTCATGCGCATCGGCGCCGACACCTCGACGGTTCCCAGAGGCGGCTTGATACGCAGATAGAGGTTCTTGATGCGTTTGCGCGTCACATGCAATTGCAGGCCGTCCACCTCAAGCACGGTCGACGCGGCGGCGGTTGAGGCGGACGCGGGTGCTTTTCGGGCATGACGACGCTGATTGGGCAATGGCATACGAGCCATTGTCGCAGACGCTGCCCCCAGTCAGCATGAGGCAAGGAATACAACGCCCCCGCTGGCGGGGGCCGCCGCGCAGCGACTGGGGGTGGTCTGACCAGCCACTGCACAGAACCACCCTCAGTCTCGCTGCGCTCAACAGCTTCCGCTAGCGGGAGCACAATACTGCGCACTCCGCGAAACCACCCGCGATCTCACGCGTTCCCACACACAAAAACGGGAGCGCGAGGGCACTCGCACCCTCACGCTCCCGCATAATCGCTCAGCGGCGGCGGAACAGTATCACGCTTCCGCAGCGGCCTTCTTGGCGGCGCGAGCAGCGGCCTTGGCGGCCTTCTCCTCGGCCTTCACCTGCTCGATGTACTCGGCGTGCTTGGCACCCGGAGTCCAGCCGGTGTTGACGACCTTGACCTGCCAGATCCACGCGGCGGCGAAGAGCACCGCGGCAAAGATCAGCAGGCAGATGGCGCCACCGACAGGACCGAGGTGAGCCATGTTGCCGGTAATCGTACCGAACCAGCAGAAGTCGGCGTCACCGAAGGTGGAGTTGGCCAGACCGAAACTGCCCATCACGGTCATCAGCACGGCCGGCAGGAAGGTAATCAGCAGGCCGTTGATGAACGAGCCGACAATGGCACCGATACGACCACCCGTGGCGTTGCCGAACACACCAGCACCACCACCATCGAAGAAGTGAGGCACCATGCCGGGCAGGATCAGCGCGACGCCCCAGACCGGGCCGAGCCACACGGCGATGATCGCCAGAGCCACCAGGCCACCGACGAAGGAGCCGAGGAAGCCGATCAGCGAAGCATTGGCGCCGTACGGGAACACGATCGGGATGTCCAGCGCCGGGCGGGCGCCGGGCACGACCTTGTTCGCAATGCCCTGGAAGGCGGGGACGAGTTCACCGAGGATGATACGAACACCGTAGAGGATGATGCTCACGCCGATGCCGAACTGCAGGGCCTGCGCGAACGCGGCCATGAAGAACGAACCGTAGTTGTCGGGGTTGGTGGAGAAGATCTTGAACGCTTCCTTGGCCGGCAGCACGATGGCGGCCCACACGGAGAAGACCAGGTACAGCACGACCATGAGCAGCGTGGTGGAGACCATGGAGTCACGCAGGAAGCTCAGGCCCTTCGGGAAGTTGATGTCTTCAGTGGACTTCGACTTCTTGCCCACGCCGGCGCCGACAGCACCGGAGACAATGTAGCCGAGGGTGTTGAAGTGGCCGATCGACAGCTTGTCGCTACCGGTCACCCTGTTCATGAACGGCTGCGCGAACGCCGGCATGACCACCATGATCACGCCCATGAGGATGGCGCCGATGATCACGATGAGCAGCTGGTGGTCCGTGCCGAATCCCACGGACAGCACCACGGCCAGCATGGTGGACATGAACACCATGTGGTGGCCGGTCAGGAAGATGTATTTCAGCGGGGTGAACCGCGCGAGCAGCAGCATCACGATGAAGCTGAGCACGATGATGTACGCCGAGGAGGCGCCGTACTGGCTGGACGCCTGTGCGGTGATGACCTCATTGGTGGGCACGACGCCGTGCGCGCCGGTGGACTTGAGCACCAGGTCGCCGAACGGGGCCAAAGCCGAGGTGACGACGGTAGCGCCGGCACCCAAGATCAGGTAGCCCATGGCCGCCTTCAGGGCGCCCGACACGACCTGCCCGGCGCTGCGCTTCAGTGCGATCAGGCCGATGGCCGCGATGATGCCAATCAGATACGCCGGCACATTCAGTATTTCCTGGCTGATGAAATTCAGCACTTGAACGACAACGTTCATGGATTCCTTCTTTTCTTGTTATGGTTTCTGGCCGGCATCTCACGCAGGCCGTAACGGGGAGCGGCTCAGTCGGCGTACTTCTCCAGCACCGACTTAATCTCGTCGGTGTCCATGAAGTTCGTGATGACTTCGACGGGCGTGGTGGTGCCTTCCAGCTCGGGCGCGAGCTCGGCGGAGGTGAGCACCAGATCGTTCATGTTGGCGGTGCCCTTGGCGCTGCCCGCATCGGAGGTGGTGACATTGACATCGATGCCAAGGTCGGCCGCGACCGATTCGACATTGACCTTCAACAGCACCGATGTGCCGATGCCGTTGCCGCATACGCAGAGGATGTTCATGATTCCCTCGTTTCTTTCGTTGGAATGACTGCCGCGCAGCCATTGGGTTTCAGTTATTGGATTCAGTTATGGAAGTGTGGGTGTGCCGCTCACCGGCGGCCCGGCCCGGGTTGCGCCGCCCTGCTATTGATGCAGGATGTCGCGGATGGCTTCCGGCGTGGGGGCCTTGGCGAGCGCCGCGGTCTTCTTGGGATTGATCAGGGCCGAGGCGATGGCGGACATCACGGTGATGTGCTCGTTCTCGTCATGACCGGCCAGACCGATGACCAGCGATACCGGGTCGTTGGCCTTGTTGCCGAACTTCACCGGCGTGGACAGGCGCACCCAGCTCAGGCCGGTCTTCAGCACGGCCTCGGACGGGCGGGAGTGCGCGAGCGCGAGACCCGGGGCGATGACGATGTACGGGCCCATTTTCTCGACCGTCTCGATCATCTGATCCGTATACGCGTCGGTGGTGAAACCAGCCGCCACCAGTCCTTTGCCGGCAAGCCGGATGGCATCTTTCCAATCGGTGGCGGGAACGTCGAGCAGAAACGCGCTGTCCGGCAGGAACCCGTCAATATCGGCGACCATAGCATCTCCTCCGTGCTGAGCCATCCACCGCTGGATGGGTTGGTGATTTGCTGACACCATCGCGAGCAAATCGTTTCTTTCATCCGTCACTATACACCCTAAAATCCGCTTAGTAAACCCGGAAACCGATTTCTCAATTTTGTAATGAAATGGTATGATTTATACAGAAACCATTACGTCTGTCCACTGGAAACATTGGCAATAATCACGCCCATACGGCATCGCGGCGACCAATGAGCGCAATGTGCGTTCATGTATCCTATATACAACGGGCAGCGACGCGGTGCCCGGCAGAAGTAATCGAAGCAGACAATCCGAGGTGATGAACGATGAGCTCAACGAGTTCCATCACCGACGTCGCCGCATTGGCGCGCGTATCCAAAGCCACTGTCTCCCGCGTTCTTTCAGGGCGCCGCACCAAAGACGACAACATCACGAAACGCGTGCGGGACGCGGCGGAACAGCTCAACTATCAGGCCAACTCCGCCGCCAGCGCACTGCGCAGCGACACGACCAATACCATCGGCCTCATCATGCCCGGCCCGACCGACCCTCTGGCAGCCCGACTGCTCGCGGAGTTGGAGCCCGAAGTCAACCGCTCGGGACGCCAGCTGCTGCTGGGCCTCGGCGACGACCAGCGAACCCAGACGGAACGCATCGAAGCCATGCTCGCCCGCCGGGTCGACGGGCTGGTGGTCATGCCGCCGCAAGACGCCAACACCGCAGCGTTCCTGAATGACCACGTCGGCATGACCTCGCTGGTTCAGGCGTTCGGCCACTCCACGTCCTTCCACGTGAACTGGGTTGGCGTCGACGAAAGCGCCTCCATGAAGCTGATGCTTTCGCACCTTGCAGAGTACAACGCCAACTCCATCGCATTCCTCAGCGGCAACGTCAACTCCGCCAGCGCCGCCGAGCTGTTCGCCACGTTGCAGACGTCAACGAGGGTCATGAACCTGATGACCGAACCGGGTTGGACCACGTTCGGCGACAATTCCGCGAAGCGCGGGTATCACGACGTTATGAGACTGTTCGGGGACAAGGGCAACCGCCCGAACGCGCTCATCTGCGCCACCGACGATGTGGCGATCGGAGCGCTGATGGCGCTGAACCAACTGGGAATCCGTGTGCCGGACGAGGTCAAGGTCATTGGGTCGGGCGACTCCCCCGCGGCGGCCATCGCCGACCCGCCGCTCTCGTCGATTCTCCCGCCGTGCCGGCTCATCGCCCATGAAGCGCTGCGACTCATCAGCGTCAGTGCCAGCAGCAAACACTGGCTTCCGGCGCACACCGCGTATCCGCCGCAGCTAATGCAGCGCGAATCGACCAGCGGGCCGCGATTCGGCTCCAGCGACATGGCGCTGCCCGACGACGAGAGCTGAAAAACTCGATGTCGGTGCCCTGAGCGGCACGAATATTGCGCGAAAGGCGTGGATTACACGGCTATCTGCATTTCGAGGGGGTGATTTCGACTTCCCGAACATCTATCTACGTTTCAAGGGGTTGGTGACCAAGTAGGAACACTGCTAGAACCGCGTCATTCCAATAAGTGAATGGCTCATATACCTCGGATGCCTCTGTGCCGCAACCCCTTGAAATGCAGATAGATGTTCCGGCGACCGAAAATCACCCCCTTGAAGCGCAGATACCCGGCAAGCTCGCCTGTCAGGACCTGAAAAACGCCACTGCACGAGGCGACGATGCCTTGCGGCACAACGAAATGCCGGATCTCACATATGAGACCCGGCATGGATCGCATTTTCGCGCCGTCTCAGCCAGCGAGCGCCGGCACGGCAACAACGACCGGCTCATGCCACTACCGCGCGACGCCCCGCCTCTGATGTGCGCTTGGGTTTATGAACGCAGGGCGTCGGCACAGCGCCACACGATGGAGGCGATGCGGGCCAATTCCGATTCCGCGCTGACAGAACGCCACAAGTCGCAGTAGGTCTCGAACCAGCGCTCCAGACCACGTGCCACTCGAATCGAGACATCCTGCACGGCTTCCGGCCCTGCGGAAGAGCCTGCGTCCGGTTCGATCAATCCGGCCGACGCGCGGGCGATATCGCCGGCATCGACCGTGATGACGTCATGCCGCCGCGCAAGGCACAAGCCGACCAAGTTGAACCAGCGCTGCCCCTCGATGGCGGCCAGCATCGCCGGCACATCACGCCGAGCCGCACCCAAACGCGATGCGCGACCGGCGGCGGCGCCGAGTCGCATGGCGTCGCACAGCAGCGCCTCGTTCGCCTCGGCCGCGCGGACGATATGCGGCGACAGCCCTTGCAGCATCGTGCGCCGAGCCTCATCAAGATCGGCACTGCCCAGCAGTCGGGCCTCCCACTCCCGCCCGTATTCCCCGCTGAACCCATGCACGCCGAGATGCATCGCCGATGCGGCATCGCGATTCATCCGTCCGTCGCCTTCATCCAGCTCGCAGTACCAGACCATGTCATCCCAGCCGAACGCCACACGACAGGCGGCATCTCGCAGTGCCTCGACTATGCCGCCCGAACGGTCGCCGTATTCGACCTCGGCCACGCGACGGCACATCTCGGCACACGACCCATCGCCGCCGGCCGGCGCGCCCGCAATCGCGTCGGCCGCGCCACCGGTGTAATCGTCGCTTTCCGAGCTCGACGGGAGCGGCGCCGGGGAATCCCCGTCCGCGGCGGCCTTGTTCTCGCGGACGACATCGGCGGCGGCATCGGCATAACCGGCAGCAGAGCCTTCTTCGCCGTCGCCGCACCCGGCCTCACCCTGGATATGAGCCATCGGATTCCACGCGCACTGCGCGCCGAATATCATGCCGGAAACCGCCATGCGCGGGTCGTTGACATGCCCGTAATCACCCCAGTCGGTCACCAGGTACCCGACCGCACCGTACTTCACGCCGTAGCGCGCGAGTCGGGAGATGTTGTTCCACGAGTCGTCGAGGCGCGGCAGCAGCGCATTCCAGCACCACACCGCCGAGCACACGTACTGCGGGGCCCCGGCCTGCGCGACGAGGCGTACCTTGTCTTCGCCGATGCCCGGCGCGTACAGCCAGTTGAGCAGCGTGACGTTATCCGGCAACAGGCCGAGGATCTGCGGCATCTCCACAGCGATGTCGCCCCAGAACATCGGATCGCGGCCGCGCTCAGACAAGTGACGGCACAGCTGCGATACGAAGTCGGCGTACATCGCGGCCACGCCGCGGCGTTCGGCTTCGGGCTTGGAACGGCCGCGACCCAAGTCGAACGTCTCATCGCCGCAGATGTTGAACTTGCGTGTGCGGAACAGCTGCATGTAAGCATCGATCAGCTTGAACGAGAACGCGAGGGACTCCGGTTCGGTGATGTTGAGCGTGTGGTGACGCTGCCGCTCCACGAAACCGTACCGACGGTCGGCGTCCTCGGGAAACTCGCCGAGATGGCGCAGCTCGCGCGTGCGCATCGCCATGTACTGGTGTCCGAAAGTCGAGACCGACGGCACCAGCTCGATGCCGAGCCGCGCGCAGTATTCGTCGAACGCGATGATGTCGGCGGGCTTGAGCGGGCTGGTGCCGCGCCAAGTCTCGCTCAGATCGTCGAACATGAACGTGTGCTCGATGTATAGCTGAAGCTGGTTGTACTTGTACAGGCACAGCCGGTCGGCCCATGTTTTCAGCCAGTCGAGCGTGGGGACGCGGCCGCGCGTGGCGTCGAGATAGTAGCCGCGGACCTTGTACGCCGGTTTGTCCGCGATGACGAGTCGAGGCAGCGCCGGCGCGCACTGACGGATGATCTGGCGAAGGGTCTGCACGCCGTTGCGCACGCCTTCCGTATCGCCGCCGACGACGTCTATGCCGGAGCGTGCGATGGTCAGGCGGTATTCCTGCGGCTCCAGGGATGGGGGGTCGAGTCTCAGTGTGATGAACGACTTCCAGCATGAAGCGTGTGGCGGAACCGGGTGCGCAATCGCGGCATTTGGCGCGGGCAGTCCGGCCACCATGACATCGCTGGCGATGTCCCAGCGCAGGCCCGTCGCCGCTTCGATATCATCGGCAAGCTGGGTCGGGAAAACGCCGGCGATGTCATCGATGTCGCGATCTTCCGAGATGCGGCCTACGAGCGGCAACGCGACGGGTACCGGAGCTCCGGCATCATCCGAATCGGCGGCATCCCCTTTCAATGTCACGGATTGCGGTTCCGGAATGAGATCGAATGACATGTCTTCATCGCCACAACAGTATCGATACTGCACTGTACACCCTTTCGTCGCAGGAAGTCGGTCTGGCCGCCGATGCGCCAGACATCACCATAGCCATCACCTACAGTAACCCATGTCCCTTATCGGCGCACCCGCGATTGTCGGCGCACCCGCGATTGTCGGCGCAGGAAGCCATGTGAAGACACACAACGACAAGAACGACACGCCGAAAGCCACAAAAAACCGACTGGATTTGACACATACGGCAATTCTGGTATTCTAGTTCATCGTGCGCTTTTGAAGTGTATGGATCGGGCCCGTAGCTCAGGTGGTTAGAGCGCATCCCTGATAAGGATGAGGTCGGAGGTTCAAGTCCTCCCGGGCCCACAGGAAAAATGAAGCGGCCGCGAGCCGCTCTTTTTTTCTCACGGGGCTATAGCGCAGCTGGTAGCGCATCTGCTTTGCAAGCAGAGGGTCGCCGGTTCGAACCCGGCTAGCTCCACTCTCAGAACCCTTGGAATCAAGCTGATTCTGAGGGTTTTTCTATTTGCACTTTCTGCTCGTTTCCATCTCGAATCAGCCAAAATCGTCAGGGCTAATGGCACGCGGATGACACAGAGCCGGCTCTCACCGGTTCAGCGCCCCGCCATTACTTGCATCACGGAATCGCATTGATAGAATTGAGCAGACCTTCACACAGAGGCAAGGCTCACCCCAACGATCACATATCAGTGATCCCCGAAACAGAAGCAGAGAGCATGTAATGACGCATATCACATCACACCGTCGGAGCGGCAAACCCTGGCGCTCAATCATGGCGGCCATCGCCACAGCAGCGATGGCGCTGTCGCCGGGAGCCGCAGCCTATGCGGCCGACGCCGACGCCACCGCACCAGCAACCACCGCGTCCGCAAACCTTCGAGGCGCATGGAACTTCGAGAACACCGCGGCCGGCGACCGCGAAGCGGCCAACAACGGCGGCTCCAGCAGCGCAACGGCCCAACTCATCGGCGACGATATCTCCATCATCGCCGACCCCGCCGGCGTATTCGGCAACGTACTGCACTTCGGCGCGGGCGCGTCCAGCTACATGAAAATCAACCAGTACGTCAACACCGGAGCCGGCAACGCGTCATTCGCGATGTGGTACCGGTACGATACGACGCTCGACCCGACAGGCGACAAGCCTGCGGTGCTGTTGCAGCAGGATGGCGCCGGCCGCTCCCTGCTTACGCTGCGCCCGTCCAACCAGTACCACACGTATGTCAACGCGACCGACGTTCTCAGCAACAATACGGTGGCACGCGGCGGATGGCAGCATATCGCCGTTTCCTTCGACCAGACGAGCCACAAGGTCAAGTTCTATGTCAACGGCGCGCTCGACAGCGAAAAGAACATGGGAACCTCGGCCGTCAACGCCGTCACCGCGCTGCTGGTCGGCTCGCACAAGAACATCGGCACCATGGACCCGCATTCGATGAAGGGCGACGTGGACGACATCCGCGTATATGATGCCACGCTCACCGACGACCAGGCAGCTGCGATTTACGCCGAGCAAGGCACGGCCCTTGTCAGAAAACAACTCGGCACACTGGTCTCGCAGGCCGACGCGCTGCTGGCCGCGGGAGAGGTCGACGCCGCGTCGGCGCAGGCGCAAGCACTCGCCACGGCAAAACGCAACGCGGTCAACGCCATGAACAACACCTCCGGCAGCGCCGTCGCGCGGATGACGGCGATGAATGCCGCGGGCACGGCGCTCCAGACGGCCATCACCGCGTATCAGGCGCATGTACCGATCACGCTCACGGCCGACCCCAGCACCGTGGAGCGCACGGTCGACAGCGCTTCCATCTTCGGCGTCAATCATCGGTACGCCTTCAACGGGTACGGCAGTTTCGACCCCGATACGATGCGTGTGAAAGACGACTTCACCGCACTGTACAAGCAGGTCGGATTCGGCTCGATTCGCTACCCCGGAGGCACGATTTCCAACCTGTTCAACTGGAAGACCACCATCGGTCCGCGCGCCCAACGGCTCAAGCAGATACACGGCTTCTACAACAACCCCGGCCAGGGCGGCATCGAACCGAATTTCGGCATCGGTGAAATCGCGACGTTCGCGGACGAGGTCGATTCAGAAATCGTCTATGTGTACAGCCTCGGCCGCGGCAACGCACAGGACGCGGCGGATCTGATCGAATATCTGAACGCGCAGGTCGGCACCAATCCCAACGGCGGCATCGACTGGGCGAAGGTGCGCGCAGACAACGGACACCCGCAGCCGTACAACGTGCGCTATTTCGAAATCGGCAACGAAATGAACCAGGCGTGGGCCAACTCCGACGGCACCGCCTCGCAGGGCTACTGGACCACCGCGGTGAGCGGCGGCAGCGAGCAGGCGTACACGGAGGGCGGCACAGCGAGCTTCACCAAGCAGTACGCCGTGAGCCTGGAGGATTGGAACAAGGCAGCGTCGGTCAGCGACGGCAAGGCCGGTCTGACCCGTTACATGCGCTACGCCAACGTCAACCCGAAAATGAACGGCGACGATGGCGCGATCGTCGACGACCCGTCGTTCGTGGCCGTCAACAAGGGCAGCGTCAGCGTATGGGTCGGCAACGACCAGTCGAACGAACAGTGGCGCATCGTGGACGACTTGGAGACCGCCGGTGCCGGCGACAAAGTCGTGCAGGTCGATTACAGCACGGGCGCGCTGAGGTTCGGAGACGGCGTGCATGGTGCGATTCCGGCCAAAGGACAGCAGGTTTATGTCAGCTACACCGTTGACCGCGACGGGTTCGTCAAGATATCAAAGGCCATCAAGAACACCACCGACCAGATCAACACGGCCGAACAGCGCACGGACGGCACACGGCACACGGCGAACGTGTACACCAGCTACGAGTCCACAGGGTTCATCACCCGCATGGCGAACCTGAACGCGAACCAGTGGTACGACGGCATGACCATCCACCCTTATTCCGGCACCCCCACGGGAGCCACCGCGGGCGCATGGTACGACGACGCGATGAAGAAGGCCGAGACGGCGGGCGTCAACCGCGTCAAGGAGTATGTGAGACTCATGCCGGCAGGCAAGGTGCCGGTCATCAGCGAATACGGCATTTTCCGCGATACCAGCGCGCTGGTCCGGTCGCAATCGCACGCGCTGTACATCGCCAAGGTCGCGCTGGAATATGTTCGGCTTGGCAGCCCCTATATTCAGAAGCACTGCCTGATCGACTGGTACAGCAGCGGCGCCGACTCGCTCGGCCCGACCCAGCAGGCGGTTATTCAGGCCGTGCCGGAAGACGGCGCAAGCACGGTGACGGGCGAGGGGCGGTTTGGGTTCTTCCTGACGCCGAGCGCGTATGCCCTGCAGATGCTCGGCAATGGCATCGGCGACAGCGTGCTGACTTCGACGCTCGGCTCGACGCCCACGTTGGGCAATGGCGCAACATCTCTGTCTGCTTTGGTTTCCAAGGATGATGATGGCAATCTGCGCGTGATCATCGTCAATCTGGATCGCGCGCTCGGCCGCACGCTGAAGTTGAATTTCGGGCAGGATCTGTCTGGCCGAGTCGCGGATGTGCAGACCATGGACGCAGCAATCAACGCAGAGAACACGTTGGAAAACCAAGATAATGTGACTCCCGTTGACAGCAGCGTCACGTTCGATGCGGCGACGCCGACGGTCACCGTCACGCCGCATTCGTTGACGACGCTGAAGATTCGGCCGCGTGCTGCCGGAACGATCAACGCGGCACCCGTCATCACCGCCAGTGACCGGACCATTACGGTCGGTGACGCTTTTGATCCGCTTGACGGCGTGACCGCGCACGACGCGGAGGATGGCGACATGCCGCTCGCTGCGGCGAATGTGACCGCCGATGATGTGGATCCCGATACTCCGGGAACCTATCACGTCACTATCACCGTCACCGACAGTCAGGGAGCCACTACCTCCAAGACCTTTACGGTCGTCGTGCAGGCGAAGGAAGGTGGGGAGACTCCGGAGCCTGAGCCTGATCCCTCGCCGGGCCCCGAGCCCACGCCGGAACCTGCCCCCAGTCCGGCACCAGACGAGGAGACGGATCAAGCAGCCCACCAGAAGCCGGACGGCAAGACAAATGGGCAACAGGCAGACAACGGCAAAACAAAGTTGTCGCATACTGGTGCCAGCGTCCTGGTCGCGCTGACCTGTACCGCAATGCTCGCCATCGGAGGCGGTCTTATCGCCACATTCCGTCGTAAGCGGAGCTGACGGAGCGCGTGCCCCGCGGTCGAAGGTCGCATGGTCGGCCACCCTCTGGCCGCGGGGCGCATAACCCGTTGTTGCGTCCCTAAGTGCGCGCCGCCTATGAGAACGGAATCAGGTGCGATTCGCGACATCAGAGCGTCACGCTGTGCGGGTACCGTCACCGTGCGCGCCCGCACACGGTGACGCATTCTTCAAGAACCCAGTGATTGCAATGGTTCCGGAATGCCGTCACGCTGTGCGCCCCCGCACACGGTGACGGTACCCGCGCAGCGTGACGCATTATCCCCGGAAAACAGCGAGTTCGCCGACTAGGAGCATGCGATTGCCGGCGCCCAGTCGGCTCGCCGATAGCCCCGCCAGCGGTGGTGCGAGTTCTGGTTAGGCTTTGGCCAGTTGGTCGCGGATTTCGGTGAGCAGCGCGATTGTCTGCTGCTCGGCGGTGGGCTCGGGCTCCTTGCCTTCGTCGGCGTCCTCGGCCTCACTTTCCTTGAGCTTCGCCTTCGCCAGCAGCGCATCGGACATGTCACGGAACTTGTTGATTGGCACCAGGATGAAGAAGTAGACGGCGACGGCGATGATGAGGAAATTGAGCAATGCGCCCAGAATCGCACCGACCGACACGGTCGCCCCGTTGAACGTGAACGCAAGCAGACCGTCCATGTTCGGCTTGCCGAAGATCATGGCGATCAGCGGATTGATGAGATGGTTGACGATCGCATTGACGACGGCGGTGACCGCACCGCCCATGACGACGCCGACCGCCATGTCAATCATATTGCCGCGGGAAATGAACTTCTTGAAACCATCGATCATGACGCCTCCTATGGTGAGAGGATTCGCGGGCGCAGGCTCGTGTCCGCGCCCGGATGCGCGGATTGCAACCCGCGCATCGTCACCTCCCAGACTATCGCATCATTCTCGTGGCATTCCGCGGCTGCCCCGCTTCAGGCACGGGTCACGTGGCGCCGAATTGGGCGCGCATCGTGGAGACCACACGCAGGATGTCGTCGGCGCCGCCGCGCGAAGCCTGCCGGGAGTAAAGCGCCGCCGCGGTGGCCGTCGTGGGGACGCCGAGTTCCAGCGCCGGTTCGACGTCTCGCGAACCGTGGCACGCGAAGTCGCGAAAAGCCTCGAAACAGCCAAAGTCGTCACCGTCCGTCGACGCATCGGGCTCGTCTCCCAACCGGTCGAGGAGTGGGACGCGCTCAGCACCCAGGTCATCCATTGGAAGCTGCACTCCACACACCGTGAGGAGCAGCTGCGCGCCCTCACCGAACTACGTCTCGCCATCGAGCCGGCCGCAGCGACCTCGGCCGCCCGATACGCGCCGATCGACGTGAAATCGCGGCTCCCCCTGCTCGCAGCGGAGCTCCGACACACCGGCGAGAACGGCGGGCTCGACGAATTCCACAAGCTCGACATCGAATTCCACTCGCTGATCTTGCGCAACAGCGGCAACGAGATGTTCGCTTCCCTATCCACCATCATCGCCACCGTGCTCTCCGGACGCGTCGAACTGCACATGTACCCGCAAAAGCCCAAGCCGGAAGCCCTCGACGCACACGACGCCGTCGCCCAGGCGATCTGGCAGAGCAGTCCGGACAACGCGCGCCAGGCCATGCACCGCATCGTCGACGAAGTCGCCGAAACGCTGCAGCTCAGCTGACGCACACATCCGCGCCACATCCTGAGCAATTTCTTGTCGCCCCTTGACACCGCACCTACAATAAAACCGTCTTATTGATAACCCAACCATTAAGGGGAGAATTATGCTCACTGACGAGTACGTGAAGCGCGTCTACGCTCAGGTCGAACAGCGCGACGGCGACCAGCCGGAGTTCCTTCAGGCTGTACGCGAGGTGTTCGAGACCATCCAGCCGGTAGTCGAGAAGCACCCGGAGTACGAGAAGGCAGGCGTGCTGGAGCGCATCGTCGAGCCGGAGCGCGTGGTGAAGTTCCGCGTGGCCTGGACCGATGATGAGGGCAAGGTGCAGGTGAACCGTGGTTACCGCGTGCAGTTCAACTCCGCCATCGGACCGTACAAGGGCGGCCTGCGCTTCCACCCGACCGTCAACGAGGGCGTCATCAAGTTCCTCGGCTTCGAGCAGATCCTCAAGAACTCTCTGACCACGCTGCCCATGGGCGGCGGCAAGGGCGGCTCCGACTTCAACCCGAAGGGCCGTTCCGACGCTGAAGTGATGCGTTTCTGCCAGGCGTTCATGACCGAGCTGTGCCGCCACATCGGCCAGTTCACCGACGTTCCCGCCGGCGACATCAACGTCGGTGGTCGTGAGATCGGCTACCTGTTCGGCCAGTACAAGCGCATCCGCGACGAGTACTCCGGCGTCCTGACCGGCAAGGGTCTGGAGTTCGGCGGCTCGCTCGCCCGCACCGAGGCCACCGGCTACGGCGTGTGCTACTACACCCAGGAAGCCCTGCGCGTGCTGAAGAACGACTCCTTCGAGGGCAAGACCGTCGTGGTCTCCGGCTCCGGCAACGTGGCGATCTACGCCGTGCAGAAGGCCGAGGAGCTGGGCGCCAAGGTCGTCACCGTCTCCGACTCCAACGGCTATGTCTACGATCCGAACGGCATCGACGTGGCCGTGGTCAAACAGATCAAGGAAGTCGAGCGCGGCCGCATCAAGGAGTACGCCGAGCGCGTGCCGTCCGCCGAGTACCACGAGGGTTGCTCCGGCGTGTGGACCGTGCCGTGTGACATCGCGTTGCCGTGCGCCACCCAGAACGAAGTCAACGGCGAGTCCGCCGAAGCTCTGGTGAAGAACGGCTGCAAGGTCGTCGTCGAAGGCGCGAACATGCCGTCCACCCCGGAGGCCATCGAGGTCTACCAGAAGAACGGTCTGCTGTACGGCCCAGCCAAGGCGGCGAACGCCGGTGGCGTCGCCGTTTCCGGCCTGGAGATGAGCCAGAACAGCTACCGTCTGTCGTGGTCCTTCGAAGAGGTCGACGCCAAGCTCAAGAACATCATGGAGACCATCGTCGCCGACTCCCTGGCCGCCGCCAAGGAGTACGGCCACGAGGGTGACCTGATGCTCGGCGCCAACGCCGCCGGCTTCGTCAAGGTCGCCAACGCCATGGTCGCGCAGGGCATCCTGTGATCGCGTAGGCGCGTAACGTTTGGCGCGCATTCGCGGATAACGCGAAGGCCCGCCGAAACCAGTATTCGCATTGGTTTCGGCGGGCCTTTCGTGTCCTGCAGCAGGTTTGGCCACCCCAGTCGCTTCGCGACAGCTCCCCACCAACGGTGGCGGCGCGCGATCACCGGGTCGCCATCATGTCGATTGCCTCCATCCGGCGAAAGTCACATCCCGCAGGCCAGAAACGGGACCTTTACGGGATGAGGCACGGGCTGCCACCAACCCCGCGCTCTCAAAACTCGCAGATACAAGGCTAAATCCAACAAGAACGGCCCGTATCTGCGAGTTTTGAGAGCGCGATTCCCGCAACAACGGAAAATACTGGCGGGAAGGCGGCTCTCGGGAGCATCCCGTCCGCATCAAGCACCCCATGCAATCAGTCGTCACGACATGCCGGCGGGGAATGATGGCCGCCACCGATTTCTCAGCGGCGGCCATCCCGACATGCCAGAATCTTGGGATGGCGGCTCGCGCCTTACTCGGCGCGGCGACGCAGCAGCACCACGCCGGCACCGGCGGCCAGCAGCACCACGCCGACACCGGCGGCCAGCAGCAGGACCGCGTCCACGGCGAACGCCATCGTCGAGGCACCCGTCTTGCTCAGGCCGCTCGTCTCGGTGGCATCCACCTTGCCGTTCGGGCTCGGCTTGACCGCCGGCTTCTGCGGCTCGGGCTTGGTGGACGGCTCCTGCGGGCCGGGCTTCTCGCCATCGACCTTCACCAGAGCCTTCCGGGCGGCCTGCAGCGCGGCAAGCGCGTCAGCCACCTGGGCGGGAGTCGCGTCCTCGTCGGCGGCGACCTTCTTCGCAGCGTCGAAGGCGGCCTGGAACGCATCCCAGCCGGACTCGTACTTGTCCTCGGTCAGCTTTTCGGCGGCGGCGATCGCGTTGTTCAGCGCGGTCTTGTCGGCGGCCTTGACGCTCACTTCGAAGGTCTTGGAGTACTCGGTGTCCTTGAGCGTCACCGTGAACGTGGCCTTGCCGACCTTCGCGAACGGCTTCGCGTAATCCACAACGGCACCATCGGCGTCAACCGCGGCAACCCTACTGCCAAAAGGCCTGAAAGCCTAAGCTCCTGCGACTGGGCTTGAACCAGTGACCGTCCGATTAACAGTTAGAAAGTCTGGTAGAATGGCACTTGGAGCGATTGGGCAAAACGGCTTCATTCCAACGGTTTCACCGTACTTAGGATGTACTTAAACCGTAAGTAAGAGGTAAATGGATGTCTGAGAATGTCTGAGAATGGTGAGAGGCAGGGAGGCAATCATGGTACGCAAAGCAAGAAACGGCATCGTCTACCCATATCGGGTCGAACGCCGGAAGAGACTGTCCGACGGAACCGTAAAAATCTACGCCAGCTACGAGTTCAAGGTTGACGGTAAGACATACAGCCGCAAAAAATACGTTGACGCCAACAAGCGGCTGACGGAACTGCTACAGGAACGGGCCAGATTCGGCAGCGCCAACAACAGCTCCATCACACTCGGGGCTTTGTGGGATTCCGTAACCTCATATCATGCAAGGCCGAACCGTCGCCGAGTCGCCAACGTGGCGCGGTATCCGGCATGGAATTGTCCCGCGCCATCTGAGTGGTCTACAATGCCCTCTAATCCAAGTTAGGAGTAGGGCCATGGGATTGAAAGAATTGAGATTGAAACGTGGAATGACACAGCGTGAGCTAGCGCAACGTAGCGGCGTGCATCACGTTGAGATTGCGCAGATCGAAACGGGTAAACGCAACGTCCGGGCGGTGTCGCTTGATACTGCACTGCGATTGTGTGACGCTTTGCGCGTTGCTAATCCACGTAAGCTGCTTGATCCTGATTCCGAGACTTCGGCGGATTGAATGTAATCCGCCAGGGCTAGACGTGTCTTTATAGCGTGGCTGGCCCACGAAATGCTAATGTTCAGCCGATATGATCGGCGTAAGAGTAAGGAGGTGGCATAGTTGCCGGGAATCAGTAGGTTTTTCGGTATCGTCATTTACATGTATGCCAATGACCATGGCCCCGTGAAACATTTTCACGCGGAATATAATGGCCATTGGGCTAAGTACTCGTTTGATGGCGATTTGATTAAGGGCGGTTTGCCTAGGAAACAGGAACGTTTGGTGTTGGCGTGGGCTGAAATACACCGTGAGGATCTCGAGTCCAATTGGAAGTGTGTGGAGGCCCATGTGCAACCCGGACACATCGAGCCGCTTAGGTAAGGAGGTTTATTCATGTGTGACGGTGTTGTTTTGGTGACTGACGCTGTTCCGTTGGACGGCCACCGTGTGGCGGTCAGGTTCAGCGATGGTTATAGCGGCGTCTTGGATATGGCTAAGTATTTTGGCTATCCGGCGTTCGCTGGGTTGAATGATCCTGCGGTGTTCGCTACTGCGCGGGCTGGTCTCGGTACGGTGTTGTGGGGTGACGGTGATATAGACGTCGCACCTGATACCGCACGTGAGGAGGCCGTGCCGTTGGGCGCGTAGGCCGCGTTGATGAATCCCGGTTGCTTTTGGCTGCCGGGATTTTGTTTATTCGAACGTGTTTGGCGGGGTTCCCCGTCTGATGAAAATACCCCAAGAGTGTTGCGTCACTCTCGGGGTTTTGCTTAAAACAAACGGATTTATAAGCCCTCTCATTGCAGCAAGGGGTTGCCCGTCATCTAACCCAAACCGCCATAAGGAAATCCAATGGCAGAAATGGCTTTTTACCGCCAACCACGGCGCGCGGATGCTGAGGGAGTCGAACCCGCAGATCACCACTGTCGATCAGCACATGGAGATGCGCGGCAAGGTAATGGCCGACATCGTCATCAAAAAGATTCACGGCATCGACTCGCCGCGTACGGTGATGTTGCCGACCGAGCTGGTGGTGCGGCAGTCGGCGTGACCTGCGCAGGCTCGCGGCTGGACGCCGGCCGCGAGCCGTTGCGGGACCTCAGGATTTTGCGTCGGGGCCGACATCGGGATTCACGCCACCGACATGGCTGCCGGCCGCCGCGACTGCGTCCAACGCGGTGCGCAGATGCGCAGGCGGAATCACCCTCCGCCACGCCATCAGAGAGGCCCAGTCGGCCACGATCCTGAAATACCTACGCCGCGCGGCCGGCCGCGACAGGCTCAGATCATGCAGGCCGCCGCGAATCGTCGCCAGCGTCACCACATCGCCGAGGTTGAGCGCCGCCTGGCGAATCGCCGTGATGTCCAGCACGGAATCCGCCTCGCGCATCGCCTCATCCCATGTGGGCTGCAGCATGGTCCGGTCGGACGTGCACACCAGCACGGGAATGCGGATGTCGAGCCGGCGCGACACCTCGGCCTGCGCATTGTAGATCGCCCGCATCCACCCGGCGCGGGGAAAGAAACGCTGCGGGTCCACCAGCGGATGGCGCAGATAATCCCAGTCGCCGCCGGTCTCGCAATCGATGCAGCGGCCGTAGAACCCCGGATCGCGCATCGGCATCACCGTTTTGCCGCCGCCCAGCTGGAACGCCTGAACCACGGGCGTCGACAGTATGCGGAACATGCGGTTGCCTTGCAATTCCAGCCAAGGCGAGTCCAGCGCGACCGCCTCGACGTGATGCGGCCGCTGCGAATTCAGCCACAGCACCGAGCTCAGCCCGCCCTGCGAATGGGCGACCAGCAGGATGCGCACCTGCTCGCCCTGCTCGGCGACGACCAGGTCGCGTAGGGCGTTGAATTCCGCCGCATAATCGTGCAGATCCTCGATATATCCAGGGGTCTGGCCATCCCGCAACGACCGCCCGAACTTGCGCAGGTCGACGGCGTAGAAGGGAATGCCGAGCGATTCCCAGAACTCGGATTCGTGACGGCGGTAGAAATAGTCGTTCCACCCGTGCACGTACATCACCGCGAGCCGGTGCCCGCGCAGCGCGAACCGCTGACGCCTCCATCGCGCTCTCATGGGCAGCTTCGAGGGGTCCCGGCGCACGAATGTGGCGACGATATCGCCTTCGTCATCATGGCCGAGATGGATCGTCGCCTGCTGGTAGCCGTCCATTACGCAGTCGGGCTGCCAGTCGTCCACGGTGGGGCGCGCGGTGAGTTGGATATGCAGCGGATCGGTCATGATTTCAATGTACTCGCGTCGCGGGAACCGACAGGACGACTATGCCCCGCATTATCCGAGCGCGAACGCAAAATACAACAGATTGTGCGGCCATGTCGGAATGCGTCGACACAGGCGAGCCACGGATGGCGAGCCACACGGCGGTCGGGCGGCGAACCGCGACTGCGGAAAGGCTCCGCATGCCACGGCCGGCACAACGACAGACACCCCTTGTAACCGTTTACATCATCTGCGTATACTCGAACCTGTACGCGGTCGTCCGACGACGGCCGCACGCGTAAAGGAACAATGATGTCAACAACTATTCACGCGCCGAACAAGGTAGCATCAACGAGCGGCAAACCGACCCGGCGTCTGGCGAACCGCACTCGGACGAAGTCGTCTGCACGTTCCAACGAAACACCGGTAGACCAGAACAGCGATAAGCAACCGGCGAATATCCAGCAACACGAAGCAAACACCGATGCCATGGATTCCATGGACGATGCACAGAAAAAGCCGACCATCCGCGACGTCGCCCGTCTCGCGGGAGTATCGTACGGAACGGTCTCCCGGTATCTGAACGGCAACACCCACGTCTCGCAGGACGCAGCCGAACGCATCGCAGCAGCCATCACCAAATCACAGTACACGCCGAACAACGCCGCACGCTCACTCGCGCAACGCCGCACGCTCACCGTCGCGCTGATCATCCAGGTCGAATCGAACGAGACCATCGCGCAGGCCAGTATGTCAAGGGCGATGGCCGGCGCCAACCAGGTCCTCGGCGACGCGGGCTACCAGATGGTCACGCTGATCGCCAACAGCGAGGACTCCACGCGCCGCATCGCGCAGCTGGTGCAAAGCGACTTTTCGGACGGGTACCTGCTGTTCTCACTGAGCGAGGACAGCATGCTCGCCAACACGTTCGCATCGGTCAAGCGGCCGGTGGTCCTCTCGGAAGTCAGAGAACGCGAGAACCTGCCGTTCCCGGCCGTGGACTTCACCAACACCGAGGGGCAGCGCGACATCACGCGCTACCTGCTCGACCAGGGGAGGACCAAGCTGGTGTACGTGTGCGGCCCCGGATACTCACCATCGTCGAACAACCGCTTCGACGGCTTCAAGGCGGCGATGGGTGACCGGTTCAACGAGCGCCACGTCTACTACGCGGACGACTGGGAGGGCACCAGCGGCGAAATGGCCGTGGTCGAGTTCCAACCCATGCTTGACGAGCTGGACGGATTCGTGTGCGCCAACGACAGCATCGCGCTGGGCGTCATCAACCAGTTGAACCGGTTCGGGTATCGGGTGCCGGACGACATCGCGGTCACGGGATTCGGCGATTCGCCAATCGCCCTGCTGGCGAACCCGAAGCTGACCACCGTGCGGCAGGATTCGCAGCTGCACGGCGAGACGATGTCGAGGCTGTTGCTGTCCATGCTGCAAGGCGACATCGTGGAGCCGCATTACGTGCAGCTGCTGCCGACGACCATCGCGGAACGCCAATCGGCGTGATCTAGGAAGAACTACGCTCTCAAAACTCGCAGATACAGGGCGAAAATAACGAATAGTCCCTTGTACCTGCGAATTTTGAGAGCCTCATATTGCAACGCACGACCCCACGCGGCCGTTGCCGGAGCGCCACCGCCGGGCGCACTCCGATTCTTCCGTATGTCGGCAAGGTTTTCACGATACAATGGTTCAGTCTGTAACCGGTCACAAGCAGTTGCGGACACGACAGATAATCAACAGCAGATCATCACGAAAGGGGAAATCATGGCTGATAGATTCGGAGCTTTTCTGCCTCACGACACCTCGGGCGACGTTGCCCAGCTGCACGGCATCGGTCTGCAAAAATTCGGCGACACCTGGTATGCATATGGCGAGAACAAGGTAAACGGCAATTTGTTCCAGGGCGTGTGCTGTTATACAACCACCGATTTCATCGCATGGCGCAGCCACGGCATCGTACTTGATGTGCAAGAAGACGGCTCCGCCCTCGCCGCTGACCGTATCGGCGAGCGGCCGAAGGTGCTGCATTGCCCCGCCACCGGCAAATATGTCATGTATATTCATGCCGAAACGCCCGACTACGGATACGCGCACATCGGCGTCGCCGTGGCCGACGCCCCAACCGGCCCGTTCGCATTCCAGACCACCATCACGTGGCGTGGCTACCTGAGCCGTGACATCGGCGTCTTCCAGGACGAGGACGGCAGCGGCTACATCATGAGCGAGGACCGCGACCATGGCACGCACATTTACCGTCTCGCCGACGACTACCTCACCATCGTCGAGGACGTCGCCTGTGAGCGTGCCACCGACTACCCATACGGCCTGGAATCGCCGACCATCATCAAGAAGGACGGCCTGTACTACTGGTTCGGCTCGCAACTGACCAGCTGGGACACCAACGACAACAAGTACTCCACCGCCACCGACCTGCACGGCCCGTGGAGCGAGTGGAAGCTGTTCGCGCCGGAGGGTGCGAAGACCTACGATTCGCAGGTCGATATCGTGGTGCCGCTGGACGACGACCCGTACAACAGCGAGCACTTCCTGTTCATCGGCGACCGCTGGCAGGAGCATGACCTCGGCAACTCGCCGATCGTACAGATGCCGATTTCCATCGCCGACGGCGTGGCGTCGCTGACGTGGAGCGACACCTACGAGGGCACCACCCACCGCTGATTTTCGCGGGTTTTCGCAGATCACGGATTTAGCCGGCGTGGTCCGGCATTGAGAAACGGGCCTGTGGCATGATTTGCCGCAGGCCCGTTTCGCGTCTTTCGGCGTTCCCCGGACGGCAGCGACGGCGTGACGGCACAACGGCGTGACGGCACAACGGCGTGACGGCGCAGCAACGCAACAGCAGCAGGTACGGCCGGTTTGCGTTCCTATGTGCGCGTCGAAACGACAAGTGCGCGAACATAAGAACGCAGATGGCTCTGTTTGCGTTCTTAAGTGCGCACGATCGTCGTTTCGGCGCGCACATAGGAACGCAAACCGGCCACGCCAGCCACCGAGGCACCGGTCTTGGACAGACGTTCTGCTGACCGGCAGGCTTCTGCGCGCCAGGCTTCTTGCCCGGTTCGGTCTTGTCGGACATGACCTTGACGACCTTCAGACCATCGGCGGAGAACGTGTCGCCGACCGTGTACTCGGTCTTGGCGGGCTTTGCGGCCACCTTGATCGATTCGACGGTCGCCGGCTTCGGCTTCTCGGCCAGGGCGTTCTGTGCGGCGGTGAGGTTTTCAGTGCGGTGGCCACTTCGTCGATGGTTGCGTTCTTGTTGGCGGAGACCTCCTTGGCGGCGGGCTGACCGTCGAGCTCCACGTATGCGGAGACGGTTCCACCCTCGGCGACGATCGGCGTGAACGCGGTGATCTTCAGCGTCGACTTGGAGTCGGAGCGGACGAGCACCACATCGTCGATGTAGCCGTTGGCGTCATCGGCGAGGCCCATGTCGGAGAAGCTCAGCCACAGAGCGCCTTCAGGCGCGGCGTCGGCGGGCACGGTGAACGTGGTGGTCACGTACTGCGGCTCACCGCCTTCGTGTCTGCGGTGGTCGATGCGGTGGCGAGTTCGTCTGTGTACTGTGCCCATGCGGAACCGGTGCCGCTGCCGGCCTTACGGCTCTTCACGGTCGCGGTGGCCACTTGGGATCAAAAGACTCGCGAAGGCATGATTCTGCTCGTCAACCGTGACGAGCACAACGCCCATGATGTGACAATCGACCTGACATCGTTGCCTGGGCTGGGGGAGTGGCCGTCCGTCACCAGCTCGCAGATGCTGCTCAGCGACGATATCTACCGCACCAATACGGCCGACGAGCCGGACGGCGTCACCTTGCAGCCGCTATCCGCCGCGCTTGATGAGGGTCGGATGACTGTTTCGTTGCCACCGGTCACATGGGCTTCGGTGAGGTTCACGGCCTGATTATCGCGAGCTCACGCTCTCAAAACTCGCAGATACAGGGCCGAATTCAACAGAAATGGTCTGTATCTGCGAGTTTTGAGAGCGTGATTTTCCTATCAACAACATAATGGGGGCTCCCGATCATCGGGAACTCCCATTATTCGTCGTCATGTGCTGACAACCCGCGCCGGCAACGCGGTCATGTGGCGCTGTCGCCAATCAGCGGCAACGCCACGAACCTTGGCCTCCTGAAGGCCTGAGCGGACGGCTTCCACGAAGCGGCGGTGTAGTCTTTTCCTGCGCCGGCGATGATGAGATATACAAACCCCGCGGGCGTTGCCTCCGCGGGGTTCGTAACGGGATGTATCAGGGATTCGATTGGATCAGTCGTCGCCCAGAGTGATATGTACGCCGCCGACCAGCGCGCTGATCACGTTGTACAGCAGCGCGATGATGGTGGCAAGGAGCGTCACCAGCACGACGCCGACGATCGCCAGAATGGTGACCACCGACAGTACCGTGGACAGGCTGAACACGCTGGACAGGTTCAGGCTGTCGGCGGCCAGACCGGTGGACGAGACGATATTGTTCAGCTGGTCGAACACGCCGACCGCGTCAAGCAGCAGCCAGACCAAGGCGGCGGCAAGCACTTCGATGATCGCGCCGGCGATTGACAGCATGAACGTCACCTTCGCCACGGACCATGCGTTCACATGGGTCAGCGACAGGTTCATGCGGCGGGCGCGCGGCGTCGAACGGCGCGGCGAACGCAGGGACGCACGCGTTTTGTTGGCGCGCGGCTCGCTCTCCGACTGCGGCTGGTTGGAAATAGAGCGCGCGACCCGAGGGGCGCTTTCGCGGACACCTTCGTGCGGTTCTGCATTGTCATGCGGACCGGGCACGAACATGTCGGTCCGTCCGGGTTCGAGGTTGTCACTCATCGTTGCTCCTTGTCGTTCCCCGATGACTCTTAGCCGAGGCTACCAGTTTTCTGAGACGATTATGCCTCGTCATCAGTGTTGTTCACATTCTCGTCAGATGCCGCGCCCGAATCACTGCCGGATGCGACGCTATCCGCGGTATCCGGAGTGTTTTCGGCCGTATCGGGAGACGTGGTCGCGGATGCGGCCGCAGCCGTATCATCCGTCGTCTCGACTTCGTCTTCGCCGGTTTCCTCGTTGCGGGCGATGGAGATAATCTCGTCGCCCTTGTCGGGCTTAGCGAGCGTCACGCCCTGCGTGGTGCGGCCGGTGCGCTTGACTTCGGTGACGTTGGAACGGATCACTTTGCCGGACTTCATGATCGCCATGACCTGATCGTCTTCGCTTACGATCAGGGCACCGACCAGTGATCCGCGACCTTCGGCGAGCTGTACCGCCTTGACGCCGAAGCCGTTACGCCCCTGCAGTCGGTATTCGCTGATCGCGGTGCGCTTGGCGAAGCCCTCATTGGTGACCACGAGCAGGTCCTGCTTGGAGTCCTCCGGAACCACGTCCATGGCGAGCAGTTCGTCATCCCCGCGGAACTTCATGCCCTGCACGCCGGCGGTCTGGCGTCCCATCGGACGCAGCTGGTCGTTGTCCGCCGCGAACTTGAGACTCATGCCCTGCTTGGAGACGAGGATGATGTCGTCTGCGGCGTTGCACAGCGCGGCGCCGATCAGCTCGTCCGTGGGCTCGCCGGTCTCCTCGTCGGCCGCGAGACGAACCGCGATGAGTCCGCCCTGACGCGGCGAATCGTACTCGGCCAGCGCGGTCTTCTTGACCTTGCCGGTGCGGGTGGCAAGCACCAGATACTTGGCGACCTCGTAGTTCGGAATCGACAGCACGGTCTGAATCGTCTCGTCGGGACCGAACTGCAGCAGGTTCGCCACGTGCTGGCCCTTGGAATCGCGCGAGCCTTCGGGCAGCTCGTACGCCTTGATGCGGTAGACGCGGCCCTTGTTGGTGAAGAACAGCAGCCAGTTATGCGTGGACGTGAGGAAGAAGTGATCCACCACGTCATCCTCACGCAGCTTGGCGCCCTTGATGCCCTTGCCGCCGCGATGCTGTGCGCGGTATTCGTTGGCCTTGGTGCGCTTGATGAAGCCGGAGTGCGTGACGGTGACCACCACGTTCTCCTCGGCGATCAGGTCTTCGACGTTCATCTCGCCCGAGTAGGGGAGGATCTTCGTGCGACGTTCGTCACCGTATTTCGTGACGATCTCGTCGAGCTCGTCGCCGACGATCGTACGCTGGCGTTCCGGCTTGGCGAGGATGTCGTTGTAGTCGGCAATCTTGCGCATGAGTTCCTCATGCTCGTCGATGATCTTCTGGCGTTCCATGTTGGCCAGTCGAACCAGCTGCATGGAAAGGATGGCGTCGGCCTGCACCTGATCGATGTCAAGGAACTCCATCAGCTTCGGCCGGGCGTCCTCGCGGCCCTGGCTGGAGCGGATGAGGCGGATGACCTCGTCGATGGCGTCCATGGCCTTGAGCAGGCCCTGCAGGATGTGGTCGCGTTCCTCGGCCTCGCGCTTGAGGTAACGGGTACGGCGTTCGATGACTTCGAGCTGGTGGTTCACCCAATGGCGGATGAAGGCGTCGAGGCTCAGCGTGCGCGGCACGCCGTCGACCAGCGCGAGCATGTTCGCGCCGAACGTTTGCTGCAGCTGGGAGTGCTTGTACAGGTTGTTGAGCACGACCTTCGGCACGGCGTCGCGCTTGAGCACGAGCACGAGTCGCTGGCCGGTACGGCCCGACGTCTCGTCGCGCATGTCGGCGATGCCCTGGATCTTGCCGTCGCGCACGCCTTCTCGGATGGAAGCGGCCAGACGGTCGGGATTCACCTGATACGGCAGCTCGGTGACCACCAGGCACATACGGCCCTTGATCTCCTCGGTGTTGACCACCGCGCGCATCGTAATCAGGCCGCGGCCGGTGCGGTACGCCTGCTCGATGCCCTTGTGGCCGAGGATCGTGGCGCCGGTCGGGAAGTCCGGTCCCTTAATGATGCCGATGAGTGCGTTCAGCAGCTCTTCACGGCTCGCTTCGGGATGATCGAGCGTCCAATGCACGCCTTCCGCCAGCTCGCGCATGTTGTGCGGCGGAATGTTGGTCGCCATGCCGACGGCGATGCCGGACGAGCCGTTGGCCAGCAGGTTCGGGAAGCGCGCGGGCAACACGGTGGGTTCCTGCGTACGGCCATCGTAGTTGGGCACGAAGTCGACGGTGTCCTTGTCGATGTCTCGCACCATTTCCATCGCAAGCGGCATCATGCGGCACTCGGTGTAACGCATGGCTGCGGGCGGGTCGTCACCGGCCGAGCCGAAGTTGCCCTGCCCGTCGACCAGCGTGTATCGCATCGACCACGGCTGGGCCATGCGCACCAGCGAATCGTAGATCGCGGCGTCGCCGTGTGGGTGGTAGTTGCCCATCACGTCGGCGACGGGTCGGGCGCACTTGGAATAGCCGCGATCAGGACGGTAGCCGCCGTCATACATCGCGTACACGATGCGGCGGTGCACCGGCTTCATGCCGTCGCGCACATCCGGAAGGGCTCGTTCGACGATGACGGAGATGGCATAGTCGAGGTACGACTGACGCATCTCCTTCTGGATGTCGGTGTGGGCCACACGATTGTCGTCGAGGACCAACTGTTCGTTGGCCTGAGGGCTGATGGGCTCCATCGAGTGTTCGGCACGCTCGTCGTTCTGCTCCGGCAGGTCGGTGCCGTTGCTGTTTTCGTCTGCCACTTGGTTGTCCTTTGGTTAAATTCTGTTCGACCGTATGTTGGACGTCGTTTCTGTCGCTGTCATCGGGTGGATCGGGACCACCCCAGTCAGCTGCGCTGACAGCCCCCCCCCCCGCCGGCGGGGCTTGGATTAGAACCTTAAGCGTCGATGAAACGCACATCCTTGGCATTGCGTTGGATGAAAAGACGGCGCGGTTCCACGTCGTCGCCCATCAGCATCGAGAAGGTCTCGTCCGCTGCCGCGGCATCCTCGATGTGAATCTGCTTCAGGATGCGGTGCTCAGGATCCATGGTGGTCTCCCACAGTTCCTGGTAGGTCATCTCGCCCAGACCCTTGTAGCGCTGGATGCCTTCGCCCTTGGGCAGCTGCCGGCCTGCGGCCTTGCCCTGGGCGAGTTTCTCGTCGCGTTCGCGGTCGGTGTACACGTAATCATGATCGCCGCGCGTCCACTTGAGACGGTACAGCGGAGGCATGGCCACATACACGTATCCTGCGGTGATCATCGGTCGCATGTAACGGAAGAACAGCGTCAGGTTCAGCGTGGCGATATGGGCACCGTCCACATCTGCATCGGCCATGATGATGACCTTGTGGTAGCGCACCTTGCTCACGTCGAATTCCTCGCCATAGCCGCCGCCGACCGCGGTGATCAGCGACTCGATGGTGTCGGACTTCATCATGCGGTCGATGGAGGCGCGTTCGGTGTTGAGAATCTTGCCTCGAAGCGGCAGGATGGCCTGCGTCTCCGGGTTTCGCCCTTGAATGGCTGAGCCGCCTGCAGAATCACCCTCGACGATGAACAGCTCGCACTCTTCGGGGTTGCTGGACTGGCAGTCCTTGAGCTTGTCGGGCATGCCGGCCGACTCGAAAATCGACTTGCGCCGGGTGTTCTCGCGGGCTTTCTTCGCCGCGATGCGGGCGCGGGAGGCTTCGATGGCCTTCTGGATGATGTTCTTGGCCTCTGCGGGGTGCGCGTCGAACCAGTCGCCGAGCTTGTCGGTCATCACGCGCTGCACGAAGGTCTTCGCCTCGGAGTTGCCGAGCTTGGTCTTCGTCTGCCCTTCGAACTGAGGAGTGGTCAGCTTGACGGACACGACGGCGGTCAGGCCTTCGCGCACATCGTCGCCGGAGAGGTTGTCGTCCTTCTCCTTGAGGATGTTCTTGTCTCGCGCATACCGGTTCACCAGCGAGGTCAGCGCTGCACGGAAGCCTTCTTCGTGCGTGCCGCCCTCTGTGGTGGAGATCGTGTTCGCGAACGTGTGCACAGCCTCGGAATACGCGGTGGTCCACTGCATCGCGACCTCGGCCGAGATGCCGATCTTGAGGTCTTCGGCCTCGAAATCGATGACATCCTCCTCGACGGGAGTGGCCTTGCGGGACTTGACCAGGTACGAGACATAATCCTTGATGCCGTTCATGTACTGGTAAGTCACGCTCTGGTGCTTCGGCTCGGTGGAATCGTCATCGCCGGCCACTTCGTCGCCGGCCAGATCCGGCTCGCGCAGGTCGGTGAGTGAAATCTTCAGTCCCTTGTTCAGGAACGCCATCTGCTGGAAGCGGGAGCGCAGCGTCTCGAAGTCGTATACCGTGCTTTCGAAGATCGCCGCATCGGGCCAGAACGTCACGGAAGTGCCGGTCGACTCATCCTCGGCCATCGGGGCGCCCTTGGCGAGGCGGGCCGTCGGATGCTGGTTGACGTATGTCTGGGTCCAGTGGAATCCCTGGCGCCGCACTTCGATATCGACTCGCGTCGACAGCGCGTTGACCACGGAGATGCCGACACCGTGAAGGCCGCCGGACACCGCGTATCCGCCGCCGCCGAATTTACCGCCGGCGTGCAGCTTGGTCATCACGGTCTCGACGCCGGAGACGCCTTCGCCGGGAACTTCGTCGACCGGGATGCCTCGACCATCGTCAACGACGCGGATGCCGTTGTCCGGCAGGATCGTCACTTCGATATGCGTGGCGTAGCCGGCCAGTGCCTCGTCGACGGAGTTGTCGACGATCTCGTAGACCAGGTGGTGCAGACCGCGCGGGCCGGTGGAGCCGATGTACATGCCCGGGCGGATGCGTACCGCCTCAAGGCCTTCCAGCACCTTCAGGTCGCTGGCGTCATAATGGTCGGGCGATAAGGTGTCGTCAAGCTGGGCGTCATCGAGCTCGTCCTGGGCGATGGCTTCATCGACCTCGCGGTCATGCTGCTCGGCGCTGCTCGCCGTCAGACCGCTGCCCGGAGCCTGCTCAGGCATGCCGGACTCGTCACGGGATTCATGTTCGGAATCCGATTCAAGAACTGCCACTAACGGTTTCCTTCCTGCATATTCTTTCGTCATGAAAGGTTGTTCTGCGGGCGATACGCTCTAGAACGCGAATAACGGGGGTTTCTAAGCGCTGAACCTATTATCCGCCAATCCTACCCGTCTACGGGGACTTTGGCTCTCTGAGCGAATTTAGCGCCTCTTCATCCTTGAGCCGCGAAATGTCGCGGCACGGGGGCCTGTTACCTGGATCTTGTGGACGTCCAATCCCTGCAGGCGCTCCTTGATGGTACGTTCCAGCTGCGGAATCAGGTAGGTGAGCTGGGTGGCCCAAGCCGCGGAATCGGCACGGATGGTCATGACTCCGTCGCGCAGCCCGATGACCTGCGAATGCTGGGCGATGACCGGTCCGACCACCTGATCCCAGTGATTGCGCAGCTGCGCGATTTTCAGATACGGTATCCAATGACCGTTATTCGCAATCAGCGCCGTTACGCTGCCCAAGGTGCTCGGGTCACGGCCCGGCTTGCCGAAGTTCTCCCATGCGGCCTCGGCGTCAATCATCCGCTGACGCCTTCCTCCCGCCATCTTGGCGATGTGCTCGAACACCGTGGCGGGCAGTTTGCGCTGGTCGAGATGCAGGGTCGCGCAAATCGGCTCGTGCGAATCGTGTACATTGCCCGGCTTGTCGGGCCTGCTCGGTGCCCCCGGCCCGCCCGGCGTATTCGGCTTGCGGGGTTCGGTCATTGTTCGCCGGCCCTCTCGGCATCCGCTTCGTCGCGCCGTTTGAGATCGGCCACTGCGATGCGGTTCACCGGTATCTCGCCGGATTCTGTCGACTCATTCGCCGGCAGTATCGGAATATCGCTTTCCGCGGCCGCGGTGATCAGTACCTGATCCTGAGCCGCGGCAAAACGCAGGATCTCGGTGCGGCGCGATTCGTCGAGCTGAGCGAACACATCGTCGAGAATCACCACCGGCCTGGTGTCGAAATACTCGCAGAGGGCCCGGTATTGTGCCATCTTCAATGCCAGGGCCAACGTCCACATCTCGCCGTTGGAGGCGAATTCCCTGGCCGGCATGCCATTGAGCGTCACCAACAGGTCATCTCGTTGCGGGCCGATCAGATTGACGCCGCGAGACACCTCGCCGGGATAGATGCGCTGGAAATGCTGGCTTATCAACGGTTCGGGCGCCTGTGTTCCAAGGATCTCGTCGAATGACGGCACGTATTCGACCGCTGCCTGCTCACCACCATCCTGCGCGGCATCCTGAATTTCCGCATTGGACGGCAAGTCGACCGCCACACCGGCCAATCTGGCATACAGCGGGCCGAAAGACTTGTTCAGTTCCGCGATGATGCGCTGCCTGTCGCGACTGAGCGCGACTCCCGCCTCGATGAACTGTCCGGTCCAGATCTCCAGCCCGCTGAGCGCGGCGTCAATCGGGGATCCTGCACGCTGCCATTGACCGAGCTGTTTGAGCAGTGCCGCCCGTTGCTTGGCGACGTGCGTGAATGATTGCAACCGGTTCGCATATCCGGGAATCAGCAGCGAGGCGACCTGGTTGATGAACGAGCGGCGCACGGCGGGGTCGCCCGCCACAAGCTGCTGATCCTCCGGGGTGAAGCTCACGGTCGGCAGCGTGCCGAGAATCTCCCGCAGATACCGCGACTGCCCGCCGTTGATGCGGGCGCGGTTGGCGCCGCGTGCCGCAATCGTGGCCTCAAGGGTGGTGGTCTGTGTCTGCCGGACCGGTTTCATGTCCGAGATATCCACGGCATCAGCGCTGGTATTGACGCCATCATCAGCGGGCTCCGGATCCGTCACGGATTCGATATTGGCCCGGATCGTCGCTGCATGTTCGCCGCGCTGCACCAGCGGAACCGAGCTGGATGTGCGATGGCTCAGGCCCGTGGACAGCACTTCTATCGCTTCGACGATGTTGGTTTTCCCAAGCCCGTTCGCCCCCTGCAGGATGTTGATGCCCGGCGTGAGGTCGAGCACGCAATGGTTCCATGACCGGTAATGGTCAAGCGCAAGACGCGAAATGTACAAGATGGGCTCCTGTCATGTCATCGCCGGCACCGTGTGTTTCGGCGGTGCCGGCGATTCGATTCGGATTCCAGTGTTCAGCCGTCGGGCTCAGCTGTTGAAACGCATCGGGACGAGCAGATAGCGGTAATCCATCGATTCGTCGCTGTCCGCCTCCTGCTGGCCGTTGAATTCGACGGGCTTGACGGCCGTGGTCATCTTCATGCGCACAAACGGCTCAGTGATGGCGCTCAGGCCTTCGATCAGGTAGGACGGGTTGAACGCGACGGTGATGTCTTCGCCGTCCATGTCGATGTCCAGCATTTCCTGCGCCTGGGCTTCGTCCACGGCGCCGGCGGACAGGGTGACTTCCTGGCCGGAGAACACCATGCGGATCGGGGCGTTGCGTTCGGCGACCAGCGCGACGCGCTTGATGGCGGCGATCAGCAGCTGTTTGTCGATGACGGCCTGAATCGGGTATTCGTCGGCGAACAGGCGGTCGACCGCAGGGAATTCGCCGTCGATCAGCTGGGATGTCGAGACGCGTCCGGCGTTCTCGAAACCGAGCAGCGTGGGGTTGTCGGCGTCGAAATCGATGACGACGTTCTGGTGATCGTCAAGCGCGCGGGCGACGTCGCGCAGCAGGGATCCGCGCACCAGTGTGGTCGTAGAGGTGTCGATGTTCTGCGGCGTCCAGGTGAACGTGGCGCGGGACAGGCGGAAACGGTCGGTCGAGGTCATGGTGACTTTGTCGCCGTCGAACTGCATGCGCACGCCGGTCAGCACCGGGCGGTTCTCCTCGCGGGAGACCGCGACGCTGGCCTGGGTTACGGCCTGGATGAACGTGGGTGCGTCGACCTGGCCGAGCTTTGCCGGTACGACCGGCAGATCCGGGTATTCGGCATCGGGCATGAGCTGCATGGTGAACGTGGACTTGCCCGAGTTGATGGTCATGGTGGAGCCGTCGGTCGACAGGTAGGTCTTTTCGGCAGGCAGTGACTTGGTGATGTCGGCGAGGAGTTTGCCGAGTACCAGTGCGGTTCCGGGTTCGTCGATACCGGCTTCGATGTGGTGACGTGCGGAAATCTCGTAATTGAACGCGGACAGTTGAAGGGTGCCGTCGATGGCTTCGAGCTGGATACCTGCAAGGATGGGGCTCGCCGGTCGGGCGTCGATGACGCGGGTCGTCCAGGCTACGGCGTCGGCGAGAGCCGCGGAATCGATTTCTACTTTCATGGGTTCCCTCATTTCACGATGTGCTTGGCAACATTCTAGCGGGTCATGTTCGGATTGTTTTTCTCATGCGCGAAGTGAGTTATCATCACGACGGTTATCGAAAGAGAAATAAGATAGTCGTAGTAATAAGCCCTGTGGATAGTGTGGATAACTGCGCGAATCCTTGTGTTTATATGGGCTGAGTAACCCACAGATTATGTGGATAACTTTCCGGACAAAATGTGCATAAGTGCCGAGTTATCCACATTTTCGGCGAACTGTTTTGATTGTCCACATTTCCTGTGGATTAATCCACTGTTCATCCACAAAAAATGTGCAGTAGTCCACAAGTTATCCGCAGGCTCTACCCACATTTGTGAATAAGCATGTGGATAACTTTTCCTTCAATCAGCAGATCGTTCGGCGTGTTGCGCCTGTTTTATTGTACAGATTAAATATGTATGTCTATATTATTTGAGTCTGATAGGTCCTGTCGACGGTGACGAATCAGGCCTTCATCCAGCAGAATCACGCACAGCGACGAAAAAAGGCGTTTTTTGGTGTCTCAGCGCGATCGTGCCAGACGGGACCATTGCACAGCCGAGAGAAAACGACTGTCGTCACTCATTGCCGCGCTGCTTGAGGCGCGCGGTCAGCTCGGTCACGTAGTTGTAAATTTCAGGCTTTTCCTGCATATCATCGCTGACGCGGGTATACGCGTGCATGACCGTGGTGTGATCGCGGCCGCCGAACACTTCGCCGATATCGACCAGGCTCATGCTGGTCATCTCACGGGCAAGATACATGGCGACCTGACGGGCCAGCGCGATGTTCTTCGTTCGCGCGCGCCCGACGATGTCGTCGAATGTCAGATGGAAGTACTTCGCCGTCTGTCCGATGATGTCGGTCGGCTTGATTTCCACGTCGGTGGTGAAGAAGTCCTGCAGCGTCTGTTCGGCAAGCGCGCGGGTCACCGGCTGACTGCTCAGCGATGCCACCGCGCTCACGCGAATCAGGGCGCCTTCCAGCTCGCGGATGTTCTCGGTGAAGCGCTCCGCGATCAGATTCAGCACGTCATTCGGTGTCGAAGTGCCGTTCATCGAAGCCATCATGCGCAAAATAGCGATGCGGGTCTCAAGATCAGGCGGCTTGACATCGACGGTGAGTCCGGAATCGAAACGCGAGATGAGTCGTGCCTCGAAGCCCTTGAGGTTCTTGGGCGCGACATCGGACGCGATGACGATACGCTTGTTGGCCTGATGCAGCGCGTTGAACGTGTGGAAGAACTGTTCGAGGGTCGCTTCCTTGCCGCCGAGGAACTGGATGTCGTCGATGAGCAACACGTCGACCTCGCGGTATCGGCGGTTGAATTCTGCGATGCGGTTCTGGCTCTGGGCCGGGGTCTGCAGTGCCTCGATGAATTCGTTGGTGAATTCCTCGCTGTTGACGTATCGAACCTTGAGCGTGGGATCCTTGACCAATGCATAGTTGCCGATGGCGTTGAGCAGGTGGGTCTTGCCCAGTCCCGATCCGCCGTAGATACACAACGGGTTGAATTCCTGCCCGGTTCCCTCGGCGACCGCAAGCGCGACAGTGCGTGCGAAACGGTTGGAATCACCGGGAACGAACGTGTCGAATGTCGAGTTTTTGTTCAGATGGGTTTCCGGATCGCGCATCACCTTCTGCTGCCGTACCGGAAAACTCGGCTCGCCGGGTATTCGAGGAGCCGTGGCGCCTGGTTGCTGATTCGCCTCCGTCATTTCCGCGGAAATCGAATCGATGGAGGAGATTGACTGCATGCTGTTGGGCATGTAGGATTCCTGAGCCAGATCGGCGACGGTCGGCGACGGATTCGCAGGGAATGGTTCGCTCGGTTTCGCCGCAGTATCGGGATGCCGGTATTCCGGCGGCTGCGGTTCCGGTTGGGACACCTGAGGAGCCACGATTTTGAACGCCGGGAACATGTCGTTTCCGGATATGATTTTCAAAGCGTTGAGCAGCGGCGCATTGAGTTCATTCTGCAACGCTTGCTGCGTGGCCATGTTGCTTACGCACAATACGATGGTCGTGCCATATACCGCTTCCGGTACGACTCCTTCAAGCCAGCTCTTGTCGCGCGGCGACAGCGTGGGATTCTGCTTGAGCAGACGCAGCGTGTCCGACCATATCCGCGTGGCTTGCCCGGCTGGACCGAGAAGGTCATCCGACATTGTGACCTCCTTCAGGTATGTGTGCCGGTGCGCACCGCAGCGGATACGCTACGGTAGCTATAATAAGTACAACAACAACAGGATATATGTACTCCACTTTAGCCAAGTTATCCACAGCTTAGCGTGTTGTGTCGCCTCAATTGTGAATAACATTCATGTAATTTGTGGATAACTTTTCTACATGTTTTGGCGTGTTTCCAATGTTTTCCGCTGCTCTGCAAGGGGCACGACACACTGATAAATCGTGAAGAAATTGTTTTCATTTTGATTTTTGGGCATGGCTCAGAGTACCGTTATAGAGCTTGACTCATGAGAGCCGTGCATCAGCATGGCAAAAACCGGGAGCATAACTATGAAGAGGACATTCCAGCCCAACAACCGCCGTCGCTCGATGAAGCATGGTTTCCGCGTGCGCATGCGCACCCGTTCCGGCCGCGCGATGATCAACCGCCGCCGTAACAAGGGACGTAAGTCTCTGTCCGCCTGATTGCGGTAGGTGACGAAGGCGAGTGAAGCGGCTGAAAAGCCATCGTGACTTCATCGCAGTGCTGAAGCGTCGCTTCAAGGTGACGGATTCGGATATCGTCGTGCACTTTGTGGTGCATGACGATACCCGTGATGTTCAGGCATCTGCGGATATCATGAGACGTATGGGACTTGCCGTCAGCAAGGCTGTTGGTAACGCTGTAACGCGTAATCGTGTGAAGCGTCGATTTCGTGTGCTCGCAAGACGATATGAAGATATGCTTCCGATGCAGTGCGATATCGTCGTGAGAGCCAAACCCAGCGCATCGCGTGTCGATTTCGCTGACCTTGACCGACAGTTTTCCCGTTGCTTCGCCAAAGTCACGACTACGCATGAACGCAGGGTGAGTCGCTGATGTCAGCCATCGGATCGGCGCTTATCGGCATGATCAAGTGGTACCAGAGGGCCATTTCGGCGAAAACGCCGCCATGCTGCAAGTACTATCCGAGTTGCTCACATTACGCGATCACTGCGGTTCGGCGCTTCGGCGCGGTAAGAGGAATCGTGCTGTTTATTTGGCGTTTTCTTCGCTGCAACCCTTGGAGTCGTGGCGGCATCGATGATGTTCCGCAACATTTTTCACTGTGCTACAGATTTCGCTGGTCGAAGGCATATGAGAAGCCTCGACTCACACCAATGGCCGATGATTAAGGAGATGGCCTGATGAACACTTCCGGAGAATTTCTTCTTGACAGAGGCATTTGGGGCTGGCTGTATAAGCTGCTGACCCCACTTGAGTGGCTCATGACCCAGGTCATGGTCCTGTTCCATAAGTTCCTCACCCTGCTGGGCATGGCACCGATCGGCATCTCTTGGGTGCTGGCGATCGTGTTCCTTGTGCTCGTGGTGCACGCCTGTATTTTGCCGATTTATCTCAAGCAGATGAAGTCGATGCGCAAGATGCAGGCCTTGCAACCCAAGATGCAGCATATTCAGAACAAGTACAAGGGCAAAAAGGATCAGGCCAGCAAAGAGGCCATGAGCCGTGAGATGATGAAGCTCTACCAGGACAATGACGCCAACCCCATGGGGTCGTGTTGGACCGCCGTCATTCAGGGTCCTGTGTTCATGTGCATGTTCTACATGCTTTCCGCCATTCCGTATATCGCGACCGGCAAGAGGGGAGCGCTTGGCGCATTCGATCAGGCGACTGCCAAGCAGTTCGCGCAAACCCGCGTCTTCGGTGTCAGCGTCACCGATACCTTCGGTACGGCCAACAATTCCGGAAAGGTCGTCATCGGCTTCTTCATCCTGTTGATGTGCGCATGCATGTGGTACATGCAGTTCAACAACATGCGCAAGAACCTCCCCAAGGCTTCTATGCAGGGATCCACGTACAAGATGCAGCAGGCCATGACCTGGGGCTTCCCGATCATGTACATCTTCTCCGGCATCATGTTCCCGTTCGCCGTGCTGGTGTACTGGCTGACCAACAACGCATGCAACCTTGCCCGTTCCTTGTTCCAGGTGTACAAGTTCCCGACCCCGGGTTCCCGTGCAGCTGAGGAAAAGGAGATTCGAGATCATCGTCAGGAGAATGCTCGTCGCGCCAAGGCCGGACAGCTTTCGATTGAGGAAGAGGAACTGGAGAAGGCGCGTCAGGAAGCCGCTGTTCGTCTGGAGCGGGGATACCAGCGCAAGCAGCCCCAGCGGAAGAATCGCAAGAAAAAGTGACACGATTGGAAACCTCTATTTGACCGTGAGGTTTCCTTTTTTTACACTATGGAAGTAATACTCGCTTAAAGGAGTGGTGATATGGCGCAGGAGGAGACCACGACGATCGATCAGCTCAATGAAGAAGCTGACATCGCCGCCGACTACTTGGAAGGCTTATTGGACATCGCCGATTACGAAGGCGATATCGAGATGGGTGTTCGCAACGGTCGTCCGATGGTGCAGATCATCGCTGATGACGATACGGATATCAAGCATCTTATTGGTTGCAATGGTGAAGTGGTCGATGCTTTGCAGCAGCTTACCCGGCTTGCTGTTCAGCAGAAGACCGGCGAACGCTCGCATCTGATTGTTGATGTTGACGGGTTCCTGAAGCGCAAGCGTCAGCGTCTTCGTGACATTGCACTTGATGCCATTGATGAAGTGCATGACACTGGTGAGCCCGTTGATTTGAAACCGATGAATTCGTTCGAGCGCAAGGTCATTCATGATGTGGTTCGCGAGGAGGGGCTGAAGTCTCGTTCTCACGGTGAAGAGCCGCGTCGCTATGTCACCATCTACATGAAGAGCAGCGCCGATGAATCCGACGTCGATGAAGGTAGCGAAGAGTGAGCGATATTGTTTCACGTGAAACATCTGGTGATGAGCTGGATGATTCCGCAATAGTTCGTGAGGCATTGGGTGAAGCATACGACAAGCTCGAAGTGTTTCATGTGAAACTATCCCGCGAGGGTGAGCTGCGTGGATTGATAGGCCCACGCGACATATCCATCATCTGGGAACGTCATATCCTCAACTCCGCCGCATGCGTCCCGTTCATTCGGGAAGTCACCGATCGAAGCAAGGCAAAGACCATTGCCGATGTTGGCAGTGGCGGCGGTTTCCCTGGAATCGTTGCGGCAGCATGCATGCCGGATTGTGCGTTTACACTCATTGAGCCCATGGAACGTCGTGTCGAATGGTTGCAAGAGTGCGTGGATGACATGGACCTGCAGAATGTTACGATTATTCGCGCACGTTCCGACGAAGTCATCGATCGTATCAAGCACCACGAAGGTGAATTGAAACCATTCTCTGTAGTGACCTGTCGAGCAGTGGCGCCAATGACCAAGCTTGCCGGTTGGACGTTGCCTCTGCTTCGCCCTCAAGGTCGACTGGTCGCATTGAAAGGCCGTTCGGCGCAGGCTGAGATTGAAAAGGCGAAGCATCAAATTTCCCATGCCGGGGGAGTGCGTGCTCGTGTCGTTGAAGCTCCAGTAGCTCCCGGTCTCGAATCCACGCACGTCGTTCTCGTCGACAAGCGCTAATTATCGTGTGGCTCCCATGGGTGGGAGTCACACGATAATCCCATGCCCCCGCTGACGGGAATCGTAATTCTGCTTCCGCTGTCGGAGGTTGGATTGCGGGGCGAGATGGACGATATCCATTGCCTTTGATCGCATAAACAATGCTGTTATATCTTCATCGACATCGCTGACTGTCAGAAGATTGTTTCACGTGAAACAATGGATGTCAAACACGAAAGCGATGGTTTCGCAAGAATGGAGTTATCCACAATTTCAAACAGTGCACAAAGTTATCCACATTATTTGCGACATGTAATCCACATTAGGAAAATGGCGGAAATAAACGGTTTATCTAGTGTTGATCGAAGTGTTCACACACTAATGCACTATACTTATCCACAGTTATCCACATTGCTGTGCACAACTTGAGATGTCCATACGACTAGGAAAAATTAGATGTTGTTCGTTTTTTAGGAGGGACTATGACATCCAATGATTCACAGGAATCCTCTGCGATTCCTGCCATGGAATCTGCTTCTGAAACGGTCAGAAGGATTTTCGGGAATGATGGTTCCTCTTTGGGCGCCGAGATTGCAGATGAGGCGTCACGCTATGAACGCCTGAATGCCGCATTGTTCCCCCTGCCATCGAGAACCCGATGCCTGGCCGTCGCCAACCAGAAAGGCGGCGTCGGCAAGACGACAACAACGGTGAATATTGCCGCAGCTCTCGCCTCTCACGGAGCTCACGTGCTGGTCATCGATATGGATCCCCAGGGGAACGCCTCTACGGCATGCGGTGTTCCTCACGGCACCAGCGATCCTTCGGTATATGACGTTCTTGAAGGACGAATGACAATCGGAGAGGTACTGAAAACCTGTCCTGATATCCCAGGGCTCGATGTGGTTCCCGCTTCCATTGAACTTTCGGGTGCGGAACTGGAAGTGGCGGATCTGCCGAATCGCAACAATCTGCTGAAGGAAGCCGTCGAATCATTCCTGCAGGATCCGAACAATCATTATGACTATGTTCTGGTCGATTGCCCGCCGAGTCTTGGCCTGTTGGTCATCAACTCTATGTGCGCGGTGTCTGAGATGTTGATTCCGATCCAAGCTGAATACTATGCCTTGGAGGGGCTTGGTCAACTTATCAATACCATAGGATTGGTGCAGGAGCACTATAACCCTAATTTGACTGTGTCGACTATGCTGGTCACTATGTTTGATAAACGAACATTGCTCAGCAGGGAAGTGTTCTCAGAGGTGAAGAGTCACTATCCGAGTATCGTTCTGGATACGACGATTCCCCGTACGGTAAAAATATCCGAGGCTCCAAGTTTCGGAAAGACAGTCATCAGCTATGACCCGCGTGGAATGGGAGCGAGTGCCTATGGCGAAGCGGCCTTGGAAATCGCCCGTCGATCGCCTTCGGTGCTGGCTGCAATTGACGCGAAGAGGGGAGAGTAACCCATGACCTCAAAATCACGTTTGGGTAAAGGATTGGGTGCGCTGTTCCCCGCACTTCCCGGTGAGTCGAAAACAGCTCATGCGGAACAGCAGCAATTGGGTGTTGATCTCGAATCCGAGGAGACGACAGCCAACAAGAAAGCCCCTCAAGAGAAAGCTGCGGCTGCGCCAGAGAAGGTCGAATCCCATAAGAGCGGTACTGAACAACATAGTGAGTCTACCGCTCCGGTTCGTCTTGGCGAAATCAAGCGTAAGACCATTCCGGCCATGAAGGATTCCATTCCTGCCGTACACAAGTCCACAACGGTGGAGAAGCCCAAGAGCGGCAAGCGCGTTGCCATGCCCGGTATTAGTGATATGGCACACCCCAGTGACATGTTTTTCGGAGCAACAGCACAGAGGACGAGCGATTCCAAGAAAACGCAGCCGGCTCAGCGTTCCGAGAGCACAAAGGCATCCGGCAAGGAAAAGGATAATAAGGAAACTCCAGAATTGAAGCCTGTCGAGGGTGGCTATCTGCTGGATATTCCTGTCAGCTCCATCGTTCCGAATGCGCAGCAGCCGCGCAGCGTCTTTGATGAGGAAGAGCTGAATGAGTTGGCCGCGTCCATCAAGGAAGTCGGCGTATTGCAGCCGATCGTGGTTCGCAAGCGTCAGGCTGGGGAGTCCAGCAAGAATGATGTTTCACGTGAAACATCGCAGAAATACGAGCTCATTATGGGCGAGCGTCGCTGGCGTGCATCACAACTTGCACAACTGAAGACGATTCCGGCGATTGTCAAAACCACATCAGATGACGAGATGCTGCGTGATGCACTGCTGGAGAACCTTCATCGCGTCGCACTGAATCCTCTGGAAGAGGCGGCGGCATATCAGCAGATGATTGATGACTTCGGCCTGACTCAGGCTGAACTATCCAAGTCGATCTCGAAATCGCGACCGCAAATCGCGAACACATTGCGTCTGCTGAATCTTCCTGCGTCCGTGCAGAAGAAAGTTGCCGCAGGCGTACTGTCCGCAGGGCATGCGCGAGCTCTTCTTGGTTTGAATGACGAAAGTGAAATCGACAAACTGGCCACTCGAATCATAGGGGAGGGGCTTTCGGTTCGCAGCACCGAGGAAATCGTGGCGCTGAAGAACGCAGAAAGCAACGTGCCCAAGAAGGTAAGGCCGACGAAGAACAATCCTTGGGCCGGTTCTCCGATTGTCAACAACCTTGAAAATCATTTTGACACCAAAGTGTCCATCAAGGGTACGCAAAAGCACGGTCGAATCGAAATCGTGTTTTCCTCCCCTGAGGATATGGAACGCATCCTCAGCATGCTGATTCCCACGGCAGTCGAGGGCGCGGCGGCAAAATGGGTGTGAGGGTGTGAGCCACACAACGGTGTGAGCCGCCATCATCGCACAACGGGAAACAACGGTCATGCCGTTCATGAGCCGTATGATCTGGTCTGCCGAGAGGTATTCATTGCCTCTCCGGCAGAACGCGTATAAAGCAACTGTCGTGGCATTTGCAGTCAGAGGACTAACGCAATGAACCGTCCGTATGACTGTCCTATTGCATGCACCTGAAAAAGCATTACCGAAAACTCTGTTGAGCAATATGAGTTGCAATCGGTTCAGTACAATGCGCTAGATTTGAGCGGATTGTCGTTCTGATGCGATTCTCCGGCGCTGGTAAGCGTCCGCAGCGCTATTTCGGTCAGTTTGTCGTTTCGTTTGTGATTACTGACAGTGCAAGCATTATTTGTGTAGCTCAACCCGCCGGTGAAGCAATATCATCGTCTGTGATGAGGTTTGATTTCGCCGACGGGTCGAGCTGTGCTGTTGGATCAGTGCAGTGAGGCCAGGTAGGATTGTGCGTCCAGCGCGGCGCGGCATCCCATGCCTGCGGCACTGATGGCCTGACGGTACACCCGGTCAACGCAGTCACCGGCGGCGAACACTCCAGGCATGGAAGTATGCGTTCCGGCACCGGAGACCAGAATGTACCCGTCGTCATCCATATCCACGGAACCCTTCGCAAAACGCGTGGCCGGTTCATGGCCGATCGCCACGAAGATGCCCTCGGCGGGCAGCGTGCCCGTCTCGCCTGTCACGGTGTCGCGAATGTCCACAAAGCCGGCGGAATCATCTGCGGTTTCAGCCTTTGCCGACAGGGAAATGCCGGTCGAAGAGGGAGCATTCAATGCCGATCCGGAGACATTCAGCATCGGAGTCGTCTTCAACGAGAGAAGATTTCCGGTGTTCTGCGCTGCGGGTGCCGCAGCGGTTACCGCATCAGCGCCTGTCTGCGCGCCGACAGCGTTTTTCTGCCCGCGAATGGCTGTCGCCACCGTATTCATTTTCACGGTGATCTTGGGATTGTTCAGCACGCGCTCGACCATGATCTTGGAGGCGCGGAACTGGTCGCGGCGGTGCAATACGGTCACCGAAGAGCCGAAACGAGTCAGGAACAGTGCCTCTTCGAGCGCGCTGTCTCCTCCGCCCACCACGACGATGGGCTTGTCCCTGAAGAAGAAACCATCGCAGGTGGCGCAATACGATACGCCGTGACCGGAATACTCGGCCTCGCCGGGAATGCCGAGCTTGCGGTACTGCGAACCGGTGGTGATGATGACGGCATCGGCGTGATATTGGCTTCCATCGCTGCACGTGACGGTCTTGGGGGAGGAGCTGAAATCGACGCTCGTGACATCGAGATATTCGATGGATGCGCCGAAAGACTCCGCCTGATCGCGCATACGATCCATCAGTTCCGGTCCGAGAATGCCGTCAGGGAAACCGGGGTAATTCTCCACGGTGGTGGTGTTGACCAGCTGACCGCCCGGCGTGAGCTCACCCGCAAGAATGGTCGGGCGATACCCGGCGCGTGCGAGGTAGATTGCGGCCGTATATCCGGCAGGGCCGGAACCGATGATGATGGTTGAAAGTTCAGTCATGTCCCTTACGATAGCGAGTTGACCTGACCTCGTCCAGCGGTGGGTGAACAACGACATGGATTCGCCTCGAATGCCGATTGGTCGCTTTCAGATTGCCGAAACAGGCATGCCGCGTTCATGGAAACCGGAGGAGCTAATACGAGCACGATACGGGCCCACAGCATAAGTCCACAGCGTGAGTCACCGCGTACGATGAAACACCCCTCCTACCCGTGAGTAGAAGGGGTGCCCATGAGAACTTCTGCGTCGCCTACAGAACGCGGATGTACACGATGTCGGATTGTGCCGCAGAGTTCTTTGACGTGGAGTTCTGTGTGGTCGAGTTGCCGAACGGGACGTTATCGATGTCGGTCTTGTTCGGCCAATCCTGATTGTCGGATCCGCCACCGTGGTTGTCTCCGTTCAGGATGAACCATGCGGCGACCAATCCCACCACCAGCAGAACCAGCGCGACGACGATGGCGATGACCTTGATCTTGAGCTGCCCCCAGAGTGGCTGGTCCGGCAGGTCCTCCTCGATATTGCGTCCGACATTCGCTGCGTTGACATCGTGCACCTGCTGGGGCGCGAAGCTCGGCGGCATGATCTGGGCCATAGGCGGCAGCTGATCTACCGAAGTACCATCAGTGCCTAGCAGCGGAACGGTGACCGTGGGGTCAAAGGCGTCGGATTGGGCACGCTGCGCCGGTGTCTGCACACCCGGCACATTCGCACCCGGAGCCGCCGCAGGACGGCCGCCAGACATGTTCCGCAGGGCATCGCGGCTGATTGGTGCCGTCATCCGCGTACGCGACTTCGATGATCCGGGGATGGCTGCTCCATTGGCTCCGGGCGCCGATGCCGACACTGCGAATGACGGGGGCATTACGGCGTCGCCCGACGCCGCGGCCTTGGCGGATCTGGCGGCAAGAGCGGCCAATGATTCCGACATATGCGCGCGCGGCTGCGGCATGGCATTCGTGGCAATGGGCTGAGCCGCATGGGTCGTGGGATGGCTTCCAGCCACGGTTTGCTCGCCTTCAGACACCTGCGCCTCACCGGACTGCGGCAACGGCGGGATGCTGCCGGCGTGGGTGCGCTCATTGTCGTTCTCTTCCGGCAGCGGAACATTCGGCATATTGGCCACGATGCTCTGTATCTCACCGGTTGCACCGGTCGTCCGGGGTTTGCCGGTACCGCCCGCAACACCAGACGCACCAGCAGCGTTTGCCGGTACGTTCACGCCGTTGCCGGACTGTGCCTTCGTCGCACCAGCAGCGGACCTACGCGGCTTGGCGGCGGGCGGGAACGATGCCGGCAGCGGTGCATACACCGGCATCGGCTGCTCAATCGCGGTCTCTTCCGCAGTGGATGTCGTCACCGGCGACTCCGGCTCCCCGTCCTTGCGCAAGGAGCCCATAAGCTGACCGACCTTCGATTGCAGGGAGGCCAGGGTCTTCGACGGCTCGGCGGTATCCGGTTCGAACAATTCCGCTTCGGGGATGACCGGCTGATCGGCCGAGGGCGGATCTCCGGGCAGCTGAGCCAGGAACGCCTGCTGCGCGAGACGCTGCTCGTTGACGAACCTGGCCTCGGCGCCGGCTGCCAGTCCCGCCTCGGAAATCGACAATTCCGGCAGCTTCGTCGAGGTAACCAGCCCATCCGGCAGTTCCACGATCTTGTCATCGCTCGTGTCACGCAACGCCACCATGCTGATCGAGGCGCTGCCACTGACCGACGGCAATATGATGTCACGATCCGACAAGTTGCTGAATGGCTCCCACGCGCCCAGCAGCGCGCTCAGCTCGGCCAGCGTTGCCATCGGCACGATGACTTCCCCATCTTCGGTGTGCAGAGCCAGTCCACGCTTGCAGATCACGCGGAATTCCGTGGGAACGTCGGCGGGCAGCATATTCAGGTCGAACGTCGTGTTCGTGCCTGAAGGCGTCTTGGTCAGCAGCGCGTACAGCAGTGCGGCCAGCTGTCGCGTCGCCATCTGCTCATACGACATCACATCGCCGTCGATGCCGCTGCAGATATCGGCCAATGCGGCGGCGACGGGAGTGTCGGCGAACTGCACGCCATTGACGCTCACGCGAATGGTATCGGTGCTCAGCGCGGTATGGGTCAGCCCCGTGTCCAACAGCTCCTGAACCGCCTGGGTGCATTGTCCCACGATCGATCGAATCGCGTCGTAGCTGAGGAACGAGGAAGACGAACGCTGCATGTATTCCGCCAGCGCCAGACCGGAGTCCGGCTCGGTGATCACCACCGCGGCATCGCCGACGTGCTGCAGCTGCAGCACCGGCGTGCAGTACCGGCTGTTGGCCAGCGCGAGCGTGGAAGCCGCCTCGTTGATCTGCGGCAGAACGGATGTGTCGGTGATGATGAACAGCTGGCAGGACTGCGCCAGCATGCGGTCATTGGCTATCCATGCGCTCAATCCGTCACTTTCGCGCAGCGAAGAAACGAGAGTGTAGCGACCGATGACGGTATCTCCCAATTGAGGCTTCATAGTAGTTGTTTCTCCGTGCTCTGCTGTCATGCGCTGAGATAGTGGTGATGCTGACATTCTAGCCGTGGGGATGGTCGGCTGTGCAGCCGCGACGGACGCGGCTTGACGAGTGGAATGATGCGGCGTTGGCAGTATGGTGGGAATTCGCGGCTGGGCGTTGTTGCCGGCCGCGATACCTGCCGCTGCACCGGCTGCGTTTGCCGCGACGTTCGGCAGTACGACAGACTTGATGGACGGGCGTTGGCCCTTACGGTTGACCGTCGGCGCGAAGCTGGGCGGAAGGTTGTCGGACGGAATCCCCCTGGGTTGGTCCTGAACCGGCCGTTCGAGATCGGTCACAGTTTCAGCGGCCTGTTCCGCGGAACCGTCATTCTCCGAGGTTCCATCGTCACCCAGCGAATAATCATCGTAATGATTATCATTCTCCGCAATTGTCGTGGTACCCTCTTCGACCTCCGCGTTTTGTGCCTGAGCTTCCTCGGTTTCCGACTCAGCCGGTGTCGATACCGATGTCGCAGTGGAAGTCCTACGCAACAGCCGTGCCTTCATGGTGACGATCAGGCTGGAGAACTCCTCCACGCGCATCAGCCATAGCAGCCCGGCATACACGGCCGTCACCACAATCGTCAGAATCGCGCATATGACGATGGATTGCCACCAGCTCATATGTCCGTTGACGCCGGAAACCTTCGCTCCGACCAAACGCGTGGCCAGCGGGTTGAGGAATAGTCCGCACGCGCATGCCGCCGCACCGGCAATCAGGGCCTTGACATGCATGATGATGATGCGCTTGCCGTCGATCCGCCCACCGAATCGTCTGCGTAACAGCCAGAACACCCATGGGAACGTGATGATATATGACAGGCTCAGCGACAGAGCCACCATGAGCGTCCAATATTTCGGCGGTGCGAAACGCAGCGAGGTCAGCAGAAGCAGCAACTGCACGGCGTTGTCGGCCGCCGCGAACAGGAACGGGCTGCGGCCGTCCTCATACGCGTAGAAGGCGCGCTGCACCAGCAGGAACGCACTGGTGGGCACCAATCCCACCAGCAGGCCGATCAGAGGCCCGGATATCAGAATCGCCCCATGCACATTCGTGGACGGAATCAGCGCCTTCACCAGCGGCACCGGCATGGCAATCATGACCGCGGTGAAGAAGAACATCGCAAGACCGGTGGATCGCAGGGATGAGCTGAGGTCGGCGCGGGCATCTCCGATACGATGCTCGCTGATCGCGCGGGACATGCGCGGGAACACCGCGGTCGTGATGGACACGGCGATGATCGAATAGGGAAGAACGTATATCGTGTACGCGTACTGATAGCTCGCGTTGCCCGCGATGCCGTACAAATCGCCGCCGGCGGTCGGGGCGCCGGTATTAACACGCGAATTGACGATGCCCATCAGCTGGTTGAGCAGCACCATGGCGATGCTCCACACCGCCACCTGGCCCATGGAACGCAACCCCAGCCCATGCAGTCCCCAGCGAGGCCGGTAGTGGATGCCGCAACGCAGCAAAGGAATGAACAGCACCAGGGCCTGGAACGCCACGCCGGCCGTCCAGGCGCCCGCGGTCAGGGCTATCTTGCCGGATGTCCAGAACGACATCGGCTGCCGTCCCGCGTTGCCGAACAGCATGATGAACGCGCCGAAACCGATGCAGCTGATGACGTTGGCGCCTACGGAGCTCCACGCATACGTCGCGAAACGCCCCTTTGCGGCGAGGATCTGCCCCAATACGGTATACAGGCCGTAAAACAGGATCTGGGGCATACACCACAGCGTGAAGGCGTTCGCCAGCGCCCTTTGCGCGGGCGTCCAGCTGGAGTCGAGATACAGCATCGTCAGCAGTGGCGTGCCGGACGCCATCAGCAGTGTGATGGCCAGCAGCAGCGCGATGGACAAGGTGATGAGCTTGCTGAGTCGCTCATCCGCGTCCTTCTGCTTGAGCGTGCGCACGATCTGCGGCACGAGCACCGCGTTGAACACGCCGGTGGACAGCAGGTTGAAGATCACCTGCGGTATCTGCGCGCCGGCCTGATACGCGTTGGCTGCGATACCGGTGGTACCGAGCGCGCCGACGAGGAAGATGGTGCGGATCTGGCCGGTCACACGTGACGCGGCCGTGCCGCACGCCATGATCAGCGAATTGCGTCCTACCGTGGTGCTCATTCGTCGGGGTCCTTCTTTCGATGGAATTGGCGCCAGAGGCCGACCAGGCCGAGCAGCAGCGAGAAGCCGATGATGATGAATCCGGTCATGTCGCTGATGCGCAGCACGCTGGTGATGTCGGTGTTCTGTGCGGAACCGAACGTGTCGCCGTTGTGGTCCAGCAATGTGATGTGGGCTGTGGCGTGGCCGGAAGTGGCGACGCGGATGGCGAACGTGACCTGCGCCTCGCTGTTCGCCGGTATGGTGACCTCAGTGAACCGCGATGTGACGATTTCCATGGAGTCGGTGAGGGATGAGACCTTCACCCGTACCGGATACGGATGGTTGTTCCTGACGGTGACGGGCATTTTGGCCGTTTCGCTGACGACGGTGATGGAGTCGGTCGGCGTGATGGATACGCCGCCGAACATGCCTCCGCCGAGCCGTTTGGCGCCGTCGACCAGACTGTCGATGTTGCGCGGCGCGGACGAGAGCGCATGCAGTGCCAGCGTGCTCTGTGCGGCCTTGATCTTGCGGATCCAGGACGCGGATGCCTTATGGTCGGTGAGGACCGACGTGGCGAAGCGGTTGATGTCGTTGCGGCTTTCGGCCAGCGATTCCAGCGCGGACGTGACCGATCGGGTGTTCCGCTCGCTTAAATGACTGTCTTGGGGGACGATTTGCAGCGCCTTGTCGCCGGTCCGATAGGCGTCTGCGTCAATGAGATCATTCAGGTCGGTGAGTTGCAGCCATGAGGACTGTTCGACCGCGGTCATCAGCGTGTCGATGAACGCCGCCGACATATTAGTGCCGAAGCAGACCAGCAGGTTGCGGTTCATCGCCGCATACGGCTGCTCCATCTGATAGAAGGCGCTCTGCGCGACGAACCGCGCGATGCGTCCCGCGTTACTGGTCTCGCCGTCCGCATCACTGCTGGTGGGCTTGCCTTTGGCGAGGTCGCCGAGTTCCTTCTGCTCGCTCAGCACCGTGATGTCGCCGGCCGAGGTGGGGATTGTGTATGTGCCTGTGTGCACGGTGGCCGTGGTGCTGGAGTCGAAGTCGTGACCGGCGATGACGTACTGGTATCCCTGCTTCCTGGCCGTGGAGAGCGCCTGCCGTGTCCAATCGCCCTTGCCTTGCCAGGCGATGGGCAGGGAATTGGATGATGCCGGTGCCGCGGCCAGTGCGGATCGTGCGTTCCATGCGCCGGTGCCGACGCCGGCCTGTTCGTACGACCGGACGTTGTTGATCGCGGCATAGGCGGTGATGTCGAATCCGGCCGGCTGCATGACGGCATCGATGCGTTGCCCGGTGTCGGAAGCCAATGCCGTCGGATCGGCTATGGTCTGCAAATCGCTGTGCTTGCCGATGAGGGAGAGTTTGGCGGCGAGTGCATCATTGTCGTGCGGGGTGAGCACTGATGATTGCGTCGCCGCGGTGTTTTCGGTGTCGTCGGTATTGTTGCCGGAGCCGTCGTCTGTGCTGTCATCCGTGCCGCCGCCACCTGATTGTGTAGATTTTGTGTCGGATTCATCGCCGTTGTCATGCACCACCAGCTGGTCGATGGCGTTCTTGTCGGCCTGCTGGCCGTTGTTCATCAACGGCATGACCATGGTGATGGCCATCGGCGGGGTCTGTGCGTTGCGCAATCCCTGGGATGATCTGGTCAGGAAGCTGTGCAGGCGAATCGGCTTGGTGTTCGGATCGACGGTACGGTCCGACCCGGATGACCCGTCAGAGGAGCCTGTGGATTGAGAGTCGGTCGCCTGGGTCGCCTGATAGGTGACCAGCAGCGGTTTCGGCCCCCACATCTGCAACGCCTTCAACGCATCGCTGTCGGCCGCCGCGTCGATCTTCACGGAAACCTTCTTGTTCGCCGCGATGGACGGCACCGTGGCCGTGCCGAGAACGGTGCGCACCGGAATCGATACGTCCCCGGTCGCCCAATGCTGGATGTCAGTGCGCGATACGAACGTATATGACGGGTTGTAGGCCACGGTCACCAGACCCGGTGACGTCGCGGCATACGTGGGATTGGAGATGCTGATGGTGATGTGGTAGCCGGATGTGTCGGTGACCACGGGCGTCGATTCGGTGATCGACAAGGCGGTCGTCTGCGTGGCCGTGTCCGTCTCGTCATCCGCCATCGCCATATGTGCCGGGCCGGCCGGTACCATGCGGCCTGCGAACAGCATCGCGCATGTCAGCAACATGATGGTAAAGAAGCGCCATAGGCGTGTCGTTCGGTGAGATAACGATGGCACGGCCTGACCGTGCTCGGGGCTGTTCGCGATCATCCCTGCTTCATTTTCCTTGCGTAGAGCCAAGCGATCTTGCGTTCATTAGGATAGCTGAGAACGTCATCCAAATCATCGAAATCCACCCAGATGGCATCTTCGGCTTCATGATCCGGATCGCCCTCCACCGTCAGGTCGCCGCCGATCTGGCGCAGCGCGAAATGATGCACGAGCTTATGCACGCGCTGGCTGGTACCGGTGAACCAATAGTCGATGGTGGCAATGGACTCGACCACCTCACCCAGAATGCCGGTCTCCTCGTGCACCTCGCGCACGGCGGTCTGCTGCGGCGTCTCGCCCTTTTCGATATGGCCCTTGGGAAGGCACCATTCGAGATGGCCGTTGCGGGAGTGTCGCGCGATGATGGCCACCCGGCCGCGCTCGTCGAACACCAGGCCGCCGGCCGAGTATTCGCGCACCACCGGGAGCTCCTGAGCGTCCAGCGACGCGAATGTGGTCGGCCCGTCGCCCGCCCGTCGCTGCGGCATCATCGCAGGTGTGGGAAAGCGTGGTTCCGGTGGCCTGACAACGGTTTTCGGCGTGCGCGGAGCCTCGGACGTATAGAGCAACGTATCGGGTTCGAGCGGATTTTGGGTATGGTCGCCCGCAGCATGCGCAAGCATGCGCGCGAGGTCTGCGGGCGTAATCATGACTTCCACCTTACTCAATACCGTGTGCAGGTGGGGTAACGGTATGCTTGAATACGCATAAAAGCGGTAATACTTTATGGAAAGGCCTCGTGTGAATTTCGAAGTTTGGCCGGAAGCCATTGAACTTGGACACCTGTTCGCGGCTCGCGGGTACGAGCTGGCGTTGGTGGGCGGCCCCGTGCGTGACCTGTTGCTGCACCGGCGTTCCCACGACCTCGATTTCTGCACGTCGGCCCATCCCGACGAGTTCGAGCCGATCCTGCGTCATTGGGGACGTGACGGTTTCTGGGATATGGGCCGCAAATTCGGCACTTTGGGTGCGATGCGCCGGCGCGAGGACGGCACCGAAGTCAAGGTGGAGATCACTACGTACCGGTCCGACACGTACGATCCCGAATCCCGCAAGCCCGAAGTCAGCTACGGCGATTCGCTCGAAGGCGATCTGTCCCGCCGTGATTTCACCGTGAACGCCATGGCACTGCGCGTGCCGCAGCTGGAGTTCGTGGACCCGTTCGGCGGCGCCAGCGATTTGGCTAAAGGCGTATTACGCACGCCGGTGGATCCGTATCAGTCCTTCGACGACGACCCGCTGCGCATGATGCGTGCCGTGCGTTTCGTCGCACAGCTCGGGTTCAGCATCGCCCCCGACACGGCTGCCGCCATCAGCGACATGACCGATCGCATCGACATCGTATCCGCTGAACGGGTGCGTGACGAGCTCACGAAGCTGCTGCTGTCCGATCGTCCGAGGGCGGGTGTCGAAGCGCTGGTCGAATCAGGTCTCGCCGATATCGTATTCCCGGAAATTCCCGCCCTGCAGCTGGAAATCGATGAGCACCACCGCCACAAGGACGTGTTCGAGCACACGATGATTGTGCTCGATCGCGCCATAGCGCTGGAGACCGGGCCGGAAGGCCCCGTGCCCGCTCCCGACCTGACGCTTCGCCTGGCCGCGCTGACCCATGACATCGGCAAGCCGAAAACACGCCGGTTCGAGCCCGGCGGCAAGGTCAGCTTCCATCATCATGATGCGGTCGGCGCGAAAATGACGCGCAAACGGCTCAAGGCGCTGCGGTTCGACCATCATCTCGTCGAGGATGTCAGCGAGTTAGTGAACCTGCATCTGCGGTTCCACGGGTATGTCGAAGAACCGTGGACCGATTCCGCCGTGCGACGCTACGTCAAGGACGCTGGTCCGCTGTATGAGCGGCTGAACCGGCTGACCCGCGCCGACGCGACCACTCAGAACCGTCGTAAGGCGATGGTGTTCTCGTCCGCCATGGACGAGATGGAGCAGCGCGTGCGCGATCTCAAGGAGAAAGAGGACTTCGATGCCATCCGGCCGGATATCGACGGCAATGAGATCATGACCATCCTCGGCATCGCTCCCGGCCCGGAGGTCGGCCGCGCATACAAGCACATGCTGGAATACCGGCTCGATAACGGTCCGGTCGACCATGACACCGCGGTGGCCGAGCTCAAGCGGTGGCACGCGTCGCTGTAAACGCGCCCGAGAAACGGTTCGGCGGCTGTCCGCGTAAGGCAGGCAGCCGCCGAATATCGGGGGTTTCAGGCCGTCATGACGATGCTGGCCGTCATTCCACCTTTTCATGATCGAGGGCCTTGGGCAAGGTGCCCATTGACTGGACGGGCACGCATCCCTCGAAGTTTTCGATGGCGGTGTCGCCGCTCGGCAGGCTGTCCTTGTTGGCCAGATCGTTGAACGAGGCGCCGAGCACCACGTCAATCAGCTTGTCGTCGCGGTCATCCATCACCATCACCGCGTCCGTGAAGTTCGTGTTCAGCGTGTACGCCTCGTTGATGGCGTTCTTGCCGAAATAGATTGTGGTGCGCTCGACCTTCTTGCCCTTGTAATTGTCCCAGCCGGTGACCTTGAACTGGCGGTTCGACAGCGCGGTGCTGACGGCCTTCGCGAAGCCGACGAATTTGGTGCCGTTCAGCACGCGCACCTTGACGTTCGCATAGTTGGAATATGTCTGGTTCTTGCCGTTGGCGTCCTTGGTCGAGCAGGGCACGCGCACGCCGTAATTCGGCTTGACTGCGGACGTGGCCGTTATGCCCAGACCCCCGACATGGAAATAGAACAGCGCCGACACGACCAGGGCGACGGCAAGCACCGCGCCGACACAGGAGAATACGATCTGCTGGCGGCGGCGAATGTAACGCTTGCGTTCCGCGCGTTCGTCATAAGGCTGAGTCATGGGTCCGTCCTTTTCTTACGAGACTGGTACACAGATTAGCGTCACTGTCTGACGCGATAAGACAGGGATGGCAGGACGGTTATGACCGGTCTCGCCGGCGCCTGCGCAGCGATGATGCGGTCCACCGTGGCGGATTGCTCCCATGCGGTGCGAACGCGGCGGGCGACGGCATCGTCCGGTACGAACGCGATGACCGATGGGCCGGAGCCGGAAACGAATGACCGGGATGCTCCGGCGGCCAGGGCGGCTTCGATGGCTTCGCCGCTGCGGGGGTGCAAGGCGACCGCGGCGCGCTGCAGATGGTTGTCGTCGCCGTCTCCCGCGCCCATCTTGTCGAAGGTCGAGTAGACATTCGGCGTGCTCAGTTGCGCATGGTACGCTCCCACCAGCAATTGGCCGGCGAATCCGCGGTCTCGCAGCGTCTGAACGCATGATGAATCATCCTCCAGCGGGATGATCCGCTCGCCGAAACCGGTGCCATGCGCATATCCGCCCTCCAGGCAGAAGGGCATATCGGCGCCGAGCGTGGCGGCGATGTCACGCAGCCGCTCAATCGGCCAGTGCAGTCCCCACAGGGTGTTCACGGCGAGCAATGTCGCCGCCGCGTCGGCGGATCCGCCGCCCAATCCGGCACCGACGGGAATGTGCTTGTCCACATGCAGCGCCACGTCCGGCTCCCGCCTCGCGGCCCTGGCGATCGCGAACAACGCAAGCACCGCATGGTTGCGGCGCATGTCGCTGCCGCTCGATGCCAGATCACCCAGATGCTCGCCGCTCAGTTCGAGCGAGAACCCGCTGCCGGGGGTCTTGGCGGTCGCCGTCACCACGTCGTTGACGCCGATGGCGCAATATATCGTGTCCAGCGCGTGCCGGCCGCCCCATTCCTCATGGGCGGGCCCTACGTGCAACGTCAGATTGGTTTTCGCGGGAACCGTGACCTCCACCGAGTGCAGCGGCCCGGCTGGTGTCGTTTCCGCGGCTGCTACATGACGGCGGATGGGCCAATGCGCGGGGACGCTTGGCGAACGCCGCACCTGACCCGGTGTCGCTGACCGTACATTGTCCATTGCTGTGGCGCTCATGATGATGCCTGCCCCTGTTCATGCTGCGATTGCCTCAGCGCCGTCGCCAGAGCGGCGAATTCGTCGATGGTCAGCGTCTCGCCGCGGCGTGTCGGGTCGATGCCCGCCGTGTGGAACACTTCATCGGGCACCATGCGCTTGAGTGCGGCATGCAGCGTTTTGCGACGCTGGCTGAAGGCCGCGTCGACCAACTGGAACGTCAGCTGGCGCAACTGGGGGTCGCGCGGGCCCGCATGCGACTGGACACGGGTGAACCCGGCCAGGGCCGAATCCACGTTCGGCGCTGGCCAGAATACGTGACGCCCGATGTTGCCCACGCGTTCCGCCGAGCCGTACCACGCCAGCTTCACGCTGGGCGCGCCGTAAATCTTCGAGCCGGGAGTGGCGGTCAGACGGTCCGCGACTTCTTTCTGCACCATCACCACGAAGGACGTCAGCATGTCGAAGCGTTCCAGCAGCGTCAGGATGATCGGCGTGGCCACATTGTACGGAAGGTTCGCCACCAGGGTGAACGGTTCGTCGCCGCTGAACTCGGGGAGGTCCGCCGACGTGAGGGCCAGCGCGTCCTTGTTGATGACCGTGAGGCGGTTCCTCGCATCCGGCATGTATGTGTCGATGGTATGCGGCAGCCGTTGCGCGACCGGCGGGTCGATCTCGACCGCGGTCATTGTGGCGCCGGTTTCCAGGATGGCCAGTGTCAGCGACCCCAATCCAGGGCCGACTTCCAGCACCCGCGTATCGGCGGTGACCGCGGCCTCGCGCACGATGCGGCGCACTGTTCCGGGATCGATGACGAAGTTCTGGCCGAATTTCTTGGTCGGGCTGATGCCGGCTTCGGCTGCTATGTGACGGATGTCGGCCGCGCCGAGCAGTCGCCCGGCGACTGCGGGTTTCTCGGCGGCTGCGGATGCTCCGGAAGGTGCAGGGGATGGATTCATGTCAGTCATAACGCTCGCTATCAGTACCAGCCGATTTGCTCGGAGCGTTCCCATGCCTTGGACGGGCTGCCATACCGTCGGGCGATATACGCCAGCCCCCAGTCGATCTGCACAGCGCCGTCGTCACGGTAATTTGCGCCGAACTCGGCCATTTTGCTCGCAGGCAGCGACTGCGGGATTCCGTAGGCGCCGGTCTTCGCGTTCTCGGCGTACCACAGCCATCTGGATTCGCGGGTCCACAGCTTGTCGAGGCATGTCCAGTCGTAGCTGGTCCAGCCGCGCTGTGCGGCCGCGCCGGATGCGTAGGCTTTGGCCTGCGCGGCGGTCGGGTGCCATAGGCGTCCCTGCGAGCTGCTGCCGGAGTTGCCGGAGTTGCCGGAGTTGCCGGAGTTTCCCGAGTTTCCCGAGTTGCCGGAGTTTCCCGAGTTTCCCGAGTTGCCGGAGTTTCCCGAGTTGCCGCTATTGCCTGAGTTCCCTGAGTTCCCGGAATTGCCGTTGTTGCCCGAATTCCCGTTGTTCTTGTCGTTGTTTTTGTCATTGTTCGACGTATCATCCGACTTGTTTGCGCCGGACGTGCTGCCGTTCGAGGAGTTGCCATCCGACTTGCCGGTATTCGACTTGTTGCCCGACTTGCCGGCGTTGTCGCTGCCTTTATCGGCTTGCCCCTTGCTGGTGTCGGAAGGTTCGGCGACCTTCTCCGGGCCTACGGCGACGATGGTGTCGAGGGAGATTTTGGTGGTCGTCTCCGAAATCAGCGTTCGAGTCTCTGCGATGCCATCGACATACGTGACGTTATAGACCTGCTTCTTCTCGCCGTCTTCCCCCTGTTGGCGGACCACGGATGTTCCTGGCTTCAACGACTTATCAACAATCGTCTGCGAACCATGGGGAATGGCGACGGTCGTCGTCTCCTGCCCGTGGGTGACGCGCTGAACGCGCAGCACGGTCTTGTCTCCGTCCTTCTCGACACTGACGCGGTCTTCCTTGTTGAGGCTGATGCCTTTGGAATCGAGAATCGACGCGGCGGGAAGCTTGCCATTCGGCGCGACCGACGTTTTGCCGTCGGCGATGACCGTCACCGGGCCGGACTCGTTGATGACGAGGCCGCCGGTGAGCTGGCTGTAGATGTTGTCGATGTCCACGGTGACTTTCGCGGCCTCGTTCTCGTTCTGCTGGAAAAACCCGAGCAGCTGGGAGGCGCTGGTCGCCACGGTCCAGAACGGCACGCGCTGTCCGTCGATGCTGATGGTCGTCTGATATGCGCTGCGGACCGTGACCACGTCATGATTGCTGAGGATGTCGCCGCTGGTGGATTGCACCAGATCATGGGATTTGACGTCGACGCCCCGCTCTTCAAGCAGGCGCGTCACGCTCATGGCATACGTGGTGACGGTCTGGGTGTCGCCGTTGATGCTGAGTGCGATGGTCTTGCGTGCGGCGACGCCGAATGCGACCGTTGAGGCAAGAGCCACGGCGACGGCGCAGATCGCCACCCGAATGCGACGCAATCGAACAAAACGTCGTGGTGTCCACCGCCTGGCCATATGTCATCCTTCCATGAGCTACGGCTAGCATTGTAACCAATCACGATGATGCTTCGCTGGGCATCGCACGACCGTCACCCATACTCCCACATTTGGTACTTTTTTGCCCTGCCCGAAGGGCTGTCGCGGAGCTACTGGGGTGGTCACATATATCAAAATAAAGAAGAAGGGGGCGGGAGAGAAGGGGATTGTCCCGCCCCCCTGTGGGCAGAGCTAATTGGGGGACGCTCTGCCTTCCAGAAGCCATAAGTTGGGGGAAGGCTTCTGGCACTTACACAAGGTAAGACTATATGTAAACACAGCTTACTACATGTCGACCGTGCATCGCACATGACACGCGGTATGCTGTGCCGCGAGCCTCCTGTCGGGATCGAACCGACGACCTGCCGCTTACAAGGCGGCCGCTCTGGCCATCTGAGCTAAGGAGGCGGACCCCATTCGCACAATGCGGACAGGTGTCATCGAACGATTGACCAGCTTACCAGTTTCACCGCGCTGGTCAATTCAGAATGTCGCAAACCCGTGTTGCGGTTCCTCCGGCCGGGGTCGAAGATCACAGCGCGACACGGGTCTACGGGAGTGTCATCGTTCATTTGCGGGGGCATGACGGGTCATTCGTCATTCGCCGGTCGTCAGCGAGATCGGCTTGCCCGATTCGCCGATCGACGGCATCGTGCCCTTCTGGCCGACTTCGTCTTCCTTCAGGCCCAGCGACGCGATGATGCCGGTCTTGTTGTTCATGCCGGCGAGTGACAGCTGGTTGCGATCCCAGTAATTGCCGTTGATGGTGATGGTCGGCGTGCTCATGACACCCTTGTTCGAACCGGACACCTGCCACAGTTCGGGGCGCTTCGGGGTGTACAGGTTGATGGCATCCATCCATTTCCTGTATTCGCCGTTGAACGCCTTGTCGGCCACGGACTGCGGTACGCCGGCGTCAATCGCCTGCTGCTTGAGCGCCTTGTTCTTGACCGACTTGTATTCGCTGGCCTCACCGGGCTGGAAGTCCTCGGCGTAGATGTTCGAGATGAACTTGAGCAGGTGATCGGGGTTGTCGTCATTGCTGGCGATGTACAGGATGGCGCCGGTGGCGCGGCTGGAATATTCGTCGGTCGAGTATTCGTCCATGAACGACATCGGGTGGATCTCCAGGTTGATCTGGCCCGCGTCCACCAGCGAGATCAGCGTGGGATCGGTCTGGCGGTTGAACTCGCCGCAGCCGGGGCACAGCGGATCCATGTACACGGCGACGGTGGGGGCGCCGGACACCTTCTTGCCATAGCCTTCGCTGGAGATGAGGATGCCGCCCTTGTCGTCGGCCGCCGATGGCTTGGTCTCGACCTTTTGCAGCTGCTGGTATGCCTGCTCCTCGGTGGTGCTCTTCGCCACGTCGTTCTTGTGAATGGCTCCATAGATGGCGAAGCCGGCGATTGCCACCAGCACGACGATGATGGCGACGACCACCGCGCCGATGATGGTTTGCTGCTTGCGCTCCTTGGCCGCTTGCTCCGCCTTCTCCTGCGCCGCCTTCTCTTCGGCGGCGCGACGGCTTGCCCTGGTGTTGCGCTTCGCGTTCTGATTCTTTTGTGCCACAGTTATCCCTTTCCTGCCGGTTTGTTGCCCATAGTAGTAGAAGGGTTCGCCTTTCCGGCGGCGGGTTGCGCCGTTTGCCGCATGATGGAACGTGACAATGGCTACAAACCGGGCATTGCCGTCGCTCGGCATGCAGCTGGGATGGGGATGTTATGCGACGTTGGAGGGCAGCGGCCACCAGTTGATGCCCTGTCCGAGACCGAGCAGCGTGCACGCTGAGAGTGTAATCACCGCCCATGCGATCCATACGGCGAATTCACGCCCGGAATGTTGGGTGGATATCGCGGGAGTGGTTTCGTTGTCGGACGATTCGGGGAGCATGCCTGCGCCGCTGGAGCCCGCGGGCCGGTTGAGACCGAGCAGGGTGCCGGTGCCAAGTCGCAGCATGGTCGGTGCGGGCGCCAGCATACCGATGATCCAGCTGATCGCCGCGCAGATGGCCAGAGCCAGACCCGACGGGGACACGGGGGAGGCGGCGATGATGGGTACCACAATGGTGATGCCGCCTATGGCGAACCGCGTGTTTACGACCGGCAGACTGAAGATCAGCGTCGCGAGGGTGGATCCCAGCGCCAGCGTCGCGACGGCGAGCAGACCGCGCCCTATTGCCGCAGGCAACCCCCTGAGGGCGTGCCATGGCAGCGTGATGATGCGCATCGCGGTGTCGCCGGCGCTGTGTGTGCCGCCGCGTCTGTATTCGCGTTGCAGCTGGGCGTCTGTCGAATAGCCTACCGTCAGCAGCAGCCAGCACAGCAACGTGGCTGCGACCATTGCCGCCAACGGCATGCTCGCGGCCATTGCGGCTATGGGCGCTGCCCATGCGGCAAGCAGCGGCGTGCCTTGACGCAGATAGGTCTGGCGCTTGATGTCTGCCGGGTTCATGGCCATCGGCGGCATGGCCTGCGCTGTCGGCATGGCTTGCATGGACGGCTGGAATTGCGCGGCTGGCTGGAGCTGTGTGGGCTGTGCGGGTTGCATTGCGGTCGTCGGCGTTGCTTCATCAGGGTCGGCGAAGATCTGCTGGGGGCTCAGCGGCGGCATGGTCATGGTGGGGATCTGCTGGCGCCCCGACCACACTGGATCATCCATCGCCAGGGTTGCCGCGGTGTCGGCGGATGATGACGGCTCGATTACGGCCGTTGCTCCGGTCATGTCCGCATCGTCCGTGGGTAGGGCCGTCGTCGGCTGCGGTTGCATGGGCATGGTTCGTCCGACGCTGACCGTGGAATCGAATGGCATGGTGGAGGTGGGCAGAACCGATGTCGGCTGTGGGCGCAACGATTCGGTCGCTTCGGTGCCGACCGGCATGGTCGGCGGCATAGGTGGGGTGAGGCGGGACATCGGCGCCGTCCGGTCGTTGCCGGGTGCCTGAGAAGACGCGATATTTCCCGGTAGCGGTGCTTCCCGGAGCGGTACGGTTCCGTCCGAGGTTCCGGCATCTGCTCCTGTCCCGATTGATGGTAGCCGTCGAAGACTGGCGGATGCAGCGTCAGCGGCTTGGCCGGCGTTTGGGAGCCTCGGAATCGGCGGAACCGTCGCATACGGTGAGGGCGCCGATTGTCCGATGATCCGCTGCAAAGCGGGCCGAACGCCGGGCATCGCGGTTTGCCTTGGCATTCCTGCCTTGGTGACGGCTGCAGTCGGCTTCTCACCTGATTCGGCCGGCTCATGCGGGCGCCATAACAGACGCGGGTTGCGCAGACCGGTATGGTCAAAAGGGCGCATCACATCCGTCTGACCGGATTGCGCGGCGTCATCGTCGTACTGCTGCCAGGCGCCGGGGTTGAACGCGTCCACGGTGATCGCCTGCAGCAGTTGCTCCGGAGTGCAGCGCTTGCTGCGATCCGGGTTCAGCGCCGCACGGAACGCCGTCATGGTGGTGGCGGGAAGACCTGTGAGGTTCGCGTTGCCGGACGCCTCGCGTTCCAGCACCGCCATCATCGGCTTGGTGCCGAAAACGGGCTTTCCGGTTGCCGCGAATGCCAGCACCGACGACACGGACCACCAGTCCGTGATCTCATCGGATTCGGTTCCCTCGATAATCTCCGGCGCGATGAACCCCGGCGTTCCCATCACCAGGCCGGTGCGCGTCACATGGCTTTCGCCTTCGCCCATGGCGATGCCGAAATCCACCAGAACCGGGCCGGTCGCCGAAACCATCACATTGGTCGGCTTGATGTCTCGATGCACGATGCCCGCCGCATGAACCGCCCTAACTGCGTCCATCAGCTTGGATGCCAGTCGTTCCAGGTCATCGGCGACGTATGGCCCATTCGCGGCGACGTCGTCGCGCAGGTTTTTGCCCTCGATCAGCTCGGTGACGATGAACGCCAGCGAATCATCCAACTCCATGTCCACGATGCCGCACACGCCGGGATGATTGACTTTCTTCAACGCCATCGCCTCTCGGCGCAACCGCTCACGTGCCGTGATCTGATCGCGCGCGGACGCCGTCGAACGGTCATCGGCGAGCGAATCGCGCAATATCTTCATCGCGTATTCCTCGCCACCGTCATCATGCACGCGCCAGACCGATCCCATGGCTCCGGATCCCAGCCGCGACATCAGCGTGTAGCCGCCGACCAACGCTCCGGGCTCCAAGTTCAACGCATCGCTCATACCCTCCTATCCTACTCACCGCCCTGTGCCCGTTCTCTCTACCCCTGATATTCCTCCTTCCCCTGCTGTCCCCTCCGATACTCTCTACCCCCCCTGATATCGTTTGCGTTTCTAAGTGCGCGCCGGAACGTCGACTGTGCGCACTTAGAAACGCAAATGGGCCGGTTTGCGTTCTTAAGTTCGCGCACTTGTCGTTTCGGCGCGCACTTAAGAACGCAAATGTGTCGTCACAGCCGTTGATGCCGCCGCGACGCGCCGAGTTATCCACAATCGCCTAGCCTTCGACCACATACCCCGGATTCGCTTGCGCAGCGGCGGTCCATATTGTCATCATCAACATATGAGACAGCACAAGCATCTAGACGATCTGATGAACCGGGCGGAAATGGACGGGCGATGCTGTTCCGCGTCCAGCCCGGCAGAACGACAGGCGATGCTGCGGCGAACTCGTTGCGGCGATGTCGTGCGGCCATTTCGCAGCGTGTACGCGCGTCGTGAATACTGGGATGGTCTGAATCCCATTGAGCAAGCGTCACATGTCATTCGCGAAATGGCGAGACGGCATCCCGAGCGCGTATTCGCCGGACTGAGCGCGGCGGTCATCTACGGGTTCGAGCACTCCTGGACGCTGCATGACGAGCCATACGTGTACATCGCGACTGACGGATTCACCAAGTCACGTCGGTCGTACCACCGGCTGCGGCGCATCTCGGTGCGTAGATCCGATATACGGGAGGACTGCCATGTGGTCCGTTTGTACCGGCCTCGCGGTGATGGAGCAGCGCAGGACGGGTCGAATACCTGGAGTCAGGTGAGCAAGTTGGCTGACCGGATCGCCCACGAACGGGCATTGCGTGACAATGTATGTATCGGCGAGGTACGTGTGACCAGTCCGGCAAGAACCTTGGTGGACTGCGCGCTCTTGTATCCGTTCGAGCACGTGCTGTCGATGTTCGATTCCGCGTTGCGCCGGGGGCTCGTGACCCGCGAGGAGATCGTCGCCGTCTGTGATGGTCTGCGAGTGGATTGTGGGCCGGTATTTCGTCTGCTGCATTATGCGGATGCTCGCAGCGAGAACGGAGGAGAGTCGTTCTGCCGGGCTGTATCCATCGAAGAAGGGTTTGTTCCTCCGCAATTGCAGCATACGTTTTACAGCCGCGTGACCGGCAAGGAGGCGGGCCGGGTCGATTTCATCTGGCATACGGAAGATGGCCGCATCATCGTGCTGGAGTTTGACGGTATGCAGAAATACATCGATCCAGAGATGACGTCGAACCGGGATGTTCGGCAGGTGGTCCGTGACGAAAGGCAGCGCGAACAGGATCTGAAAGAGGCCGGAGTGAGCGTTGTGATACGGACGAATTACATCGAAGTGGTCCAGCGCGCGCCGTTCGTCATGAAGCTGATGCAGGCCGGTGTGCCGCGTGCCGGGGCGCACCCAATATTCGAGCATGCCGATTGAGCCGGAAGCGCCGTTGCGTTCCTAAGTTCGCGCCGGAACGACAAGTGCGCGAACATACGGACGCAAATGGCCCTGTTTGCGTACCTATGTGCGCACGGTCGTCGTTTCGGCGCGCACTTAGGAACGCAAAAAGAGGAGAGGACTTGGGGAGGGGAGAGGCGGGAGATGGATGGGAGGAGGGGGACTGAGATGAGGCCGGAGTAAGGATAATGCCGGCTGCGGGATGCCGGTTGAAGGCCCGTCGATGTTACGTCCGCGTTTCAGACGCGCGTGTTGACGTGTTCCAGCGGACGTGTATAGTAGTACGTGGCTCAACGAAGAGAGTCTTCAATGAACCGAAGGAAAAAGAACGCTGCGGTTTGATGTTGCCAGTGCAGGGACTGATGATCAAGGCATAGTAATCCCTTTACAACGGATCGTGAGGCACGTACCTGCCTCTGAAAGGATGAATATCATGGCAGAAGTCGTATTCGACCACGTCACTCGTATCTACCCGGGCAACGATAAGCCCTCTGTGGATGATTTGAATCTTGACATTAAGGACGGCGAGTTCTTGGTGCTGGTCGGCCCGTCTGGCTGCGGTAAGTCCACGACTCTGCGCATGCTGGCCGGCCTGGAAGAGGTCAACAAGGGTCGCATCCTCATCGGTGGCAATGATGTCACCACGATGCAGCCGAAGGACCGCGACATCGCAATGGTCTTCCAGAACTACGCTCTGTACCCGCACATGACCGTCGCCGACAACATGGGCTTCGCCCTGAAGATCGCTGGCACCCCGAAGGAAGAGATTCGCAAGCGCGTCGAGAAGGCCGCTGAGATCCTGGATCTGACCGAGTACCTCGACCGCAAGCCGAAGGCTCTGTCCGGTGGTCAGCGTCAGCGTGTGGCCATGGGTCGTGCAATCGTCCGTGAGCCGAAGGTCTTCCTCATGGATGAGCCGCTGTCCAACCTCGACGCCAAGCTCCGTGTCCAGACCCGTACCCAGATCGCTGCTCTGCAGCGCCAGCTGGGTGTCACCACCCTGTACGTGACCCACGATCAGACCGAGGCCCTGACGATGGGCGATCGCATCGCCGTCATCAAGCTCGGTATCCTGCAGCAGGTCGGCGCCCCGACCGAGCTGTACGATCGCCCGGCCAACGTCTTCGTCGCCGGCTTCATCGGCTCCCCGTCGATGAACATCAACACTCACCCGGTCGTCAACGGCAAGGCGAAGATCGGTGAGGACACCGTCGACCTGCCCGCCGAGGCCGTCAACAAGCTGACCGCTGAGGATGGCGGCAAGATTGTCGTCGGCTTCCGTCCCGAGGATGCCACGCTGGCCACCCCGGACGATCCGAACGCCTTCTCGCTGAAGGTTCAGAACATCGAGGATCTGGGCTCCGACGGCTACATCTACGGCACCATCATCACCGATGGCTCCGCTGCCGAGGCGTCCACGATGATGTCCGACCAGAACAAGCTCACCACGATTCGTGTGAACCCGCGTGCGCTGCCGAAGATCGGCCAGACCGTCAAGATCAAGATCGACCCCTCCAAGATGCACCTGTTCGCTCCGTCGACCGAGTTGCGTCTGAACTAGTAGAGGAACTAGCAGATACTTGGTATGACTTCGGTCATGCCAACCATTAAACGAGGCGATTCTCTTCCTCTCTTATGGCCTCGTTGGAAAAGCCCCGCGTAGTTGCGGGGCTTTTCTTTTTGCCCAGAAAGACATACGCTAACCGGCCCCCGCAAATGAGCTTTTTTTGTTCTTTTGTCCCCGTTGTCTATTTGGAAGTGCAACATCCTTGTTTGTCTTGCAAGTTTAGCAGCTCGTCGGCGAATGCCTCGGCGGGCGTGCGGTGGCCGAGCACGCGCATGGGACGGTTGTCGGTCTCGTCGACGATCTCCTGGAGCCCTCTTGTCATACCGGGTTCGATGATCGTGCGTTTGGGCAGGCAACGGCGGATGATGCCGCTGACCGGCAGCGGCGACCAGCCTCTACCCGGCCATTCGGCCACCCGCGACCACAGGCGGCCGAATGACAGGCGGTATGGCTTGCGCGGCTTCGCCCTGCGCCGGTCGGCCTTGCGCTGCGCGGGGCCGGCGATGTAGTAGCGGCCCGTCCACGGGCCCGTCTTCAGACGCTTCGGCCGGTACGGCCGGTAGGACTCGCTCTCGTTGGACGGGAACCACGTGTTGCGCCTGATCTCCCTGCTGATGCCGGACGGGCCGCGTCCCAGCAAACGGGCTATCTTCCTGACGCTCGTGCCGTTGCCGACCTCGATCTGGATGACCTGGCGTTCCTCTTCCGACAGGTGTGAATATACTTTCCCCATAGGTGCAACATCCCTTCGGACTGGTTATCTGGACAATCTCCAATAACGGGTGTTGCACTTTCAATTAGACAACGGGCCAACTTCTTGTATAATTGTATGCAGTGACCTCCCGAAAAAGGGATTGCGAATCTATGAGGGGAAACAATGGGCTCGAAATCGAAGTTCGTCCGTTGCGGGTTTAACGGAGGAACAGAAAGGAATCTGGACGGCAGCGCCATGCCTTGAAGCGTTGCCTTGCTTCGGTTATTGCTGTTTCCTTGTCCATCGTGTGCATGGTGCCTGCAGCATATGCTCAGAATATAGACGATGTGAGTAGCTCTCCTAACGCCGTAATTTCTGGGGGGGGATAATACTGTCGTAGCTGCTCCTTCTGCTCGCAATGTCAACGTTGACGATAAGACGTCAGAAGAGGCCAATACATCAAACGGTGCGCCAACACCTTCCGAATCCTCAAATGGTGCGACAGACAATAAGGCGGACGACTCAGCAGAAGCTACCGCTGGCAATTCCGCTAATGATGGAGCCCAAACTCAGGCTCCAAACGATGCTTCTTCTCAAGATGCCAAGAACGATTCCTCAAATGCGACGGATCAATCGCCGGCGAAGGCCAATGTGCAGGTCGCCGCGACGGCGCTTGGCGGCCGTGATTTTGAGGGTCAGGTCACCAAGGAGATCAGCGGCAAGACCTACATCCTGATTGGTAACGAGCAGCAGCTGCGTGCGATTGGTTCTGGCAAGAAGGTTATTGGCCGCATCAACAAGGTCAAGCAGACTTGTACGCGACAAGGACCCCTCAATTATCAGTGGGTGGACGGCACGCCGTCTTCCGAATACGCCGGTGACGCCGATCTCTCCAATTCAGATACTTTGCGCGATGCTGATGCCTCCGACCACGACAGTCCACTGCTGTGCAGCACGCGGTTAGACGTCGGAAAGACCCGCACCAAGTATTACGGCGTGGGTGCTGATGGCACGCAAACGGACTACTCCGCTGCCAACACCGGCCTGACCTATTCCGCAGACGCCAACTACCTGATCTTCCGTGACATCGACCTGTCCAAGAACGCGGCAGATACCAACAACACCGAGTGGACTCCGCTCATGTTCTCCGGCACTATGCTCGGTGCGGTCTCCAATGACGGCGACACCGCAGCCAGCCTGTGGAAGGCTGTTGGTGCCGATGGCGCAAGCGTGGTTCACGCTACCGCAGCTCGGCCGGTCATCAGCCATGTGGTCGTCAATCAGAAAGATATGGTCTCTAATGTCAAAGGCGACCAGCTGGATGTCAGCAAGCAGCAGGGCATCGGCTTCTTCGCCTCGATCACGAACAAGACCGTGATGAACAGCAACAGTCTGGGCAGCGCCGGTACGGCCGTAGTGTCGAACCTCAAGCTGCAGGATGTGTCGGTGACGAATCATACGAGTGAATCGTATATTCCGCCGACCTTGCTCGGTATGCTCACTTCGGCAGTGGGATTACTGCTCGACACACTGTTGAAGGCGTTAAAACTATTGACATTCGGACAAGTAGATCTTGACCTCAATCTTCAAGGTCTGCTCACCCTGCACGAAAAAAATCCTTCCAACCTCGCCACGGGTGCATTTGCCGGCCGTATCTACGGGGACACCAAGGTTACGGACTGCGAGGTAGCAGATGTTTCGGTATCTAGCGTAAGCCGTATGACCGGTGGTTTCGTGGGATATGTTGAGGGCGCAACCCGATACGATGCAGTCTCCGGCATCGTAGGAGCGCTCACCAATGTACTCTCGAAGATTCTGAACGTCATCCCGTTCCTCGGGCTGGGCGATTTGGTGGACTGGTTGCTGTCCGGCACGCTCGGGCTGAATGCCTTGATTCCGGTTGGCTACTACAACCCGGTTATCTCGAATAGTTCGGTGAACGGGTTCAAAAAGAACGTGGTGATCGGCAACAAGGACAACCCGCAGGCCGGCGGCTTTGTCGGTGCGCAGATTGGTGCAATCATTGAGAACTCTTCGGTGACGAGCACGAATGGTTTCACCGTGCGGGCAACGCAATATGCCGGTGGTTTTGCCGGAGTAAGTCGCAACGGCAACGTAGGCGGTCTGATTAACTCGCTTGGCGTCGACTTGCTGTCTGCGCTGCGTCCGCAGAGCCTCATCGAAAACAGTGGCCTGACGATAAACGGTGACGATAAGATCACCGTGCAGGCCGAAGACTACGCCGGCGGCTTCAACGGTGCCATGGCCAATGCCTATGCGGTCAATAATTCGATTACGGCTTCGGTCGCCGTGACTGCCGACGGATCCCACGCCGGAGGATTCACCGGATTCGCCTCCGTGGGATGGGGCCTGGAACTCGGTACGGACGATACCACGAAGGCATCGCTGTTGAAACAGCTCACCAAGGCTGTGACTAAATTGCTGAGCGGCAGCAATAACGGTGCAGGAGAACTGCTGTCCATCGTCGGTGTGAATCCCTCCGTGATTCTCGGCACGCAGATGAAGGGCTCCCTCACCGTTAAGGCTGGTGGCGATTACGCGGGCGGTCTCGTGGGCGAAGGATCGGGTACGGTGATCGGTGATTCCTCGCAGAACCGCCTTCAAAAACTCACATTCTGGAAGTACAACAATCATCGTGACTTCCCTCAGCAGCGCTCCACCACCATAGAAGGCCTTGAATCGGTCACGGCCACGGGCTCCTACGCGGGTGGCATCGCCGGCAATCTGCAACCGACAACGGTAGCTGGGTTGCTCAACAGTGTGGTGAAAATTGGCGATATTGCCACGCTCAAGAAGTTCGACCAGTTTGCCGCGTTCACCGTGGAGAACATGTCTGTCACCGCTCCGGCATCCGGCCTGACAGTGACGGCTGGTTCATATTATGCAGGCGGTGCCATCGGATGCGCCACCGGTGGTGACGTGACCAACATGAACCTTACCAATCTGGCCACGGTCACGGCCAAGGGAGAAGCCGGCGGTTTCATCGGCTTCTCCGGACCAGGCGACGCCGTTGGTGCCGGCGGGCTCAATGTGCTTGGGCTTATCAAGCTTTCCGGTCTGCTATCGGTTGCCCAATATTCTTCGGTTGCAGTCACTTCATCGAATGTGAACGGCATCGCCAACGGATTCACGGTCAAGGCGACCGGCAAGAACGAGAACAACGAGACCACCGATTACGCTGCGGGCGGTTTCTACGGTCAGGCCAACAGCACCAAGACCCGCGAAAGCCATGTGACGAACCTCAAGTCGGTCGCGGCCGATACCAGCACATCCGGTGGCCTCGCGGGTGGCTTCGTGGGCTTCTCCACCACCGGTGGCCTCGCTGACGCACTTAGCAACGCCGATGATTCCAGCGTGTTGGACAACCTCATCAAGGGCGGACTGCTGTCCGTGAACGACCTGCTCGGTGCCATGCCGTATCTGATTCCAAGCTATACGTATACCACCGTGACGTACGTCAACGGCGGTTACGTCGAAGGTGATATCGCGGGAGGCTATGCGGGAAACTTCCAAAGCGGCAAAGTCAATCAGTTCTCCGAAACCGATCTCGAGAACGACTCAACGCTGGCAGACGTGCAGTCCCGCGTTCAAGCCAACCCCGTGGCCGTTGTCAACCTCGACCATGTGACCGGCGGCGCATACGCAGGCGGTTTCGGCGGCAAGGTCGTTTCCGGCGCACTCGCTTCGGCTGGCAACGGCGGCCTGAGCCTGCTCGGCAAATTCGGTACGGTGGATCTCGCCAACCTGCTGCAGGTGGTGCAGGGCTATGTGCCGTTCATCTCCTACGCGGGCGTGCATTCCGATGCCACCACCGTGGAGACCACCAGCGGCAACAAGATTTCCGACCCGGACGATCCCGGCTTCACCGTCTCCGCCACCCGACTTGACCAATCCGATACGCAATCCGGTTCCGCCGGCGGCTACATCGGCTACGGTTCCGGCGTGCAGGTATCCCATTCCAGCGTGACCCAACTGCGCCACACCGACGTCAAGGCACCGAAGAATCTGGAAACCACCGGATCCATCGACGACACCTATCTGAGCAAAGACAGCTCGTATGCAGTCACCGCCGCTCGGTATGCCGGCGGCTACATCGGCAAAATGGACATCGGCTCGGCGGCGGCCGTGGGCGGTGGCCTGAGCCTGCTCGGCAAGAAAGTCAATCTCAACGATGTACTCAGTGTGCTGGATGTCGTCGTCTCGACGATTGAACACTCCGATGTGACTGGCGGCATCGGCGGATACTCCGTTCTGGCCAGCGCCGCAGATCATAGGAATGCCAACAATGAGCCCGATCCACTGGGTATGGCTGGTGGTTTCGCCGGAGACATCGAAGGCGGCCACATTCAGGACTCGAGCTCTCATGAGTTCGTATACATCATCGGCCAGGTTTCGGCCGGCGGTTACGTGGGTACCATGCAGCCGGGAGCCGTGGCGAACGTGCTTGGTGACGGCAGCGTGCTCAAGAAGCTTGTCAACCTCGACAACCTGCTCTCGCTCGTGCAGGACTTCACACCGACGATTCGCAACAGCTCGACCGATGCCGCAGTGTGCGGCGGCGCGGTGCGTGCCCAGGCGGCATCGGATACGACCACACGCCGCGGCATGGCCGGCGGCTATGCGGGACGTAATCGTGGCGGTCATATCTGGGGCAACAACACAGCAGCATGGAAGCAGGAGAACACCGACGGCAAATACAACGGGCCGCGGCGCGTAGCCTACGCCGCGCGCATCCGCAGCGTATACGGTGCCGAAATCGCCGGCGGTTACACCGGCTTCATGGAAGCGGCCGATACCGCTGAAGGCGGTTCGCTCTCCTTGCTTGGCGGTCTCATCAAGGCCGGCAACCTCGCCGGCGTGCTGTCCGTGGTCTACCCGACCGAGGAGCACACGAAGGTCACCGGTCCGCTGCGCAATATGAGCTACGACCAGTGGAAGACGTGGGTCGACAACATCGGCAAGTACGGTGCGTATGGCAAGGAATTCACCGATGTAGCTACGGGCGATGGTGCGGGCTCTGTTACTGATCAGGATTCCCTGGACAAGTTCCTCGAATCCTACATCTTCGGATTCAACGTCGTCGCAGGACGTGCGGAGTATCGGACCGGCGCGAACCTGCATGATTCCGGCGTCGCCGGCGGACACGTCGGCCTGATGCGCACCGGCACGATCACCGATGGCCAGTCGATGGACGTCAAGACCGTCTCCGCCATGCGTGCGGCAGGTGGCTACGCGGGCACGATGGAATCCGGCTCGGCATCCTCGTTCGGCTCCATCCAACTATTCGGCGACAAAGGCATCAAACTTGATCTGGGTCAGATGCTCGACGTGGCACAGGTATTCGTGCCAGTCATCAAATCCTCGAGCGTGGCCGGCTACCGCAAGGGTATGAAGGTCGTGGCCACCGGCGAAGACATCACGCACGGCACCGGCAACGCCGGTGGCTACGTGGGTCTCGCGGTCGGCGGCCAGATCTGGGGCGATCTCGACCAGAACGGCCAGAAGCTTGTCAAGGGTGTCACCGCTGCCGGTGCCAATGTTTCCAACCTGCGCAAGGTGGAAGGGCGCAACAATGTCGGCGGATTCATCGGCGTGGCCACTGCCGGCGCGGTCGCGGATGTGGACACCAACGCATCCGAGGGATTCCTGCAAGGAATCCTCGACTCGCTGGTCTCGACCCCGGCAAGTCTGGTCAGCGTATTGCAGGCCACGGTTACGACGATTCGCGGTGCGCATGTGAGCTCGGATGACCCGGCATGGGGATACACGGTCGACGGCGCATATGAGACCAAGGACGATAAGGGTAACACCACAACCAAGTATGCCCTGAACGCCGGCGGTTTCGCCGGCTCGCTGCAGGCCTCGATCCTCGGTGACAAGGATTCCGCCAAAGGCACCGGCAGTGAAGCGGATCCGAACAATGACCCAGCCGCACTTACAGTCACCGGGCTGCGCGCCGTTGAAGGCGGGCAATACGCGGGCGGCTTCTTCGGCCTTGCCGATGTGTCCAGCGTCGCTTCCGTCGGCGGCGGCGAGGCCGGCGATAAGCAGAATACCAACCTGCTGCTCAAACTGCTCAAGGTCGGCAACGTGGGCGTGCTCGAAGCATTCCGCACCTTCATCTATGACGGTCAGGTCAACGGTGTGAGCGACGGTATCCAGATTGTCGCCCATGATTCCACCACAAAGGGCATGCTTGACTCGAAGCGTTACACCGGTGCGGTCGGTGGCTTCGGCGGTGGACTGATCAATGGCTCTGTGAAGCAGTCTGCGGTCACCAACCTCAACAGTGTGACCGGCGTGAACTACGTGGGCGGCTTCATCGGGCATCTCGGCAAATCCGGCACGGTCGCCGCCGACAATGCACAACTCGGCACGGATGCGCTCAATCTGCTTGGTGCTACGGCCGGCGTACTTGACATCTGGGGCTCGCACGTTGGCGATTCGCGCGTCACCGGCATCCCGGACGGTTATACCGTCACCGCCACACACCATGGCGACAATTACGGCAAAGCCACCGACAAGGCTACCGGACGTGAGGTCGCAGGCGGTTTTGTTGGATACGTGGATTTGGCCAGGGTGAAGGGCTGCACGTCTGACAATCTCAAGAAGGTCACTAGCGGTGAGATTGCCGGCGGATTCGTCGGTGAAACCAGCCGTGCCTATTTGGTTGACGCGAAGGTCAACTCTGTACTTGTGGAACTGCTGCTGCAAGTGGTGAACGCGCTGGTCAAGCTCCTGTACCTCGACAAGGCGGAACAGGTCGGCGTCATCGATTTAGGCAAGTGGTTCCCGGCCATCTTCGGCAAGGTATTCGATCTCAAGGTGCTTTCGGAAGGCAACGTGCTGTACGTGAACCTGTTCGGACTGAAGGTGAGCGTTGCTCTGTCCAAGGCTGATGATGAAAACCAGCAGCAGACCGACGTGGCGATTGTCACCATCGGCGACAGCGTCATCAAACTGCCTTGCAGCAAAGACGGCATTGATATGGATGGGTCGGGCAGCAACCTGACCGTCCAGCTCATCAAGGGCAACCGTACTCGCGTGGAACAGTCCACCGTAACGGGCATCGCCAATGGCTATGACGTGTTCGGTGGAGGGGCAACTCAGGATACCGACGGTGTGAAGGATCTTTCCACCGGCTACGCGGGCGGCTTCGCCGGACTGAACGACGAGGGCGTGCTGGCAGACGACCACATGGTCTACGCCGACACGATCCGCGGTGCCAGCGGACTGGTCGACCCGTTCTCGAACACTAAACTCAAGTCCGTATGGGACTTCAACACCATGAGCGACATCCTCGGACCGGTCGATGACGGCAACGGCGACAAGGCATACAACACCTATCGCATTTACCGCAAGGCGGCCGCGAACGCTAGTGAGGCCCGCACCTCCGCACAGGACGGCAACAAGATCTTCTCGCAGAAGAACACGGCAGACGATGCGCTGAACACCGGACTCGATCGTTGGGAAGTGAAGCTGTTCGACGTGGTCAACACATACGACAGCAGCGCTGTGCACAGCTCCGCATCCGGCGACGCCGGCACCACTTGGGTCGGCATTAAGAACGCCGTGGTCGACTCCACGGACGGCAGCACCAAGACGAAGCTCGATGCTTACCAGTCCCCGGCCAAGGCCGTGCTCATGCTCGACGCGACCGTGACCGACAACAACGGCGGACTCACTCCCGAACCGGACGACGGCCAGGACCCGTGTGGCAAGGACGGTTGCCGAACCATTGACCTGACCGTCCAGAAGGTATGGAAGGACGGCAACCTCGAACGGCCGCAGTCGGTCGAACTGAAGATCGCCGCGCACTATACCGATGGCAGTGGCAATACGGTGACGCCGCAGACGATTCAATGCTTCGGCGCGGATTGCACAACCGTGACGCAGAAGAATCCATGGACGGTGACGTTGGACTCCTCCGATGCCTCTTCCTGGAGCAACACCTGGCGCAAGGTGATTCAAGGACTGCCGGTCGCATTCGTGGATGTACAGGATGCCAACGGCAAGGACATCGTGCGTTACTACACGTACACCGTGGAAGAAACCGCCGTGACCTATAAGGACGGCGATACCACCAAGACCATCAAGCCCGCGGAGGCCGGATACCAAGTATCGGTCTCCTACAACACCAAGGAACGCGTGGCCATTGTTACCAATGCGGCGTTGCTTCCGGATACGGGAGGCGCGGGCACGATGTGGTTCCTGATGTTCGGCTTGCTGCTTATGGGAGCTGGCGTGGTCTGGTACGTGCGTAATCAACGCGTTCAATCCGGCACAGTCCGCTCGGGCTCCAGCCGTATACGAAAGCGAGGTGCCCATGCCGCGTGACGACCACATAGACAAACCGTACCTGCCAAACAGAAAAGATTTCCATTTAGGGAAAGGAACAGTAATGAAATCACTGATGAAAAGGGTTTTCGCTGCCGCCGCGGCGATTGCCACCGTATTTGGATTGGCTGCGACGACAGTCGCCACGGCCAACGCAGCGGATAATGCCACGCTGACGGTCAGCACTACTGACGCGAAGTTCGCCGGTAAGACCGTGAACGCCTACAAGATGTTCTCCGCCACCGTGAGCGGTGACGGCAAGGCTGTCTCCTACACGTTGACTGACGAGTGGAAGCCGTTCTTCGAGAACTCCACTGCTTCCGGACTAACTGGTGCTACCAACGAGAACGTCAACGATAAAGCAAACGACTACGTATCCAAGCTGACTGGTAATGCCTTGGTTGCTTTCGCTACCAAGGCATCGAACTGGGCGCAGACCAAGGCCAACAACATCACGGTTGGCGCGACCGCTACGGTATCTGCCGATGCCTCGAACAGTAAGTACACTGCGACGTTCACTGGTCTCGACTACGGCTACTACGTGGTCGCTGTGCCGGGTGCGACCTTGGCCAACGCCAGTAGTCAATACGCCACGCTAGTTTCCGTTCATAGCACCAGTGTGACTGCCGAGATTAAGGGCAACCTGCCTACCGTCGACAAGAAGGTACAGGTAAACGGCACTGGTAAGGACGCCACCGACGCGAAGATCGGTGATACCCTGACCTTTACCCTGACTTCCACCATTCCGGACATGTCCGCCTATAGCACCTACACCTTCAACTTCAAGGATACGTTGTCTAAGGGCCTCACCTTTGGACAAGTCACTTCCGTTAAGGTCGAAGGTGCGAATAGTCCACTGACCGTGAACACTGACTACACCGTCACCACTCCTACGGCCTCCAACAACAATACGCTTACTGTCGCCATGAAGGACTTCAAGACCAAGCAGCAGGTCAATGCCGGCAAGAAGATCACCGTCACCTACACGGCCACGTTGAACAAGGATGCTGTTGTGGGCGGTGCTGGTAACGTCAACTCCGCAACGATTCAGTACTCCAACAACCCGAGCACCAATGGCACCGGTGAGTCCGAACCCAGCAAGGTTCGCGTCTTCACTTATGGCTTCACCGTCGATAAGTACACTGGTGACCAATATACTGATGCCGCTACTCGACTTGCTGGTGCTAAGTTCACACTCGCACCTAAGAACGGCGACCCTATGAGCTTCGTGCAAGTCAATGCCGGTAGTGCGACCGCGAACGCTGTATACCGTGTAGCTAAGGCTGGTGAGACAGGTACTACGACTATCACCACTCCTGAAAACGGTAAGGTTGACTTCCAGGGACTGAAGAACGGCGAGTACACGCTCACCGAGACCGAAGCGCCGGCCGGCTACAACAAGCTCGCCAGCGCCATCGGCGTGAAGGTTGATGGCCGGAACGACGGCACTGACAACACGGATGCCACCGTCACCATCACCTACAACAACGACAATGGCAGCGTCTACGGCGAGCACGCATCGAACGGTGTCATCCCGGTCCGGAACAAGTCCGGTGTTACCCTGCCTGGCACTGGTGGCATGGGTACCATCGCCTTCACGGTGATTGGTGTGCTGGTCATCGCGCTCGGCGTTGCCTGGACTCTCAAGCGCAAGAACGCCTGACGAGCATGGCCGTGTTTTGGGCGTGAAGGGCACACACCCGCTACGCCCACAACACGGTTTCCTCGCGAAAAGAACGCTCGATGAAACGACTGCGCAACATCCTGCCCGTACTGGTCATTCTCGGTGGAATGCTCATTTTGTTCTATCCGACGATCAGCAACTTCCTCATTATGCGCAACGCCAGCCGCGCCGTAAATAACTACGACGCCAGCGTTGAAGCATTGAGCCAGGAACAGTACCAGAAGGTGCTGGATGCTGCGCACGCCTATAACGAAAAGCTCGCCCAGAACGATGCAGGAGAGACCGACGCTCTTGCCAGTGCCGTCAATTCCGCATCCACGGACGAGGAATACAACAGTCTGCTCAATATTGACGGTGACGGCATGATGGGATACATCACTGTGCCTAAGCTCGAGGAGACCTTGCCGATTTATCACGGCACTTCCGAGAAAGTGTTGCAATCCGGCATCGGACATCTCGAACAGACCTCACTGCCAGTTGGTGGCGCGTCCACTCATGCGGCGCTGTCTGGCCACCGGGGCTTGCCCACGGCAAAACTGTTCACGGACTTGAACCTTATGAAAAAAGGCGACAAGTTCTACATCACAATACTTAAAGACACGTATGCGTATCAGGTCGATAAGATCACTACCGTTCTGCCGACCGATACCAAACAACTGGCAATTGAGCCCGGCAAGGATTTGGTCACGCTCATCACTTGTACGCCGTATGCGGTCAATACGCATCGGCTGCTGGTGCGTGGCCATCGCATCCCATACACGCCGCAGCAGCAGGATGACGCCAAATCCACGTTCCACGTGGACATTCCGCTGCAGTACTTGTTGCCGTCTCTTGCACTGATTGCCTTGCTCATCGCATGGCATTTATGGCAGCGCCATGAGCGGCGACGCCGGCAGAGTGGGAGCGCCAAGGTCGCATCTGGTGATTCTGACTCTGCGGATATCGAGCCGGACGGTGACTTGCCTCCTCAGCCAGACAGTACAAATAACCAATCACATTCATCACGGCGGAAAGGACCGGGCAGACATGTTAGACCTGCATAGCGGAAGCGAGTATGGTGCGGCGCGCATTGCTGCCATGATTGCCGCCGCCGTTACTATCGTCCTCACTGTTCTTGCAGCCTTCGGCTCTATGGTGCCGTATGCGCAAGCTGATTCTTTCGGCGCTCTCACCATCAATGCCGTATGGGGCCGAGACACGGCTTCGCCCAAATTGCTTGCCGACGATACCTATTCCATCGTGCGCGTCGCCACCGTCACAACGAACAATGATGGTAGCGTCTCCTCATATAAAACCGTCGGCGATTTTTCCGGCCTCACTGCCGATTGGGAACGCCTGACATCAAGTGAATATCACGATGCTGCCAAGAAGCTCGCTGCGCACGCGGCGAAAAACAAGCTGTACCAGCATTCCGGCACCACTAACGTAGCTGGTCAGCTCACTTTCCAGAATCTGCCGCTCGGCCTATATCTGGTCTCTCGCACGAGCTCGGCGAAAGCCAACAAGGCATACGACTGTGATCCGTTCCTCATCTCGATTCCTGGCAGTGGAGGCACATCCGCTGATCTCAACATCACAGTAGAGCCGAAATTTAGCACTGGAACTCCTGTTGTCCCGCCCGAAGATAACCCGAGCGAGGAGCCGGGCAATCCTGGCCTTATCGGTCGTACGGGTGCCGCCGTAGGCAGCATTGCCGCGGCAGCGGGGCTCATGTTACTTGTTGCGTTCATTTTGTTCAGATTGCGCATGAGGCGCCGCATACGGGACGTCAATTCGGCCGGCAAATCCCATACAGATGATTTATTCGTATGCGAGAATAACGCGCCGAAGTCGCCGCTACTCGCTGCACTTCCCAAGCACCACGTAGAATCGAACACATGGAGTTGAACGATTTGCCTCAGATGGATCCGCGCGCGCTGAAGGCCACGTCCGTCAAAGCCGAAGACGAACATGCCAGTTCAGCTGAGCCGCAAGCATTGAAGATCACCGCCGCCAGCTCGAACCCGAAGATGTTCACGCTGCCCTGGCATAAGCCCCTGGCCACCTGGCCCGAGGACCTGCTGGCCAACCTGCCGCGAGGCATCTCCCGCCACGTGGTGCGTTTTGTGCACGTGGGCGACGAGGTGTACGCCATGAAAGAGATCACCCGTCAGGTGGCCGAGCGCGAGTATGAGATTCTGCGCCGACTGCAGAAGCTCGAGTTGCCGACCGTCATCCCGATTGCCGTGGTCACCGGTCGTCATGACCGCAATGGCGAACCGCTGGAAGCGATTCTGGTCACCCGTCACCTGAAGTTCTCACTGCCGTACCGCGCGCTGTTCGCCCGCAATCTCCAGCCGGATACTGCCGAGCGTTTGATCGACGCCCTTGCCGTGCTGCTGGTTCGCCTGCACTTGGCCGGCTTCTACTGGGGCGATGTGTCGCTGTCGAACGTCCTGTTCCTGCGTGATGCCGACGCGTTTTCCGCCTTCCTGGTGGACGCCGAAACCGGTGATTTGCAGGTGCAGCTTACCGATGGCCAGCGTGAATACGATATCGACTTGGCTCGCACCAACATCATCGGTGAATTGATGGATTTGGCTTCTGGCCGTCTGCTGCCGAGCGACGTGGACGAGATCGAGGTGGGCAACCGTCTGGTCGACCGCTACCACTCGTTGTGGAGCACGCTGACCGACACCGACAAGTTCGGCCCGGATGAGATGTGGAAGATCGAGCAGCGCGTCAACAAGCTCAACGACCTGGGCTTCGACGTGGACGAGCTGGAGATGAAGACCGCGGAGGACGGCAAACGTGTGCTGGTCCGCCCGCGCGTGGTCGATGCCGGCTATGCGTCGCGCAAGCTTCTGCGACTGACCGGTTTAGATGTGCAGGAGAATCAGGCGCGGCGCCTGCTCAACGATCTGGATGCGTACCGTGCCTCCACGTGGCGTGAAGGCGAGGAGTTGGAGATCGTCGCCACCGATTGGATGCGTGAGGTGTATGAGCCGACTGTGCGTATGATTCCACGTGAATATCGTTCGCAGATCGAGCCGGCACAGTTCTTCCATGAGGTGCTGGATCACCGCTGGTTCCTTGCCGAGAAGGCCGGCCACGACGTGCCGATGGGCGAGGCTGTGGAAAGCTACATCCAATCCGTGCTGCCGAACTACAAGCTGGATGACAAAGCCGTGAACGAGCTCAACGCTGAAGCGGATTCCGGCGTGGTCGACGATGAGGCGAATTACGAAAAGCCCATCGACGATGATGATTACAATCCCGACGACGATCCTGATGCCGCGGTGTGGAGCCACTGATATGTGGAGCTGCTGAGCGGAACCGGACGGGGTGGTGCGCCGATTGCGGCGGCCACCCCGATTTTCGTTCCGCTCGATGACCCCGCCGGCAGCAGGGGGGAGATATGGGTATTACTTCGTGGCGGCTGCCGCTGCTTCGCGACGGGCGCGGGCGACCGCGTACAGGCTGATACCGGCTGCGACCGAGGCGTTCAGAGACTCCACCATGGACGTGATCGGAATGCCGGCGATCGCGTCGCACGACTCGCGCACGAGTCGGCTCAGTCCCTTGCCTTCTGAACCGAGCACGACGATCAGCGGATCGGTCTCGAAACCGGTTTCGCCGACCAGCTTATCGCCGCCGCCGTCTAGGCCGACCGTGTAATATCCACGTTCGCGCATGCTTTCGATGGCCTTGGTGAGGTTCACCACGCGAGCCACCGGGATATGCGCCGCGGCACCGGCCGATACCTTCCACGCGGCAGCGGTGACCGAAGCGGAACGACGCTCCGGCAGAATCACGCCGTTGGCACCGAAGGCGGCGGCCGAACGAATCACCGCACCCAGGTTCTGCGGGTCGGTCACGCCGTCGAGCGCGATGAACAGCGGGCGTGCGTTGATGCGCGCACTCGGCGAATTCACCACGTCCATGGCCTTGGCCTTGCGCTCGGCGATATCCGCCAGCTCGGCGAGAGACGAATACTGGTACGGCTGCACTTTGAGCACGACGCCCTGATGGTTCGACGACCGGGCGATGCGATCCATTTCCAGACGGTCGGCCTCCAGCAGGTGCAGGCTTTGTGCGCCGGCGAGCTTGATGATCTCGCGTGTACGGTCATCATGCTCGATACGTGTCGCGATATACAGCTGCATGCTGGGGACGCCGACGCGCAGCGCCTCCAGCACGGCATTGCGGCCGATGACCAGATCGTCCGAATCGGACGTGAACTTCGCGGCGCGACGGCGGGCTGCCAGTCGTGGATCTGCCATCTTGCGACGGTTCGTCGCCTGCTTGGCCTTGTATGCCTTGTGATACACGCGATCCTCGGCTTTGGGCGTCGGCCCCTTGCCGCGTAGCGCATTGCGGTGTTTTCCTCCCGACCCCTTGGTCGGACCTTTCTTGATTGCCATACGTGCCATTGTCCCAGACCCCCACGCCAAACAGCCATTCGAGGCGCGCGAATCGCCCCAATCTCCTGAGAGACTCGGTTTGCGTTCCTAAGTGCGCGCCGGAACGCCGAGTGCGCGAACATAGGAACGCAGATCGCATAGTTTGCGTTCCTAAGTGCGCAGAGTTGTCGTTTCGGCGCGCACTTAGGAACGGAACGAAGCTCGTCCGGTTCCGAAGCCGCCGGAGTTCCTTGCCTTGGCACGTATGATGAATGCAGGATCGGGCGGCGTCATTCATACCCGGAGAGCCAGAAGGTCTTGCGATGGTCGATGTGAGCAGGGAGTGCTGCGAGCGGTATTTCGGCATGGACGACGAACTGTTCGATTACACCATGGCGACGCTCCGCTGGCTGCTCGCGCTGTGTGAGCGTGTCGCCTGAAATCGTTCGCGGAATGCTGATATTTGGACAACACGTAAAGGGCTGTTTCGCCAAGCGATGACGGGTTTGTGGAATAATGGCAACAGTATGCATCGGCAGCAGTTGCGCCGGTGCCCATAACCGCGCAGCTTTATCGAGATGACCGGGGGAGGGGACGATCCCGGTGATTGTGAGGGCTGACTACTCCGCGGCTATATCAAGGAGACCATTATGGTTGATCACACAAATGATCAATCCACAGGCGTGCAGTCGCAGGAAGGCCTGCTTCACGACGTCGATCCCAGCTTGACCGAGGCGAACGAAGTCGCCAAGGCGCTGGATGTGGATACCAACACCGGCCTGAGTTCCGCCGAGGCGCAGCGCCGGTTGGAGAAATTCGGCCCGAACCAGTTGGCCAGCGCGCCGCCCGTACCCAAGTGGAAGAAGTTCCTGGCGCAGTTCCAGGATCCGCTGGTGTACCTGTTGCTTGCCGCCACTGTCATCTCACTGATCGCATGGTTCATCGAGCGCTCGCACGGAACGGCCGGCGAAGTGCTGCCGTTTGACGCCATCGTCATCATCCTGATCCTGATCGTCAACGCGGTGCTGGGCTATATTCAGGAGGCCCGTGCCGAGCAGGCGGTGGAGGCGCTCGCCCAAATGACGGCACCGCAGACCTCCGTGCTGCGTGACGGCAAAATCGTGCACATCAACACCGCCGACGTGGTTCCCGGCGACATCGTGGTGCTTGGCGAAGGCGATACCGTCTCCGCCGACGGGCGTCTGTTCGCCGCCGCGTCGCTGCGCATCGCCGAGGCGAGCCTGACCGGCGAATCCGTGCCGGTGGGCAAGAAGCCCGACACGCTCGACTCCGCCAAGGCGCTGGGCGACCGCACCAATATGATTTTCAACGGCACGTCCGTCACCCAGGGCACCGGCCGCGCGATCGTGACCGGAACCGGCATGAACACGCAGGTTGGCAAGATCGCCGACATGCTGTCGCAGACCGATGACGAGGATACCCCGCTGCAGAAGGAGATGACCCACGTCTCCAAGATCCTGGGCATTGCCGTGTGCATCATCGCGGCCGTCGTGCTCGTCGCGCTGTTCATCACGCAGGGCTTCCACAAGATGCCCGACGATCTCATCGACTCGCTGCTGCTGGCCGTTTCGCTGGCCGTCGCCGCAGTGCCGGAAGGTCTTGCGACGATTCTGACGGTTGTTCTCGCGCTCGGCGTGCAGCGCATGGCCAAGCACAACGCCATCGTCAAGAAGCTGAGCTCCGTGGAAACGCTGGGATCCGCTTCAGTGATCTGCTCCGACAAGACCGGTACGCTCACGCGTAACGAGATGACCGTCGAGCGCATCGTCACCCCGAGCGGTGAAGTGCAGCTCACCGGCACCGGTTACGAGCCCAAGGGCAAGATGCTGGGCATGGGTGGCGACGCCATCGAGGAGAGCGCTCCGGTCAACGCCGAAGCCCTGCGCACCATCGCCGTCGGAGCGTTTGCCAACGACGGTGACTTGCGTCAGAACGATGCCGGCCAGTGGGAGATCGTCGGCGACCCGACCGAGGTGTCGCTCGTCGTCGCCTCCCGCAAGATCAAGGCCGACCGCGCCCTCGGCAAGCTCGACCGTGTGGCCGAGGTTCCGTTCACGTCCGAGCGCAAGCGTATGGCCGTGATCGGCAAGGACAGCAGCGACAACGGCAACCTGAGCGTCTATGCAAAGGGCGCGCCCGATGTGCTGCTCGGCTACTGCACGCGCATCGCGGTTGGCGACGCCGTCCGCCCGATGACCGAAGGCGACCGCCAGGAGATTCTCGCGACCGTCGAGCGTCTGTCCGGCGAGGCATACCGCACGCTGGGTGAGGCGTACCGCCCGCTCGGCACCACATCCCTGGCCGATATCCCCGGCATCAAGACCAATGCAGCCGGCCAGGTGACCGACATCTCCGAGCAGAGCGACGTCATCGAGCGTGACCTGATCTGGGCCGGCATGGTCGGCATCATCGACCCGCCGCGTACCGAAGTGCGTGATTCCGTGGCCGAAGCGCATCGCGCCGGCATCCGCACGGTGATGATCACCGGCGACCACCCGCTCACCGCGGCCCGCATCGCTTCCGATCTGGGCATCATCGAAAAGGGCGGCAAGGCCCTCACCGGCGATCAGCTCGACGCGATGCCCGACGAGGCGGCGTTCGACAAGGCGACTTCTGAGGTCTCCGTGTACGCCCGCGTGGCCCCCGAGCACAAGCTCAAGATCGTGGAGTCGCTGCAGCGCCAGGGCAACATCGCCGCCATGACCGGCGACGGCGTCAACGACGCCCCGGCCGTCAAGTCCGCCGACATCGGCGTGGCGATGGGCATCACCGGCACCGAGGTGACCAAGGAATCCGCGAAGATGATTCTCGCGGACGACAACTTCTCCACCATCGTCGCCGCCGTGCGCGAGGGCCGTGTGATCTTCGACAACATCCGCAAGTTCCTGCGCTACCTGCTGAGCTCCAACGTGGGCGAGGTGTTCACCGTGTTCGGCGGCGTCATGCTCGCCGGCGTGCTTGGCATCACGCAGCCGGGAACCACCGGTGTCGCCGTGCCGCTGCTCGCCACGCAGCTGCTGTGGATCAACCTGCTGACCGACGCCGCCCCGGCGCTCGCGATGGGTGTCGACCCGCAGACCGATGACGTGATGGCACGCAGCCCGCGCAAGCTCACCGACCGCGTGATCGACAGGGACATGTGGATCGATATCGCGTTCATCGGCATCATCATGGCGGCCGTCACCTTGATCGGCATGGACATGCACCTTGAAGGTGGCCTGTTCACCGACCGCTCCATCGGCGGCACCCACGAATTCCAGATGATCGAGGCCCGTACGATGGGCTTCACGATTCTCGTGTTCGCGCAGCTGTTCAACGCGATCGCATCGCGTTCCGCACGTCAGTCCGCGTTCGTCGGCCTGTTCTCCAACAAGTGGCTGTGGGGGGCGATCGGCCTGTCTGTCGTGCTGCAGCTCGTGGTGATCTACGTTCCGTTCCTCAACTCCGCGTTCGGCACCACGCCGCTCGGACCGTGGGCATGGGTCGAGTGCATCTGCCTCGCCGCGGTCGTACTGATCGCCTCGGAAATCTACAAGGCGATCATGCGCGTCATCGACCGCAAGCGCGGCATCATGGCATAACAATGCCATAAGCCTCCACCGGCAGTCAGGGCTCCCGCTCTCCACATCGGAAAACGGGAGCCCTTCTCATACCCCGGAATCGCTGAATATGCGGTGACATGACGGAACGATGTCGTAGCATCGGAGGCGAACCATATATCAATGGCACGTTCCGAAGGGATTCGCAATGTCACTCATCGAACAATTCCATGGCGCCGCCGCCGATGGAACGGAACTCACCGCTATTTATGCTGAGCAGCCGGCTGCTGATGTGGCGTTCGCGCTGATCTTCGCCGGTCACGGTCTTCCGCGCTTCGTGCACTGGGGCCGCCCGCTCGCGGCGCCGGGAACCGTACTCGCCGCATACGACGCCCTGCGGCCGCAGCGCGTGTCCGGCGCGCTGGACGAGACCGCCTGGCCAAGCATCATGCCCACGCAAAGCGAGTCGTGGATAGGGGCACCGCGACTGGATATCCGGCGCGCCGGCGTAGCGCCGTTCTGTGCATTCACGGTGACCGGCATCGCAATCCGTCAGGACGAACGCCAAGGCGTTGACGTGTCCGACGGCGTGGACGGTGCCGCGCATACCGTCACGCAACAGGTGCCGGTCGTCACCGTGACCGCGTCGGATACCGAGCAGGGCGTGGAACTGTCATGGACGGCCGAACTGTTGCCCGGCGGACTGATCAGACAGCGCGCCACGCTGCGTAATCTTCCAGCCGGTAATCTTCTGACCGGTGACTTGGAAGTCGGTAAAGTCGAACTCGGCTTCCCGCTCCCGGCACTTGCCACGGAGATACTCACCACCACCGGCCATCATCTGCGCGAACGCAGCCCGCAGCGGCAGCCGCTGACCGAAGGACGCTTCGAGAAGGTCTCGATGGCGGGGCGCCCAGGTTTTGACGCCTCTCTGTTGCTTTCCGCGGGCGAGCCCGGCTTCGGGTTCGAGCATGGCGAGGTCTATTCGGTGCATGTGGGCTGGAGCGGCAATTCCGTGCTGTCGGCAGAGCGTCAGCCGTATACGACCGGTCTGATTGGCGGCGGCGAGGTGCTGCTCGGCGGCGAGGCCACGCTCGCCCGCGGCGAAACGTACACCACCCCGTGGCTGTACGGGTCGTACGGTGACGGGCTCAACGAGGTGGCTGCGAGATTCCATGATTACGTACGCTCCTGTCACCCGGATCTCGCCGTCAAGCCGCGTCCGGTGATTCTCAACACGTGGGAGGCCGTGTATTTCGACCATGACTACGACACGTTGAAGGCTCTGGCCGATAAGGCCGGGGATTCCGGTGTCGAACGGTTCGTGGTGGATGACGGCTGGTTCCGGCCCCCGCCGAGACTCCACATCCGGGCTCGGCGACTGGCAAATAGCGCAGGATGTGTGGCCGGACGGGCCGAAGAGCCTCAAGGCGCTCGCCGATTACGTGCACGGAAAAGGCATGGAGTTCGGCCTGTGGTTCGAACCGGAGATGGTCAACCCGGATTCCGACGTGGCCCGCGCCCACCCTGACTGGGTGCTGCGCCCGACTGCGAACCGTCTGCCGATGCAGGGACGCTCGCAGCAAGTGCTCGACCTGACCAATCCCGACGCCTACCGATACATCCATGATTCCATCGATGCGCTGGTCGGCGAGTTGGGCATCGACTACATCAAATGGGACCACAACAAATTCGTCACCGAGGCGGTCTCGCCACGTACCGGCAGGCCGGCGGTGCACGGGCAGACGCTCGCCGTGTACCGGATGTTCCGTGACCTCGAAGTCGCGCATCCGGGACTGGAGATTGAGAGTTGCGCATCGGGCGGCGGCCGTATCGACCTGGGCATACTCGAATTCGCCAGCCGCGTGTGGACGTCCGACTGCGTGGACCCGGTCGAGCGGGCCGATATTCAGCGGTACACGTCGCTGCTCGTGCCGCCCTGCATGATGGGCGAGCATGTGGGGGCGAGTCCTGCACATTCCACGCATCGCGCCACGAGCCAGGAGATGCGCATGGCGATGGCGTTCTTCGGGCACATGGGCGTCGAATGGAATCTGCTCAAGGAGCCGGACGAGGCGTTGAACAAGCTCGGCGAATGGGTCGCCGAATACAAGAGGCACCGCGCATGGTTCGCGATCGACACGTGCGTGCACGCCGATATCGCCGATCCGGCCGTCCGGGTCGACGGCATGGTCAAGCCGGATCGTTCCGCGGCGTTCTACCGGTTCACGCAACTGACAACGTCCCAGACTCTCCCTGCGGCGCCGATTCGCGTGCCCGGTCTTGACCCCGATGGCACGTACCGCATACAGCCGTTGTGGCTGGATCTCGATCTCGACGGGCTTGGTCTTGGCAGCGGCCAGTCGCCGTTGGGCTGGTGGACCAAAGACGGCGTGCTGATGACGGGCCGGGCGCTGATGACCTACGGGTTGCGCCCTCCATCGCTGCATCCGGCGCAGTCGGTGCTGTTCACCGCCATTCGCCAATAAGCCAGACGGCATCGAACGGAGCATAACAATGTGCCGGCGGCCCAGTCATGGAGTCGCCGGCACATTGCGTCAAAGAACTTGGGTATCGGCTCTAGTCGTTGACGTCGGCCTTGTAGAAGTTAACGTAGGAACGGCTGGGGGTCGGGCCGCGCTGGCCCTGATAATGGGAGCCGGTGCCCTTGGAGCCGTAAGGGTGCTCGGCCGGAGAGCTGAGCTGGAAGAAGCACATCTGCCCGATCTTCATGCCGGGCCAGAGCTTGACCGGAAGCGTCGACACGTTGCTCAACTCCAGCGTGATATGCCCCTCGAAACCGGGGTCGATGAAGCCGGCCGTCGAATGTGTGAGGATGCCCAGACGGCCCAGCGAGCTTTTGCCTTCCAAGCGTGCCGCCACCGTCGCGTCGAGCTTGACGTACTCCCACGTCGAGCCGAGCGCGAACTCGCCCGGATGCAGGATCCACGGCTCGTCCGGAGCGACGTCGAACTGCTCGGTCAGCGCCCCCTGGTTCTCGGCCGGATCCACGTATGTGTAGGCATGATTGTTGAACAGGCGGAAGAAACGGTCGAGGCGCACGTCAATCGACGCGGGCTGCACCATTTCCGGAGTCCATGGGTCAAGAGAAATATGACCGTCCTTCTGGGCGGCGAGAATGTCGCGGTCGGACAGCAGCATGAGGATTCTCCTTTTCGCGCTCACGTGTATGGCGCACGGCGCCACACTACAGTCTACAGCCATTACCATGTGATGGGATTCAGCCCGCGACATCAACTCACAGGAAGCTTTCAGACAATCTCAGCATTGCACCAAGAAACGGGTGTTTTACTATTAACTGTCAGCACAAGCCGACCGGGAATCGGCAGCACGATTCTCAATAACTGAACCCCTTTCTTCTTCTCTCTCCTTTCTCTCCCCGGCGGGCAACACCGCCGGGGTTTCTTTTTGCCCGCGCGCAGCCGTTAAGCCGGACGCCGAAGTTAACGTGTCGGGTGCGGAGTCGGTTTATATTGTGAAGTAATCCCACACAACCGACGGAGAGCCGGAGCGAGCCTTGGAAGTCTTTCAGCTGATACTGTGCATTATCGGCGTCGTCGTATTCTCGTCGTTCGCCAGCCGGTTCATCCCCAAGGTGTCGACTCCGCTGGTTCAGATCGCGATGGGCGCGATCATCACGCAGGTGCCGGGATTCCCCAACGCCTCCCTGAATCCCGAACTGTTCATGGTGCTGTTCATCGCGCCGCTGCTGTATCTGGAAGCGCACGAGATCGACAAATCCGAATTGCTGAAATCGCTGAAACTGTCATTGTCATTGGCAATCGGACTGGCCATCGCCACCATGGTGGCGGTCGGCGTCATCGTCCATGCCGTCTGGCCGTCCGTGACGCTCGCCGCCGCACTGGCGCTTGGCGCGGCGCTGGGGCCGACCGACGCGGTGGCGGTCAGCTCGCTGGGCAAGGAGGCGTCGCTGAGCCTGCGCCAGTTGGGCGTGCTCAAAGGCGAGTCGTTGTTCAATGACGCGTCCGGCATCGTCGGCTTCCAGTTCGCCATCGCCGCCGCCATCACCGGCGAGTTCGCGATCGGCCGGGCTGCCGGCGAGTTCGCGCTCTCGTTCATCGGCGGTGCCGTATACGGTCTGACGATTGGCCTGCTCGCGAACTGGCTGTTCGAAACCGTGCGCTCGCTGGGTTGGGAGACCACCACCACCCGCATATTGATGGAGCTGTTCCTGCCGTTCATGCTGTACCTGACCGCAGAGGAACTGCACGTGTCCGGCATTCTCGCGGTGGTCGCGTCCGGCCTGTTCGTGCGGTTCGACCGGACCGGCATCGGGCCGAACGTCGCCCGCACCAACATCGTGTCGTCCAGCGTGTGGGGTGTGCTGTCGTTCAGCCTCAACGGTGCCGTGTTCATCCTGCTCGGCATGCAGCTGCCGAAGGCGATGAGCGCCAGTTGGGACGATCCCGGCGTGAGCAACGTGCGCCTGAGCATCGTGATTCTGCTGGTGTCGCTGGTCGTGGTGACGATGCGGTTCCTGTGGGTGGCCGGGATGCTGCGTTTGGCGCGCGACGTCAACACTGGCAAACGGCGCAAGATGACGCCAGCCCGTTGGCGCAGCGCCGCGGTGATGACCTTCGGAGGCGCCAAGGGCACGATCACCCTGTCGCTGATGTTCACCATCCCGTTCACCGTCACTTGGGGCGTGCCGTTCCCCATGCGCGACGAGTTGATTTTCATCGCATCCGGCGTCATCGTCGTCACGCTACTATTGGCGAATTTCATGCTGCCTCTGCTCGCTCCGAACCGTGACCGCATGGCACCCGAAATGACGGAGATCACCATAGAGATCCTACGCAAGACCGTCGAGGAGCTGACGGGGCGAGTCGACGATGAGAACCGCCGCGCGGTGCTCATGGTCATCGAGTCGTATACGAAGCGCATCACGAGATTGAAGCAGCGCGTCGGGGAATCCGACCCCCAGGGATTGGAGCGGCTGCAGATCGAGGCGCTGCACTGGGAGAAGGACTATCTCAAGAGTCTGCTCGCCGAATTGAAAATGCACCCGCTGGATGATGCGGCGGAGCAGGACATGCGCGTGGAGGCATGCGAACGCATGATGGATGACATCATGAACACGTTGCGGCACACGTCCACGGTCTCCTCCTCGGGCCATGCGGTGTCTCAGATTCGCGGGCGCATGCGCGCGTTCGAACGTCGTGCGGAGAATCTCGGACGGCGCATCAGCAGCAAGATCCGGCGTACCACGCCACTGATCAGCGAGGACGAGATGTTCGCGCACTCCCGGCTGCTGCAGCTCGACGTGATGGAGCACGTGGTGGATCGGCTGTATGAGGAGATGGGACGCGGCACCTACCGTACGGAGCACTGCTCGGCGCTGATCCTCGATTATCGCCGGGCCGAGGGCGCGTTGAAGTCACGGCCGAACATGGGCGGCAGCGCGAAGGCGATCGCTCAGGCGGAAGAGATCAAGCGCGAGAGCTATGGCATCGAGCTGGGCATCATCCAGGACATGCTCGAGGCGGGCGACATCACACGCGCCCAGGCGAAGGCCCTGCGCCGCAACGTGTTCGTCATGAGTGTGGACGCCGACAGCAGCATCTGAACGGGGTGGGCGCGGCCGATGGGGTCGCGCGGGTCACAGCACGCCGGACGCGATGTCGTGCAATACAAGCCATTGCCGGATATCCGAAAACTCGTCCAGGCTCACCGCATGGTCCAGCCCGCGGTAGCTTTTCGTCGTCAGCCACGTGTGCTCTTCCAGCCACGCGGCCGCGGCGAACAGCTCATATTTGGGAATGACCGCATCGTTCTTGCCGTATCCGAAATATACCGGTATCTCGAAGTCGGTCAGCCGGTCATCCGCCGGCGCGGTGCCGGGCACGCCTGCGGGCGCGAGGAATCCCGACAGGTTGATGACGGCGCGATAGCGTTCCGGGTGCATGCGCAGCAGATGGACCGCGACGGCCCCGCCTTGCGAAAACCCGATCGGCACGACGTCGCGCGTCGCGGGGATGTGGCCGTCGACCCACTGGTCGACCGCGCGTGCGGCGGCCGCGATGTCGTGATCCAGGTCGTCTCCGGAAGGCACAGCGTCATGGAACCAGCTGTATGCGCCGGCCGATACGCCTTCCGGCGCGTGCAGGACCAGAGGCGCTCGCAGCGACACCACATCGTTGTAGGGGGCGATGTACTGCATGATTCCGGCGATGTCGCGTTCATTGGATCCCCATCCATGCAGCGCGAGGAACAACGGCCGTGTCGGCATCGCTTCGGCGTTTTCGGGTGACATCCAGGCATACTGCACCGAGACCGGATCGCCGAATCGTCCGGGAATCACGTCGGAAAGACGTCGTGTCGTATCGTGTGCTGCTTCTTCGCCCATAAGCCTCAATATACGGCATCGGCATGGTGCCTGATTGGTGGTTGTTCATGAATCGCGCTCTCAAAACTCACAGATACAAAAGTCGATGTATTGGAAAATGGCGGTTCTGATTTTGTATCTGCAAGTTTTGAGAGCGTGATTTCGATAAACTGGGCGCATGGGCGAACTTGACGAGGCGATGTGCGAGGCGATTGCGCTGGGAGAGCGCGCCGGGAAGCAGGGTGACGTGCCGGTCGGTGCCGTGGTGCTCGACGAGCGAGGCACGGTGATCGGCCGGGGGCGCAACCGTCGCGAGGCGGGGCACGATCCGTTGGCGCATGCCGAGATCGAGGCGATGCGTGAGGCCGCGCAGGCCCGCGGCGACTGGAATCTGGCCGACTGCACGCTGGTGGTGACATTAGAGCCATGCCCGATGTGCGCCGGGGCGTGCATCCAGACGCACATCGGACGCATCGTCTTCGGGGCCTGGGACGCGAAGCTGGGGGCGTGCGGTTCGATTTGGGACATTCCCCGCGATCCGCATGTCGGGCATGTGCCGCAGGTCGTCGGCGGCGTTCGCGAAGCGGCCTGCGCCCGTCTGCTCACCGGCTTCTTCGCCTCACGACGATAATTGCCGGACCGGTATGCGGGTTATTTCTTTCCTTGCGCAAGAAACACGCGATACCGTGGCAATAAATTACGTTTCGTCTACCATCGAGACCGTCATACATCAGACGCCCGGCGACGAAGGGAGCCTCGCAACGAAGCCGACTTATGAATACGTGCAACTGTTTTCCGGCCAGTCCTCCGACGGGCCGCCGCGACTGCGGCAATCGCAGGTGAGACGGCCGCGTCCGTTCGGCAGGGCGACGCATACAATACGCAGTATGGAACAGAAAGACGTCCTTAAGGCATTGCAGCGTGACCACGCGGCCGAGCTGAAGCTCGCCGCCAAGCGTTTGAAAGGCACCGCGCGTCACACTGAGATCATTCCCTCTCGCACACTGTCTGAGCTGACCGGGCATGAGATTCTGCTCAAGCCGGAGAACCTGCAGGTGACCGGTTCGTTCAAGATTCGTGGCGCGTACAACAAGATCGCGTCGCTTTCCGAGGAGCAGATCGCCCGCGGCATCGTCACCGCGTCCGCCGGCAACCATGCGCAGGGCGTCGCGTATGCGGCGCGCGAGCGTCATGCCAAGGCGACGATCTGCATGCCGCAGATTACGCCCCCGCTGAAAGTAGACGCCACCAAGGCGTACGGCGCCGATGTGGTGCTGTACGGCGACGTGTTCGACGAGGCGGCCGCCCATGCCGCCGAACTGGCCTCCACGCAAGGCATGATCTATGTGCCGCCCTTTGACGATTACGAGGTCATCTGCGGTCAGGGCACCATTGGCCTGGAGATTCTGGAGGATGTGCCGAACGTCACCGACGTGGTGGTGCCGTTGGGCGGCGGTGGCCTGGGCGCCGGCGTGGCGCTCGCCATCAAGACGTTCAAGCCCGAGGCTCGCGTGATTGGCGCGATCCCCGAAGGCAGCCCGGCATGGAAGAACTCGTTCGCCGCCGGACGGGTGACCGAGGCCGATCAGGTCGTCACGTCCGCCGAGGGCGTTGCGGTCAAGCACCCCGGCGACCTGCCGTTCGCCCTGCTCAACGAGTTCATGGACGATCTGGTCACCGTCACCGAACGCGATATCAACGAGATGATCCTGCTGATGCTGGAGAAGCACAAGCTGGTCATCGAGGCTGCGGGCGCGGTATCTCTGGCGGCTTTGGAACACCTGAACCTGCGTTCGCGCAAGTTCGCCTCCGCGACCGGCCCGCACGTGGTCGTGCCGATCATGTCGGGCGGCAACATCGATACGGTGACGATGGGTGCGGTGATTCAGAAGGGTATGATCGCCCGCGGCCGCATCATGAACTTCGAGGTGGAGCTGCCTGACACCCCTGGCCAGCTGGTCAAGGTGGCGCAGCTGCTTGCTCGTGAACGCGCGAACGTTATCGCTCTGGATCACGACCAGTTCAAGGCGTCCGGCCACTATACGAATGCGGTTTCGCTCGGTGTGACCGTCGAGACCAATGGTCCGGATCACATCGACCATATTCTCATGGCGCTGAAGGAGGCAGGCTTCCAGCCCAAGCGCATTTACTGACGCCGTGGGTTTCCGCCGGCTTTCGCAGATGCGAAATGAAGCGGTGCGGCTTTGACGCCGATGACATGCGGGGGCGCCCGGACCATCTCGTCCGGGCGCCCCCGCTGCGTATAAGCCGGCCGTCATGGCTGGCCGTTGCATAGCCGTGCCGCTACTGCGCCGTTACTGTGCCGCGGAGATGGTCTCGTCCACCAGCTTCGGCAGCGCAACTGCGATGTCGTCGCGAATCAGACGCGACGCGAGACGGTCGCATTGCGTGCGCCCCATGTTCATGATGGTGATCGGCACTCCCGCCTGTGCGGCCACGGGCACGATGCTCGCCGCCGGATATACTTCCAGCGTCGAACCGATGACCCACAGCTCGTCCGCGCGCGAGGCCAGCTTATAGGATTTCTCCATTGCGCCGTCCGGCAGGGCCTCTCCGAAATAGACGACATCGGTTTTGATCAGGCCGTTGCAGGGCATACCGCCACTATAGGGAAGCGTGCGGTGGCAATGCGGGTCGGGCTCTTCGTCCAGGCGGGCCATGATGTCGGCGGTGTCGTATTTCGCGTGGCATTTCATACAGTGTGAGGTGCCGATGGTGCCGTGCAGGTTGACGATGACGTCCGGGCTGTTACCCGCCTTCTCGTGCAGTGCGTCGAAGTTCTGCGTGGCGAGCAGCGTGAGCATGCCGGCTTTCTCCAGTTTGACCAGTGCTTTGTGCGCGGCTCCGGGCTGCGCGTTCCATACCGGTGATTCCTTCTGCCAGCGCCAGGAGTATTCGCGCTCCTCCTTATCGGACAGGAAGGAGTCGATGTCATAGACGCTCATCTGCTCGGGGTGTTTGGTCCAGACGCCGTCCGGGCCGCGGAAGTCGGGGATGCCCGCCGACGTGGAGATGCCGGCGCCCGTCAATACTGCGATGTGTTTCATGATTACAGGCTTACCACAGGAATGTGTCTGCCTTCCGGCGTTGAACGGTGGGTGAATGGCCGCCGTCCGTGTGGGGATCATTGCACAACACGCCGTACAAGGACCGTTTTCCTAATGATTTGGAAACGAAAGACGGTCTGAAGTTGGTATTGAAGGCGTATTTTGACGATTTTCGACACGCCGATGGAATGTTGTTGTTTCAACGGTTTTGGGTGTCTTGGGGCTTGTCGATTTGCGTTGGTCGGCCAACTCGTGTAAGTTATCTACTCGCTGCCGGTTAGCGATGGACTTCTTCACTGGGGTTGCTGAGCTGGCCGAGTGGTGGTGGTTTGAGAACTCAAGAGTGTGTTTGTACTACTTTTTTGGTTGATTTTAT